>ERZ1292629.707-Hain-H43-01um-R1-707-length-36578-cov-8_pt1 | contig 36578 bp, 80 predicted proteins | sample MGYA00564399_ERZ1292629 | MGnify/ENA primary metagenome ERZ1292629 (study PRJEB36523, sample SAMEA6512636) | groundwater metagenome | collected 2019-01-08 | study: AquaDiva: Metagenomics assemblies of 32 groundwater samples
CTGCCAGCCTTGCTATTAGGGGCCATTTTGACCCCAACGGTAACTTTGGCATCGGTTTGCCGAGCCAAACGGCCGCTCTGCGAAGGTTGGACCTAGCTCGGCTTGGGGCTTACGGTGTTATCAGCAACGAGATCGGCCTGGTGCTGCGGCACATGGATGACAGCAACGCCGTGGGCGAGTCTACTATCGGCATGGAGTTCGCCTTTAGATCCGCGGACTACCTTAACACCAACAGCAAGGCCATCGTCCGAGCGGCCCGTGAGACCGCCTGGGCCGCCAATGTAGGTTTGGCTTTCTTGACAGCGGCGGGTGGGGCTCCTAGCGAAAAAATGCGAATCACCGCCGATGGCAAGATGGGTATTGGGGTCTACCCCGACAACTCAGCCAAGCTCCAGGTGGACAGCACGAGCCGGGGATTTGCCCCTCCCCGGATGACGACGGCCCAGAAGGCCGCTATCGGCGCCCCTATTCCAGGACTGGTTGTTTACGATAGCACCCTGGGCAAGCTCTGCATTCGGGGCGCCGCAGGTTGGGAAACCGTGACCTCAGTTTAGGAGGAAGCAAATATGGATTTGACTCAGGAATTGGCTGAGGTCGAGGTTAAAATGAAGCAGCTTCACCAGGAGCACGCTGAGTTGCAACAGGCGACCCAGGCCAAGCTTCAGGAGATCATAGAGAAGCAGGGAGTTCACAAGTGGCTGAGTGCTAAGATCGCTGCGGCTGGGGCCCCTGAAGGCAACCCACCCGAGACAATAGGAGGACATAATGGCTTTGCCTAGGATCGTCTACGAGGACAACCTGGCCCAACTCGTTCAGCTTCGAGTGCCGGCTGGGGACAGCATCGTTGTCAGCAATGACAAGACTACCAAGAAGAGCGGGGTCAACGCCCTAAAGATCGCGATAGGCAGGCTCCGCCTTCCCAACCACGGGGTCTTTATCACCTTGCCTGCCCCCAAGAACCTGACGGGCTACGCTGTCTGGGGTTTCTGGTATTACGGGGCCAACAAGGGAACTACCAAGGTCTGGCTGTGCGCTCCCGATGAGGCCAACCGCTTCCAGTACACGTTCAACGACAACTGGACGGGATGGAAGAACGTAGCCTTCCCGCTAGCCACCAACACCAAGGTGGGAGCGCCCCAGTGGGCTAACGTGCGTAGAATCGTCTTCCAGTGGACGATACCGGTAGGCGCTCAGCTCGCCGGCACTCTGTGGCTGGACGCCATTACCTTTGTGCCCCCTACGCCGCTCCCTGCGCCGACTACCGGGACACTGATAGGCACGGTGCTGGGCACAGGAAACGTCCCTCTAGCCGGAGTCCTAGTAACAGCGATGGCAGGCAAAACCGCGACCACCAGCGCCAGTGGTCAATATACTATTGCCGCTCTGCCCCCGGGCGAGAAGACGGTGACGTTCTCCAAGGCGGGCTACCAGACAGCAACGGTTTCCGCGACCATCGCCGTGGGAGCAACTACCACCCTGAATAAGACGTTGGTCGCCGGAACCACGAGCAATGCCACGATGTGGGCTCTCGGGATCGCTGCGGCGTTGATCGTCTACATGAGCTACACGAAGAGCCGCCAACATTAGCGAGGGGGCCAATGCCAACTCTTAACGGCGTCGCCGCCGACGGAAAAGTCGTCGCGTTCCAGTTCTCGGACAGCTTGGCCGACCTAATCCGCAGTATCTCAAGGCGTTACGGGGTCCCGCCGTCGATAACGGCGGGCATCGTGGGGCCGGAGAGCGGCTTTGTGGTTGACAACTGAGGGGACAACATGCCTGGGCTCCCAGGCTATGCCCAGTATGCGCAGCCCTGCTCATACAAAGCGGGCCGGTTCTGCTCTTGGGGACTCCTCCAGCTTCAGCTTTGCAGCGGCATGGGATTTGGGCACAGCAAGGCCGAGCTGATAGACCCTCAGCGCAATTTGGAGATCGGGGTGGCGGGATTGAAAGCGGGATACGATCGGTACGGCAACTGGGTAAGCGCCGCCAATCCCTGGTCAACAGTGACCCAGTCCCCCTACTCGGCGCGCACGAACTGGGCGAATGCGAGCTGGAAAGCCTACTGGGATCAGGGAGTTGGCCAAGCGGGACAATGGAAGCAGATTTATTCCGGCACGGCAGGAGAGGCGGGGCGGTCAACGGCGGTCAAAGCCCTCAAGTGTGAGAAGGTGCGCTACGTCTACACCTTCCCCAACTCGCTGATAGCCGACTTCTTGGGCTGGTCGGGCGCCATCAAAGGCGCCATAGAGCAGCAAGGAGTCACGGTGACGAGCGTGGTGCACAGCGGCGCCAAGGTTACGGTGGAGGTTGATCCCCGGTGCACGAGTCCCGTCGGCGGCATCGGCTGGGTAGCCGCGGCGGGCTGGGTGGCGGCAGCAGCCGGGGCCGTGTGGATGTTCATCGGACCTCTGATTATGACGGCGATGCGAGGGTTGATCCTCCTCGCCATATCCGCCCTCGTGGGCGCCTACGTGATCAGCAACCTCCCCGCGTGGCTGACGAGCATCGCCCAGCAGATAAGCAAGGCCATTGGGGTGGAGATCAACGCTGAGACGGTAGCTGTGCTCGGGGTGGTCGGGCTCGTCTACTTGACCCAGAAATGACCCAGAAATGATGCAGAGGTAAAAGTTATGCAAGGTCAGCAACTGGACATCGGGGCCTTCATCGACAAGGCTCAAGTCGCGGCGACTGGGCTTGGCGTCGATTTCAACATTGTGGACATCGGGGTCTTCGGCTTGGTGGCCTTCTACTACTACAACCGAGCCATGCAGGGCGGCCCCTGGGATGTCAACGACTGGATTCCCTTGATTGTAGCGGCAACCTTGGCCTACTCGAAGCTGCAAAAGCCTGCGTAGGAAGCCTGAGATGTTACGTCCGCTTTACCGCTACCCAGTATACCGAGGCGTCGGGGCTACCCGCTCGGCGGCATTGGCGGCTGCTTGCTCGGAGAACCGAAACATCATCTGCCAAGCGGCGGAATGGTTGCAGGCAAAAGACGTCTGGTTAGCAGCCTGTTGGAAGACGCAGGGAGCTGAGCGGGATAACCAGGGGTGCACGGCTTGGGCCAACCGGCTCTGGAGCGGAGATGACAAGAGTTTCAAGCAGCACCTGGCAGTGCTCGGAGCGCCTTGGCCTGGGGATAGCCCAGTTCTCTTCTGGGACATGGAGGCAGCCGGCTGGCTGAGCTGTAACGACAAGGCTTGCGGCGCCCCAGACGTGCCCCCCGTAGTGCCTCCTGCGGAGGAGAAGCTGGACACGACCCCCCAAAAGGACGCCTTCGACCTGAGCAAGGTTCCCTGGTGGGGTTGGGCCATTGCTGCCGTCATACTTCTAAGGAGATGACCAGATGACCTACGCTGAGGCTGTAATTGAAGCCCGCAGACAGATGAGCCGCCTTGACAACAGATGGGCGACTGCGACTGAGGCCGAGCTTGTTCGTCATGTCTGCGAGGAGGATTGCTCCATCTTCACAGGCCAAAACGCTGTTCGGTATGCTCTTTGCGGCACCTACACTTGCCCTAAGACTGGCACCCCGCCAGACACACCGCCAGGCGCCACACCCAAGCCCACTCCCGGCATCCTGGACTGGTTCAAGGGCTCCACCTCCTTCTTTGGCTTCTCGGTGAGCAACTGGCTCCTGGTCGGCGCCGCCGGAGTCGGGGCCGGCTACTGGTTCTGGTGGCGGCCTCGGCACGCCAAGAAGGGCATCCTGAGCACCAAGAACCCGCTCCGCCAGCTCTTTGGCAAGACAATAAGTAAGCCAGGAGGCAAGAAACGTGGCTATCGCCGACGCCGTAGCCGCCTATAGCGGCTTCCACGAGGCCAAGCCCCACCTGGGCAAGGCCAAGGTTGCCCCTTACCCAAAGATGTTGGTCAAGCTGGGCCGCGCCGTCTCAGTGGCCTATGAGCCGGAGCCACCGTCGAAGCGGGCTGGCCACGTCTACGAGCACCAGTTCGGGGACACCGGATACAGCATGGAGCAGGAAAGGCCAGTGCTGGCGGTAGACCCCACGACGGGGGAGCTTTACTTCTTGAGGGAACGGAGCCGATACCACTTCTCGGATCGGGGGATCATTGGATGAGATGAGGACTTGAAGGCGGTGACTCGGTGAGAGAGCACGTCGCTTGGCTGACCCGCCTCTCCCGCTACTTCCACGTGCCCGGCCCGTTCACCTATTCCTACGGCGGGGTGAGGGACCTGGCGGTGGCCCCGTCTCTCAAGCGTTTCTACTTGGGCCGAGTGTGGCAGGAAGATGACCCCGAGACGCAGCGCCGCAAGCTCACCCATGAGTTTGTTCACCTGGCGGGCTACCCTCACTCGGAGGCCATGCGGGAGCGGGGCTACTTCTCCAAGCCGGAGCGGGACACCCTGACCCCCCAGGTGCATGGGGATGTGAAGAAGGGGACACCTCGGTTCGAGCCGGAAAGGTTCGGGCTGGCGATGACGAAGAAGAAAAGCACGACGAGCAATCCCTACGGTAGCCGGAGTCGCTACCAGCACGAGGAGTTGGAATCGGTGCCCAAGGGCTGGCGGGTAAGGACGGTTACAAAAGGGGGTCACCAGGTGCGAGTCGCCTTCCCGCCAGGGCCAAGGCGAAAGGGGACAGGAAAGGCGATAAGCGTCCTGCACCCGATACGCAATCCCATCTGCGCCACCTGTCCTACCCACGGGGTCAAGATACAGCTCGGCCAATACGCCACCCAGGCACGCTGTCCGGTCGGCGGTGAGGTCTTGGAGGTGAAGGGTGGCTAGGAGAGACCAAGACACGAAGATGGCTGTCATTCTGGGAGCAGCAGGAGCAGCCGCGGCCTTGGCGTTTTGGCCCAGAGGTCAGTTGTCGCTAGTGCTCACGACTATCTGGGATCGGGTAGCCATTGACCTAGCGGCTCGGCTAAAGAGGCCGGTTGCCACGGTCTCCAGAGTCGGTATCCGAAAGGCTCTTTTCCCCGATACCTGCCTGGGCGTGACGCCGCCGCCCAAGGTTTCCTGCATCCCAGTGCCCGTTAGAGGCTACGTGGTCATCGCCCATTCTCAGGGCTACGGCAACTTTGAGTACCGAGCGAACGTGGAGGGAACCAACGTGGTCTTCGCGGGGGCGGCGCCTTCGCCTTTCCCACGTCCGAACGTCAGCTTGCCGCCGCCCCTTCAGGCGAGCAGGCTCAGCGCCACGTTTGCCGAGGCAATACTGAGACGGTTGCCGGGCATAGAGCGCAGAGGGGAAGAGGCCGCGACCGTGGCCGTGGCCCGCTGGTGGAACGCGGTTACATCGGCTACCGCAACGTCCCGCTACTACTACGCCCACTGGGGCTTTGATCTGGCCTGGTATGCGGCGTATGCCGGTGTGTCCTTGGCGACATTGCCACCGCTGCCAGTGGGTTCACGGAGATAAAGGAGGCAACATGACTATGCCAACGTCGATAATGCAAGGGCTGGGGCTGGGGGCTGGCTATGCGGCTTCCGCCGCCGTCATGGGCAAGATGCTCAGGAACCCAGACAGCTATCAGGAGTTCGTCAAGACTTACTTCGTCGGGAAACAGAGGCCAGCGGCGAAGTCGGAGCGGGTGGCCTGGGCTCGGGCCACCATGAAAGCGGCGGCGGCGGCCTGGAAGGCCCAGAAGGCGGGGACAAAAGCCAATCCGAAGCGACGAGCCCCGAGACAAGCCAGACAACTGAGAGTCAACCCCTCGCTCATGGGGGCCGTCTACTTCTCCGCCGACGAGGTCGAGGCCATGCTGAGAGAGCAAGCGGCCTACTTGGAGAATCCCGAGGGCGCTGAGTCAAATCTGTTCGGGTTGGGGAAGAAGAAGCGGCGGCGCTACCCCAAGCGGCGGCCTGTCTATGAGCCAAGGTCGGAGCCATGGTCTCGCATTGTCAGCTCTCGTCTGGCGGGTTGGGTAACTAGCCCTCTAAAGCCGAAGCCAGTGGCCTGGGAGAAGATAGCGCCGGGCACCCACAACCCGTCTAAGAAGGGGTCGGGCTCCTACGTCGTCAAGGGGCCGAGCGGCCAGGTGCTAGCCAAAGCAGGCAGCTATGAAGACGCGGCAAAGAAGGCCCAGCAGTGGGCTGAGGACATTGGAGGCAAGGTCCAGATCGCTTACCGAGGCTCCAACCCGCTGTGCCCGTCCTGTATGAACCCCGTCAAGGTAGGAAGGCACGACGCGCGGGTGCGCTGCCCCCACTGTGGGAAAGAGTCAAAAGTGAGGGGGGGATAGCCAGTGCGGTGGACGGGCATCAACGCTATTGACCGGATTATAGACGGTGAGGTCCAACAGGCCGTAAGAGGCTTGGCGAGTCGGTTTCTGCCCGGCGGCGACCCCGTGCCCCCTTCTTCCAGCGACGCCGAGCGCTTCATGGCCCAGATCATCGCCGCGCCCTACGGTCTCTACCCCGTGCTGGGGGCCAAAGGGTCGGGCAAGACAAGCTGGTCGCTGGCCCTGGCGGAGTCCATCGCCCAGTACCGTCACGTGAAGGGGCTGGCTTGTCCCCTGGTAGCCGTCGGCATCAAGGACTCGCTGCCTCCCCACTGGGGTCACGCCCAGCCGGAGGGTCTGGAGGGCCTGCCTCTTCACGCTGTGGTCGTCCTGGACGACGCGGGCCTGGACTTCTCCAGCCGCGACTACCACACTCCGGCTAGCCGTGCCCTACGGGAAGCCCTGGCCGTGCTCAGGCACCAGCAGCAGACCTACATCGTCAACAGCCACTCCTCCTCTCAGCTTGATCGCTACTTCCTGGAGGCCGACGCCATCTTCTTGAAGTGGCCCAGCCTGCTCTTCGAGGGCACTGAGCGCAGCGCCTTGCAAGGCAAGATGCAGGAGTCTCTGGCGGCCTTCCAATCTCTACCCAAAAGCCAGTGGCCGAGCCACATCTACGCCATGTCGATCACTGGCTTTCAGGGCCTCATCCGCTATGACCCACCACCCTACTGGGGCGACCGCCTCAGCCGCAACAAAGCATAGAAGGAACCATCAACAATGCAACCGCTGACCGATCATGAACAGATAATGCTCCTGATACGAGATCGGGGGCAAGAGGAGAAGCGAATAACAGCGCTAGAGGCGGCGCTCGCGGACTACAAGAAAGCCGTAGACCGAATCCAGCTTCAGCTCTACGTTCTGCTCGCGTTCGCCACGGGGCTCGGAGCGCTTCAAAGCTTGTCGCTGTTCGGCTTGGTCAAATAGGCTTGCGTCCAGGTAGTATAATGAGGGCGAGGGAGAGAGATGATCGAGGTCGAAGTGCTAGCCAACCTGTTCCTCGGCATGGTGGCGTTACTCATCCGCTATCCGTCGGGAGAGCACTGCCACCACGACGTTCCCGTTGGCACGTTCTGTTTTACTTCCGTTCTGGACCTTGAGCCTCACGGCTTGTTCTCTGTGCCTTCCCCCTTGGCCCAGATTGTCTGGACTCACTTTCACGGCGACTTCACCCTTGGCAAGATTTGGCCGCCAACTCAGTTGCTTTGGGCAAGTCCTGACAGCCATCTAGAGCAAGTCCTGGACAGCCGAGGATTACTCCATGGCGGGAACTTGAGCTAAGCATGGAAGAGACAGCGCCAGCCCAACCCCGATGCCTTCAAGGAGCAACAAGTGAACGCAGTAGCCGCAATCTTTCTCTTTGCCAGTCTCAGCCAGTGGCTGACGGAGCGGTTTTTTGGAAGCTGGCTCCACGGACAGCCGATGCTTTTCGTCTCGGCGGCGATCAGCGTGACCCTGACCGTGTTCTTCGGCGTCAACGCTTTTGTCCTCCTGGGCTTGCCACCTGCCGCCATCGGCTCTCCCTGGGCTGAATATGTAGTCACGGGGCTGGCCATCGGCTTCTGGTCCAACGCCGTCCACGACTTTGTGGGCAACAAGCTGGCCCGCGAAGAGGGCCAGGCCGCGGACATGCTAGAGGCGATGGCGGCCACGGCCCGGGTCAAGTCTCTATAGTGGCTCTGGCGCGACCTGCGCGACCCAAGCAAGGAAGAGCTAGGCGTGGCCGAAGAGCCTTGTCCCTGCCGAGCACTGCCAACCTGTCGGCTAAGACGGCTAGGATTAAGACCCTCTGAAGAGGGGGCCTGTCTGTTGTGGTCGTGGTGCCAGCAGCGGCGTGAGCGAGAGATAGAGCGGGCGTTAGACAAGGGGTGGCTCTAGTCTCGCAGCCACCGCCACCAGGCGATGACCACAAGGGCCACGCTCCCCACCACTCCTACCATCATCGCTCCCACCACGACGGGATGGGTAGACGCAATGAGCGCCAAGAGCACGACTCCGATCCAAAGCCCGCTGTTCTCGGCCATATATTGGCCCAGTTGGCCCAAGCCGGACTGAATGATTGCCACCGCTAGGCCAGTTGTCAAGCCGGAGACTAACATCTTGAAGAGCAGGTTTCGGTTGTTCATCTCGCCTCCCCCTTCTGATTAAGCTGGAAAGAGCAACTCCACTATTGCGCCTAACAGCATGGCAATGGCAAAGATGAGCCAGAACAGTCCTATAACTTTGCCCCTAGTGCTCGTGCTCAACTCACGCATGAGAGTGGCGCTGCTTGCGAAGATTATCGCGAGCAGCAGGAGGTATCTAACAGACTCCGTCACGTCTTCTTCTCCTTCCTAGAACAGGGACACGCCGGCCCCTAGCTCTCTTGTCTGGGTATCCTCCATTAGAATGTATTCCATTGTGCTGGCCAGGTCGCTGTGACCCAACTGCCGCTGGACGTAGAGCACGTTGCCATTGGTCGCCTTGACCCAGTGCATACCGGCCCCGTGGCGGAGGAGGTGGGGCCAAGCAGGAATCATCTTGCCGCCCTTCTCCCGGAACACGCCCGCCTCCGCCGCCGCCTGCTGCACGATGATCCGGGACCGGCGGGTGGACAGCCTCCCGTCCTGGCCCTGGAAGACGTAGTCAAGCTGGTATAGGCGGAGCTTAGCAACGTAGGAGGTAAGGTAAGCTATCGCCTGTGGGGGCACGACGATGATGCGACTGGGCTCACTCTTGCTCTTCCGAGTGGGTAGCCGGATCCGGTCGGGGGGAATAATGTCGTAGGGCCGCAGGTCAAGCACCTCTGAGATACGGCCCCCGGTGGCCCACAGGGTCAGGAGGAGCACTAGGTCGCGTTCCTTGCGCCGCAGCTCGGCGCGAGTGTCGGTAGGCGTCGGCTCCAGGGTCTTGAGCATGGCCATGACCTCGGCGGGATGGAGGTAATTGTGAAGGTGGCGGCCCTTCGAGGAGCGGCGACCGGAGTAGCGTTGGAGTTGCATTATCGCTCCTTTGCCGGGGCCACCCGGTGCAGATCGTCTTCGGACAGCAGGAAAAGCTGTCTAGCCTCTATCCTTGCCGCTCCGTGGAGGACGCCGTGGCAGCGGCATCGGCAGCGACGGTTCTTGGCGTTTTCGCAGCGGCTTGCTTGGCGTTCAGTCAGCGGCTTCATCTCTCCTCCAGCATGTGCTCCGCCACGGCCTCCTCGATAGCTCCCAGAGTGACAGCCCGAGAGAACACGGCCACCATATGGTCGCCGTGCCACAGCTCGACAACGTGGTCGTCGGGCTCCTCTAGTCGGTATCCAGGGTGTCGGGGCAAGTTGATCGTCATGGTTTCGTTGTCTCCTCTCTACTTTCGATATGGCACGCCGATGGTAGCACTGGCCTCCCGGGGTGCCGGCGCGGATTGGAACCATGGCTCAGTCCGTTGTCACCCACGGCGGGGGTGATGCCCTCGACCTGGGGGCTATACGTTAGGGCGTAGGTTCGCGCTTTCATTTGGTTGCCTCCTCCGCCATGGCATACGGGCTCCTTTCTAGGGAAAGGGCCTCCCAGCGGCCAAACTGGGAGGCCCTTTCCTTTTGCCAGTCCTGCTAGACCCTGCTTCCGTTTAGAACGATGATCCAATTAAGGGTATCATACCCCGGAATGTGCTTTGGCTCGGACTCCCGGCTGGCATAGGCCGCGGCAATGGACTCAGCCTCAATCTCAGTCTTGACCACCTTGACCGTCGCACGGTCATTCTGGTCGGCATAGTAGGCATAGCGGGTTAGCTTCATTTCGTGGCTCCTTCTAACATCTCGATGATTATCGCCGTCATGGTTTTGCCCCTCTCCTGGGCCAAGTGATGGCGGGCGGCGTCTAGGGCTTGTCGGCCCTTCATGGCTGACGGACCCCTGGAAACTTCTCGCAGAGTTTCCCATACCCCGCGATTATTCCTAAGTAGGTTTCGTGGTCAATCCTTGCGAGGTCGCATACGATCTCACGGTTTCGCATATTGACGACGCCAGACTCTCGGACGCCCTCAAATGCCTCGAAATCCTTACGGCTGATGCCATCTAGTGGCTTGGCTTGGTAGCGATTCCGGTTCACCACGTCCTCTCTCCTATTCCATTGGCCAGGGCATCCTCGACCGCCTCGGCCCGCTCCGCCTCTATGACCGACTCCAACCCATCAACTAGGTCCTCCCAGTCTTTGGGGACTCCTCCAGCTACCCGAGTAAACGTCTCGTGCAGAAGGTCAAGATACCACCGATCTGGATTTGTCATGGCTGGGCCTCCTCAAACTCCTTACGCAGGATGATAATTAGGTCTAATAGCCTTTCATCGCCAGCGTAGATGCGGGACTCCAGGGCAATTTGATCCCACGCCGCCGCCTTGCGCTCTAGAAGGGCTTGGGCGGCTTGGTGAGCCAGGATAGCCGCATTGCGTTCAGCGCTGATCCGCTCTCGCTCTATATCCAGAAAGGCTTGTTGGACGCGCCGCTTCTCGGCCTTTGCTTTCGGGTCATGCTGTTTGCAATAACCCTTGCCGTCTCGCTCAATCACCGCCATGTGGGGGCACCGATGCCAACGCATCGCAGTTTCCCAGACCTTTGTGGAGCAGTATGTGTTGGTCGTAGTCATTTGGTGGCCTCCTTCTTGTCTGGTTGTCTGGACATTTCGTCCTACTGGGCCTCGCTTGCCGCCTCAATGACGGCCCGGCCCAACTCTAGGGCCTCGGCGGGGGTGAGGTTGATAATGATGTTGCCTACCCCTTTGGTCCCTCGCACGTCGATCTCGACCTTGGGATCGGGCCGATATACGGCCTGTGGCATAGCCCAAACGTCGATGCTGTGGCCCTTATACCAACCGTTGCGCCCTCGGCATTCGAGGCCGGATAGGTTGATGGTGATGGGGTGGGTCATTTGCGTTCCCCCTTCATGGCGGCAATAGAGCCTTCGAGGAGGTGGTCAGGCCATTCGAGAGCATTCTTGAAGGCCAGGTATTTCTCGTAGTCGCTGTCAGCCATTGCCAGTGACAGCCGAAAGAACTCCTCTCGTAGCGGATTGACAAAGACCGCTCTGATTTGCCCCCGTGGGGCTTGGGTTGGTGGTTTGTCCTTGGGTGCGGACTCCGCCCGAAGCAACATCTCGGCCTGGGCGTGGTCGGGTCCGACACCGGGGAGCCCGACTTGCGCCGCCAAGGGATACTCCTCCGGGCACCCGCCTTTGATATAGCCCGCCTTCTTCGCACAAGGGAAACAGAGAGTTTCGACGGGGTAGCCGGTCATGTGCCAATGACCAGTCAAGGGTTGCTTGCACTCGTCGCAGGTCGTCATGGTTTATCTTGTCTCCCTGGATGCGGAGAGGGGTCGTATTGGTTGTAGTTGATACGTCCGTCCCCACACTCAAAGCGGGGTATGTCGTGCTCTACGCACCAGCCACAGAAGTAATGGCTGTACTGCCCGTGATGAGGGCAGTTAGCTCGCTCTAGGTCGTCGTCCTTTGGTGGATGCCCAGTTCGCCGCTCAAACTCTTCGGCTGTTATCATGGCATTGCCTCCATCTCTCGGCGCACCCAGGCGGCGATAACCCAATCGGACAGACGATCTCGGTCTTTCAGAAAGCGGATGGTAGCTTTCAGGTTTGGTAGCCAGGGGTCTTCGTTTCGTTTGGCCACTCGCAGCAATTCCTTGGCTCCCACAGTACCCACAATCTCCTCGGCTAGGGTCTCCGCATCCTGTAGATAAACCACTCCCAAGGCAGCGAGTACGCCACTGTAGAAGTCGTTGCTAGCTGAAGTCATACTTGCCTTCATCCCTCCTGCTCCTTCCACGCCACCTCCCGCAGCTTCGCCCACAACACCTCGGACTCCCACCACCAAGCCACCAGACGATCTCGCTGACGGGTTTCGTTGTGGTAGATCATCATCTGCCCTCTCCCAGCCACGCTCGATACCGCCGCTCAATCTGGTCAAGTTCCCTCTTCTCCCACCAGAACAAGCCACCCAGGACGGCTATTAAGCCCAGGGCCAGGACGGTGATAAGGATGGTCACGGCGTCCTCCCCTTCAATTCCTGCGTCAACCGAATCCAGAGCACTTCGTTGGGGGCACCGAAGGTCTCAAGTTTGAGTCGGTGCAAGTCGTCATTAGGCACCAAGGAAATTCGCAACCCCAACTTCCCCTCATCCCACAGATAGTAGGCTGCCCCGTCCACAGTTGTCAGGGCGATAGCGTTTTTTGCCTGTGGGTAGATAATCACGACAGTATCGCCTCGGCCCTCTCCCTCCAGGCCACCACACGGTCGGTGGCTACCTCCATGCGGGCACTGTCGGCTGTGCGCCAAGCCAGGAATGAACGCAAAGCCTTACCGCCCCTAAAGTCGTTCTGGGCTGCCCTTACACGTAAATCCTCCCACGTGGCGCAGCCATTTACCATGGAACAGCCCCTTCTTTGGTCTTGCAGGTCAAAGCGAACCCCCGTCACCGTGGCAAATCGCCATCCCTCAAAGGTTCCTGTTATGGTGGGGTCAGCAACCAAGTCTAGCAGGGGGCGCTTGCCCTGAGCCTGGTCGAACTCGGCCTTGAGTTGCGCCCGGTAGTCTTTCTTGGCCTGGACCTCGGCTTCTGCCTGGACTGGTTCCAGTTTGGCTTTGGCCTGCCGAAGGGCTTCCCTACAATCCTGCCAGTGTCCATATTCGGCGCTGGTCTCCAGCGCCTCTAATGCCGCCCCCGCCGCTGCATAGCAGCGGTCATATTCGGCTTGTAGATGGATGAGAGATGGGGTGGTCATGGTTTGTCCCCCCTCCGGGCGGCTTCCAGGGCAAGCCAGGATGCCCAGTTGCCCAGAGAGAGGATGGCGCAAGCCTCGTTACGTATGTCCCACCATGCACAATCCGCCTCTTGGCAGTAGTCGACTGTGTTGGCTGCCATCAGTAAAGGACAGACTTTCTTACTGTTCACCACGTTACCAATCCCTCTCGGCTCGGCGCAGTTCCTCGGCCCTGTCCTCAAGGGCAGCGATCTCCTTAAGGCAGGCGTTGACGTAGCTTTCACACTCATCGGCTAGGCGCTGAGTGTGATCTCGCTGCCCCCTGAGACTGCGTAGGTTGCTCTTTGCCCAAGTGAGGGCAACTTGGTTGTCGGTGATAGAGTCGGCGATGGTCATGGATTTTCCTCCTTTTGTAGTATCGCCTCGGCCTCTGCCTGTTTCAATCCTCACCGACCCCGAAGGGCCGGTGCTACTGCCCTCGCTTCCATCTGGGTGAGTTTGGCCCCAGCGGTTTCCTCATAGGTATTGGCCCGCTCCAGATCGGCCAGTATACCCCGGAGTGTGACTAGTTGTCGTTTTGTCATCTTTGCGTTTCGCCCTTCGTTCTGCTACTCAATTCCAGGGCGAGTGCTTGGGCGTATCTCAGGGGGGTAGCCCCTATATGATAGTGGTAGCAATCGTTGGTCCAATGGGCGTCGCAGTCGGCGACCCACTCTACGGACAGCCATCGCCCGTCCGACAGGCGGGTGCGGGCTATCCCCCGCGCCGGAAATCCCGAACCCTGACGCTGCGCTCGTCGCTCGGTTTGGCTCAATCGGTTGTTCATGTTGTCTCCTCCCCTCAACCTCTGCCCCTATGCTTATCATGCCGGTGGCGGCGTCACTCGCTCACGTCACTAGGGAGTTTGGCCAAATATGCGACCTCCCAGTCCCCCGGTGTCTGGCGTGGCAGATGGGACAGAATATCCTCGGCCAGGGCCTCGATCTCGGCCAAAACATGCAAACCTGTCCCTGGCGTCCGGACGTTCAACCGCATGGACGCCGGCCCGTGGTCCGGGTCATCGTAGCATAAAATCCATTCGTCGTATCCGTGGGGCCACTCGGCACTAATAGGCTCACGGTCGCGGTAAAGGAACGGCAGGGGTTGGTCGCCTGTGAAACCAGTGTGGTCGCCAAATATCTCAGTTAGCATTGTCGTGTTCTCCTCTCTCGTCATCCTAATAGCGGACTGGCTGGCCCGCCTCGTAGACGCCGTCCTGGTTATAGTCGGCGTATAGGTGGGCGTGGTTTACGGCGGGATTGCCACAATTGCTTTGCTCCCCTTGCCTATCCATCCTCCCGATTATACCACTACTCTACCCCTATGTCAATACCCTTTTGGTATCAAATCGGCCTCCTACCTATAATCTCCGTAGCTTCAACTTGCCGAAAAGGGCAGTAAAGGGCCGGTTAGCCCATATGTTCTAGGGGGAGGGCGGGAGGCTCAGGTAGGGGGTAGGGCTGGGGGATAGGGAGTAGGAGGAGATATACCGAGCAGCTCAAACGCTCATCTCGCCTATGTCTCGGCTCCCAACGCCTCCAAAAATCGCTCCAACTGCCATTGGCGTTCGGCGGCCCAGGCGGCCCAGGAGGACTGTCCTCAAGCACCAGAGAGCATCATCGAGGGACGGGACCTCGATGGCCACCCGTGATAGAGCCCTCCTGATGGCGTCTATATACGTCTTGGACATCCCCAGGCTTCCCGAAGGGCAGCGACGATCTCAGGCAGGGCGGTACGGGCAGCAATGATAAAAGCGCAGTCGGCCTCCGAAATATCGGTGCCCCCATGCCCACTATTGGTAATGACAACCCCCGCGCTAAAACTGGGACGGCCCTCACCGGCGATAATGCCATCATCCCAACCATAAGGCCCTATTCCATAGCGCCAAGGCCCCGGTGTAGCCTCATTACACAGACGTTCCAGTTCAGCCAGCCTGGCCTCGTTCATCATTTCCCTCTCCTCCTCTGTGCCCTTCTTGCTGGATTGTCCCCGCTGTCCACGTCCCGCATAAGGCGCGTCATCCCCGTGTGGCAGAAGGGACAGGACTCCTCGGGGCCTCGGTAAGTGATGCCGCAGTCGCAGCGACGCTCCTCGGTGCGACCCAGGGAGTCGCCCATCGTGCGCAGGATGGTGCTCACAGCAACTCCCTCTGTTTGGCCGGAACCGCCACACTCACCTCCAGCTCATACTCCCCATCCTCATCGGGTAGGCCCAGGGCTTGCCAGAGGTCGCGGCCCTGCGTATTCAGCCGCCTCCAGGGTAGGTTGGGCCGGGTCCGCATGTAGTAGTCGGGGCGCTCTGGCCGAAAGCCCTGAGGGTAGGTTAGGCGCCGCAGATAGATTACAGGTTCCGGCTTTGGGGGCGCTGGGGGCGCCACGATGAACAGTTTATTCTGGGTCATCTCTCCTCCAATCCCTGCCCTAGCCCCATCTCACTGTTATCGGCTCACCCAGCACAGTTTCCAGCCAGTAGCGTTTCACTCTCCCCGCCGGGGTGTCTTTGCCCTTCACCTCTATCAACTGGTCGCAGCCCGATGCCCAGCGCACCCAGAAGTCTACCATGTGCTTGACATAGCGGGGCTTGCGATGCACCGTCGGCAAATAGAAGGCAATCTCATATTCCCAGGCTTCCACCCGCTCTTTCGGGTTCTCGGAGTGGCAGCGCAACTCAAGCTCCTGGGCGAAGCGCATTTCAAGCATGGACTTGAACCAGATGCCGTTCCATTCGACGCGGCGGGCATGGTATTTGTTCACCAGGGCACCTCTAGCCACTGGCGGCCATCGAGTTCCGGTAGGTGAATCAGCTTGCCCACCACCGACATGCACTGCTTAAAGTAGAATTTGACCCCTACCGCCACGCACTGGTCGCGCAGGAAGCGAACCCAATCCAGCGGCATTGATCTGGCGTTGGGGCCAGACTCGCAACCAATAACTGCCCAGGAGATGCCATCCAGGTTGACCTCTCCCAAATCTTGCAAAAGGGGCTCCAGGCTCACCCACCGTTTCGCCGCCGGCGTCTGCAATAGAATCGGTATCCGGCGGTCGGCCTCTTCTTGGTTCTCCGCCGTCACCCCCAGGACGATGTTGGGGAGTTGACCAAAATGCCACCCAATTGGAGACGCCGTTGCCATTTCCATCATCCGTTCCGGCCTCTTGGTCAGCACGATGAATTGGTGCTGGGGACATCGAGCCATCGTGAGCCAAACCTTAGCGATGAAGTCGTCTGGCACCGACTCGTGAAAGAGGTCGCTTTGCGAGTCCACGAAGACCACCCTTGGCCGCCGCCAATGCAGGGGGTCATCAAGATGGTGAGGCAACAACCGAACCTCGCCCGACCATTGATAATGCCCCCCGTCAGTCCGGCGGGCCAGGCCCCTATAATCAGGGTGGTGCTCCTGGCGGGTGGCGGCTAGGCGGCAAGCCCAACATCCTTCGCACGCTGCGGAGACGGCGGTGCAGCCAGCCGTGACGGGCCAAACTTTGTCCGCGTAGCTGATCGCGGTTCCCATTAGACCCCCCTTGTCATTCCTCGAATGCCATCGGCTATTACAACATTGGCATCCGTCTTCATCTTCTTGAGTAGTCCAAGCATGTCCTTCGCCTGCTCTGTCGGTATCACAATAGGCTCAGTGGGAAACGGCCCAACCCGAGGCTCCAGACTAAAATGCTGTCTATGCTCCTTGACCCACATCTCCAACCGTTCCACCCGCTCTAGGAGTTGGACTAACAGTTGCTTGGCTTCAATTGTGTCTTCCATTGATTCGCACCCCCCTCCCATGCGGCGTCTGGGCTCCGTCCTGATAGTAGGCGTAGCGGTCTAGCTTCATTTCACCAACTCCAAAAATCGCTCTAGTTGCCATTGGCGTTCGGCGGCTCCGGCGGCCTCAGTGGCGGCCCAGGCGGCCTCAGCGGCGGCTCCGGCGACCTTAGAGGCTGCCCAGGCGGCACCAGAGGCTGCCTTAGCGGCCACCCCGGCGACCATCAGTTCTTCAATGGTAGCCTCGCCATTGGCATAGCGTCGGCTCACCTCAATGCACTGGCGAGGCCGTGGGTCATCGGGATAGAGGGCCTCGTAAATAGCTAGCACATGCTCCGCATAATCGCAGACGAGGAGGCGGGCTATCCTATCCCGCTCGGCCTCCTCGTCTGGCAGGACTGCCCGTAGGCACCACATGGCATCATCCGGGCTCCGTCCCTCCAGGGCCACTCGCAACAACGGTATCGGGGTGTCCCGGCCATAGCCCATGACTCCCCCCAGGGCCTCGGCCATTGCCTTATAGCCGCCCTTGCAGGCGCCGTGCTTACGAGCTAGCGCAAATGTCGTGTGGAGCGTCATTATGTTCTCCTCCCTTGGTCATTCCTAGACTCCCCTCCCGTGCGGGCTCACCGCCCTGTCGATATGGCCCAAACGATGTTCGCCAGCACTTGGTAGCCCTTCAGTGCCACGTAGATGCCCCAGGTGAGCACGGCGATGACGACGGAGCCGAGGAGCGCCTTCACGCCACCACCTCTAACGCAGACTCCTGGGTGCCCGAAGGCTGGGCCATCGCTCGCTGGTAATCGGCCTTGACCTTGATATGAGTCTCCTCCAGCTTACGTCGGGCCTCTCGGCGGGTGGCGAGAAAGACATCTCTGACCTTTCTTACTGTTTCCTCATACTCCGCTCTGGCTGGCCCCATGATGGCCTCACGGACAGCCTGCGCTTGGGTCAATCTATCCTTGAGTTTGTCCACCTTGATCACTCCCTTTATTCCGGCACCCCATCGTCGGGATTGTCGATAACCATGGTCCCGCCGCGCTTCGCTACGGTAAGTCGGGCCTGGTAGAGGGGGCAACGGGCTAGGTGCGCCTCGGCTAACCATTCCTGTTCCCAGTTCAGGGGCCAGGCTCCGATCTTCCCGTCGCAGTGCCAGGCGCCCAGGTTGTGCCAGAGCCAGGCTTCGCCGCCTGAGTCCTCCACCAGGCAGAACTCCTGGCCCCCGACGGTGAACCCGACGCCAAACTCAGCACTTGTCGTTGTCGGCCTAGACATAGTCATATCATCTCCTTGCCTCATCTCGTTACCTGTTACCTGTAAAACAGTTGGGCCACCGGCCTCGGTATCCCGTCCGGCTTTATCAGGGCTGGCCCAGGCCCGACAATTAGGCTGTGATAACTGACCGTGACTCCTGCCCTCTCCATGATGGTCAAGGCTTGGCGGTGATGCTCATAGTGAGCCTGGCCGTCAAACCACGCCTGGGGGTTGGCCAGGTCCCCGCACCACTCGGTTACTCGCACATCGGTTACACCCTGGGCGCGAGCCTGCGAGACGCCCTCGATGACTATGCGCTGAAACTCGGCTAGGTCGTTGGTGTAAACGTGGAACGAGTAAAAAGGAGGGCGGAAGGCCGGCCCCGGGCTCCAGTTGCAGACCGACGAGGAGATGGCAAAGGACCCGACGCCGATGCTCGGCATGACCTTGCGGAGTCGCTGATACACCTCGACGAACATCTCCCGCATTCCTCGCCAGAAGATGGAATACTCTGGCTCGTTGCCCCACTCCCACTCCACTTCTGGGATTGCCGCCAAGAGGGATCGCACCGACTCTACGTATTGAGCCAGGTCGTGGGGTGGGCTGTTGCGAATGCCGTTGGCCCAGGTGTAGGGAGGCCAGGGTGGAGGATAAGCCTGCACGTCTCCGTGAAGGGCCAGAGCCGCCGGCATGTGGTCCAGGCTCACCAGGGGGCTGTGGCCCAGGCTCTTGATAAGAGAGACCACGCCCCGGATGTAGCCCAAGCTGAAGCCGCCAGGCCCCCACCACTCCCGATCTGCTTGCACGGTATCGCTGACCTCCCAGCGACCGATAGACGTGCGCCAGGGGCCAGAGCGGAGACGGGAAACCGCTTGGAGCAAAGGGGGCTTGGCATAAACGGATATGGGAAGCCCATGCCCAGGCAGACCGAGATCGTAGTAGCCAGCTCTCATTGTGTTTCCTCCTCCTCCATGCCTCACCTCACGTTCAAGTCTACCGACACCCCGCAGACAACGGTGGTGCCTCGGTATTGCTTGACAGTCGGCTTCTCCCAGCCCCCGAAAGGCTCCCAGCCCGCAACCAGGTCAGGGATGCCGTCGTAGTGCGCCCACCACAGAGGTTGGCTCTTGAAATCGATGTTGTCTCCCATGTAGCGCGCCCAGGAAGAGGCGCTGGCATAGATGCCCCAAGGGACCCCTTGGCTTTCGCACAGCTCGGCGGCTAGCCGCAGTTCAGAAGAGGAAGTGATACACCCTTCCTCCACGTCAAGCCAGATGAAGTCACGGCCAACGATCTGCTGCGGGCGGGTCGCGTAACGCTGAGTCTGGAGTCCGCCTCTTTTTGCCGTCTTCTCTTGGCTCATTGCCACTTCCCAGTCCTGGAGGCCGATTACCACGAAGACGATGTCCCTCTCCCTGAGACAGGCCACCTGCTCGCCCGTGATTGACCCCGTGTAGTTGGAGATGTCAACGCCCAGGCCGGGCATTAGGCTAAAGGGAGGTATGGGCTCACGGCGTCGAATATCTCCTTGAAGCCCGCCTGACCCGAGCGGGACATCCGCTCTATCTCGGATTGAGTGGCCTTCTTGCGTCGGGTGCCCACCAAGTAGCGCCGGTAGGACTCGGCGGGGTCGCCGCCATCCGCTACCCAGAGCCCGAAGATGGCCTCAAACGCTTCCGCTGTTTCTCCCTCGGCGATAAACTCATTCTGTAGAGCCATGTATTCTTCTGCCACTTTGTCTTGCCAGCCCATCTTTCTCTCCTCTCGATGATTCGTGAACCACTCGCCGTAGGCCGCGGCTTCCTCTTCTGTTACCCAGTAATCCCGCCAATTCCCCGATTCAGTTGGGGCACAGAAGAAGACGACCCCCGCCACCTCTTCCCACTGGGCCATCAGGTCAAGCATGGCGATGTTGTCTACCAACCGGTTCTCAGAGTTGGTCTTGTTTAGCTCGGTCACGAGTTGCCTACCAGAGAGGATGTGACCCAACTGCCAGGGAGACCAAAAAGCGCTCCCCGGTGGTCCTTCGTAGTAGGTATGCTGGCCCAGATAGTCGAACTGGCCAAACTCCGGTAGATGCCAGGGCCGCAAAACGGGCTCGCTATTGGGCATCATGGGCGGCGATACCAGCTTGACGTTGGGAAAGGCAGATCGGGCAGATGACCACTGAGCTATTCGTCCAGGCCCCTCCTGCCGCCATCGCTCTAATGACCAGTCCCAGAGATTGTTCGGCTCGTTGGCGGGCTCAAAGAATATGCGAGTGAAACCAGCCCGCCGGGCGCTAGGCTCTTCTCGGTGCAAAGTGTTCGACATCTCGGCGCCATCGGATACCTCGGAATCGGAGCGGAGCAACACAGCGGGGCTATCTGTATGCAGGATGGAGTAGGCCCAATGGTAGTCACCTGCACTAAGAACATACTTGCGAGCTTTTATCATTGTCCACTGGCCCGCCAGGAGCACCGCTCCGGCAGCAGAATGTTCAAGGTCGGGGATAGGACGCTCTATGATTTCAATTCCAATGTCCAGCATAAGCTACTTCTTACAAGCTCACCAGGATAGCTGCTCCCAGCAGGCCGGCGAGCACCCAGTTCCCCGACCTCTCCCCTCCCCCTAACGAATACGGCTTGATGTAGCGCCCATTGACCTGCCTCAAGGCCGCCCCTGTCACGTCCTGGCCCTGGCCCAGAAGCTCGAAGCTGCTCCACATCGCTGTCATGCCAGCTCCAAAGAGCGTTGCGCCTTGCAGGTTGACCCCTTGGGCACGTGAGGCAGCCAGCAACTGACCGTAGGAGACCAACTGCGCCGCATACTGGGCCGGAGAAAGGATGGAACGCCATCCCGACGCCGTGATTAGCGCCCGATCCACGCCAGCTTCAGTTACCCAAATGGGAATCTGCTTCAAGTCCGAGGGCAAGACGGAGACGACCTGGCGATGGCCCACGGTGTCAGATTCACCAGGGGCCGCCTTCCAATACTCGTGAAGCCCCAGGCCGCCGCCATAGCGTTGGGTGACACGCAGTCCCTCTAGGTAGCGAGGCCAGTCCGAGGCGTAAGGAGACCCCGTGCTGAAGTTGTAGGCGATATGGCGTAATCCCGCTCGGGCCAGGGCCTCGGCGTAGTAGGCCGTCCACTCGCCATAGTCTGCTCCCAGCATCTCGTTGTAGCCTTCCACGTAAAGTCGGCTGGGACGCTTGCTAGGCACCTTCCCGATGACCTCTTGGGCCAGGGCCTGGGCTCGCTGCTGCGGATTGTCAAGCGCTTGGTTGGCCACCCAGGGCCGGAGGATGATCGTAACCCCCAGGTCGGCAAGGCGAGCCAGCTTCTCCCAGGTGCTGGGAAACGGATAACCGATGACCTTGATGGCCGTCGCCTGGGACTGCTCGGCAAAGGCGAGTTCGTCGATCTGAGTCTGGTAGCCGATCATGTCCTCTCCTTGCCTTCTAGCAGCCACACCTGGGTTTCAGCCAGCCCGTAGCGGATGACCGTCTCCGTTACGTCCTCACCAGCCCCATCTCTCCCAGGCGAGTCTCCGACCTGAGCCCCCAGCTTCCTCCACAGTATACCTGCTTTACGCTGCGCTTTCTCCCGCGTGTCGTCTAGATGGCCGGGACAAGCTAGGCCAAGCAGTTGGGCCGCGAAGAAGTAGTCGGCATACAGTTTGCGTAGCGCCGGGCTATCGCCGGAGACGGCGTAGTCGCCCCGCTGATACTGGCTTCGATACGCCCCCTCGATGAGGCCAGCTAAGTGGTTGGCCCGACCTACCCAGTGGTTCCAGGCCGCAGGGGACATGGCCCGGTTGATGTCAGCCCAACCCAGCATTAGGACAACCCTTCCCACAACAACTTCGATCTTGCTCCTCCGATTCCGGACACCTTCCCCAGCTCCTCCGGTGCGCAGTCCCAGCGCCAGGGCACTCGCCCAAAGTGGTCGTAGATCGCCTCCGCCAGCCCTGGCCCGATACCCTCTAAGCCCTGGAGGAGGTAGAGCCCTTTGGCCTGCTTCTTCTTCTCGGCTCCGTAGCCGTCTCGTAGCTTGCTGCCATGATCCACCTCATCGAAGGGCGGCCTCTGCAACAGGGAACGATGAGAAGGCTTACCCAGCCAATCCCGCAGCTCCAGGATGCGTCCCACCGTCTCCCATATGTTTTCCGTCCACCAAACGTCGATGTGGTGGCGGAGACGCAGGGAGCGTTCGATTCCCTCGATGGCTTTCCGCGTCCACCGATTAGCAAACGGGTCCATCAGGTAGCCGTTGGTGGTGTAAGTCGGCTTACCCTCTATGCAGACGACTCTCATCTCCAGAGTTTCGAGGAGCCCCACTTCTCGCACGAGACGCCCGTCCCGAAGCGAGGCCAGGAAGTCGTTCGGAAACTGTTTGCGCTGAAGCCCGAACCGGCCTGTAGGGGTAAGAATCAGCACGTCAGCGCCGCAAGTCTCGGGGAGGGAGTGACTGCGTGCCTCCTCGCCAAGAGCCGCCAGGAGGTCGCGGTCGGTGGGCGAGACTAGAATCGGCACCAGACTACTCTACGCTCCGCAGCCGTTTCATTAGTTCCAGATACGCCTTCTTGTCCTCGGCGTTCAGCCAGCCGGCCACCTTCCCGTACTGCAAGTAGAGATCAACTAGCGAGAGGTGGTCGGTGTAGGCGCGTCCACCCCGATCCTTCATGGTGGTCATCACCCAGCCCGTCTTGCGATGAGCCAAAAGCAACACGGTATCGACCTGGTGGCCTAGCGACTTCTGGCCACCAGGTCGAACTCCATAGGGACCAAACAGGTCACGGGTATCAGTGCTGTCGTCTTCGCCTACACTTGTCGGCTCAGCGGTAAAGTAGAGGTTGGCCTTGGTCCGAAAGACTAGGGGATAAATGAAGTCCTCGTAGAGGCGGTTGATGACGGGCCAATCCTTCCAGCCGTCGAAGATGCCCCCGCTCTTGCCAAAAGACTTTTTCTGCGCGTTCAGGTTCTTCCGTGCTTCCAGGAAGTAGGCTCCCATGTCCTTGCCGAATATCTCAGTCGAGAAGTAGCGCCGGACGGCTGACCAGGAGCGAGTAATGGAGTCAACGACGATCCAGTCACCTTCCCGGGTAGCCACGAGCGCTTCTTTTAGGGCAGCTTGGTAGTCTGCCCAGTCAACCGTGGGCACGCCCTTTACGTTGCCGCTTGCCACCACGTCGGGGAACTCCGGCAGGGAGCGGTCTACAGTTAGATCAGTGTCGAGGACGAAGAATTGCTTCTGAGGAAGATGGCGAGCTAACTGTAGCCATCCGTAGGTCTTGCCACTGCCGTTAGCGCCAACGGCGATGATACGCTCTCTGGGCATCTATTCGCTCCTCTCTGTGACTCTCACCGACTCATTTATCAGGCTTCGCTTCTCCACCTGAGCAAGCACCTCGGCAGCCACGACTTTTCTCAGGGCCACAACCGGATAGCTGATCCGCTCTGAGGCAGGAACGTAGGCCACCCGGAGCCCGTCTACCGAGAAGTGAGGCTGGGCGCGAGCTGTCGCTAGGAAGACAGCCCGCGCCCCTTTCCCTAGCACTTCGGCCTCGGCCTGAAGCTGGTGGGCTTTCCACCAGTCGGCGGCGGCCTCGACGAGTTGGGCCGTCGGCTGCTCGGGCTCCACTACCGCTACGGGACGACTGCAAAGCATCCGAAAGCGGCAGGTCCGACACTTGAAGCTGCCATCGGGCTCCTGCTCGTAGAGTTTTCCCTTGCGTGCCGCCAACTCAATGGCCTTGAGTCGATTGATATGGAAGTTGAAGCTGCTCGCGTCGCTTTCGGGTATCTCTACCCATTGCTCGATCCGCTCCCCGGTGTCCCTGTTCTTGACCACGTAGTAGACGTCCGGCAGTTGGAGGGCCCTCCCATAGGCTTGCACCTGAGCCCAGTAGTGAGGGAACGCCTCGAAGCCCTGCTTGGCGAAACGGTCAAATGTGAACCGGCCCAGGGCCTTGATCTCCAAGAGATGCAGATTGCCCATAATGGCCTGGAAACCAGTAAAAGCTATGGTGCCGTCGATGTGACCCACAAGCCGGAAGGTGGGGTATTCGATGACCACCTCGCGCTGTTGATCGGTGATAATCCAGCCCTCGGCGCGCAAGTCCTCGACTATCCACTCCTCGTGGCGACTGCCCTCACGGGCCGCTCGGCGCAGGTAGTCGGGCTCCGGCAATGGTTCATAGCCGAGGCGCGCCGCGGATAGGATGCGAGGGCAGTCACCAAGGCCGGACATGCGGTAGACGGGCTTCTCGGTCATTTGAGCTACTCGACGTTCGCTCGCGCCCAGAACCCGTCCTCGGAATCGTCCAGCACGTCCATTTCCACCTCCGGCGACAACTCCTGCTCCAAGGCCCAAGACTGGAACTCGTCACGAGTCATCTTCTTGGCCTGGAGACTGAGCTTCTTGGCAAGCAATGGCTTCTCTGCTATAGGAGCCGGCGCCTTGCTCACCGTTGGCTTGGCTGGGCCGCTCCTGAGCGGAGTCACTTTCCCTCGGCTCTTCGGTTTCGGAGTCTCCAGCACGGCTGCCGGCATGAGCCGACTTTTGGCCCCGATCTCGCCGCCGTAGTCGGTGGTCTCCAACCTCAGGTCGAAGACGAATCCCTCCCAGGCGTCGGCGTCGTGACCGTAGGCGTCCATATCGACGCCCAGCTCGGTTACTACTCGCTTGAAGAGACGCCCGACTTGGCTGTTAGAGCGGAATCGCTCCTTGCCGTCGGGGTGCTCCACGTTGAGACCGCCTCTTACCGGCTCCCAGCCCTGGCCGCAGGAGAAGATGAGTCGTTGTTCTTCGTCTTCGCTGCTTGTCCAGCTCAGGCAGCAAGCCGGATCACCGCTGCGGTCATTGTAGCCCTCTACATAGCCGTATCGGGACTCTCCAATCCGAAACGGTCCTTCCTTCTGGAATCCACCTTCTTCGGTTTCATAGGTCTGTGGCATCTTTCTCCTTCTCTTCTTTAGACGTTAGGCGGCTTCTTGCCACCGTTTTACAAGCGTTTCCAGGTGTTGTCGGCTCTTCACCGTAGTCAATGCCTCCGACCACCAGGCCGGAAACAGAAATCGGTTCTCCTCATAGAGACGCCCAAACTGGCTGTCCACGATGACGGAGAGGCAGCGGTCTGAATCCGAGCGAACGCCCCTCCCCGTCATCTGGACAACCTCTCGAATCGCGTTGACGTTATACCAGAGCCGACCTCCTTTCTTGTCTGAGTAAAGGCGCAGAGACACCTGCTTGTCTCCCAGGTTGGCAAACGGAGTTTTCATCAGGACGATGAGCCGACATTCGTCCTCCGGCAGATCCACACCTCGGGACATGGACGCCGCCACCAGGATGAGCGGTTTGGGACTAGCCTTGAACGCGGCCAGCACGCTCTCCCGCTGCTGGGAGCCCGAGTAGCTCACCATGCGGCCCTTGAATCGGCTTTCCTTGAGCACCTGCTGCGTGTAGTCATAGCTGACCGTGTGGACTAGCGTTTTGACGGGCGGCATGACGGCCAGCACCTCATCGAGGGCCGCTATCGCCTTGGGTCGCTCTGTCGCCTCGGTCGCCTTGGTGATGTTGGCTGTCGGCCAGTAGAGTATAGAGCGGTTGGCAGCCGGAAACGTGGAGGGCAGGTCGATAAACTCAATGTCCTCTTTGGGTATGCGCAACGTGGCTGACATCTCGTCCAGGGAGATAATCGTAGCCGACATGAGCAGGAAGCGGTCAGCGTGTCGCCAAAGGTAGAGGGGAGCAAAGGCGCTGACGTACCCGGGCTTGAACGTCCAGGAGGACTTGGTCGCCGTGAAAGCCCACTTCTGCCCCGCCTGGGTGCTCTCCAAAAAGAACTCTACCTTGCGCTTCATGCGGGTTAGCTCTTCCTCGCGGCGTATGTCTTCGATAGTCGTCTGGAGGAGTCGAAGCTCACGTTCTATCGTTGACAACACCTGCTCTTGCGCCCAGAGGAGCCATGATGACTGAACCGTCTTCCGCTCCGGCGGCTCCAAGCGCAATCGCTCAATCCACTTGGCGGTGAACGAAAGTTCAGAGAACCCGAGCAGAATGGACTCCAATAGGTCGGCTTCGTCAAAGACCACGAGGGGCCAGCCCGAGAAGCTGCCGACATAGTTAGCCTCGTTGAGGAAAAAAGCGTTGTTGATAACGGCCAGGTTCGCTCGGAGCGCCCTCTGCTTCTGCTCCTTATAGGCGCAAGGAGCCTTGCACTTCTGGCCTTCCCCAGCGCCGCAGTGACCGTCGCAGCACCAGCGGCAGTGCGGCTCCTTGCCTGAGGTGCAGAGGCCAGCGTGGATGCGAGGGAAATGGCGGGCGAAGCGGGTCGTCGGATAGTTGCTCCGGCCCCGCAGCTCGACGGAGGAAGGGAAATCGGTTACGAACTGCCTTTGAAGCTGTTTCGTGTGCGGCGAGTAGAGTGCTTTGACGTTCAGGAGTCGCTGAGCCATGGCGGCAATAAGGCTCTTGCCGCTGCCCGTCGGGGCTTGAATGATGATGAACTTCTTATCGGTTTCCAGGATGGCCCTGAGCGCGTCCTCCTGTTGGGGACGCAGCTCGCTAAAGCCGGCAGGCAAGGAAGGCGTGAGGCGTACGGGACGCGGGGGGCTAGAGGTCAGCATGTTTGAGCCCGATCTTGAGCAGCATGACCGCTGCCGGGCTAAGCCGCTTCAGGCCTGCCCGCTTCTGGACTTCGGCTATCTCGGCCAAGAGGTCGTCGGTCACGTAGAGAACAAGGCGCCGGACACCAGGCCGGTAGTGTCGAAGATAGCCAGGACGATCTTCTTTCATTCTTCACCCTTCTTCACTCTTCTATTGCCACCCTAACTATACCACTACTCTACCACCATGTCAATACCCCAGGGGGGTATACTCACCAGATGGTAGCTACCCTCGTGGCTATGTAGCGGTCGCGCCCTCCCCCTCCCTGAAACTGGACGTTATACCCCGCGGACTGGTCCATTGCCTCCAAAGCTTCTACGGAATGCGGGGAGAAAGCATAGACGATATTGGGGTCGGTCCATCCATAAACCGGAGCTACGAAGTGGAAGGAGGAGCTGATGCTCCTGAAATGCAAAGGTAAATCCGAACCAGCCTGCTCCAGAGCAGCCATAAAGAGGTTTAGGGCTGCCTCTCCAGTGGCGGCCTGGTCTTTGATAACTTTTCCTCCTTCACGCTCCCAGGCAACCTTTAGGATATGCGGCAAGGGCCCCTGGCTAGCTAGGGTTACTCGGTAGCCCTGGCTTCGCAGCAACCGGATGTGCTTGACATATCCTAGACGGCCACTATGCCGCCGTATCCATTGGCAGAAGCGACTGAAAGACCGTGACGCATCGTGACCAGGAGGCAGATATAAGATGGTCACACGGTCAGCCCGTAGACCCTTGAGACGTTTCCGCCACTGCTTAGCTAGGCGTTTAGCGCACCAGGGGCATCCCCAACTCTCACAGTGGCAGCGATTGACGTAATGCACGTCGGCGTCGGTGCGCTGACCCAAGATCGAGTGACGGCGACAGTCCTCGATACGTTCCTGTCGCCGAGTTAATGGTGACTTATCCGTAGAGGATTTTAAAGCTACGGATAAGTCACCACGCGCTGTGGGGATCGTCATGGTTGGCTTCGTGGAAAGGACTGAATGCTTCATCGCTTTGGTGCCTCCTTAACGTTTCTCGGTATCCCAGAAGCCGGGAGAGCTAGTTATCAGATAGTCGGGATGAAAAGTCCGCCCCTTTTCCGTTAGGCAAGCTACTAGCTCCTCCAAAGAATCTCGACCGTGACAGGATGTCTCGTCGCAGCCGGAGCAGCCTACGAAATCCAAATAAAGCTCCTCCAACGGAATATCTTCATCGAGGTCATCGCCGGGATCGACAGGGAGAGGTAGGGGAGGCGAGTAACGTATCGCCCCCTTCCCGACAGCTACTGGCCTGGCTCGGCCCAGCCGGAGCTGTCGGCGCTCCTTGTTTCTCTGCCCCTGACTTCTCCTAGCCACTGTCTGCCTCCTGTTCTGTCCGAGGTATTGACTTCCGCTGTCACGTAGGATATACTGTAGACGTAGGGGTTGACTTCTTGGTTGGGGTCGCTTCTCCTTTCTGGGATCGGGGCGGTTACGGCAGCTAACCGCCCCTTCCTTTTGCCTCGCTTCTCGCTGCTGGGCACACTCTCATCTTACACCCTGCTGTCTATACCCAGGAGGGGTATCCGTTGGTTCAACTCACGTCTCTGGCTAGGCTCCAACTCGTCCAGCGCCCACACTAGAAAAGGCTTTTGGTCGCCACAGAGTCGGCACTGCCCGAAGTCTATCAACTGGCCTGCCCGCTTCGGTATCAGGTAGTGGTGGACGCAGCTAGGACTCGCGGTCGGCGTTTTCACTTAGTCCCTCCCTGATCTCTTGCAGAAGCCGCTCGGTGGCCTTGATCAGCCCGTCCCCCTCACCTAAGTGCTCCCAGTTGCAGTCTTCGGCTGCAAGCAGTTCCCGAATCTCCTTGGCGTAGCTCACTAAGCCCCGCTCAACAAGGTCGCTGGTTGTTTGGGTGAGGGACCGGCCCATGAGCGCGCAGAACAAAGCGAGGTAATGATGCGTCAAGGGACGCAAACGCACCATTTTAGCCACCGGCGGGTTTGCTAGATAAGGTATTTTTAGCCCAGTCACGCTAACAAGTCTACTCTTCTTGACAGACAACGTCAAGGCTTCTATACTACGTTTGACGAGCAGAAACAGGTCACAGGAGAGATGAGATGCCCAAAAGAAGCCCCGGACTGCTGGAACGGATAACGGGGAGTGGACCCAAGCCCAAGAGGAGACCTTCTCGCGACCCAGCAGCAAAGCAGGAACGCATCCGGGCCCAGGTCGGCTATGAGTTTCTTCGTGACGGAATGGGGCTCCTCAAGGCCGACAAGAAAGCCTACAGTGAGATGGCCCTTTCCTCGGCCTTAACCGCGCTGCGGGGCATGGCGGCCTCCTTCGATACCCGTCCTCTGGGGGAACGAATCCTGGAGGAGCAACTTCGGCGGAACCCCCAGTTGGCGGAAGCCTACGCCAATATGCAACTACGCCAGGAGATGAAAGCCCAGGGCTTTGCTCCCGACGGCGGAGAAAACGACAAAGATGATCCGCTCAAGGAGATGTTCAACCTCTTCCTCGCCCAGATGGTCGAGAAGATGGCTGAACCGTCCCGGCCTACCTCCGTCCTGGATGTGCTGGGCAACCTGGTCTCCGGGCTGGGGGAGATGGCCCCGCTTGTGGCTGCCAGGTGGGGATTGCATTTGCCCGCGTCGGCGCCGGAGACGAACGGCAGATCAGAACCGAGGCAGCTCTTTCCCTCTCGGCATTTGCCCGAGATCGCAAGCGGCAATCCGGAGGCAACCGAGCCGGAGGCAGAATCCGAGGCCATTGACAGCCCAGAAGTCCCTGATGACCCTGTCGCCGCCGCTCAACTCACCATTCTCATCTTGGAAGCCTATCTGAAGAACCTATCGGAAGCCTCTCACCACGTGCTTCTGACCACGATAGCCGAGACCGTGACCTATCCGCCCCTGGAAGCAGTGCAAGTCATGCAGGACCTCCTGGGAGCCAACCCTAAGCTGCAAGCGCTGGCTGGCGAGCTAAGGGGCAGGGAGAGCGCTTGGCTTGACCAATACATGGCTGTCCTTACCGCTTGGGTGGACGAGATGTTCGGGGGCGAAGAAGGCGAAGAGCCGGAAGAGAAAGAGGAAAGCTAAATGGCAACCGAGTACATCTCGCCCCAGACCGCTCACAAGATAGACGAGCTTCTGGTTCGAACCCGCTCCCAGGACACCCTGGCCGCTGCCGTCCAGCAGCTTGTCTCGGGGAAGCCTGCGCGCCATGGTGTTGGGCAGGCTGGGCCTGGCAACCGCTCGGCGACGCGAGCAACCGTAGTCGGTCTTACCTCGGCGGTTGGGGCCTACTATCTCAAGGGCTGGGGGGCCGTCGGCGGGGCCCTGATCGGCAACTTGGCATACGATTGGCTTCAGGGCTTGGGGCAGCTCGAATGATGATCCTCGAATGACGGTAACGATCTCCATCACCGACGGCATAAACGTCTACCAGATCGAGGCCGACTCCTACCTGCTCATCTGGGAGAAAGGAGAACGCCTTTCGATAGAGCAGCAGGGGATGGCCAATCACCTGTCCGCCCTCCTCCGACTCATCCCCTTTTCTTCGATTCCTTCACTGCTCGCCAACCCGCTTGTCCAGGCCATCATGTCCCGGCTCGGAGAGAAGGGCAGTTGAGTGTACACCGTCGCGCTAACCGCTCACCAAGCCTGGGGACTCGACAACCTAGTGTCCGAGGACGCCGAGGCCGACGAGTCCAACATTGGCCGGGCCTTCTTGCTCAAGGTAGGCTCCTTGCTGATAGAGTTAGCCGACAGCGCCACAGCCAAAGGAGAGATGAACCTTACCGAGCCCGAGCTGTGGATGCTACGGGAGCTGATCTCGCCCGTAAAGGCTCACGGCTGGCGCTCCTTGAAGCTCCAGGTCTACCGGCTCCTACTCCAGGCCCAAGGCGACAAGGTGCTAGAAAGACTGGGCGTGTGAATAGCATTCGCTCCAAGGACGCTACGGCCCAGGCCGTGGCCGCTGTTATCTACCGCTACCTGACCCATCTCTGAGGAGAGAAAGAAGACCTCCGGGGGGTGGTCAGGAGTCTAATGGCCAAGGCCCAGCCTAATACTCGGAAGGAGCAAGCCGAAGTCCTCCAGGACTGGGTCTGCAACCGGACCCCGGTTCACTCCGACAGCATCTACGGGTTTGGCGAGATCATCATCTCCCCCGGTGAACTCCTGGCCCGCTGGAAGGCCGGAGAGATCATCGGCGACTGCGACGACAAGGCGACCCTCCTGGCCGCTCTGCTCGTAGTGAGCGGCTTCCAGACCCGAGTAGTCATCATCGACGCTGGCGGCGGGAGCATCTACAATCACGCCGTTACCCAGGTCTACCTTGACGGGGTTTGGCTTTGGCTGGAAGCTACCCAAAAGGGCACCCCGCCGTATAAGGTGCGGAGACATACGAGGCGGCTGGTCGTTGACCCGCAGGGAGCGCCGCCTTGCTAGGGGAGGAATAGTTTCGGTGAGGCAAGCATATGAGTGGCTTACAGAAAAGAAGAAGGAGGGAAAATGACAAGCCCAACCGATCCAACCGCCTCGAAGCCAACACTTCAAGCCGAGGACATAGAGTGGCGGGAAGCGACCATAGTCGGCGACATCGACTGCCCCACTTGCTCTCGGCTCATGGCCATCGCCATGATACCTGCGATGGCTTCAACTGGCCTGATTTTTATCCCCTGGGCTTTCTGCCCCGATTGCCGAACCTACTACCAGGGGTTTCCGAAGCCGACGAGCCTTCTCGTACCGACGCTGCCTCTCCAATCGCTGCGGTTAGTGAAGTAGCTCTTCGCAAGAAGGTAAACGCTAGGAGGCAAAGCTTTGGCCGACGCGCCAGACGACGATTACCCTGACACCGGCTGCTCTTTGTCTCCTCATTGCCTCTCATGCTTCTTGCCACTCTGCCGTTACGACAACCCGCGCTGGCGGCAAAAAGTCGTTGCCGCTCGCACCAAGCAAGCGGCCAACCTTTACGCTGCCGGCCTTTCTCCCAGCGAGATTGCAAGAAGAGTCGGCGTTTCAACAACCTCTGTCCGGCGCTATCTGCGCCACGCAACAGATCCCGCTTGACATAGACTTTCCATTGTTCTACTCTACCTATAGGCATATTGGGTTGGGAGTCTAATCTCGGCGGCTGACCCAATATGCCTACTGTTCGCCACTGGGACTCGGCTACCAGCCCAATGTGCACTAAAAAGAGGAGGCCGAATGACCGATGCCCGAAGTGCCCATCGCCGAAGTGCGAGGGCGGTCTAGGCGAGCCCGTCCCAAGGTTCGCTATCTAGCCCCACTTCATCGGCGGCGCGCTCGCCGCCACAACCCCGAGAATCCCATTAGACGACGCCACGTCTCTCGGCGACGTTCTGCTCCCCTGGGAATAGCCGGAACCACCCGACGCCGCCGCTACGCTCGACGGCGCGCCTATCGGCGCAACCCCGTCGAAATGGTCGAGGTAGGCGCCAATCCCCGCCGACGCCATCCCCGACGCCGCAACCCCGATCTGGATGTCATGCAGGGCTTGACCCTGGTGAACGTTTTCTTTGGGGTCGGGGGAGCCCTTCTCTCTGGCTGGGCTCCACGTCAGTTCGGTCTTACCAAGTGGGGCGGAGTTGCCGGCAGCGCCGTAGCGGCCTTCTTCTCCGGCTTCGTGGCTGCCGCCGTCTCCTCGCCCTACGAAAGCCGTGCCAATGCTGCCCTGGCCCTCCTTGGCGGCATGATTCCTACCGCTGATCGCCTCATCAAGGAGATTTCAGGCGGCAAGTACGGAATCACCGGGCCGGTGACTGGCGCCGGCGGTGGCAACCTCATCGCCGACGAGCAATATCCCGGTCTTTACCCAGGCTATGAAGACAATCAGGACATCGCAAGCTACGACGGGGTGAGTGATGTAGTTGCCATGTATCCACCTGGTGTCGGTGACGGCTTCGGCTACGGCATCGCTAACGAAGAAAACCGGATCGCGTAGGGGGTATGAGATGGCTGTTCCAATCAACCTAGACGGTATCGACTACCAGGCCAACCCCCTCGATGGCGGCGAAAACGCCGACTTCGATCAGGCGTTCGCCAAGATCATCGCGGGGCTTGGGCCTGGCGGGGCCATCCCCAACACCTACGCCCAGCTTCTCGCGATGCGTAAGGAAGACATTCGTAAGGCGGTAGGCATTGCCAAGGAGAAGATGCAGGCCACCTTTAAGACCTGGTCTTCCGACACCTCTATCGCCCTGGCCCGAATCCGGCCCTGGCACCTGCGGCGCACTACGGCTGCTGGCGCCGAGACGCCCTACATCGCTGCTGGCGGCGGTGTCACCGCCGCAGCGAACCTCTGGACTTACGCCCTACCTGCCGCGGCTGGCGTCAATGCCTGGCTCGGCTGGGGTGCGGCCTACGTTAACGTGAACCGCATGGACCGGGATTGCATGGTCGTCATTGTGGGCATGATGCAAGCGATTCTGCCCCCGCTGGTCGAGGACGTGCAGTTCACCATCGACAACCACCTCTACCCTTGGGAGTCTATCAACGACGGGGCCTTCGTCTCGGTCAACCGAGACAACCAGTTGATCGCTCCCATCAAGACCAAGATCATCCCGCCTCAAACCAACTACGCCGCCAACGTTTACGCGAACAACGTGATAACTACCACGTGCGTGCTGATTCCGGTTGGGGTGACTATCGCGCGGGGTTCCTTCTTGGCAGGCGCAATTCGCGCCGTGGTAATGTAGGAGGAGGCGGCTATGCCAATCACAGTAGTTCAACTTTCTCCTCCAGTGATCCAAATATCGCAGAGTGGGACGCGAGTTGGTATCCTGAACATTCAGGGCACCTTCGACGCCGCCTACGACAACGTGAACGGTGAGACGATGGACCTGTCGGCACTCTGCCGACAGGTCATTGGCCTGATGGGAGCGCCCGTCACTGTGCTCGACGCGGTGGGCGCGTTGCGCTATACCGTCATGTGGGACGTGACGGCGGCCTTCGTCGCCGCGCTCATAATGCGAGTCTACTTCGCTCCGGCTCTTGGGTCCCACGCCGTCCACGCCCATGATCTGTTGGTCACCGGAGGCGCTGGTGCTGCCGGAACCAACACAGTGCAAGCTAGTGCCGCTGCTGGCCCGCTGACTAAACAAGAGGCAGGAAGTGCGACTGTTCCTGGTGCTGGAGCTAGTGGTGTCCAGAACAACGCAGCAGTCCAAGCCCACGTCGCGGCGGCCTTCGCCGAGCCAGGGGCCATTGATCTTTCGACTCTGCGCTTCCGAACCCAAGTCCTAGCCTATCTCTAGGCGGCAACAATCATAGAGTGGTTGGTGGGGTCTGAGAGGAGACCCCACCAACCCTACCCTGAACGACAACGAAGGGGGTAGCATGTTCAGAGAAATATCGAGACGCTGGTTAGACCCAGGGCAAATCCTCGGCCTAATCATGCTTAGGGGCTCGATTCGGGCCGTCCACTTCTTCCGAGTCTGGGCGACCGAATACAAGCCCTTCACTTTTGCCTTCAACGGCGGCGCGGTCATTGCCGCCGCCGCCGGCTCGGGCTGGGTGGAGCCGCTAACCGTCAACAACGACGTGATTCTCCAGCCTCCCTACACCTGGCAGATAAACCACCTATTCTTCGGGATCACCCCATCGACGGCGTTGCTCTACCTGCAATACCCGATGGGCAGCCAGAAGAACAGCTTGGTTGGGACACCGTTGAACACCAACGAGATCGCGGCCCAGACGGGACGCCTCAACTCTTGGGACTACCCTTCCCTGGAAACAGAGCTGATCACAGTCAACGAGATTCGGCCTGCCCTCCAAGTCTATAACCCATCTGGGGCTGCCCAGATCATCACCATCAAGATTCACGCCATGCAATACGGGCACGAGCCCATTGCTCCCACTGTTGAGGAGATGAGACGAGCCAGGGTTATCTCCTGCTACGGTGTTGATCCGGTGAACGCTCCTGGCTGGCTGGAACGATCCGTTCCTGACGTGGTCAAAGATGTAAGTGAGCTGTCTCAGTATCGAGCCCAGGGGCGCGCCGCCGCTGTTCCGGTCCCCCTCTGGACACAGGTGAGGTAGAGTAATGTCAGACGTAATGCCTATCGTTATCAAGGCTGGAGACCGACTGGGAAACCTGGAGGTTCCCGCCGATTTGCTTCATGGAGCAGCGGGGGGCAGGCTCACTCAGGCTATCGCTTTTGCCGCCGCCACCATCTACACCCCGCCTACCGGAGCGGTATCGAATGTAGTCTTGGTCTACATCCGGAACTTGGAGATATTTGCCGCCACCGTGACCTTCACCCAGCTCACCGGAGCCGCCGTCATTGGCTATCCGGTGGTGGTTCCCGCCGGAGCGACCACCATCTTGGTGGCCAACCAGCTTGTAGGTTGGCAGTCGCTCCGGGCCGACGCCATTCAGCGAACAATCGCTGGTGGTGCCCTGGCTGCGGGTGTCGATGTCTACATCGGCGTCATCAACACCTTCCAGAACGTCCTTTAGGAAGGGGCTATGGCCGCTTCTTTAACTGAAAGCCTGGTGGCCCTCCATCTGGCCGACCAGATGTATGCGGGAAGAACGGGCACCGCTGCTCAACGACGCGCCGATGGCGGCGCCTTGACGGGAGGAGTGGCCCTGGTCAGGGCTAACGCGGTTCCTTATGGGGGGTCGGTGGTGGCGGTAGTCCTGCCTCCCACCCCCTACGCGGCCATGATTCCCCTGGCCCTGTTCTTCGGGCGCGTGACCAATCCCGACGCTTTCCACTTAGACATAACGCTGGGAGCTTCCGTCTTTGACGATGTTCGCCTCGGGGAGCAACTGTTGAACAACGGTTTTCCTTTTCTTCCTCAGTTGCTCACAGCGTCAGGCGGAGGGGTGTTAAGAGTCACCAATGACCGGGGGCGGGCCACCGAGCCTATCACCATCCAGATGTCCTTGGTCGGTATCAGCAGCGGTAACTTGGAAGCGGTCTACTTGTGGATGGAGAGGGAGCTGGGGGCCGCCGCTATTCCTGGGGGCACTCGGTTGTTGAGAGGACGGTAGCGTGCAAGGCTTACTTCACGCCTGGACAACTACTCTACTGGGGGCCGGAGCTATTTACACCTCGGTGCTTGAGAAGAGGACTCACGAACCGCCGCTCGACCTTGACACCAATACGCGAGTCGGTGTTGGCAAGACCACGATGAAGTTCGTGGTGACTGCCGACCAGCCTGGGGTGATTGCCTTCCTGGAGGCCCCCGACGGCACGCTGGTGCCCCGCGTCTTCGCTTCTCTGGTGGTGCCGATAGCGGTTGCTGACCCCCTCACGGGGCTGCCTGGGGTGTCGCTGAGCGCGGTGGTGAACTACGTAGGCACCTGGGCGCAAGTGGTCTTCGTCAACACGGGAATCGCCCAGACCGTCTTCCAACTGGAAGCCTACTGGGAAGATTAGATGACACAGCCGCCCTACTACACCATCCCTTCTAACCAACTGCCTCCCGCGTCTGACCTGTATGACCTGGGCAGCGCCGACTACGAGTGGCGCAGCCTCTACCTGGGCAGCGTCGGCAACATCTATTGGGGGTTGGCCCAGGACGCGGTGCTGCGCCGTAAGGCCCCCATTGCTGGTCGGGACTCCGAAGCCCTGCTGTTGGCTCGGGCCGCGGTGGCCGGGGCCAACCGGGGTGGACTTCAGGTCGTGAGGGACAAGGGGGCCGCCACCGGCCCCGGCCACGCCATGGAGCTAGTAACCCTCTACAATGGAGCGGTAGCCGCCGATGGTGCGTCAGGGCTCCGGTTTATGGTGGGCACTGACCTGAGCACGTCATACCCCCTGGCTCGCATCTATGGCAAGTCCGATGGGGGGGCCGGGGGCGCTGGCTTTCTGGAGTTTCACACCAACAGCGGCGGCCTGGCTTGGGACTCTGCCAGCCTTGCTATTAGGGGCCATTTTGACCCCAACGGTAACTTTGGCATCGG
>ERZ1292629.709-Hain-H43-01um-R1-709-length-36553-cov-4_pt1 | contig 36553 bp, 54 predicted proteins | sample MGYA00564399_ERZ1292629 | MGnify/ENA primary metagenome ERZ1292629 (study PRJEB36523, sample SAMEA6512636) | groundwater metagenome | collected 2019-01-08 | study: AquaDiva: Metagenomics assemblies of 32 groundwater samples
TTAGAAAAGTGAAGGGGTGTGAGGATGCAAGAATTTATCCTAGTTTTTCACATTCAGGCGGACGCGCCGCGTATGTAATGATCGGCAAGGATGACAGCGAAAAGTGTTTAGTTGATGTTGATGTTGACCCAGGGAAATTGTTGTACCCCGCCCTGCTCGCCGCCGTCAAAGCATTGGAGCAAAAATGAGAACAAATGAAACTATTTTAGCAACAACCGGAGCAGCCACGACAACAACACGCATCTACCGTTTCGTCTGCCCTCATTGCGGTTATATCACCTACTCCCGCAAGAGAGTGGCTTTACCTAAGAGTTGCCCTGCCTGTAGTTATAAGGCGGAATACAAACAAGATAAATCTACAGAAAAAGAATGGGATGAGATAGAGCGATGAGAACGCGAACCCTAATTGTGCTTACTATTCCTGGAGTACCAATAGCAAAAGCGCGTCCTCGTTTTGTGCGTCGCGGGAAATACGTGCAGACATTCGACCCGCAGGCCACCGAAGAGGGCCGCTTTCTGTTTGAGGTCTATCGCCAATTGGGGAAGGGATTCGCTCCTTTGGATGGTGCATTGATGGTAACACTCAACTTCGGTATGCCTATTCCGAAAGCCAGCAAGAAGAAAACTGAGATGATGTTGAATGGACAGATAGCACACACGAAGAAAAGTGATATTGACAATCTTTGTAAGTTTGTCCTTGATGTTTGCAACGGAACGGTATGGTGTGATGATAAGCAAATTATCGAACTCCACGCAATAAAGAATTACCAATTACACCCGAGTACGGAAATCCACGTAGAAGAGAGAAATTGCTTGACAGATTAAAGCCTGATATATATAATAAAAGACGATAATCTTATTAAACATGTCAGGAGAGAAAAATGGGAATTGGCAGGGGTCAAAAGAAAGCAACAGACGATCAGTTAATTGAGAGCTACAAAGAACTCGGAAACGTCTGGAAGGTGGCTATGCGGTATGGGATGTGCGGGCAAAGCGTACATGAGCGGCTGCAAAGACTTGGTGCTATTGTCCCCACTAATGTATGGACAGACGCAGAACTTAAGTGGTTAAAGAAGGAATATAGCCAATTTGCTGACGCCGGGAGATTGGATGATCTGGCGAAAAGAATAGGCAGGCCTAAAACAAGTTTGTGCAAACAAGCTAGGGAGCTAGGACTAACTAATCAGCATAGACCATGCTTCGCCACAAGAAGAGAAAACCAGTATAACGGACAACATGCGCGTGTAAGGGTTATCTACGGATCGCCAAAGAAATGTGAGATTTGCGGGGAAACAAATCCCCGCAAGTGGTATGAATGGGCAAACATGACTGGCGACTATGATAATCCCAATGATTATAAGCGCATGTGTCGTAAATGCCATCGCAGATATGACAGAGAACGAGTGGATAGCAATCCAGCATTGATAATTGCAAAATATGTTACACAGGAATGTCCAGTTTGTAAGTCCATCTTCAAAGTATCAGAGGGCATAGTGAGACGAAGTAATGGCAAAGAGGGACGATTTTGTTCTCGGAAATGTGCGAATCGAAGAACCACAGACTAGGATACATGTACACATAGCCGCCGCGATCACCACAGAAAGGATGAAAAGCGATGCAGTGTAAAATATGCGGGCAAGAGTACACTGGCGAACAAGGTTATATCGTATCCAATACTGATAATACACCTCAAATCCGGTGCATTAACGGTGAATCCTGTTGGCGAAGGAAGGCGCAGGCACTGGAAGCCGAATTGAAAGAATTAAGGCTGAAAGTAGCGACGAGAAATGTGCGGCTTCGCGTTGCGAGATTAGCCTTGAACCAGTTGGTTGAAGAAGAAACTACCGATAGTCTGCGTGGAAAGATACGGGCTATCGCAGAAAGGATGAAACATGAGCAAGCTACTGGGTAAGAACTATATTGTTGAGTGTTTCCAATCAGTATCGCAAAATTATAGCGATGCCCCTGAGCGATTGCAAGACATTAAATGCCACATTGCCGCCCTCACCGCCGAGCGCGACCAGGCGCGGGCGCGTATTGAGCAGCTAGAATGTTGCGAGAATTACGCATTGGAGGCGGCGAGGGCGGAAACGACGCTGTTAGCTCAAGAATCCGCCACTCTCAAGGCGAAACTCGCGCGGGTGCAGGAGGCGGCGGGGGAAGTAATCACATCGGTGGATAGTTATGTAGGCGATGGATTTGCTGAAATAAATAACGTAAATTTAGAGAAAATCGTCGCCCTCCAAAGCGCCATCGAACCCTGCGACGCTATCGTGGTGAAGGGTAAGGCAACGAGACGTGATGATGTATTTGCAAACATTATCCGTATCGTTGTTGAAATAGGGGATAAGAAAACAAACAAAATAGTTTTTCAAGGTGAAGTTGTGGAGGCAATCTGCAACCTCTTCGGCGGCCCGAAATGCCCCAAAGAGATCACTTGCATTTTTCTGAAAGGAACCGAGGAATGACGAATGATTTTGGCGACGGCGAAATTCATTATTATTTCGGTTTATCATATGCAAACTATCTCGTCCTCCCGCGTACCGTGCTTCAATCTATGCCGCACGATTGGCAAGCGAAATTCGTTGAGATGTTGAAGCAGATTCCATATGTTATTGATGAGGAATGGAGTCCAGAAGGCGGCTATCGAGTAATTGCGCTTACCGAAAACGGGAGATTCGCAAAAGACCCTTATGGCGATTACGAGCGCGGGAGAAGAAGATTGAGAACGAAAGGAAAACCATGACCCTCGACGACACCCTCGCCGCGATCAATGAAATGCACGACTCGCAGATTCAGCGCGCGACCGAGGGGCATACCGTCTATGGAGCGAAGTGGCAGGAACGCGGCGCGCAGGGGAACATGCAGGAATTGTTGGCAGAAATAGACGATGCCGCGAACTATCTGGCATGGCTGCGGAAACATATCAAAGATCGGATCGAAGATATTGTGATGACGAAAGGGAAAGAACATGGCGATTGCCTGTAATCAAATACCAATCCACGCTTTCTGTCTTATATGCGCATGGCAAGGCCGCGCTAGATGGACAAAAGCATGGGCGGACATTGACGCAAAGCTTCATGAATTCTCGCATACTCACCCTGAGTTAAAGCCAACGGCTTGCTTTCCGCAATGGCTTATAGATTATGCGGCTGGAGGAGAGGAGGATGTGACGCCGCAAGAATTAAACGACATTTGGCGGCTTCACCGCATTTCTTTTGAACGATGGCAGAATCTTGGCTTGGAAATATCTGCGAAAGTATTGGCGAGGATGACGAAAGGGAAAGAATGACCACTCCATCCCGCCTTGCCGCCATCCAAGCCGAAGTAGCATTGATCGCGCAGGAACTCACGCGCTACATGCTCGCGAACGAACTGCCGCCGAACTGTGAGATACGGATTATCCGGCATGGCAAGCGCGTGCAGAAGGTGATGGTGATGAAGACGATAGAGGTGATGAAGCCGGAACTCGCGGAGGCGGGATAGGTATGAATAAGATTCTTTTTACCGAAGCAGACATTTCAGAAATTGACCGACTCAAGCGCAATGCCGAAGACATCGCATATTCTGGATTCGCCAATGAAGCAGAGGCTCAGTATCGTATGCAGTTCCATCGCTCCTTCTTGAGTTGCGGTATCATCGTTATATTCACGAAAGATGGCCCGCATTGGTTTCCGAACGAGCAATGGCAATACTGCTGGCACCTGAGCATCTCATGGGCTGAAGGTTCGCCATTGACCGAACGACAGAGGCGAGCAGTCGAGCAGGCATTTTTCCAGCCGGTGAATTTGTCGTTGTTGTGCCATGAGAAAAGGCCTGGCGTCCATGTCTCACATTCGCGCCTATTCTTCAATGAGTATGGCGAATTCGGGGTTCCATCGGGCGAACAATATACGCGTCAAGGCAGCGCCGAATACTTTCAGCAACGCGAAACGGCGAAAGCGGAGATGTATGCAGAGCGAATCAATGAAAGCAGCGCGGATACGGAGCGATAGGCGCGCCCCGGCCGGAACCAGGGCGCGCTAGAACAGAATTATTCGATCACAATTTCTTTCGTCATTTCCGGCATGACTTCGGGAATGAAGATGATCTTTCCCTTCACTCCTTTATACGATACCTTGATGCCTGTGGTGACAAAGATACTAATCATAGATTTGATTAGCATTTCCAGCACTTTTTCCATGATAAGCCTCCTTTTGCTTTATCCGATCTATTCCCTGCTCGTCTGCCATACTTCACCGTATCGCCTTTATTAGCATCAACGCTACTTTCACAAGCTGCAACATCCCTATTCCGTACAGTGCGATCTTCGCCACCGCATCAGAAATATGATTGATATGTCCAATTACGGTATCCATAATTCTCCTCTTCCCTCTTGAGTTTGTAATACGGGTTTCATGATAATTGCCTCCGTAGTTTTGCAATGGCTTTCTGCTTTATGTAATTCGCCCATGTTTTCGACATGCCGGTATTGGCGGCAATTTCCAATCCGGTTAGCCCCGCCAGCGAGAGTTCAAGCACCTCCCGCTCCTTCGGCTTCAATGTCGCGAGCCGCCGTGCAAGTACGGCTCGTTGCTCTTCCTGCTCGATATGCTGTATTACTATATCTTCCGCGCTCTCTCTCGGTTTTTCACCTGCTAGCTCATAAGAAACAACACATATAGTCTTGGCATGTTGCGAGAATCGGTGATCTTTATGCTTCGATTCCTGCACCCAGGCCGGGATATGAACTACCAGAGCCTTATCTCGATCGTAATGTAATACTTCGCCGCGAATACAGTGACAGAGATGAGTAATGAATTTTGCATTGTCGGGATCGAAGGAGTTTCGTGCCTTGAGTAATGCCTCGTGCGCAATGCCTTCGACATCATCCAAAACGCTACGGCGATGCCTGCATTTCGCCGCATACATGCGCGTGGTCTTGATCGCATACGCCAGCCAGTCCTCAATATTGACTTGCTCGGTTGTCGGCATACGGCCCTCTTTCTTTTATGTACCCACTTGGAAATGACATTGATCTATCACCTTCCAGCTGCCGCCCCAGGTTATTCCATGCTTTTCCGCTATCTCTCCGATCACAGCCCAGGGGCCGGCGTAAGTCACTTTGCCGTTCTTGAGAAAGCACACATCCCAGGCTATGCGTTTGGTGTGTTTGCTGCGGCGCGTCCAAGTGACTTTCCGGCCTGGTTGCGTGCGGCCTTTCGCATAGAGCGCGTTCTGCTCGGCTTGACTGCGATACGTGCAGGTTATTAATACCGAATATCCCTGCATCCCCAACTTGAGGTTACATTCCTTCTGCCACGTCATGCACTTCGCGGCGACCTCTGGCAGTAAATCGTTTATCGCTCGTGACGGCATATTTCACCTCATTTCCCTAGGTATTTCCCGATCAATGCCCCAAGGATCCCGCCCGCCAACGCGGCCCCGCCTGCAATGGCGCTAAACTTTACGTTGAGGACGGCATATTTTTGTTCCAGCGAATTTAATCGCTCGAATATTTCGTGAATCAGGTTGTCTTGCAGTCGCTCGAATAATCCCTTATAGGTCTTCGATTCTGTTTCCAGCGAGGCAATGCGTTCTTTTTGAATACAGTCATGATTCTCCGGCATGGTAGCTCAGTTCCTTTCTAGTCGTTACACGTCATTGTGTATCATTTTGCTGGTATCAGCAGTATGATTTCTCAAAACCGTCTTCTCACCCGTACCTGCGTCGTTGCAGAGGCCGCCGCGCTATCGAACAGGCTAGTTGCCTGTACCGTCACCGTGTCCACCGCATTGTTGCGCGCCAGCAGCGGCACAACCACCTGCACCTCAACGGTTCGCTGCTCTCCCATAGCCAGTACGCCGACATAATCTGTCCATACTAATGTCCAGCCCCGTGTCCCTGTCGCAGTGACCTGATACGAGTCCGGCGCATTGCCGGTGTTCGTCAGCAGGAAGAACAGGCGTACCGTCGTGCCTGGCCGCGCGGTGACTTGCGTACTCGCGGCCTCCAGATTAACCCCGCCTACCTGTGCCACTGTGATACTCGTGGCGTTGGTTGTCATAGACGTATCATCGAAGAGTATCTCGGCCGTGTTCTCGATCACCGTTCCGGCCGGCGTGGCTGCATGAACCGGAAGCGCCCAGAAATAACCCAGAAATAACCCAGAAATAACCCAGAATCTAAATTCGCGGGCCATGGCTACACTTCCTTCTTTGCGGCCGCGCTATAAAAGGTCTTCAATCCCACCGCGCTGGCCGCCGAAAAAACGCCGGTGAGAAATCCGGTGAAGAGCGTCTCGGCAAGCGGCTTGTCCGGCATAAGCAGTAGGCAAGAGATCATCGAAATAGCCAGCGACAGCCCAATCACAACCCGCACGGTCGCCACGCCTTGCAGGGTCTTGTCCTGCTTGAGCAACTGCACAATCACCATCACGACGGCCGTTACTCCGATCACAATTCCGCCATGTACGAATCGTTGAAGTTCGCCTAATGTTTCCATGCTTGTTCCTCCTATCTGAAATGCCCCGCTACGACCTTAGGTTAAACGTTTAAGGGCTTCGCTGCTGCCCCTCGTTCAGTTTTCTGGTAGGTTGATACCCGAAACAGGGCTTTCCTCTTCCGCCCTATCCACCAGCGCCTTCACCTGCCAGCGCACTTCCGATCCCAGGAGCGGCATCTCCCCTTCCCCAGGCACTTTCACCTTGCCGGAGTCGCACATCTTTTTCAGCGCATCAAACTGCGCTTGTGAGAGGCTTACCGTGCCGTTGCCCGTGCCTACCAGCATCCCGACTTCATAGATGGTTTGTTGGTCTGCCTCCGACAAGCCCGCGATCTGCCCCGCCATGCGGCAGTAGGTGAGCAGGACGCGCTTCAGGGTGGTAGGCGTAGCGTCCTTGTCCGATACAGGGATTGGAATACCCTCGAAATCCTTCAAAATAGTCGAAATGTCCAGTTTTTTGCTCATTCTCGCTCCTTATAAACGCTTGTTTGTTATTGATTCTGCAAAATTCCGTGTTACAATTGAAATAGAGAAAGGGGGTAAACCCTATGACAATCAAATCGGCAAGATTACTTTTTTCGCTCCTCATTATTTTCTGCGTTTTCTTTTCGCCGTGCTATTCAAGATCAACGAGCGTGCGCGGCTATTATCGAAAAGATGGCACATACGTCAGGCCTCATAAGCGCAATATACCGGATAGTCCGATTGAAACTCAAAGCTCGTATACTAGTAGTAAGAGCACAGAACCATTCACGTTTGCCAGTCCGAAACTTACTCAACCCGATATATACGTTTTCTTTTCTCCTAATGGCGGCTGCGAATCTGCATTGATTGAACTTATTAAAAAAGCGACAACAAGCATAGATGTTGCTTGTTTTAGCTTTAGCAGAGAAGATGTAGCCAATGCATTGCTTGAATCCCAAAAGAAAGGCGTGCAAGTTAGATTGATTCTTGACAAGCAACAGAATTCTCAACAATGGAGTCAAGGCAATCAACTTGCAAAAGCTAATATTCAAGTAAAAACGAATATTCATTCTGGACTCATGCATGACAAGTTCCTTATTGTTGATAAAGTACACTTAGCTACTGGTAGCTATAATTGGTCTCAGTCTGCAAGCACAGATAATGACGAGAACCTTGTTGTCTTTTATTATCAGCCGAATCCATCTTCTTCTTTCGCTATTCAATTCGAGAGAATGTGGAATGATACACAGCGCTTCGCTTTTTTCTCTCCAAACGTTTTAGCGAATCCACCTCCTACCATACAACCGAAAGCAGAAGAATTCATTTCAGATGATTCGTCTAGCGTTTATGTGACCGCGACTGGTTCTAAATATCATCGAAAAACCTGTCGTTATCTCAAGAAAAGCGGTGCCGAAATACCAAAGAAAGATGCTGAATTGCTTGGCTATTCGGCTTGTAAGGTATGCAAACCATGAAATTATTCGATTCGCTCCTCGCCTGGGCGTGGACGGCGATCAGGAAATGGGTGAATACATGAAACGAATCTCCGCTTTATTATTGCTTCTCACCGCTTTTGTCAGCATTGCTTATGCCGCTTTCTCCCGTCCGATTTTCTATGAATCCGTTCCTTTTGTTGGCGGGATTGGCGGCTATACCCACTATCGGATTCCTGCCATTGCCTACACGGAGAACGGCGTCCTGCTCGCCTTCGCCAATGGCATGAGAGATTGGCACGACGGCGGAGACATTGATCTGCTCCTCAAACGCTCCTTCGACTTAGGCAGGACTTGGGAACCCACACAGCTTATAAAAGATGCTGGAGCAGACTCCTTCACTGGCTCCTGTGTTGTCGTTGATCGAAATACGAACCGCGTCTTTCTCCTCGCAATATTGTTTCCAGGAGATAGGTGCAAATCAATAAAATATAACCTCTCCAACTGGCCACTCGATGAATGGCCGAAGGTCTATCTTCTCACCAGCGACAACGACGGTTTAACGTGGTCTGAACCGCGAGATATAACCAGCATCGCCCGCCCACCTAATACGACTTGGTGGTGTTTTGCTCAGATGACCGGCATACAACTCCGTAATGGCCGTCTGATAATTCCCGTTTGCTGGATGACCTATCCCGACAAGCATTACATCACCGGCGTTCTCTACTCCGATGATTCCGGTGAAACTTGGCAACGCGGCGGGAGCTTTGATGATCTAACCAATGAGGCCGCGATTGTCGAATTACCAGATGGTAAAATCCTTATGAATCTGCGGAGCTTCGATTCCCATGCGCCATATCGGAAAGCCACTTCCAGCACAGACGGCGGGTTGTCGTGGGAGCCGGTTACGACTACCAATATCCCCGACCCCTTCTGTCAGGGCGCACTCACGGAAAGCGCAGGCACGGTGTACCTCTCCAATATCTACAACAGCAAAGAGCGTAGAAACTTAGTCATCCATGCCAGTCAGGATGATGGAGAATCCTGGACAAAGCACCGCACCTTGTATCGCGGCCCCGCCGCCTACTCCGCCCTCATCAACTTCGAGAATGGCGACCTCGGCTGCTTCTATGAAGCCGGTTGGGGAACGGGTATCGGCGCTCCCTATGGCTCTATTCGGTTTTCAAGGTTCAATAAATCATGGGTCTTTGCGGGTAAGTGATTATGCCGAACCTTTTATAACCCCTGCATTTAGTAAAGCCGTTCGCAATGCAGTCAATAGCGTGTATATATCAGTAAAATTATTGTTAATGGTAGCTGCATTGTAAGTTGTTAAGGCTGCAAGAGTTCCGTCATAACTGCCACCTGTGCTATTTGTGAGCGCTGCTTGATTTGCGCTGGCCGGTTGCACAACAGGCGTGGCATTCCACAATGCAAGTTTCTGCGTTGTGGCTGTGCCGATCTTCGTGCCTGTGGTTGTGCCGAATATGAAGTTTGCTCCATCTAGGAAGGTAAACGAGCCTGTAGTTGGCGCTATTGTGAGAACATCTTTACTATTAGTGTAATCGTAAATTTGAAACGGCCCCGTAGAAGCAACGGCAAGTCTCCACGATTGATTCGTTTTGGTAGTTCCGCCAGTTCGTTGTAGGAATAGAAACGGCCAATAATCGCCATTGGCTTCGATGATTGCATTTACGCTTGCGCCGCTCCGATACACATCCAATTCGCAAGTAGGTGTTCTGCCAATCCCCATGCGGTTACTGTCGTCAATGATAATACCCGAAGTCTGCACGCCCTTGACCCCGCCGTCGCCTCTGACGATGCAGTTATCCGTGAGGTTGGCGGCGGCGGTGACATCGCCTGTGCCTGCGACTGCGGCCCAGGTGGGAGCGGCGGCCGCGCCGGCCGATTGCAGCACTGTGCCGATAGCGCCTATGGCGAGTTCCACCACATCGCCGTCTACATTGCTGTAGAAGAGCCGCCAGGCGGTTTGGTTTATGAAGGATGTCAGGTTGGTGTAGCCGGTCACGACCTCCCAGGAAAGCGTGCCGTCGGCCGCTGTCTTCAAAAAGCCGTTCGTGACAATGGCGGTCGGCAGGGTATAGCTGAGGTTAGCGGCCTGCGTTCCCAGCTTGATATTCGTCCAGTAATTGCCGCTGACATCGCCCAGGCTGAGGTGAGAGAAGTTGGTGACGTTGGCGACATGGGGTAGTCTGAGCCAGGCCATGGTGACGACTTTATCGGCGACGGCGAGGCTGGCCACGCCCTTGAGTCCCCAGAGTTGGGTTAAGGTGCTTGTCCCGCTTGCATCGTAGATGGCAGAGAGGATGTGCAGCACGGCTTCCGGCACATTGCCGCCGGTGAAGCCGTCTTCCATAGAGAGGAACGAACTCGTGACGGATAATGGGTTCAGTCCGCTGGTGGCCGGGAAGGTGGCAGTCGTGTCCAAATGCAAGATGAAATCGGCAACCTGGCTATTGGAATGGCTCTTGTTTGCGCCGTCGAAATAGAGGTGCGCCTGGAGAGTAGAGAACCGCTTCGTCTCGTCTACGTTGGAAACCCAGGCGGAGAGATAGGTGAGCACATCATCCGTCGCTGCACCGGGCGCGCGGGTGGCGAAGACCTTCAGGGCTTCATTGCCAGGGCGAGTCTGGTGCGCGACATCGGCGATCAGCAGCGGCCGGTAGGTTCCGCCCCCGCCGGTATCGCCCAGGATCGCCGAGTAGCCGGCCGGCGGTAGGATATTGAGATTCGTGGCGGCCGGAGAGACGATCTGCGGGGTCGTCAGCTTCGTACTCAGCGTCAGGTTGGCGAAGGTCGGCGAGGACGCCTGGAGCAGCGCCTGGTCAAGATAGGTGGCGACATCGGTATGATCGGCGGTGCTTAACAGGGTATGCTCGCGGGCGTGGGTCTCCCCTCCCCCCCCGCCTCCACCTGGAGGCGCATAGCCTGTCCCCGCCGTCGCGCGCTGCGTCTGGCCTTTCAGCTTTTTCATCAACCGCGCCAGGATACCATCGAAGCTGGGGCGTTCGATAGTCAAGTCCAGGCTGATCTTCCAAAACATGTCCGGGCCAATGCTGTATTTCACTGTCACCGGATAGGCGGTCGCAGCCGTCGAGTTCAAGAGCTTGAACTGGCCGGTGGGTTCGATAACGTTTGTTACATCATCCAATTCAACGGTGTGCTGCGCGACCGGCTGCGCATGAATGCCAAAATAGCCCTTGCACCAATTCTGCGCTTCCGTGATATTGGTCACGCCCTCGGCCGTTTCATCCGTCTCGCGCTCGCCCCAGTCCGTGATCGAGGTTTTGACGGCGGCAGGCATGTCGGGGTCAGTTTGGATAAAAGTGTCGTCAGTCGTGAGCCGGAAGAAGTAGTTTGTGCCTCTCAGGAAATCGGGATAGGGATCGGTGGCGTCCCACAGGCAGACCATGACTGCATCTACAAGCAGGTTCGCATTTTCGGTCAGCTTCACGCCCACTCGCATTCGGGAGGCGTCGCTGCCGGCCGTGAACCCGCTCGCGCTCCAAAACACATGCGTCCACGCGCCGGCCGCACATGACAACGCCGCGCTTTCATTGCTCTGCTTGGAGCCGTCGTCATGGGTGACGCGGTTCCACAGTTTTATATCATGCGCCGCGCCATCCTGATTATAAATCCAGGCGGAGATGTTATAAATGCGATTCGGCGTAACCTCGAACTCGTTTTCCTCCACCATTTCCAAGCGCACATAGTCCGCGCCGGTTATGCCGGTGGCTTCCAGTTTCACGGAATACGCGCCATCCTGCGCACTCGGATACATCCAATCCGTGACACAGGTCGCGCTGCTGGTTTTGATCTGCCAGCCGGTTTGGGTCACGCCGTTCTGGTCGTAAAAGGCAACGTCGTCTACGCGGAAGGGATTGGCATGATTGCGGGTGATGGTGATGGTGGCAGTAGCCGCGCTGGTCGGCGCGGTAAATACATGACTGCGCAAGGTGTAGCGATTGGTCGGGCCAGTAACAGTCGTGGCTGCCACTGAAGAGGTGCTGAGAGTAGCGCCTCCGCCGTCCTTCCATACCACACTAATCTCATAGGCGCTGGCCGCACTGCCGACGCGCATCCAAAAATCGAGATTATAGTTGTGCAGGGCGGTGACGGTAATCGCAGCCTGCGTGATTGCATCGCCGTTGTCATCGAAGCTCATGCAGTAGCCGCCGGAGTGCTTTTTGGTGTCTACCCGAATTGCGCCGGCCTCTGTCCAGTTGTTTGCATCGCTGCCGGAGCCGGACTCGAAGCCTGGATTCTGCACGAGATTCCCATCCGAAGCGTCCGCCTGCTTGGGTTGCTCGAATGAGGAATCGGCGACCAGGTTTGGGTACTTCGCCTCCCCTCCGGTGATCCATACTACGTTGCGAATATCGGCATAACTAGGTGATTCCGTGTATTCCCTGACCTTGCCGCCAACCTGGTATTTGTACAAGACGCTGGTATCCAGCGGCCGGAAGAAGAAGCGGTCAATGAGTTGCCCGCTGCCGTCCGGGTCAAGCACCGTATCGAAGCCCCAGTACACATTCCCGCCGCACATATCGGAGAGTTCTTGCATGGCGTCGCGGGCATAGGTGGTCTCGAAGGGCAGGTTCTCTACCGTGTAGCCGACAGACTGGATGTCGGATTCAAGAAAGACGAAATTGGGCGCGATATGATCGGCGAAGATACGGGCGACGGCGATTGAAACATCTTGGCCGCCTGGATAAGCGTAGATTTGCCCAACGCGGATCGAGTTGAGTTTCTCAACCTGGCCATAGCAATGAATAGCCTTCCCTTCGGGAATATCCAGCCGCTTTTCGGGATTGACCACATAACCCCTATAGCGCAGTTCGCTGTTATACCAGACTTCAAGGCGATCTCCGCCGGTGGCCGCGCTGCCGGAGTCATAATCTTCCATGACATCCACATCGCAGTTGCCGAAGTAGCCCTCACGAATGAGTTCCCAATTGACGCCGGTGATCTTGTGGATCGGCAGGTGCTTGCGATCGCCGGTGGGTGCGGGGCCGTTGTAGAGGCGGATGTCGAGTCCTAAGTCCTCGCTGACGGCCGCAACGGTGATGGTGGGCGTGACCGTGTAGGTCTCATACTGATCTTCGGCCGTGTCATCAATCAGGCGGAAATCAAAGCTATGGCCTCCTGCGCTTTGGCGGACGTTGAGACAGAACTCGTCTTCCGTATAATTGCCATTGGTGAGATTTAGGTTTGTCGTTCCTGCGCCGGATTCCTTGCCCTGTCCCGCCTGGAATACGCCGGTGGCTGTCAGGCGGGCAGTGGTGGCGTCGCCATCGGCGAATTGAGAGGAGAGTTGCAAGCGAATGCGGCCGTTACTTGTGGATATGTCGGCATACGCTCCGCCGTCCATGCTGACTTGCAGTTTGCGGGCCAGGTTGTTCTTGACGGCCGCGCCGGTGTTCGCGGTCTCGATCCGCAACCGTACCGTGTCATTCACGGCAGCAGTAATATCCGTATCTTCGGCGGCCAGGGCGGTCGCGGCATTGAGTCCGGCGTCATCCTGATAGAAGCGGAAATGCTTCTGATCTAAGAGGGATTGGCCGGGCTGAGTGTAGACGATGTCAGCATAGACTTTTTCTGTCTGGACTTCGGCTGCTTTGGCCACGATATTACTAATGCTTTGGCTAACGCCAATGGTCGCGGCCAATGCCCCTGCTCGCGTCCAGGCTACGCCAGTGTCTGGGTTCGTTGTCCATGTCCAAGAACTAACCCATTGCGCCGTGCCGCCATTATAGCCATTGCAGCGAGGTTTCCAATAAGAGTAGGGATGCGACGGGTTGTGATCGGAGGTGTCGTAAACCGTGATGGAAGATATGATCGCATCGGCAGGCAGGGCGCTCGCATCTATGCCATAGTCATCCGTTTGTGCAGCGGTGGGCGCGCCAAGGTTCTTATGCGTATAGACGTATTGCCCGTCTGACGCGCCAGATTCATCCACGCATCCATAGTTGGTTGCTCCGGCAGAACGCTGGCAGCCTATAGTATCATCGCTAATCGGATAAACGCGTAGCGTCGGCATTTAGTACCACCGATTCCGCCAAGTGGTGACAATCGAGGTGAGGGCGATTGCGCCGCCGTTGGTGAGAGAGACGACATTATCGCCCGCTGAGAACCAAGGGAAGAGGCCATCGAAGTATGACATCTTGTCGGATGAATCGCTCTGCTTGACGACCGTCTGTTCCAGGCAGTCTACGACATAGACATCGGCGGCAGTGACCGCGCCGTTCATGGTAAAGGTGCGACTTGCGCCGACCGTGATTGCGATGTTGAGTGTGCCTGTGCCGGCTACGGTGATGGCGAAAACCGGATAGGTCTCGGCATTGCCCGCGTTGGTTAGCGTCACATCCCCGCCGTCAAGCGGAGTGTTCCAGGTATTGCTTGACAGCGTGTCCGATTCCCAAAATGGGGTGTCGGAGAGGAACTCGATGGTCACCGGTCGCAGCTTATCGGCTTGGTTGTAGGGATTCTCTTCGTTGAAATCGGCGAGTTGCACCCAGAGGTAGCGATCAGCGTCCTCGACATAGAGCTTCTGCCTGCCGTTGGCGCACGCGGACATCACCGCGTCGCGCACGTCGCGCACCTGTGAGACATGAGACAGCATCCCCTCGATAGTCACCTGTTTCTCACGCAAGCGCATAGTGCCGCGCGCGAGGCCATGCCGGCGCGGGATCGCCTCAGTGGGAACTTCTACCGCCTGCGGTATTTCGCGCACACTCAGAGAATCAGGGAAATCGTATGTACCTAGTCGTAAGATGTGATCTGCCATTATGCTCCCACCAGTCCCAGATTGCGATATACCTTGCGGGCTATGTCATTAGCCACTTCGTCAGTGCCTTTATCCGTGCCCTCGACGCGCGAGATGTTGACGCGAATGCCGCCCCAGTGATGATTGACGGTGCTGCCGCCCGTAGCCTTCTCCATAGGCGTGATCTTGCTGCCGCCTGGAAGTTGCAGGAGTTCGGGACCGCGTTCGCCGACAAGCGCCACGCCGGTACGCGGGATAAGTCCGCCTTTGGCGAAGCTGCCCAGGAAGCCGCCGAGAAAACCGCCTACGCCGCCGGTCAGTACATTGACGATTCCCTGCACTGCCATTTGCGCGAGTAAGTCCGCTATCGCCTGTTTGATAGAATCGAACACCGAATCAAGAAAACTCTTCATGGTGAACGCGCCGTTCATAATGTCCACGAAGGCGGTCGAAAAAGCGTTGTGCAGGCTGGATGCGATCTGCGTGGCTGCTGCCGCTACCATGTCTGCCATTTTCATCATGCGGGATTGTAGGGCTTCAATCCACTTGACTTTACTCGCTTCTTTGACAGCCTCTATGAACGTGTCCCAGGCCGCCCTGAGGAAATCGGCAAGATTTTTGAACTGCTGCGCTAGCTTCTCTGCGTTTTTCTGATCTTGAATCTTTTGCAATTCGGCGCGTATGCCTGCGATGGTATCCTGTGCGACTCCGGCGTATTTGCTGGTATTTTGCAGCTCCCAATTGAACTTATAGAGTTCGTCATCCTCATGGCCAATCATCGCGACCTGCTCGCGTAGCGTCTTGAGGAAATCCTTCGCATTATCATTCTGCTGTTTGAGAATATCGGATATACCCTTCCACTTGGCTTGTGCAGCATCGCCGACCGTCTTGAGCATCGGTGTAAAGACTTCCGACATCACGCCGGATACTTTACTCAGGTCGGTTGTCCATTCTTTGACGGGAGTCTTGGCGGCCTCGATTTCCGCGCGTACTTTCTTGAGGCGATCTGCGTATATCTGCACATCTTTAGACTGCATTCCGTTTTGCAGAAGTGATTGCAGAACCGTATCCAATGCCTGTGCTTTAGCGGCATTGAAATCGAACTCTTTGCCGAAGAGCTTTTCGTTGGCAATGGCGACCTGAATATCTTTGTTGAACTGCTTCAGTGCATCGCCGATAGGGTCGTCTTTGGTTTTGGCGGACTTGGAAGTACCCCCCCCGCCCCCCATATCGCCCATTGTCGCGGGCGCGGGCATAACGCCGCCGGCCTTCGCGGCCGGTTGTTTGCCGAGCGCTGAGGTCGCTGCTTTCTTCGCGGTATTCACGGCCCGCTTGGAGAGTGAGTCAAATTCAGCAATTCCCTTTTTCAGCAAGCCCAAGTCCTGCACGGCCGCCGCGACAGGGAACTTTACCCGCAAACCCTTACCAAGTAGGGTATCCTTCCCGAAATATTTCCCGACGCCCTTATCTATAGTCTTCAGCGCATTACTGATAGACTTCGCCACTACTTCGGCGGGCTTATGCGCGAGTGAAGCAATGCCTTTGGTGATGCTCCACATGATACGCGCGCCCGCGCTGATGAAGGCCGAGAGGAAGGAATCTACTAAACTGATAATGCGTTGCCAGAGGCGTTTGGTGAAGTCAGTTAATAACTGCCCGGCTTTTCTAAAATCGCCGTGCATGATAGCCAATCCGACACGGATCGCGGTAGCGATAACATCCAACGCATTGCCGATAGTTGCGCCAATGGCCGCCCACGCGGTTTTGATGACGGCAACAATCACATGCCAGACGGTTTCAGTGACAGTCTTGATAGCTTCCCAAGCGACGACGATCTCAGTCTTAATAATATTCAATGCCAGCAGAACATACGGCTTGATCTCTTCCCACACTTCGATAATGGCTGCTTTCACTTGTGGCCACCAAGTGCTTGTCCATTTCACAATATCCTGCCAAGCGGTCTGAACAGTTGTTTTGATGCTGCCAAGCGCCGAAGCAGTGAACTCGCGGATATGCCCCCAGTTGCCGACATACGCGGCGACGATCATGCCTAACGCAGTTATAATGATACCTGGTATGCCACCGAAGACTGCCAACAGCGTAGTTTTCAAAGTTGTGATTCCTGCTACGAATACTTTGATTGCCACCAGGCCATTTGTCACGAATGCGCCAATCGCCAATCCGGTTTTCCCGAAGGCAGGAATCACCGCACCAATCCCTACGGTGAGCTTGGAAATTCCAATGAGAACCGGGCCGGCTATCGCGGCAATCCCTGCAACTTTCAGCATGGTTTCTTGCACGACTGGCGGCAGACTGCTGAAAGCAACGACGGCCCGCGAGATATGGCCAGCGAGGTCGCGCACAATAGGAACCGCGCGGGATTCTAAAAGCGGAATGAGTTTGTTGAAGGCCGGTATAAGATCAACCACTAATTTCTTCTTCAGTCCGTCTATTGTCGCTTTCAGGCTGTCTATCTTCTTGTCGAGTTCGTCTGCCCCTTCAAGCGCGTCCTTCGATAAGACAATCCCCAGCTTGTGTGCCTTATCTATGAGCTTCTGCGTCTCTTCTGCCGTCATACCAAGTATCGGCGCAACATCGCCCAGGTTGCGCCCGAATAACTGCGCTGCCAGGGTATTGCGCTGCGTCTGGTTATCCATGAGTTGCAGCCGTTTGATGATCTCAGGAAACATCTCCGACATGGCGCGTAGATTGCCGCCTGAATCGTGGATATTGATACCCAGCGCCTTGATCGCGTCCGAGGCCAAGCCCATGTCTTGCTCTACGCCTAAGAGTTTGCGCGTGAGCACGGTTGCAGTATTCGCCAACCCTTCAAAAGAAAAGCCGCCCTGATCTGCAACGAATTTCAATTCCTGCAATTGTTGGCGCGTGAGTCCGGTGGTCTGCGAGAGGTTGGAAAGTTCTTCGGCATAATCAGCCGTCTTGACGGCGGCGGCCGCCAATGCGGTAGCGGCCGCGACAAGCGGAAGCGTGAGGTTGCGCGTCAATCCTGCTCCGGCGCGGTTGAGGGATTCGCCGAAGTTTTTAAACAACTTCTCGGCTTTGCTGAGTTTGCCGGTAAAGCTCTTATCATCTAAGCCCAGAACTGCAAATAATTCCCCGACTTTAACCGCCACGCTAACCTCCCCAAATCTCCCGTATCCGCCGCTTCGCCGCCTCAGGGTCTTCGATGATTTCTCCGCCCTTTGCGCGCGCCTCTTCTTTCGCAGCGGCATGGTTCACAAAAGCGCTGTTCGGCCCTAAGCCACACAAGAGGGCTTGTAGCCTGCGCCAACTGATACCAGCCTCCAGTTCAGCCATGAGGTTCATCTGATACTCGCGCTGAAAATCCGCTTCTATCAGATTCCAACTCGCTAATAAATCTAGCTCGCGGCCGCCTCTACGTCTGCGGCCCCGGCCTCGTTTTTTGAGACATCGGCCTCCGGTTCGCCCGCGTTGTACTGCTCCATAATCCACTTGAGCAGGTCGCCGAGTTCGTCTACCGTCAATCCTTTGGCAAAGAGCCGGTTCGACTGTTCTTCTTCAAGAATGGAGAGCATGAGTTCCATCAAATCTGTTTGCGGAATCTCAGCCTCGCCATGTTGTTTTTGCAGGCGTAGCAGCTTAACAACGACTACCGCCGGAAGGCTGTGGGGAAGAGCGAACTCTTCCCCCTTCGCCCGGAAGGTAATCGGTACTTTCGACTGTTCGTTCCAAGCCGCATCAAAATCACGATACCGATTCATCATGTCCCTTTCTATGTCCAGGTGATAACACCGGAGACTCCCAACGCGGCTTTCCAGTCTGCCGCATCATCTGTGCCGCCGCCGCCCTGCGAAGTCACTTCTGCCGAGGCATTGAAGGTGCAGAGTACAGTGTTGGATGGGTCGGTCAGGCGATAGCCGTCCAAACCGGATGGGCCAACCAGTTTCGAGGAGGCTTCCACTGCTGCCTGCCCTGGGTCGCGCGCGCCAGTGTCCGGGTCTACCATGTAGAACCCTTCCATCGTTAAATCGCGCCCGCGTGAAGCAGGCAGGTGAGAACGTACCCCTTCGTCTTCGCGGCTGGTGGTGTTCGCCCGCGCCAGGTCGCCGGAGAAGGTATGACTCTCAAGTCCCAGAATCTCTGTCCATACCGGTATGGCGGTCGTGCCGGTATTAATTTCTATTGTCCAGTCTCTTGCGAGAACTTTTCCTACTGCCATTGTTTTACTCTCTTTCTACAGAATCCAGGTTCTGTACGTGTAAGTGGAAATTCAACGAGAATCTATGTTGCCGGTTTTCATCCGGCCCTAAGTTAATCGGCCCGGATTGCATCCCTTGACAGTTCACAATCCATTGCCCTCCTGCCATGAACTGCCCTTGAGAGAAGCCATGTAACAGGTTATAAATGGACTGCGCTTTACTCCAAGCGAGAAGCGGGTTCAGCCCGCCCCTCACAATAATCTGAACAGTCGGGTCGTCATAGGCGAGTTTGCCGCCGGATTGATAGCCGCCTGTTGAATACAGGGCAATATAAATAGCGCTGCCCTGCTTCTCTGCATCCGGCAGAGTTTCCAGGAAGATGTTGCCGGTTATGCCGGTTGCATCGAATGTACCGAGCGTCTGGTCTTCGATGTATTGTGCGATCTCTGCGGTTAGCATTAGCTCAATACCTTTTTGACATTGACGGCCACGAAGCCGACGCCATGACCGGATTCTTCCTTGACCGCCGTTTCCAGAAATTTGGCTTCGCCCTTCTGCGGATGGTGCAGGGTTTTATCCTCATGCTGCACGACTGCATAATTGGCAGCCGCCTCTTCGCCATAACTGACAACAACGATATTCTTGTTCTCGTCAGGTCGGACTCGGCTGTCCCGTTCCAGGTCGCCGGTATCATGCGGAACGCGCCGCTGGGATTCCTCCAAAACATGCTCGCCCCATTCATAGAGGCCGAGATTGCCCGCCCGCTTGACATCGTTTACAACTTTATCGCCGCGCCAGGTAACCTTGACGGCCATCGCCTATGCCTCACCCATTGACTGCAAATAGACTTCCTGGTGATGTACGGTTTTTCTATCCATAATCGGCTGCACATCAATGACACGATAGCGCCGCGTCTTATGGATAATCTCATCACCAGGCTTCAGGGTCGTATCGTCACGGAAGAAGCCAACCGCCGAGGCGATCACCTCTTCCCCATTCGTATTCGTGACCTTGCGAAAACCCCACTCCAGCGCGCACTTCACATCGTCCGTATCGCCGTACACCGGCCCGTAGGCACTGTCGCCAGTCTTGCGGGTCACGGTTACGGATTCAGTTAAGTCGCTGGTGGGGATTCTCATGTCAAAGTCCCTCCGCAATAAAGCGCGCCTGCGAGAAACAACTTCCGGCGCGCGCGCGGTGCTAAGGCAGGCAGACCGCCATTCCCAAAGGTCGTGGATGATTTTCCGCGACCGTAGTTCTGCACATTCGGCCGCAAGTCGGCGTCTTCACCGGTCTCCAACCAATACTCCACCTGCGCGCACGCGGCCTCACGGCACGCGATCTGCAAGGTCTCGGTATCGGTAGGACTGGCCGGAGTAACCGGGACCAACGCCGGATCGTCAGGGATTGCGACCCGGTCAAGGGTCGCTTCCTGAATAACTTCCGTGGCGCGTTTCAAGAGTCGCGCCGCATCCAGTGTCTCGCCGGTTGTGCCGAGATAGGTTGCCAACTGTGCAGTTGTTGCGTAGGTTGTACCTGCCATGTCAGTTCCTTATACGGTCATCTTGAAAGCATACACGCGCATATCCTCAACCGAAGAGGAGATGGTCAAGAGGCCGGAGCCGTCGTTATACGTCTTTGTGTTGAAGAACCCGATGGGATAGGTCTTGGCCGCAGTCAATGCGATCACGCTTTCGGCTACTGCATGGCAATCAACGGTTCGCGGCGTTTGAATGGTTAAATTCCCGCCGGCCACACCGCCATAGACGATAAGCCCGATCAGGCCGTCATTCGCTACCGTGTAGGTATTGGCCGAAGCCATTACCGTATCCAAATCCTCGATGTTATGCCCGGCGGCCGGGATCGCATCAACTGTGTTCAGTGTCAGAGGTACAACTGCCATTTTCTAATTCCTCGCTTTCTTGTATTTTGGGTTCGGGTCGTTCCACCGTTATCACCGGATACTTGCAGGCTCCCAACGCCGACAGAATCATCTCGTCATTAGTTTCATAGAAGCCATCTACAAACTGCACCGGCTGGTTTCCCGGCCCGACGTGAAGCAGAATATTGGGATGGGCCGCACAAATACATCGCGCCATGATTAGCCCTCCTTCTCTGCACTACCGGCCTTCGGTTTTCTCTCTATGACCGGCTTGATAGACATGGGGCAGGCCTGCAGGACTTTGATCTCATCCGGGTCCTCAGTTTCATACTTGCCGCCCTGGAATTGGATCAAGACCTTGCCGGCCCGCAATCGTAATTCAGGATTGTCTGTGCATTTGAATATCATTGGTTATCCTTTAATAGGCTGCGCCTAATGCAACACGCCGCCAGTTGGTATCAGCGATAGTCTGCGCGGCAACACAGACGTAGAGATAGCTCGCGTCCACCCGCGTCAGCCATTGTGTGCCGACTGTGCCGTCAATGCCGCCGGACAAAAACACTGCGCCACCAGCCCAGGAACCATTGGCCATTACCTCGGCCAATGCGATTGCATTGCCGATCACGCCTTTGGTATTGGAAGTCACCACGACGGTATCGCCTGCGCCATCTGCTGCAACAACATCGGCAGTACCAGAGGCAACTTCGGCCGCTACGAGCGCAGTCACGGCCGCAGAAGCAACACAGTCCACGCCTGCGGTTGTCGTCCCCAGAGTGGCCGCGTTGAAGATGTTTGTACCGGCGGTAAAGGTCTCGGTCGCGGCAATAGCATTGCCTGCTGTCCCGCCAATCAATGCGGTGAGAACAGAGGCGTTGCCGCCGAAGGCTGCCGCTGTGACAGAAGCGGAGGCGACATTGTAACCATCAGAACCATTGATCGCTGCAACAATCGCGGCCTGAGCGGTGGCTAAGTCGGTGCCGCGATTCACTTCACCGTTTGCATTGGCCGTGCCATGAGGAACGAGTGTGAAGGTCTTCGCTCCAATGGTGAAGGTATCGCCTGCCGTTGGCTGTGTATCTACGGTTAATGTGCCTTGACTCTTGGTTGAGACAGCATTGATATCAACTGCGATGGTGCTGCCTGCCGTGAGACTCAATGCCACGTCCGCGCAGAACTCATATTTGTCCGCGCCGATGGTCACGGTTTCGCCATCAATGACAACGCCCGCGATGGTCAGCGTCTTGGTCGCCGCTACCGCATTTACCGGCGTTGCGGTGGGAATGTTGATGTCCTGCAACGCAGTATCAGCCTTACCTAGTGAAGTCTGTACGGCCGCTACCAAGTCGGCCAACGGAATCCCCGCTCCAGGCTTGGTGTACTTGCCGGTCGCGGTGGATTGCGCTGTATCTGCATTGGCATCCACCTCATTGATCGCCGCCTGCAAAGAAGCCTTATCGGTTGTCGTCAATGCGGCTAGACTGCCTGCTTTGACATCCGTCGCCAGTTTCGCATTTGTGATCGCACCATCGGCCACTGTGCCGACAGTAACCGACTTGCTGTCCGCGCCGTCGTGGTCATGCCCGGAGGCGGTATCGAAAATATCTTCCAATATCCCCTTGAGTTCCGGGTTACGGATTTTGCTTAAATCGAGTGAAGTTCCCATAGATCCTTTTCCTTTCACGTAGGCCGTCTCATTCGACGGCCATTCGTTCCGCGAGTTTGTTATTCAGTTGTTTCTTACGGGGCGGTGGCGAGAGCGGTGATCTTGCCGTGATATTCTTCTGGCCCGTAATCAATCCCCATTTGTCCGTAAATCTGCCCTTTGTCGTCTGCTCCGGTCTTAGAGAGTTCTTCGTAGAACAAGAGGCCTTTATCTGGCACGGGTAGAAATACCGGCGATACGACCGAAATGTCTATGATGGGTAAGGTCGCGGCCGGCACTTGCGGTGCCCAGACAACATTCAACATGCAGAAGTCGGTTTCAATTGAGGTGATGTTGAGTCCCGCTTCATTGCGGCTCTCCGGTTCGTAGCCGTAAATTTTCGTCAACTTCTGTTTCTGGTAAGCACCGCAGAAGGCGTATACGTTACCGAAGACCGCGCCGTTGGTGGCCATTGTGCGTAAGAGGTTGTCAACCATCGTGGTTGTCAGTTGGGCTGCGCCGCCAGCCTCGGTATTCGTGGTCATCGCGGTGATAATGCCCCGCGTCTTATTCGCCTGATTGGAGGCAGCCGCCAAGTTGTATGCTCCGTTTAGGAACGAATACTCAGCGTCAATCGCGATCTGTTTCAGATTCGCCATCTTCTGAAATGACAGTTCATCAGTCACTGCATTGGGATCGCCCAGATTCGCCAAGCCGGTCAGGGTAGACCAGTCGGATTTCTTGGCGTAGGTGATGTCCACTGCCTTGTGGAATATCTGGCAGACATTGGTATCCTGCCCGCGTACGTATGTCCAGGGGGTCGGCGCGGTTAGTGAGGTGTCTTCTGTGATTGCCGGTTGCGCAGCCGCCTCTAAAGCCCAGGGTACGGCGGTCGGAAACTGCCAGGACTTCGCCAGTTTAGCGTTTGTCCCTTCCAGCCCGCCGATGCGGTTCAGGAACGGCGTCATATTCATTCCGATCAAAAACAATTCGCCCACGTAATTGGGGCAGTTAAAAAACTTGGTAATTGCATTCACGTTTGCCATCTATGTATCTCCTTATTTCTTTTTCATCGCGACCAGCTTGTCCGTGAGCATGATGGAGGTTGCGAAGTCTCCCTTTGCTCGCGCGTCGCTGATCTGCTTTTCCAAATCGGCGGGTTTATGATTGTCGCCGCCGAAGCCATCCCCGCCGCCCTTATCCGGCTTGTTGTCGCCGCCGTCATCGGCATTGAACAGATACGGCTTGCTCTTTGCGAGTTCGGCCAATTGCTCATCAATGCCGTTCACGGTGATACCGTCCGTGCCGATAGCCAACTTTTTTGCATCCACAAAACGGGCAATATCGGCCGCGTCTTTCGCCTTGGCGTTGACGGCTGCGACTTTAATCGCAGCTTCGATTGCGATTGACTGCGCGCGCTTGTCGCCTTCGGCGATCTTCGTTTGCATCTCGGCGATCTGTTTCTGTAAGCCCTCGTTGTCTTTGGCGGCCGCATTCAGTTTCTCTAGTTGGCCGGACAACTCTCCGGCTTGAGTTTTCAACTCGTTCCGCTGCGCGACCACTTCGTCCAGGCGGCTCTTCGGAATATAGCTCGGCTCTTTCGGATTGTCAGCCAATACCGTAAAGCCAAGCTCCTTCGCTTTCGCAATCACGGCCGTCACGGTATCCGCCGCGCCGGTAATGTCTGCGAACTTGTCTGCATTCTGAGTGATGATCTCAGTCAATTCCATCGGTTCTGCTCCTCAGTTTTCGGCATGAGTGCCGGATTCCGTTTAAGGCTCGTCAGCCAAATGTCCAGGCCAAAGAAAACGCCTCAAGTCCCTCTCACGTGAGACTTGAGGCGTTCCCCGAAGGACGCAGTTCATGAGGCCGCGTTCTCTGGCTTATGATTCAAATGTTAAAATGCTATCGTGCCGCTACAATACTTTCTCTTCCATAATCCCGACGGCGATCCGTTTCCTCGATAAATGCCCGTTGCTTCGCCTGCCATGCCTGCACTTGCGCGCGGGCAGAAGCTCTTTCATTTTCATCCAAGGCCACCGCTTCGCGCTTCTTCCAATGACGGATACCCCGTTCGTTGTAACGTTGCTGTTGGCGCTGGTTATAATCCCGCCTACGGTCTTTCGCGGGTACGATCTCCGGTTTGCGGGTCATGCCCTTAATATAAATGCCTGTACTGTGAGTACAATTCGGGCCGAACAGGTGACTCCCGCTCTTCGCCTGCTCTAATGTCGGATAGCCCTCAGTCATACCGCCGATGCTGAGCACCTTGCCCTCCCAGCGATAACAACTCTCACAGGCCTCCGTGCTGCTGCTCACTATCACCAAATCGTGGCCGTGCGCTTCAAGACTCGCCAAATGCCCCTCGACGCTGGCCTGCGCTAAACTAGTACGCGTCGCCATTTCGGTATAACTGGCTATATCCCATTGCCGTCCGGCCTTATCCACAAATCCCCGAATCCCCTTGTCCGCAAACCGGTTCAAGGCCGTCTGCGCCGCCTGCTTGCGCGTCATCACGCCGGTCGCCGATTGACTCACGGCCTCGGCGATGGTGCTGCGGTACACGTCGTTGGCGGTTCGCAATATCTGGAAGTGCGAAGCCTCCAGGACGTTCACCGCTTTTGAGACTAACAGCCGCAAGGTTCGCCCCCGCGCCATCTCCGCGCCTTCCAGGGAAGGATGTAGCAGATTTGCGCTTTGCAATTCCTCGATTGCCTGCGCGGCGCCGTTCTTCGACGCAGCAATAATCCGTTCTTCGACTGTGCCGGTCTCTGCCCGCAAATCCTTCAAACCGTCGCCAATCTCTTTGTTCATCGCGCGCACTTCGGCAAGTCGCCGATCAGCCCAATTCGGATCGCCGTCAATCCCACGCGCCAAGCGTTTTGTCACGCGGTTGAAGGCAAAGGTTTCCGCGTCCTCGACTACGCGCCGCAAGATAATGATATAGGCTTCGTCAATCGAGACTGCCATTTTCTCTCATTCGCTTCATCTGCACATCTATTGCGGTTATAAGACTCTGTACCCGCGATGGTTCGGTATCGGCGTTCAAATTGATATGGATGTTTACGGTCGGCAGCGGTTGGCATTCCTTTAATTCTGATGTTGCGCCTTCCAGTGGTTTTATTAATCCGCCAGCGGCGAAAACAGCAACTTCCATTGTCTTGTTCGCACATCCTGAGCCAAAAAAAGCTTTGCAGAAAGCGGCAGGCACTTGATAACTCATACCTTCAATCGAAATATGTTGTTTGCCGTCTTCTCGCTCTTTTCCAATGTCTACTTGCATTATTCCGGCGCTCCCTCATTCTCCATCATCTTGCTATCATCCGTCGTTTTGCCGTCCGGCCCGAACTCAGTCAAGGATACCATGCTTTGTTCGCTAATTTCCTGCGCTTCCGCTTCCACCTGTTCATCCGACCAGTCGGGATGTAACAGTCGCACCTTCGTTTTGGTCGTGGCCGCCTGCGCGCGGTTCAACAGTTCCACGCTCTCGGCCATTTCCCGCAAGGTCGGCGTCACGCTGTCCCCGAAAGCGACTTGCGGCCGATAGGGGATAATCCCGCTACTAAAGTAGCGCGCGTCAAGCTGCAACATGAGTTCGAGAATCTCTTCAATCGCCGGTTTCCAGTAGCGCTCTTTCGTCTGCTTAGTCAATATGCTTTTCCGCTCGCGCAGATTTAAGGCCGTGCCGGATTCGGCGCGCCCCGCGATCTCCAGCCCGAAGGTTTGCGGCGAATACCCGGCCGCCGTGATAATGCGCTCCAGGAAGTTGATCGCCGTCTGTTCATGCTCGGCCGAGCGAATCGCAAATTGCGAAAGCGTGATCTGATTGCTGGTATTGCTGTCCGGCGACGGCGGTGAACTCACCTTCATATACGCTTCTTTATCCAAGTTAAAGCGGAAGTTCACTGTCCCGTCCGTTTCTTCTATCCGCTCGAAAAAGCTATCCGGCGCAATAATGCGACCTTGGCTCAGGCGTACATCCCGTAGCCAGGAAGTGAACGTTTCATCCAGACTATCCATGAGGCTTTCACAGCCCGCAAAATCCGCCTGCCCCAGATAGGAGGCGCGATCTTTTCGGTTCGGCCGCATGTTGGGAATGTAGCGGCAGAGAATGTCTTCGACACCGGTAGAAATCGTATCCTTCAACCCCTGTGTCTCTTCGGGAATGGAATTCAGTGAAATACGCTGCCCCAGATATGCGACCGTGCCTTTATAAAGTCCATAGAGAATAATGCCCCGTTCGTGCCGCTCCAATAGCCGATACACGTCATTGCCATCTTCGCCAATTACCCGCCAGAATGTGCAGGCGGTGAGGAATCCATAACGAAATTCTGGGAGCGCCGCGTCAGCTTGCGCGATAGAGAGAATGGGGAAGTCTGCCACTTCCTTATCCCAGTTCGCTTTCAGAAATACACCGCCTAAGCCCGCGCACGTCTCCGCGCCTTCCAGGAGCTTATTCTGCACCTGGTTTGCTTCCAGGATAGCGACAAGGCGATCCTGTGCTTTGATCGCGGCCGGGTCTTTTGTGATCTCATCAGCCTCCGATATGCCGATCTTCGGCGACTCAGAAAACAGCAAATCGGCGGACGCCTTGCAGATGTCGCCCGCAATCGGCACATGCACGAAGATACGCCGTTCCTCGCCATTCAGTCGCGCCCAGAAAAAGGAACGCGGGAAAAGCGGATTGTACACCTGCATTTCATAATAGTTGGCCAAGCGGTCGGGATCGCCCGAATACCAGGCGCTATGGAGCGTGTACTCGCTATATTGCGCCTTCCAAGACTCCGGCGGCCAGACTATGAAATCACCTTCGGGTAACGCCATTAGTTAATCCCTTTTGTCCAATTCTGCCATACATCTCGCGTCCCATTCACGCCATACCTCAGCGCGTCCGGCCCATGATCGGCGACCTTCATCGGTTCATCTTCGCCGTGCTCCTGCGCTTTCGCATCCCAGACGTAGCCACTGATTTCTTTAATCAATCCCTTGCAGCGCTTGTGAATCTTGAGCTTGCCGGCCGCCAACAGCGAAGCAGTCCGCCGGATTCCGTCGAGCACGGCATTGTCGGCATAGGCGATGCGTTGCACCTTGTCATAATATAACTGCTGGATAAATGATGCGGCCGACGGGTCTACCCAATTCCAGGTCGTCACCACGCCATGAGATTTAATGAACGTCATAAAGTCGCTCGCCAACTGCTTATCTGTCTTTTGCCTGCCGCCATGCTCGATCGCATCCCAGCGATATTCATCCACGACATACAGGCATTTGTCCATCCCTAAGCCCAGTAAGAGAAACACGGTAGGGTTCGCAGTACCATAATCGGATGCTGTCCAGTATTTCTGCATTTGCGGCAGTTCGGCCACAACATGAACAGCCTCATCAAACATGTCGTACACCGCGCCCTCGGCTGCCACCCAGAGTCCCTGGATATAGCGCTTATACCAGAGGCCGGTGTATTCGGTTTTCAAGGCCGCCACAAATTGCGGATCGAGGAACGGGTTGTCGTCTAGCGTGAAATGCCAAGCACAACAGTTCTCGCCGTCGGCCTTGTCAAACAGTTCTGCTTTCGCCCAATGATACGGCCCTTCGGGATTGCATGTTCCATCGAACTTCGCGCCCGATACAGACAAGCGAGAGCGCAACATCTGGAAGAACGTTTCCGGCCAGATAGCGAACTCGTCGCCATATGCATATGCCAATGTCAGCCCCTGTATCTTCTGTATTGCGCGCTCGTCATTCGCGCCGACCACATAACACTCACGCCCGAAGAGATTCACGATGCCCTTACCAGAGATATTCGATACATGTTCAATCCCGAATATCTCGCGCATGGGAGCGAGGACGTTTCTCTCGAGCGTCTTTTCCGTTTTCCCTACCAGCAGACAATTCCCCGCCGGTTGCTCCCTCATCCGGTGCATGAGCATCCAATAGGTCAGGTACGTCTTGCCCGACCGCACCGCTCCGCTCATCACGTTCCAGCGCGCTCCCGCCTGGTGGTAGACCACTTCCTGCTTCGCCGAGAGTTCCATATTTGCCCTTGAAGCCCGCTATCAGTTCGTCGAGCTTGGTTTGGTTAGCCGAATCGTCTTTGTTATCGGGTTCGAGATGTTGCCAGAGTTCTTTCAGAAAGCCTGGATTGCCCTTGACGGTGTTATTAATAACGGCTAACGCGAGTTCTTCTAATCGCTCAGGTTCGCGCTCCAAAAGCTCTTTGATCTTGCTTGTTAAGCAAATGTCTTTGCGCGGCCGGCCGTTTGGGTTGCCTGATTGCCCCTTCTGCCACTTCTTGCCGTTCTTCGGAGGCTGTCGTCTGTTTCCCGTCTGTTTATCAGTTGTTTTTGCCACATTAAACAGCCTCTCGGTAAAGGCGATATCGTTCTTCTTACTTCGGTTAGGAATGTTAAGGAAAGGTGTTATATGTATTTAGAATACTATATTACGAAAAATCGCTTACGCTAAATTTTTCTTCATACTACGGAGCTAAAGCTCGTTGTGTTCGCGCCCCGGATCCCTGCATTCAGCCCCCAGCACTTCACCCGTTTAGCGCGCATCGGACACAGGACACATAGAGCGTTAAAACACGCCCAGCGCCTATTTCGATATTGCCTATTGGTTGCGCGTTTGATTCCGTCGAATTTCATATTGCCTCAAAACAAAAAAGCGGCAGGCTATCCGGCCACACATTGTGTAGTCTGATAACCTGCCGCTAGAGTATCAACGATCTCAAGTCGAGAGGTTCGTATTCAGTTCGCCCCCGCTGATCGGGCGGGAGTGCTCAGGAGGCCTGCCGCCTCTCTATGAGTATTGTACCACATTTCTGCGATCGCGCTAGGCATTCCTTCCTCGCCTGCGAAATATTTTCATTATTTTTTACGAAAATGCCAATATCACCAACAGTTAACATCCGCTAAGTCGTCTTACAGGCCGAATAATAGTTTGAAAATATTTTTGAAATGTGCTAATACCCTATTGACATTATATGCTTAGTGTGGTATCTTATATATAGATTTGATTGCAAACGTAAAAAGGAGAGAAACGATGAGAGACCGCGACGAATGTTTTTATTGTGAGGACTGCGGCGTAAACCATGTGTTACCCGCAGGAAGTGTCGAGCGAATGGGTGATTGGATTTGCCCAAAATGCGGATCAGAAAAATGTAGTGCTGGTGGCAGGATACCGATGGCCGGCGAGGAAGTTATCGGCTTGAGGCCAAGGAGCGATATAAAATGTTGACACCTCAAACGATTAGCGCAGATGGCTGGTTCGAGAAGGCAGCCGATAACCACATTATTATTGCTGAATTGTGGCAGCATCACCGGACAAACAACGATCCGGTAGCCAACGATTTTGACGGCTCATGGTTTGTTTCTATCAGTCGCGAAGAGGCAGAGTTCCCGTCGCGACACGACTCACAACAGGCTATGAAGTGGGCTTGTGCGGAATTTGGAGTAGTTCCTGCGACGGGATTTATACCCACGCCAAACAGTTGCGGTTTATTTACTGTCGAAGTCAAACTAGAAGGGTGAGAAAGGAAGAAGGAGACCCCATGAAAAAAAGAATCGCTGTAATGTTGGAGCAAGAGGAAATAGACTGGCTGCGCGCGGAGGTCGCGCGTCAGCAGATTGCGCAGGGGAAGACCCGCAATGAGATCAACATGTCCACGATCATCGAGCAGGCCGTCGAAAAGCTGCGGGAGGGGAAGCGATGAGCAAAATACAGCAATATCCCCATGAATGGCAATGGGTTAGCGGGAGCTTTAACTTCAGCACGATGAACTGGAAAAGTCATTTTGAATGTACTTATTGCAAAGCGAAGCGCCGCGTCAACCAGGGAAATACGCCAAAGGCCGGTGTGTGCGTGAGGCGTATTTTGCGAGAAATGAAAATATCAGAAAGCGAGGCCACCCGTGATTGAAAAACTCAGTCAGGACGTGGAGAAGGCAGACTTTAGACAAGGACAGACTTACCTTGTAGAAGACGTTGAGGGCTACAAAGTGCGACTCGCTCTTGCGAAGGCAGAGCTTGAGGCATTAATTAAAGACCACGAAATCAAGATCGCGCATTATCAGCAGGGCAAAGCGAATCCTGGCTATTCGCCGGAGAGGAAGCAGTTTAATGGGTGCATGGCCGAGATGCACGAGTGGCAAGCTGGCAAGTTGCGCGACATTATCAAGCGCGCGTGGGGAGATAGCGAAAAGAGATTAGAAAGCGAGGAATCCAAATGAACCAACACGAAAGCGCCGCCACCCGGAATCTTGGCAGACAGCGGGCGACGGCAGAGACGACCCGAAAGAGGCCGCATCTCATAGTATCACACCGTGAGGACGCGAATCAATGGGAATACGGCCCCTACCAGCCGCCGATGCTATCCGATCAGGAAGCTGCTGCGATCATGCGGAGCTACCAAGACCAAGCGTTTTGGCGGCAGATGATGGAGGAGAATAATACTTTGGGAGGAGGATATTGATGTATTGTAAAATCTGCGGATACGTATTAACCCATCATTGTGAAGGATTACACAAAACGCTTTGGTGTCCTTCCTGCCTTGCGTTTCGCGAGCCGACAAACGAGCAATCTGATTTGTGGCAGAACGAATTCGCGATGGCCTTAATCACGCATAGTCCTCAATATCAGGACGCTCACATGAGAAAAGAAAAGGATGATAAATAATGGGATGGAGCGATAGAGAATTACAAACAGCAGAATTACAGGCCATATCTAACAATATGAGGATTGTTTGCCAGTATCAGGAGAGGCAAACCCAAATACTGGAAACCGTCCTTATCAGCGAACGAACTATGATGTTGGCGGGCTTGCTGGAAAGATTTGAAGGAAGGAAAATTCAGTATCTTTTCAAGGGAGATATGTTCTACAGAAAAGGGAAAATAACCGGCAGCTTTTCGGGTTTTTTAATTGTGGTAGATTACACGAAATTCCCTATTTGTGGCGAGGAACTTTTCATAAACCCATGCGATATAATGGAATTACGATTGGAGGAAAAATTATGAGCGAAATGACCGGCTTAAAAAATGGCGCACAAGACTTCTACATTGGCGCAATTAACAGTGCCGTGAAGAGCGCGGCGATGCGACTCAAGCGGGGGGAAAGCCCAATAGAAATTCGACAATACCTAGAAAAGGCTATCCCCGCATGTATCGAGACTGCAAATGAGTGCTTTACCGATTATGTGGTGAAGGGCATTGTTCATAAGTTCCCACGGCAGAAAAAGCCGATCATGTTGGTAGAAGTCATGCCCTGGGACAAAACCGACAAACCCATGAAATGCGATAGATGCAAGCGCACTTACGAATCATGGGAACTGGAACTCGTGAAGATGGAGGGCGGCATTGAAGTCGTCATGTGCGAGCAATGCCTTGCTGAATACAAAGCGGATAGTGGGAGAGTTATCAAATGAAGAATCTCATCTGCAAGGAATGTGGGAAATACGAAGAAGTGGAAGATGGCACAAGGGAAGAATCGGACTTCCGTAGATGGCCACCCCCCGACTGTTGGGATAGCGACGAGGAAACTGGCGACTACGTGACCACTTGCAATCAGTGTTGTTGGTACATGAAGTAACCAACCGTTCCCTAACTGTTTCGAGATTGTTTGAAGTTTGTTCATAAGTTGTAGCAACTAATGGAGTACAGGTATGCCCCAGGATGGGAACCTATCGCCGCAATATTCTGAGACTCACAACGGAGTGATGGCGATATGGAAAGTTTGTTATCCGAGTTTTATGATTGGCTTTTGTGCGAGCAGGGCGTTATGAAGCATAGCATAGCCGTGTACCGGCCTGTCTTGCGAGATTTAATCATGGTATGCGATGGAACGATCACAAATGAAGGCGTGCGGGAGTTCTTCCGGCAGGGCTTGCAGAAGCATAAGCCCGCAACGCTGAAATTTCGGAAGGCGGTAATTCACCGACTATTGCATTGGCTGACCGAGATCCGCGGCCTCTCCGAATATGAGGGTGTGCGCCGGATGGTGGAACGCCTGAAGTTGCCGCGGGCCACCAGTGACCGAAAAGCTCTGAGTGAAAAGGCCGTCCGGCAATGGATACGGCAACCGAATATCCACACCTGGAAGGGTTTGCAGGATAGGGTTGTACTCGAATTACTGTACTGCGGCTTGCGGATCGGCGAGGTGGTTGGATTGGATAAGCCGGATTTGGACTTAGAAGAGGGTTACGCGCATATCCGGCATGGCAAGGGCGACAAGGAGCGCTGGGTACGCCTGCCGCAGGGGGCGTTACCAGTCATGGGACAATACATAGCGAATCTGCTACGAGCCTACCCGCGCCAGGAGTGTCTCTTGCCAGGTACGCATGGTGGCCGGATTGGTGAAGTCACCTTGCGGCGCCGGTTGCAGAGTCATGCGGTCGCGGCCGGAATCGGCAAACAGATTCCCCATATCTTGCGGCATAGCTGCGCCACGCACTTATCCGAGCGGGGAGCGCCGCCGCTAGGGATACAGAAGCTGTTAGGGCATGATGACTTTAATACTACGCGCCGGTATCTACACTTAAGCCGGAAGCTGGCCGATACTGCGATAGACGACTTTCACCCGCGCAACGAGCAGCAGGAGCGCCTTTTAGAATTTATGCCAACCGAGGGTTTGGAAAAAGTTCAAAATACCTATTGACATACAGGAAAAACGTGGTATAATAAATGTACTACTGCTTTTGAATGCCTCACTATATCGTATTTTGATGCATTTCGGAAGCGATAGTAAGACGAAAAAAGCCTACGACTAGCAGGGCTGAAAGAGAGCGCCGAAATGCAACATCAAAACACAACGAACAACCAGTTCAAGGCCATGCCTGTAACTCCACGCGGCGCTCGATTGCTAGTCACAGTCCCCCTCCCAATGGATTGCAGCATGGCCTTGAACCTTATTACCTCTCATCCCTTGCGCGAGACGGCCGACCGTCCCAGGATTGTTTCCCCCGACAATCAGGCCGACCGTCTCGCGGAAGGGATAAATCCAGAAAGGAGATCAATTATGGCTTACAAACCAAAAGGTGACGGCACAATGACAGTTGCGGAATGCGGACGCAAGGGAGGCACTCAGACGAGCAAGCGGCATGGGAAGAAGCATTACCAGGCCATAGGCAAAATGGGCGGAGCTATCACATCTGCAAAGCACGGCCCGAAGTTTTACAAGAAGATCGGCAAGATGGGCGGCAGCAAGGTTAAACGGCTCACTGCCCTGGGGCGGGAAGCGTTGAAAGCGAAGGAGGCTGAGTAATGGCGAGCTTTACTGGAAAGATTGTCGGCCCGGCTGGCACGAAAGCGAGGCCTATTATCGTAAAGCGAATCGTGCAGGGTTACACAAATCATTGCCGTTTCACCGTCGAGTGTGACGGCAGCGATCCCGACGAAGTGCGCGACCTCATCAATCAGATGGTTGGCGGCGAAGTCGAGATTAAAATTACGTTAGCGCAAAAGCAGCTATTCGGAGGCAAAGAGGAATGAACTGGAGCATGATACAAGCAATAGCATCCACCGCGTTTCTCATCATCGGCCTGTTTCTGCTGATGTGCTTATCCGAGGCAGGCTACTGGCTGTTCAAACGCTACGCGCACCATACAGCCATGCAGCGATACTTGAGAGGCTACAACCGCGAGCAGTTTCAGGCGTGGTATTTGAGGAGATAGGAAAGGAGGAGTTCGTGATATGTCCATTGATGACAGCGGGAGTTTTAGCTGATACTAGCGTTCTTTTGGAAGAGGACGGCAATTTTAGGGGCGACCGCTTCCGTAAAGCCACTGAATGCAAACAACATGAGTGCGCCTGGTGGAATGCCTCTGCCGAAAAGTGCGCTGCGCTTGTGTTGGCAGGGGAAGCGCAAAATCAATGCATTACCTACATAATGCATTACCTACATACAGAGACAGAATGAGGAGGAGTAAACCAAATGAACACCCAAACAAAAGAGACCGCCAACGCTGAAACGGTGACGGCCTCAGCAACCCAAACAACTGAGAGCAGTATAACCCCTGACGACGGCGCTGTCAAGCTATCCGAATTAGCGATGATGGCGACCGATACGCTGGAGACGGCGCAGAACGCAGTAGGCGACTGTATCGAGCCGGTGCGCCGGCTTGAGGTAGAGGCGGGACATGCCCCGGGCATGGCGATCAGCAAGCTTACGGAGATTGAGGGTGAATTGGAAGCGTTGTTCAACAAGGCGCGGAGGTTGGCATGACGGCGACAATCGTACCTCTGTCTGAGATCGTATTGCGAAAATACCGCGACCTGAAAGCCTCAAAAGCCGACAGACGGCCGGTACATTCTAACACTGCCAGCAAGTTAGGTTGGCCATGCCCTGCCGGAGCGCGCTATGTGGCATTGCGGCGCACTCATTGGCAAGCCGCGCCATTACCTGAACCGGAATTGCAAATGATATTCGATGAGGGTATCACGCAAGAGAAAGCCCTTTTGCGCGATCTCCAAGACGCTGGCTTAGAGTTAATCGAACAGCAAGAAACGGTTGACTGGAGAGAATTTCAAATCACTGGACACTTGGACGCGAAGATTCTCATAGACGGCAAGGCAATTCCCCTTGAAGTGAAAAGCCTATCTCCGTTCTCGTGGGAATCCCACCGTTGCATTGACGACTTCCTTCATAGCAAATGGCCTTGGATGCGAGGCTATCCGGGACAGTTGCTACTTTATATGTTGTTAAGCAATTCCGAACAAGGACTGCTCATAACTAAAAACAAGGCAACTGGCAGACTTCATGCGATTGACTTCTCGCTTTTCACCTATCTCAGTGAAGCCGAAGAACTTCTCCAACGCGCGAAGGAAGTCAACCGGCATATCGCGGCGGGCACTGTGCCGGATGCTGCGCCTTTCGAGGAATGGGTATGCGGCAAGTGCGATATGTTTGCTGTCTGCCAACCTCCGATAACTGGCGCTCCGCCAGACGTGATTATGGATGACGAATTGCTGGAGAAGCTGGAGGAACGCGAGACTTTAGATATACCCCGCAAACGCTACGAAAACCTCGATAAGGAAATTAAAAATCTTTTCGAGAAGTCTGAGGGAACTCGCCTGTGTGGAGACTTCGTCATTGAAACGAAGATTACCCAAAAAGAGCGCGTTAAAATGCACGCGACCGGTGAGTTTTACGATTCTGCAAAAACTACCATTAAACGCTACAAGCAAAGTAGCGGAGAGGATGAATAAAATGGCGCAAGACGAGATTTTTGATGAAACATTCCCCGAAGAAGAACCAAACGATGAACCGGCATTGGGCGGTAAGCTCGTGCCGCTTGACGGCGGCGCATTGAAAGTGCCGGGGGTGAAAGAAGCCCTGGCTAAAGCACAACAGCGGGATAACGTGACGATGGCGCTTCTCGCCTTCGGGATTAGCCGGACTAGTCCCGCGGATTGGGCCGATATGCAAGGGAAACCTCATCCAATGAACCGCGCTGTTATCTCTATGCTCAAGAATGTTGGAATAACCGCCAGCCTCACCAATATTGAAACAGTGCGCCGTGATGACGGTCATTATGTTAAGCGCGTGACCGGCTGGGCGCAACAAGAAGGATTCCCTCCAATCGGAGTTTTAGGCAAGGCCTTCAGCGCAGATAGTTTCTTCACGACCCGCTACATAAAGAACGATGACGGCAGTAAGACACAAATAACCCTGCCTGCCAGCGAAGTACAAGAGGACGATGTCGAAGCAAAGGCGGTTACTAACTTCTACTATCGCGCATTATGCGCCGTGCTTGGAATTAAGGGATTGACCTGGAAGGACTTAGAGCCGCTAGGAATCACACCGAACAGAGCGGCGGCGCGGATCCAATACGGCGAAGGAAAGCCAGCTACCCAAACATCGCCGCAAACCGGCAACTGCCCCACCTGCGGCAAAGGAAATCTTGTGGAGAGAATACGCAAAAGTGATAGCTCCAAATTCTACGCCTGCGACAACAGCAGATTTGATAAGGCGGCAAATAAGTACGTGGGTTGCAATCATATGCAAAACGAACCACCTGCCGCGAAGCAAGCCGAGCCGCCAAAGCAGGCCCCTGCCAGCGATTCCAGCGACTCTAAAACTGACGCCGTCAATAGCCTGATCGAACACATGAAAAAGCAATACGACATGGGGCCGACGGCACTATGGCGCGAAATATCGGCCAGTCTGAGCAAGGAAGTGAAGGGGCCGGCGG
>ERZ1292629.278-Hain-H43-01um-R1-278-length-54759-cov-28_pt3 | contig 36477 bp, 52 predicted proteins | sample MGYA00564399_ERZ1292629 | MGnify/ENA primary metagenome ERZ1292629 (study PRJEB36523, sample SAMEA6512636) | groundwater metagenome | collected 2019-01-08 | study: AquaDiva: Metagenomics assemblies of 32 groundwater samples
TCTGCGGCGAAGGTGGCGGCCGTGATCGCGCCACTGGACAGGACGGTGCTGTCGACCGCGTCGGCCGCGAACTTGGCGGCCGTGATGGCCCCGGCGGCAATCGCCGCGGCGTCGATGGCCCCCGCCGCGAACGTCGCGGCCGTGATGGCGCCAGAGCTGACGACGGTGCTGTCGATGGCATCGGCGGCGAACTTGGCGGCCGTGATCGCGCCGGCGGCGATCGCGCCGGCGTCGATGGCATTGTCCGCGATGGCGTCGGCATCGATGGCGCCCGTGGCGATCGACGCCGCCGTGATGGAGTCGTCCGGCAGGCCACCGGCGGCGACGCGGGGACTGTCCACGCCCGCCTGGTCGATAGCGTCCGTCTCCAGGTTGCCCAGGCACATCATCGACCCGGGGTCAAGGATGGTGCCCAGGGTGGAGCCGTACATCCGGTTGTCCACCAGGAGGCCGGTAGCGGCGGCGGTCAGTTCGATGGCGTGCACGCCGGCGGCGCGGTTGGCGACGTAGTTGCGGGCAATCAGGCTGGCGGTGAAGGCGGCCGTGGAGTGGATGGCCGCCGCGCTGAAGTCGCCGTCGATCCAGCAGTCCTCGATCCGCACGGCGTCTTCCACCGCACCGATCTCGATGGCCTGGGCAGCGCCGGCCGTGGCGCTGGTGATCTTGCAGCGGCGGATGGTGCAGCGGTCGGCGGCGTTGGCGCCCCCACCGTTCACGTCGATGTACGTGTCGGCCTGATAGGCGTTGGTCTCGTCTGACCGCAGGTCGCAGTCCTCGATGGTCGCCCCGTCGGCGTTGACATCGATCAGGACATCGACGCCGTCGTTGCCGGGCACGAAGATCAGGTTGCTAAGCGTGCAGTCCACGGCCGAGAGCACGACGGTGCTGGTGTCCAGGCTGGAGCCGATAGTCACCGTGGGCCGGTCCTCACCGCTGCCCAGGCCCAGCACGGTCACCCCGGCCAGGTCCAGGGTGATGCCGCCCACGGTGTTGATCGTCTCGGCGTGGCCCTCGGACACGAGGATCACGTCGCCGTTGTTGGCCGTGCACTTGGCCACCGCGGCGTCGATGGTCAGAAGCGGCCGGTCAGGGTCGGAACCCTCATTGCTGTCGCTAGCGTTGGCGTGGCCCGAGTCGACGTGCCACACGTTACCCTTCGTCGGCAGCACCGGCATCCCCCGGCTGTAGAGGCCGCCGCGGGCGTCCACCGCGCCGCGGCCAATGAACTTGCGCCGCGCAACGTCTGGCATGGCCGTCTCCCTGTCTGCCCCCCTACCTTCCGGAGGGCCTGGATGGTGCCGTACCTACCCGGTCTGGTAGCCCCGATTCCCCCAGGTCGTCGGGGACTTGTCCTGCCGCTCCGTTGCCTCGTCCACCACCCGGCCGGCTTAGCGCCGGCTGGCGGCGGTCTGCTCCAGGTGGAGCGGCGCCACCTGCTCCAGAAAGCGTTCCTCCCGCACGGCGCGTTCGTCCTCCTGCAGCGGGTTCAGCGCCGACTGCGGCCGGTGGGCGCGGTCACCATGACGAGTGCGCAGACCGGCCTCGATGAACTCCTTGCCGCACTCGGCGCACTGGAAGGTCTGCGCGCCCCCGTCCAGCGGCCGGACGTAGCCCAGCCGTAACAGCTTCTCATCGTTGCCCATGCTGCGCAGGGCTACCACCTGGCCGTGCTCCCACGCTTCGTCGTCCGTGTAGCCCATGGGCCGCCGGGCCCAGTACCGCTGCTGCTTGCCTGCCATGACTGCCGTTGCTCCCCTTGGTGCGTGCGTGGACGGTGGCCGCTGCCGGCGGCCCCTAGGCGACGCAGTTCTCCATGAACTGGCCGGCGCCGGCCGCCGTCTTTTTCTGGTCGAAGTTCGTGTTGACTTCGATGATGTCGACTTCGCGCTCTTCGTCGCGCATCCGCTTGATCCACTGGTCGGCGTTCGGCACTTCCTGCCACACGAAGGTGTAGCCGGCCGCGGGGGTACGCAGACTCGGCGCCGCCGGCACGTAGAGCTGCAGGGCGTGCTTGCCCCAGATGCGGCTGTAGGTGATCGACGCCTCCGCCGTGCCCTCCGCCGTCGTGGTGTAGATGGCCCGGCCGATGCACACCTTCGGGAAGCCGGCCAGGGAGGCAAACAGCTCCTCGGAGACGACGCCGCGCTGGGTGTACTTGATCGTGTCGATGATGTCCGGGTGCCACTTGAGCTGCAGCCAGACCTGCTTGCCCAGAACGAGGCAGTTGGGTTCGCGGCCGATGCGGGCCTCGACCGTGTCCTTGTACAGCTCCAGGTCCACCAGTGGGGTGGAGCTCCCGTACGAGGACCACTTGGTGAAGTTCGTCGCCCCGGCGACATCGCCCGTCCAGACGCCCGTCGTGAAGAAATCGGCGGCGAAGCTGACTTCGCGCCGCATCTGGGCCTTGTCGGTGACAAACGTCGTGGCGTCCTGGTCGAGGTTCCACGGGGCGTCGGCGTTGGCCCGCTGCTGGTCGTTGATCTCATCGCGGAACGAGTAGCGGTTGCAGAAGTAGGTGTCGGACGTGTCCACCGTCCAGCCGTGCCCGCGGGACTTGGTGCCTGGGGCCCGCAGGCTGGCCGTGTCCCGGAACCATAAAGACTGGTCGTATTTGGGCACGATGTCTGATTGCTTTCTCACTCTTACGAGGGGGAAGCACTTGTCGGCGATGTACTCGGCGTTGCTGTAGCCGATGGACAGGTTGGTCAAGTTCGCGTCGACGTGCAGGGAGCGAACCGTAGGCTGGGGCATGACGCAGGCCCTCCTTTATTCGGGCGTTTCCTGGGGCGGCAAGCCGCGCCGCGCCCCGACTTACGTGGCGTAGTAGAAACAGCCGGTCATCGACACGTCGATGATGGTGCCGCTGGCGCTCGAGGCCGTCTCCGCGATGCCGATGCACCAGTCCCCGTTGGCCGTCTTGGCCACCCCGTGGCCGCTGGCGTCGGTGCCGATGCGATTGCCCACGGTGATGGCGCCGGCGCCGGCGATGAGCTTGCTGCGGCCCAGCTTGCGCACCTGGGCCGCCTGGCCGGCGCCCGGCGTGTTCTGCAGAATGCCGATGGCGATGTCACCGGCCCCATCGCAGACATCGACCTGATTCGCCGCCGACAGCTCCACCAGGCAGTACTGACTGCCCGTGGCGGTCTGCTCCATTGAGTACGAGTCGTCCCAGAGCGCGAGTTCGGTCACCATGGCTGTCTTCCTCCGTGTCCGTGCGTCCGGTGTGGTCCTCGGTCTCCCGCGCAGCGCCCCCGCTAGACGCGGACGCTGGTCTCCTCGCGGTAGCGCTCGTACAAGTCGGGGTTCTCCGCGAACACGCGGCTCTGGGCGGCGGCGAGGTCGACGTTCTCGGCCTTCGCCCGCTCGCTGGCCATGCGAGCCACGCGCGCCGCGGCGGTGCCGCTGAGGTCGACGCTGTCGCGGCCGATCTCCGCAAACAGGGCGGAGCGCCGCAGTTGCTCAGCCAAGGCCCGCTGCCGCTCGACGTGGGCCTTGAACGTGTCGCTCTCCTCGCCGAAGGCATCGGCCATCCGCTCGAGCAGCGTCACGTTCCCGTCCGTCGCCCCGTACCAGCGGGCCCCCTCGTGGTCCTCCCCCTGGCCGGTGACGATCTCGCTGAAGCGCTTGCGCCGGGCCTGCGTGTGCATGGCCGCCAGCTGCTCCGTGGCCGCCTTGACGGCCGCAGCCTGCGTCTCGGCCATCGCCTTCACGGCGTCCCGTTCGGCCTGCAGTTCGGCCAGCTGCTTGCTCTGCGCCGCCAGCTGCTCCGTCATGCTCTTGACCTGGTCGGCGGTGATGGTGTCGGACATCGTGACCTCCTGTACTGGGGCTGCGGCTGGTGGGGAGGGCGCATGCGCCGGGGGTGGGGCGCCAGCAACGGCGGCCGCCTCCCCGGTCGAGGCGAGGGCGAACAAGATCAGCTCGGGGCCAGGGGTCGCATCGGCCGCGGGCAGGGACAGCCCCCGCTCCGACGCCACCAGCGGGCGCAGCGACGGCGCCTTGAAGAACGGTCTCGTCGTCAGGGCCGCGCCGATGAGGACGTCCTGGTGCTTTTGGCCGGTGGCGGGATCATCCCATTCGTCCCACCACTCAGCGCTGGTGTACTTGAAGCGGTCGGCCTCGACCAGCTTTTCACCGCGGTCCGTCCAGTTGACCTTGCCGTCGACGGAACCGTCGTCGTTGGCCCGCAGCTCGGTGATCCAGCCCAGCGCGCCCGAGAGTTTGGTCTGGTGCTCGGCGTCCACCGGCACCTGCTCCTGGTAGACCTTGGCCGCGAAGTTGGCGACGAAGCGCTTGTTACGGGCGGCGGTGATGGCGATCTCGCCCCATTTCGGATGGGTGTACTTGCCCGGCTTGGGCAACAGGGGGATCCAGGCGGGCGGCTCGGCGAGGGCGATGGCCTGCGGCGCCTCTACGAACAGCCGACAGGGGCCCGCCTCGGCGCAGAGGTCCGCGAGCTCGTGCGCCGCCTTGAGCGGCAGGTAGGTCACCTCCCGCTGCACCCGCACCGGCTCGCCCAGCGTGACGGCCCCGTCGGCGTCGATCAGGTAGGAGCGCCGGTACAGCGCGATCCCCTCGGCCGACTCTTGCTCGTAGACGAAGTAGCGGTCGTAGACCTCCAGTGCCCAGCACCCGAGCCCGTGCTCGCGGCCATGCCCGGCGGCCTCGAGCTCGCTCCGCACGGCCGCGTTGAGCGCCATCCGCACGGCATCGTGACTCAACTCGCCCGCCGCCCGCGCCTTGTCGGCGCGCATCTTGCCGCCAGCATGGCCACGGGCCGTCCGCACCGCAGCGTCCCATTCGTCCGCCGTCAGCGCGCCGTCCTTTGCCTTGCCCTTGACGAGGTCATACAGACGACCAAGGAAGAGCCGCATGCCGTCCATCATGCCCTTCCCCATGGGCATCATGGGCTGCATCTTCTCGTCCTTCATGTCCTCGTCGTCTTCCATGTCCTCCATGTCGTCATCGGGCTTGTGGGGGGCAGGAGCAGCGGCGGCCTTCGTCGCCTGCGCCAGCAGGGCGCGTGCCCGCTCCTGCAACCGTGTCATCATCGCCGCGTCCATCCCCTCGACGGTCATCTGGGGGATGCGGGCGATGGCGTTACGCAGGTGCGGGAGATCGATCTTCCCCGCGGCGTCTTTGTAGGGCAGGTGCCGCAGGCTGCGGGGCGTGGTCTTGCCTTCCTCGTCCTTCTTGCCCCCTGACTCGATGTGGAGAAAGCACGAGTCGGGAAGGTCGTTGACGAACGCGGCCGTCCACTCGGCGGCTTGGGTGGAGTCGGTGCTGCTGTTCGTGCGTGACCCCGGCATCCTGGTGGCTCCCTTAACGCAAAGAGGCGGCGGGCCCACTTGATGGGCCCGCCGCCTCTCCGTTTGCCTCGGGCGGCCTGAGCGTCTAACGAGTGTGTGACTCTACGGCGCCATCAGTCTAGCAGTCACTGCCGCGCCTGTCAACCCCCCACTGCCGCTGCGGTAAGGTCACGCAGCGACTCGCTACGGAACAGCACCTTCTGCGGCCGCCCGGTACGGCTGTTGAGGAACACGACGAACGACACGCTGCCCAAGCAGTGATCCCCGTCCAGCTCCGTTCGCCGGTGCTCCAGTTCCGCGCGGATGGCGGCCAGGATGGCCTCGGTACGGGGCGGGAGTGGTGCCCACGTCGTCATCATGGGTCGTCAGCGCGAGAACGCCAGGCGCACGCCGCAGCGACACCGGATGTGCGCTGGCGACGTCCGCACCCGCCGCCCATCGCCAGTGCGGAACGATGCCCCGAAGGCCACCGTCTGTCCCGCCATCGGCCGGCAGACGGTGGGACAGAGGCGGCTATCGGGCGTGACGATCCACGTCTGGCGCGTCCGCTTGCTGTCCAGGAGTTGTGCATCCGCTGCCTGCCGCCACAACTCCAACTGCCCCTGCGACGACGCCGTGATCGTCTCCGTGCGGGCGATGGCCTCCGCGCGCTCCTGCAGCAGCCGCCCGCGGTAGCCGTCCACCAGGTGGCTGATCCGCTCCGGGGTGAGGCCCGTCCGCGCCAGCTTGGCCAGCTGGCGCTGCTGGAGGCCGCTGCGCAGCAGGCGCTCCTGGACGGACGGGGCCAAGTTGGCGAGCGTCGAACGGGCCGCGAGCCGCTCCAGGAAGCGCTGATAGTTCGCCACGGCCAACTCCCCCTGCTGGGTCAGGCCGACCCGCTCCCGGAGCAGTCGGGCCAACGGCGCCGGCGGGATGCCCTCTCGGAACGCGCGGGCCACCAGGGCCCGGACCGCCGCCCGCGTCTCCGCCGTCACCTCCCGCACCAACGCAGCGGCGTGCTGCTCGATCCAGGCCACGGCCCGGGGGTTGGTCACGTCGAAGCGCAGCTGCAGCCGGATCGCCTGCGGCAGGAACGCCGCCGCCCCCGCGGCGGCCGCGGCGAAGCCCTCGCCGACCACCGGCGCGGTGCCCTCGGCCAGCGCCGCCGCGAAGGCGTCCCAGGGCAGGGCCCGATCCACGCGCGCCACCTGCCGTCCCTCCAGCAGCGGCTGTAGCTCCCGCAGGGCGACGGCCGCCCCGAAGGCATCAACGGCGGCCAGGAAGGCCTCTTGCAGGGGCGGCGCCAGGCGGTCAGCGATGGCGTGCAGCACCTGCCACTCCGCCGGTTCGGGCGCCGCGGCGGCCCGCCAGGCAAGCCGGGCCAAGGGTGGCGGCTGGCGGGGGATGGTGAGCAGCGCTGTCATCCCGGCTGCCCCTGGCCGGGCCGCTCGCTGCGGCCCTCGCCGCACCAGCAGCGCGGCCGCTCCGTCTCCGCCCAGTCGTGCCCCTGGCTGCACGTGAACGTCGTGGTCGTCCTGTTCGGATCATGCCGATGGCGGCAGCCGTCCTCGTCCCAGAACGCATGGACGCCCAGCAGCGTCGTGGTGCTGCTGGTGGCGGTCACGCGGCTACGCTGCCCCAGCTGTTGGCAGCCTGGACAGCGGCGGCGGGGGCCGGCGCGCACCGTCCACACGCGGTCCGGGTCTGTCGAGATGGTGCCGTCCGCATACGGCAGGATGGCGCCGCGCGGGTCAATGGTGCCGTCCGCATACGGCAGGATGGCGCCGCGCGGGTCAAACGTCGCTGGACTCGTCATAGCGATCTCCCTCTCCCGTCCACACGCCCGCGCAAGGCACAGGCGCTCGGCCGCAGCTGCACATTCCACTCCGCGGCGGTGACACGCTCCCCGGCCACTCTCGCCATGGTTGGGACCACTGCATACGTGAGACCGCACCGGGCACACCGCGCGAGCGTCCCCAGCCACACCTGCGTGAGTTGCCAGTGCCGCGGGTGGCGCGAACGACACCACCAGCGGCGCACTCGCTGACGGGTGGCTGTCCAATCAAGGCGGCTAGCGGCGACTACCAACAGGGCAATGAGCATTTGCCGTAGTGCCCAGTCCCCCCGCGCTACGAGTCGTGTCCTGTGCATCAGTCGTACTCCCCTTCCCACTGCCCCTGCACCGTGGGCAACCCGTCGATGACGGCGCGCCAGTCGTCGCCCAGGTCTACGGGGAGCGGCAGCAGCCTCCCCGGCCCGCCGCCGAACTGCGCCAACGGCGGCAGCCACTGCATGCGCACGGTCACAAGCTGCGTCGCGGGCACGCGGTACCCGGCCTCAGTCGTTTCGGCGTAGTGCTCCCCCGCCGCGTTGCGACGCAGTACGGTGGCCGTGACGTCGCTGTCCCGGAAGAGCAGTGCCATGCAGTCGTTGGCATCCAGACCGTGTGCCGCGAGCCACGCCCGCACCGCCTCCCGAATGGCCGGATCGTTATGCAGTCCCGAGGCGGTGAGCAAGAACGGCTCGTACTCGATGAGCCGCAGCGGCGGCGCGGCGCCGGCCAGCCGCGTGCTGGACATTACCGCGCCCGTCGCCACCTGCACCCCGGCGCCACCCGTCGCCAGCGCCGCTCCCGCAGCGACCGCCGCCTTCCCCAGCCCGCGGCGGGTGCGTCCCTGCGTTGCTTGCTTCATGCCGTCGTGCCTCCTTCCTCCGCTTCCGCTTCCTCGGCGGCCTCCAGCGGCGACCGCTCAAGGGCCCCGCGCCAGTCGTCGCCCAGGTGTGGCGGGATCGGCGGCAGCGGGAGGGCGTAGCGGCCGGTTCGCGTTCGCCAGTGCGGCCAGACTACTTCCGGCTCCGGGGTGATGCCCGAGTCGTACGGGGCCGCGATGCTCACCGTCGCCGTAAAGCAGCTGTCTCTCTGTCGTGTGCTCATACCTTGGTGCCTTCCTCCACTTCCGCATCCGTCTCCTCGGCGGCCTCTAACGGCGCCCACTCGATGGCCCCCACTGCCAGCAACTGCGCCGTCCCGCATTCCCAGTCTGCTACGTCCTCGGTGGATGGCTGCGCAGCGGGGGCCTCCTCCGCTGCGGCGTCGTACAGAAGTGGTTCGCTCGCCTGCAATGTCATGCCCTTGAAGACCTTATCGAACATGAACGTGGTATACGGCTTGTCAAAGCGCTGCTCAAAGGCCCGACGGCCGCCGGTGAGCGCAATCGCCGCGGTTTCGGCGAAGAACTCCGCGGGCCCCGCGCGCTTGGGGTCGCGTCCGAGCACCTGACTGATGTAGGGGTTCACCTTCTGGCCGTGCGTTGCAATCGCGGCAGCTACCGCCGTGTTGCCGCTGGACGGACGCACGAGATGGTCGTAGGCATGGGCCATCTCGTGCGTGGCCACCGACACGGAACGCGAGCCCTGGCTGCTCGTGGCGACGATCACCTTTTTCTCGCCGAAAAGGTAGACGCCGTTGGTGCCCGACGACAGTACGTCGCGGTACTCCCGCCCCGCCAGCTCCCGCGCCGGCTTGTCGCTGGAGACGACCACCTCCGCCAGTCCTTTGGTGGCCAGCTGTTGCCGCATCGGTTCCGGGAGGGCGGCGATGGCCTGCAGGTGCGCCTCCACCGCCGCGGACCGCGCCCCCTCGACCCGGACTCGGTCACCCAGGGGGCCGCTGATGGGAGCTTCCTTCGCTGGCGGTCGCTTCGGGGACGGTGCGGTCGGCGCGGGGACGGGGGCGGCGGGCGGCGCCTTCGGGGGCGGCGCCTTCGGGGGCGGCGCCGGCGCCGCCGTCCCCACTACCTGCAGTCTGGACCGCGGCAGTACCCGCCGCTCCCCACTGCCGTACGCCACCACCGCTGAGGCCCCCAGGAGTTGCGTGACGCTCCCGCTCCCGTACGCCGTCTCCACCGTATCACCGACCTTCGCCTTCGCCTTGGCTGCTTCCTGCAGCACCGGCCCGACGGCACCGCCGCCGCCACCACCCCCGCCGCCGCCCGGTCGGCCGTGGGACGACTGATCATGCTTCCCCCGCAGGTGGAACACTTTTGGGCGGCCGTTCTCCTCGCCCTCCCCCTCACCCGTGTCGCCATCCCCTTCCTCCTCCGGTGACCACTCGCTGGCCGCCACCGCCGCGCCCCCCTCCTCCTTGGGCGGCAGCTTGGCCGCCCGGCGCAACGCCGCCTCCAGGCCCTCATCCGGGAACAGGGGCATCCCCGCCCCCGCCAGCTTCTCGATGTACGTACCCAGCTCGTCCAGGGGTAGACTCTCCACGTCCCCGTGCGTCAGCCGCGGCGCCAACTCGGCCGGCTTGCCGTTAAATGCCAGCAGGCGGCTGATCGCGGTGCGGTTGATCACCTCGCAGATGAGATCCAGCCAGGCGCCCAACGCGACGGCGAAGATGTCGGTCTTCGAGCTCGCCAGAGCAAACGACCCTACCGCCTCGTGCCCCAACAGCAGGAAGTCCGTCAGGGTGGTCATGGCGATCCGCCGGTCGTAGCGCTCGATCACCCTGCTGATGTCAAACTGCCGCTGTCCCGGGGAGGCGAGTAGCTGCAGCTTGAAGACCTCGCGCCCCTGCTCGTCGTACTGCAGCGGGTAGAGGATGCCCTCCTGCTCGTCACGGCGGATGTTGCGGATGATGTCCTTGAGCGCCGTCAGCTGCGTCAGTTCGGCAGCCGTGGGGGTCGCCGTCAGCAGGTTGGGGGGGATGCCGATCGTGGGCAGGCCCGCCAGGTCACGCTCGATGCCGATGGCCTCGATCCGCTCGAGGTGGGTCTTGCGGTAGTACGAGGTGTAGGCATTCCGTAAGATGGAGTAGCCCTCCGGGTTGGCCTTGCGGCTGGTGGTCCGAAACAGCAGCGCCTTCTCCAGCGGGATGGTGTGCCACCGGTACTCCGGCGGCGCCAATTGGATCATCGCCTCGACGCCGCCCTCGGTATCGAACTGCCAGCGGTACAGCGTATCCTGGCTGCGGATGGCCCACTTGCGCCACCCGACCAGCCCGTCGTTGAAGCGGGAGTGCCGGGTGGGGTCGCGCACGTCGCCCCCCCGCAGCTTGTAGACCTCCTCCTCCAGGCACCAGCCCCAGGGCAGGAACGACAGCGTCTCCGCCAGCGTCTCCTGCCACGTGAGCTCCATGTCCTGGAAGAGGGCGCCGCGCACGAACGCGGCCAGCTCCTCCGCCTCCCGGTTGCCCCGCTCGGCCGGCTCCACCTCCCAGCTGACCTGCCGCACCAGCATCTCGACCACGAACAGGATGGCACCGACCACGGGATCGGACCACAGCATCTCTTTCAGGTTCTGGCGCCAGCGCAGGCCCGACAGCTCACGTAGCGGCTCCTCGTAGAGCACGCCGGCCTGCTGATTGAGGCCGGTGACCCCGTGCATGGTCAGGTCAACGGTCGGGCGCCTGGCCGTCTGGGTGTCGGTTGCCATCCTGCTCGTGCCTTTCCGCTCCCCTTCGTCTGCCGCGTCGTCTGCCCGGCCGGTTCGGGCCGTGCTAGGCTACTCCAACGTCCAGGGGCTGCGCCGGGTAAGACTCACCGGCGCAGCCAGGGTTGGCGGTCGCGGCCCCACCTGGGCGAACGCCAGCAGCAGGGCCTCGGCCCGGTCGGGGGACTTGACGCCCCGCTTGCGGGCCTGCTCCTTGCTCTCGATCACCGGCCCCGTGTGCGTGCCGTCGTAGCTGTAGCGGACCGTCGCCAGCTGGCCGATGGTCGCCTCCGCAATGGGCCCCGCCAGCAGACCCTGCCGCACCCGTTCCCGCAGCCCCCACCAGAGCTCACAGCGCAGGTTGACGAAGCGCTTGGGGTCGCGGGCCCCCGCCCCCACGTTGACGTCCACCACCGGGTACTTGAGCTCGCGCAGGCGGTCGGCCACGCCGCTGCCCACCCCCACCACGTCCACCTTGAGCGCCCGCAGGCCCGGGTGGGCCGCCAGCAGCTCGCGGGTGCGACCCACCGTCTGCATGGTGTCCAGCCCCGACCAGGCGTGCTCGGCCACCACCCGCTCCCCCCGGCGGACACAGAAAGCGTTGCTGTCGTCACCGAACCGGGCCACGTCCAGGCCGGCCTCCAGCGGGTCGTCGTCCTGCGGCGTCCCCTCCCGGTGCCGCGCCGCCTCTAGCCACTGGAGCGGGAGCAGCGTGTTCTGGCCGAGCCCGGGGAACACGGCGAAGACGCGGGCCTGGACGTAGGGCGAGTCGGCCCCGTGCTCAGCGATGACCTCGTCAATCCACTGCTGCGTAATCAGGTACGGCCGCACCGTCCGCCCCGCCTGCAGGTTGGGCGTGTCGGCCGCGGCGATAGTGATCGTCCGGTACAGCGCCCGCGCCCCGTGGAAGGCCTCGTAGAAGCGGCCACCGGTACTGGTGGGGTTCCCGATCAGGAGCAGCCGCGACTCCTCACTCGTCAGCACCGCGGTGAGCGCCTCGTACACCGCCTCGGCCACCCCCGCCGCCTCATCGATCACCACCAGGGAGTGGGCGGCGTGGAAGCCCTGGAAGCGATCAGGGGCCGTGTCCTCGCTCTTGAAGCCCAGGGCATACCAGGTGGGGGCGATGTCGTACTGCGTCTGCAGACACCGCCCCAGCAACGGCAACCGGGAGCTCCGCACCGCCGCCCGCAGTTCGCGCCACAGGATCTGCTGCACCTGATTGAACGTCGGCGCCGTGGTGATGACGACGCTGTTCGGCCAGGCGTGCAAAAACCACAGGACGATCCTGGCCGCCAGGAAGCTCTTCCCGGAGCTGTGACACGAGCGCACCGCCACCCGGCGGCAGTCGCGCACGGCCTCAGCGATCTCGACCTGCTTCGCCCACAGGTCGGCCCCCAGCCACTCCCGGAGCCAGGCCGCGGGGTCGCGCTGGGCCCGGCGCACGCCCGCCGCGGCGGCCGCGTCCAGCACCGCTGGCCCAGCCGGCCGCTTAGCCGTCCGCCGTGGCAGCGTCGCCGTCGCCATCCCCGTCTCCCGTCACGTCGCCCTGCCCGAAGGCGCGCAGCGCTGCCAACAGCCGCTCACTCGCCGTCACGGTCTGCTCCACCCGCTGCGGGCCGTCCAGTCCCGCCAGCGCCGCCCGCCGCTCCCCGATCCGGAGTGCCCGGTCAATCGCCCCCAGGTTGCCCCTGGTCGCCTGCGGCCACACGGCCATGAGCAGAGCGTCCAGGCGACTCAACTCAAGGCTCCGCAACTCATCAGCCGGTTCCTGCAACGTCCGACGCAGGGCACCCATGACGGCCCGGTAGGCGCCGCTGGGGCCCTCGTAGCCGAGCATCGCGGCGATCTCAGCGAACGTGGCACCGCCTCGCCGCAGTTCTAGCGCCTGCCGGTGCTTCTCCGCCGCGGCGAGGCGGTTTTGACTCGTCTTGCTTTCTCGCGCGGCGCCCTCCGCCATCAGCCTCTCGCTGTTCCCGTGCCTAGTCTACCACGCCTGCTGCTGCGGGTGCGGCCTGCGGGTGCTCGTACTCTACCCTAGCGCCTCTTCGCCGAAGCGCGAGAGACCAGAGCGCCGCAAACGTACTGGATGGCGCAAGATCCCGAGGGCCTCCGCTTGAATCTGTCGAATACGTTTATCACCGAGGCCCACTTCCAAGCCGATCTCTGCCGATGTCGCGGGCGCCCTGCCATCCAAGCCGAAGCGCCTCACGATCGTGGTGCGTTGCAGCGGAGTCAGGTACTCCAGTAACCGGGGAACAGCCCGCTCCCGTACCAGCCGTCGCTCCATAGCCGCAAAGCTCTCCAGTTCGGCGACGTTGAGGCCGATCTCCAGGTAGCGCCGGGCGGTTTGCCACTGCATCAGCACCTCAGGGAAGATGTCCTCTGGGAGGACCCCGAGCGCCTGGCCCACGAGGCGTGCCTCTTCTTGCGAGGGAAAGCGGCGCAGAGACTCGATGGCACTGACTCTCTGTTGACTTAGCCCGGCGTGTTCGGCAACATCTTGCTGTGTCATCCCCATTCGTTCGCGCGCCCGCCGCATACGCCAGTTGAAAACCCGGATGCCAACCCCGACAATGGGGACCTCGGCTGATCCAGGGGGCGCGGCTGTCAGGTCACCCTCTCCCGTCATTGCCCCCCCCCGTTCTCCCTGCCGCGCCCTCTGCAGGGTCCCGTTCTCTGGTCTGTGCCCGTGCCACCAGTGCCGCCGCCACCCGCGCGGCGCCGCCCCCATCCACGAGGCGCCAGCCGGCTGCGGCCATCCTGGCCCGCCGCGGCGCGTTATACACTAGCCGCACCAGATCACCCACCAGCGCCTCCAGCGTCGTGACGACGCACGTCCCCGCCCGCTCAAGCGCCCAGGCGTGGGTCACTTCGGCCGGGGTCTGCGGCAACACCAGGGCCGGCACCCCGCCGCACGCGAGTTCCACCAGCGTGCCACCGCCGGCACTGATAGCTACGTCCGCCGCCTCAATCAGCGGCCCCAGTCCCTGCACCTGCTCATGCACCCGCAGCACCCCGCCCGCCACGCCGCGCAGTCGGTTGACGGCGTCGTGGACATCGGCCTGGTCTGCGGCCACCATCGCCGGCCCCAGGACGATGTCCACCTGGCCATAGGCCCAGCCGCACCCGCCTTGCCCCCGCGGCCCCGTCAGCAGCGGCGCCAGCTTGCGCACCACCGCCGCCGTCTCCCCGTGAGGATCACTGCCGCCCAGCGTGACGAGGAGGGTACGGGGGGCCCAGAGCCACTCTCGGCCCTCGTAGCGCGGCGGGTGCCACAGGCACGCGAAGCGCGGTCCCGCCAGCACCTCTGCCCGCTTGTCCAGCCGTGACCAGTCCGTTACCGCCCAGGCGGCATTCGGGTTGATAGCCACGTCGAGCGGCCCGCCCGGCGCCAGGTCGTCCACGAACGCCGCCAGCACCTCGCGTTCCGCCGCCGTCGTCCACATCGCCTCGCCCCACAGCGGGGGGACGCGGTAGTCGGCCCGATCCACCACGATCAGCCGCTGCCAGTCACGGCCCCGGTGCTCGACGCGCCACCCGTACCACGCCCCTTGCTCGGTATCCCACCCCCCCGCAGGCAGCCAGCGCGGTCGTCTGCTATCGAGCCAGACCACGTGCGGAAACAGCCGCGCGGCCAGGTCCCCCACCGCCGGCGGCACCTCCTCCAGCGGACTCATCACGAGCGCCGTCACGTCTGCACCCCACACCCGCTGCAGCACCTCACCGAGGGCCGCGCACCGGAACAGATGCCCCAGGCCCACCCCCGGGCCCGCGTCCACCCGCAACGCCACCGCTAACTGTCCTGCCATACCTTGCTCCCCTTGTCGCCGCCATCGAGGACTCGGCACCCACTCGATCACCGCTCACCATCAACCCTCAACGCTGTGACGCTCACCACCGCATGGACGGAACCCAATCCAGTAGCGCTCACCACACAAGTGACGGAACCCAACGCATCAACGCTTGCCACGTCTCGATCAGCACTCACCACGTCAACACTCACCACGGCTACAACAGCACTCACTAGCTCGACGCTCGCCACTGCACTGACGGAACCCGACGCGACCAACGCTCGCCACTCTTCGTTCAGCACCCAAGATGTTCTCGCTCACCACGAGATGGACGGAACCCACCGCTGTAACGCTCGCCACAACCCGGTCAGAACCCACCGCCTCATCGCTCGCCACGGTTCCTACGGAACCCACGGTATGAACGCCACCCACACCTAGCCAACGGCACCCAACGCTTGAACGGTCGCCAACCTTGCAACGGAACCCATGGCGCAGACACTCGCCACCAGCGCTACAGAGCCCCGAGTGTCAACACTGCCCACGGTTGTTACGGAACCCACCGCCACTGCAGTCACCACACCTTCAGCGAAACCCAGCAATGCTACACTGCCCACCCTTCCTACAGCACTCAAGACCCCTACGGTTGCCACACCTGCTACAGCACTCATACACTACCCGCTGGCGCCCTGATCGTCACCCCACCGCCTGCACCCGTGCATGCACCTCCTCTGCCCCCAGCGGCGGCCGCTGGCCCGACCGCAGCACCTCCCCGGCCCGTGCACTGCCCACGTTGAGCAGCAGGTCGAGCGCCGACAGGTGCGACACAAACGGCCCGTGGAGCTGCGGGTAGGTAGGGTGCTCGTAGTGGAGGTACTGCAGCTCGATCCCCGCCGCCGGGAAGGGGTTCTGCGACGCCAGGTAGGCCGCCGAGCCCGGCGTCGACAAGTACGTGTCGGCCCCCACCCGCCGGCACAGGTTGACGAGCAGGTCACCGCGCCCGCCCGTCACACCGAGGTCACTGGCCCACACCAACTTGCTGTCTGCCCCCGCCCCCGGCGGCTTCGCCAAGCGCACGCCGCAGCGCAGCGCTAGCCAGCGCAGCAGCTCGAAGTTGACCGTCCGCAGTGGCCCGCTGGTGTACAGGACCTGCCAGTCCACCTCGTAGAGCTCCTGCAGGTCCGCCTCGGCCTCCGCCCACCCCGGCGCCTTACGGTAGGCATGGCGCAGCGACTCGTAGTGCTTGCGCTGCCAGCGGCCGCCGTCATTCAGGACTTGCACCTCCCGGATCAGCTGCCCGAACCGCTGCACCACCGGCACCGTCAGCCACTGGACGCCGGCGGCCGTCTTGATGCGATTGCGCTGTTGAAACGAGCAGCGCTCAAACTGCACGGTATCCAGCAGCACAAACACATCGGCCTGGTCCAGGAGCGACAGGTACCCCAGCCACGAGAGATATGACGGCTGCTGCACCACTAACGTCGTCATCGTCAGGACCTCTGCTGCACCTGCGCGTTGAGCGCCGCGATCTCGGGATGCGCGTCCAGGGCCTTGATGAGTTGCTTGACGCCGCGCGGCGGCGGGACGTGCGCCACCAGCCAGCGCACCACCTCCAGGTCTGCCGGCTCATCGACGCACAGCCGCAGGTCTGGCCGCCGAAAGCGGCGCGGCGCCTGGCCCACGACGACGGCAAACCGCTCCGGATGCGCCAGCAAGTACGTCACGACGTGCTCACGGTGCCACGGGTCCTCGGTCTCCCGCGCCGTCTGCTCGAGCGCCTGCCGGGACACGATCTCGACCTCCCCCGTCCCCCGCGGGTAGCCCTGGACGTAGAGATAGTCGGTGTGCAGGTGACGGCGCGCCCGGCGGCGGTAGCGGATCACGGCCGCGGAGACCAACTGGGGATCGAGCAACGGACAGTCGGCCGTGATCCGCACCACGGCATCGGCCTTGCTGGCCTGAGCAGCAACGACGTAGCGCCCAAGCACATCCTCCTCGCTGCCGCACGCCGCCGAGATCCCCCACCCGGGCACCGCGTCCCACAACGCCAAGTCGCCTGTTGGGATCGCCAGCCAGACAGCATCGAGCCCCTCGGCCCGCAGCAAGCGCTCGACCAGCACGTCGAGCAAACGCGTGCCTCCCATGTCCGCCAGCACCTTGCGCGGCAACCGCGTCGAGTTGAGTCGGGCCTGGACGATGGCCACGATCCGCATCCGCCCACCTCCTCCTACGCCGCCACGAGGGCCATGATGGTCTGCCGCAGCGTTGCCGCCACCCGCGCCGCGTCGGCGTCGCTCAGCTGCGGGTACATGGGGAGCGAGAGCGTCCCCTCGTAGTACGCCTCCGCGGCGGGAAAGTCGCCGGCTTCGTAGCCCAGGCGGTCGCGATAGTACGGCTGCAGGTGCACCGGGAGGTAGTGCACCTGCACCCCGATCCCGGCGGCGCGCAGGGCGTCGTAGACCGCCCGCCGCCCGCCCCGCAGCCGCTCCAGGCGCAGCTGCACCGCGTACAGATGGTAGGCCGACCAGTACCCCTCCGGCTCCGGCGGCAGCGTCAGCAACTCGTCTAACCCTGCCAGCGCCACGTCGTAGAGCGCCGCCAGCGCCCGGCGGCGGGCGACGAACCGGTCCAGCTTCCGCAGCTGGCTGAGGCCCAGCGCCGCCTGAATGTCGGTCAGCCGGTAGTTGCACCCCAGTTCCTGCTGCTCGTAGTACCAGCCCCCCGGCTGCGCCCCCAGGCGGTCAGGGTCGCGCGTGATCCCATGGTTCCGCAGCAGCAGCAGCCGACGGTACAACTCGGGATCGTTGGTCGTCACCGCGCCGCCCTCGCCGGTGGTGATGTGCTTCACCGGGTGGAAGCTGAACACCGCCATCGCGCTGTGCCGGCACGACCCCACGCGGCACCAGGAGCCGTCCTCGACGCGGTACTCCGCCCCCAGCGCGTGGCAGGCGTCCTCGATCACCACCAGCCCGTGCGCCCCCGCCACCGCGGCCACCTCCGGTAGCGCGCACGGTAGCCCCGCGTAGTGCACCGGAATCACCGCTCCCTGGAGGGGCCGTCCCGCGAACTTGGCGATCCCTGCGGCGTGACGCAGCCGCACCGGCGACAGGTTCCGCGTTTCCGGGTCGATGTCCACAAAGATTGGCATCGCGCCGCAGTAGAGGGCGCAGTTGGCCGAGGCGACGAAGGTGATTGGGGACGTCACCACCACGTCCCCGGGCCCCACGCCGGCAGCCAGACAGGCCAGGTGCAGCGCCGCCGTGCCGTTGCACACGGCGACCGCGTAACGTGCCCCCACCGCCTCCGCCAGCGCCCCCTCAAACCGCTCCACCCATGGTCCGGTCGTGAGCCAGTCCGATCGCAGCACCTCCGTCACGGCGGCCACGTCGTCCTCTTCGATCCACTGGTGCCCGTAGGGGATCATCAGCCCACCTCCTGCAGCGCCGCCAGGAACGCGCTGCTCACCTGGTCACACTCCACCTCGGTCAGCGCCGGGTACAGGGGCAGCGACACCAGCGACTCGGCACACTGGCTGGCCCCGCGGTACGCCTGCTCAGGGAACCCCAGCAGCCGGTGCAGCGGCGGGTACACCCCGCGGCCCCCCTCGATGCCCCGTGCCCCCAGGCCCGCCAGGACGGCGCGCACCGACGGCTGCCGTGCCCACCTACTCTGCAGCGACACGAGGTAGCGGTCGTACAGAGCGCCGCCCGGCAGCCGCTCAGGCAGCGTGTAGTGCAGCCGCTCGGTGCGCGGGGCCAGCAGCGCCGTGTAGCGCTCAGCGAGCGCACGCCGCCGGGCCGCGAACGCGGGGACTCGGCGCCACTGCGACAGGGCCAGCGCTGCCTGCGGATCGGCCATGCGCACGTTGAGGCGCAGCTGATAGGCCCCCAGCACCGCCTCGTCCCCCTGGTAGCGGAGGGCCAGCGCGTGCCCAGCGTCCTCGCACAGGTCCCGCAACCGCTCGGCCAACGCCGCGGTCCTCCCGAGGACGATGCCCCCGCGGCCGCAGCTCACGAACTTGCCCGCGGCGAAGGAAGCGACCACCAGGTCACCTCGCCCGCCCACCGGAGCACCGCCGTCACGATGGCTCACCGCCAGCGGCGCCATCGTGACATCCTCTACCAGCCAACCGCCCCACGCACCGCACCGGTCCGCCGCCACGCCGAACATATGCGGCAACAGGAGCACCTGCTTGCCCGCCCGCAGCGGCGCGCCTCCCGCGGCGAAGGGCGACAGGTTGTAGTCCATCGCCGCGGGCACCATGTCGTTGTCAAGCAGCAGCGGCGCTGCCCCCACCAGCGTCACGGCGTGCAGCAGGGCGACGCAGGTGTAGCTCGGCAGCAGCACCGTGTCCCCCGGCCCGATGCCGAGCGCCAGCAGGGCTAGGTGCAGCGCCGCCGTCCCCGACACGGTGGCGACACCGCCGGCGCAGCCGTAGTGCGCCGCCAGGGTCTGCTCCAGCCGCTCAACGTAGGCCCCGGTCTCGAAGCAGCTGCCTGCCACCGCCTCGGCCACCGCGGCGCGGTCGCTCTCGTCGTAGGTCGCCTTGACCAGCGGGAGCATCTGTCCTCCTCGCACGTGAGTGCCGCACGCCCACGTCGTCGGCGCAGTCCAGGCCATTATCACTAGTCCTCCTCTCCTGGCAACCAGGTCTCGCCCCCCTCCAGATCCCCCCAGACGATTCCCTCCCCCTCCCCAATCGGCCGCACCGTCCGCGCCCCCACCACGCGCTCCAGTTCCCGCGGGTGCAGGCCCGGGCGCAAGTTGCGCTCGCCCCGCAGGATGGCCACGTCCGTTGGCGCCAGCAGCTCTCCCGCGGCAATCGCCCGCGCCGCTCGCAGGCAGCGGCGGTCATACCGCCGCAACCCCTGCTCGCTCGGTTGTGGTTGCTTCTGGCCGGGCCCCTGGAGGACGCCGATGGTCACGGCGCCCAGCCGTCGCCGTAGCCACGCGCCGCGCCCCTCAGGCGCGCGGGAGTCATACACGCGGAGCGCCTGCACCATGCGGGCGAACTCCCGCGGCTCCAGGGCGTACGGGTGATCCGGCCCCGCTAACGTCCGGTCGAGCGTCAGGTGCTTTTCGACCACGGCCGCCCCGCAGTGCCGCGCCACCAGCGGCGCCGCGACGGGGTCCACCGTATGATCCGACCAGCCGACAGGGGTGCCTACCAACCCCCGCAGCAGCGGCAGGCACCCCAGCTGACACTCCCCCGGCGGCGCCGGATACGCCGAGACACAGTGCAGCACCACGCACCGCGATGGCTCCGTGCCTCCCCAGCCGAGGATGCCGGCCGCCTCCTGCACCTCGGCCGGTGTCGCCATCCCCGTGGACACCAGCACGGGGAGCTCCTTCTGGGCTGCCAGATGCCGCAGCAAGGGGAGGTGTGTCAGTTCCGGCGAGGCGACCTTGAGTGCCCCGACTCCTACCCTGCTCGCCAGGTTCGCCGTCGCCTCGTCAAACACGGAGCAGATCAGCGCGAGGCCGCGGGCCTTTGCCTCAGCCCAGAGCCCCCCCACCCACGACTCCGGGAGCTCTAGCCCCCGCAGCAGCGCGTAGAAGTCGGCGGGGCCGCCCGGGGTCGGCACCACGCCGCAGGTGCGCGGGTACATGCTCGCGGCCCGAAACAGCTGCAACTTGACCGCATCGGCGCCGGCCTCGGCCGCGGCGTCTAGCAGCCGCAGGGCGGTGGCATAGCGGCCATCGTGGTTGCTCCCCAGCTCCGCGACCACGTAACACGGCGCATCACCGCCGATCTGGCGACCAGCGATCGCAAGCTGCGGCGTCAACATCGTCCTCATTTTTGCACCTCGATCAGCCAGTCGTCATTCACTCGGTGCCGTTCCTCTCCCGCCAGCGGCGGGAGGGACATCTGCTGACCAACGACGGTCGCCGCGAAGCGGCCGAACACCGGCCCAATCGCGCCGCGGGGCAGGAAGTACATCGTCATCCCCGCCTCGGCCCCCGCCCGCCCGTCGAGCAGGGTCGTGCACGGCGCGACCCGCGTCCCCAGCCCCAGCCGGTGGTCCTCGGGCGTCCGGGTCACGATCAGGGCCCGGCCCCCGGGCCGCAGCACCCGCCACAACTCCTCGACGGCCGCGGCGAAGGTGGCGGCCGTACCGTAGTACAGGACACCGTAGGCGATCGCGCCATCGAAGGTGGCGTCGGGGAACGGCAGGGCGGTGCTTGTCCCCTGCACCACAGCGACCCGCTGAGGGGGGCGGATCTCAAGCAGGCAGCGGGTCCACAGCCACTTGAGTCCCTCGGTCGACGTGTCCAGCGCGACGACGCGGTGCCCCTCACTCGCGGCCACCAGCGTATGCCGTCCCGCCCCACAGCCCACGTCCAGCAGCGCACCCTCGCCCGGGAACCACTGGGTCAGGAACCGCACCACCGCCTCACTGGGGTAGCGGGGACGGAACCGGGCCTGCGTGTGCAGCGTGTCCCAGCCTGTCATCGCTCCACTCCCCCGATCACCGCCGCGATTTCCTCCACCGTTAGCCGCCCCGCGCCGCCCTCGCTGCTGTAGCGGAAGCCCTCCGGCAGCCGTTCCGCCCCCCGCTCGGGCTGCCAGCCCCGCCACGCCGGCTCCGGTGCCACCACGAAGCCGCGGTCGCAGTCCCACGTTCGCCGCGTCTCTTCCTCCGTCAGCAGCACCTCGTGCAGCTTCTCACCGGGACGGATGCCCACCTCCACCAGGCGGCACTCCGGCGCCACGGCGGCCGCGATGTCCACCACCCGCACCGTCGGGAGCCACGGCACGAAAAGCTCGCCCCCCTGCATCCGCTCGACACAGCCAAGGACGAACTCCACCGCCTGGGGCAGCGTGATCCAGAACCGCGTCATCCGCAGGTCGGTAATGGGGAGCACCTTTCGCTCCCGCTGCTCCAGGAAGAACGGCACTACGCTCCCCCGGCTCCCCAGGACGTTGCCGTAGCGGGTTGCGCTGCACCGCGTCGGCCGCCCGCCGGTGTAGGCGTTCCCCTGCACGATCACCTTCTCGGCGCACAGCTTGGTCGCGCCGTACAGGTTCACCGGGTTGACCGCCTTGTCCGTGCTGATCGCCAGCACCTGCCCCACCCCGGCGTCGATCGCCGCGTCGACCACGTTGGCCGACCCGAGGACGTTGGTCTTGATCGCCTCCATGGGGTTGTACTCGCACGCCGGCACCTGCTTCAGCGCCGCGGCGTGCACCACCACGTCCACTCCCTCGCAGGCCCGGAACAGCCGATCGCGGTCGCGCACGTCCCCCAGAAAGAACCGCAGCCGCTCATCCCCGAACCGCTGCCGCATCTCCCACTGCTTCAGCTCATCCCGGCTGAAGATGCGCAGCGTCTTCAGCGGCAGTCGGTCCAGGGCGAAGCGTGTCAGTGCTTGACCGAGCGAGCCAGTGCCGCCGGTCACCAGCAGTACCCGGTCGCGCCAGGGGTCAGCCGTCATCTAGTCGCCTCCTCTCAGCTCCAGACGATCCCCTTGCCCAGACACGTCCGGCACACGTCGCCGTGGGGCCTGGGCCGTTCGTCGTCCCCGACGCCGGGCAGCCCGTAGAACCCGCGGGGGACAGCGCCGCGGCCGCCGCACACAGGGCAAACGAAGGGCTGCGGCGGGGGTACCCCACCTCGCCACACCGTGACGTGGTGCCGCGGGCAGCGTCCCGTGCTCGATCCCTCGCAGTCCCGGCAGCTCATGCTGTCTTCGCTCATTTCGTTGGCACCCCCGTCGTCTCCACTTTCGTCAGCAGCGGCGCATCGCTTTCGCTCCGCCGCCGGGCCGCGGGCGCTGCCACCGCCACCGGCCGCCGGGTGGTCGGGGGCAGCGCCGCCAAGGCCCAAGCCGGCGCGCCTTTGCTGAACACCAGGACGTGCTCATCGTCCACAACGGGCACCTGTGGCCGCTGGCGGTGGTGCAGGATCCGCCAGAAGCTAAGCTGCGTCTTGACGCCCCGCCAGCGCTCGACGGGCGTCCACCCCGCCGCCACCGCCAGGGCGATGGTGTCCGTTGCCAGATCTACCAGCGCGTTGTCGCGAACGTAGTTCCCCACGATCAAGACGAGTAGGCCGCCGGGGCGGACGACCCGTGCGCACTCGGCGTAGACCTGCAGCACGGCACTGGCGTACGTCTCGGCCCCTTCCGGGCCACGAGGGGAGCGCTTGGCACTCCGTTCGCCATCGTAGTAAGGGATGTTGCCGATGTTGCGCTTCGCCCCCGCGCCCCGCTCGTCGCTGTACGACCAGTGCACGTTGGTGCCGAGCGCGGCACCGCTGCTCGTGAGATCCCAGTCGCTGAACGTGTTACCGTACGGCGGCGAGCCCATCGCGGCGCTCACCTCGCCCCGCGGCAGTGCCCCGATCTGCCCCGCGGTCGCGCCGTAACCGTCAATATGGCGGTTGCCGCCGGCGTGGCCGTACTCGTCCCGCAGCACCGGGTCCAGATGCTGACTGTAGCCCTCCTGGCTCCGGTTGCGGTCGGCCACGTCAGCATACGGCGGCGACGTGATGGCCGCTGCGACATCGCCACGCGGCAGCAGTGCGATGTTGGCGGAGTGAGGCGAGTATGGCAGACGGTGCGCGAGGCCGCCGCGGTGGCGAGTTATCGTACTGTTCCACGTCGCACGGTTGTCCACTGCATCAGAGCCACCGTACGGCGGGCTGCTGCACACCACGGCCGCGCCCGCCGGCGCCAGCGGCAGGTGGCGGCTGTCGGCCTGCACGATCCAGGCCCGCCCCAGGGGTCCCGGTATCAGTTGCCGTGTCCACCACGCCCGCAGGTGCGCCCACGACTCCGCGGCCGCCTGACAAAACTTGCTTTCGATCTCGACCAGGACCACGTCTCGCGGCTCAGGAAGCGTGCAGGCGATCAATGCGGATCCGACCCCGCCGAAAGGATCGAGAATCACGTCGCCCGGGCGCGTATACCGCAGGACGAGGTCGCGCATGAGTCCGAGCCGCGCTTTCGCTGGGTGCGGCATGCCCGCCGCGCCGAACAGGCGCCGCCGCAGCGGCGTATCGGGGGGATACACGCGATCAGGCAGGAGACGCATGAGGTCGGCGGCGGCGACCGCGGTCACCCTAGCACCCCCAGCACATGGCCCTGCCGCAAGCGCGCGGTCACGGCGCCACTCCCTCCTGCCCCCACTCCACCGGCTCCCGTGCCGTCTCTGCCTCCAGCACCGGCCCTGCCAGCAGCGCCACAGGGCGACACACATGCTGGCCGTCGTGCCCCGTCACGCCGTCAACTCCCGCACGATCCGCTCTTCGTCCGCCGGCGTCCATACCCCAGCGTCCTGGCCGCAGGTCTGCAAGGCCACCAGACACTCCGCCTGCGCCGTCGTCAGCCGGTCGGGCGGTACCTTGAGTTCCCGGAACAGGAGTCGTCGGCGCTCCAGATGGATCAGCACCAAGTCCGGCCACCCGGGCGGGCTGCGCCGGCTGTCGTAGTGGCGGTAGATCAGCCGCCAGCCCAGGCACAGCGCCAGCCGCCGCACCTGCTGGTACATCTGCTCGTGCTTGCCGCGGGCGCCGTAGGACATTGCCGCTCGCCTCCTTCGCCTCCATCGCCCGTCGGACCAGACTGCGCGCCAGCGCGCGGTGCCGGACTCGCACGGTGTCCACGTCCAGTTCCACCCACTCGCCAGCGGCGGGGTCCCAGACCCGCACGACGCCCCGCTCGGCGGCCCAGCGCACCACCAGGGTCACGGCCGTTACCGCCCCAGCACCGCTGCCACAATCACCACCACACCCACCAGCCACGGCCCCCACACCAGCCCCCAGATGGCCGCGGCGAGTACCGCCTCCGCCGCCCGCCGGAACTGGTAGGCCACCAGCCGCCCGGTCATGGCACCGCCTCCCCGCCTTCCGCTGCCGCTTCCCCCGCCGCGGCGTCCACCGTCGCCAGCGCCGCCCGGCAGATGGCCTCGGGCCCCGTGGCGCCGCTCTCCTGGTAATCCGGCCGCCCATTCCAACCCGAGCAGCCGTGCGGGGTGAACCCGCACCACCACGGCTTGCCGGGGGCAAACGGCGACTGCACCCGAGCGTGGTAGCCGAGCGCGCCGAGCCGCTCGAGCACCTCGCCCGCCGCTGCCCAGTCGCTGCTGTAGCGCGGCACGGGCTGGACGTAAGCCATAGGCGCGCCCCCTGCCACGCGCACCGCCGGCGGCCAGTCATCGGCCCGGTCCGCCCAGACCGCGTCCGGCATGCGGCGGAAGGCGTCGCCCTCGGGCCAGTACGACGCTTCCAGGGGCCCGCCGGACGGCGGGTAGCCACAGGGCCAGTCGCGCGCCACCACCCGCAGGCCCAGCACCCGCTCAGCCACCGCCACGTCCAGGGCGCGGCCCGTCGATGGTTCAGCCACGCCGCACCTCGCTCTCTGGCGTCCCGTCCAGGGCGGCCGCGGCGTACTCCTGCACCTCGGCCGGGGCCAGTACGTCCACGCGGTCCCGCACCGCCGCCAACGCTGCCCGCAGCCGCCGCACCTCCGCCAGCAGCGCCTCCCGGTCCTCCCACGAGCGCTCCAGGGCGATGGCGTCTGGATGGGCGATACCCATGATGTCGTGTCGGTAGCCTACCTCGTAGCGCAGGTAGTGGTGGGCCGGCGTGAGGCCCAGATGCGCTGTCGCAGCCTGGCGCGCCTCAGTGAGCGGGCGGCCCGTCGTGTAGGGATAGCCACGCCGACTCCCGCTGCTGTTCTGCTGCACCCGCTGGTCGTAGGCGGCATCGGCATCGTCTGGCGCCCACACCACCGCCTCGTCCCGCTGCCAGCGGCCGTCAGCATAGACGGGTTGCGCGCCGAGGAACACTGGCTCCGCACGGCTCCAGCCCCAGCGCCGGAATCCCATGACGTAGTAACCACCGTGGTCCCGCGTCCGCAGGTGGAGGTCATAGCCGCCAGCATTGCCCCGCCAACGGTACGGCCCTGGCGTCGCCGCCCGGTGCCGCACCTCGATCTCCCGCAACTCGTGCTCGGTCATGTTGTTTCCTCACCTCCTTGGCGGCTGCGGGCGTCCGGGGCCGCCTCTCCTGGATCGAGCACCGCCACCACCCGCCGATACAGGCCGCCCTCCATGTGTGCGAGCGCCCAGTGTCCCACCGCCGCCAACGCCTCCCGCAGCCGGCGCACCTCGCCCAGCAACGCCGACACGTCCTCACGGGAGGCCAAGATGAACGCCATCTTGGCCTCCCGGGCGGGCAGGTCAGGATAGCCCACCTCAGCCACAAACTCACCGTCCGCCGCGCGCAGCACCTCCACCCCGCTGACGATCCAATCCTCGCTGCTGTGCCGCTCAGGGTCCGGCGCCCAGGGGGCCGGAGACGCCGCGGCGGCGCGCGCCTCGATTTCCTGCAGATGTTGCTCCATCATCCTCGCTGCCTCGCTTGCTCCGCGCGCGTCATACCCAGCTCGGAATCCCAGTCGGCCAGATGCACCTCCGCCTCCAGCGTGAGGTGACGGACAGACACGAAGTCCCACAGGGCCTCCAGCCGACGCTCGAGGTCGCGGGCACGGGCATCATGGACGCAGGCCGGACCGATATCAGTGCGGTTGGCCCAGGCGCCGATGCGGATCTCGCGCCCCCGGCTCAGGTCCACGGTCACCACCGGTGCCTGCGGTCGGAGCACCACCCTCCAGAAGTGACAGCGCAGACTGCCCAAGGGCCGATAGACGTCCGTGGCCGGCGGCGTAATCTTGGGCTCCGTCAGCCCGTAGAGGTCGACATCGATCGGGATGCAAACGTGCTCAGGCATGCGTGCCCTCGTTCTGTGTTAGCGGCACCCTAGTTCCTCCTTCCGTCGTGTCAGCCTGCCGATCTCGGCCACCTCGGCCATCTCCGCTACTCGCTCCTCTCCACGTCGTTGACTACGGCCGGCACCTCCGGGAACAGCACCCCCTGGTCGGGACACTGGCCCGCGCAACTCGCGGGCCTCCACCAGGCGGTCGACGTAGACGCTGGCGGGCAGGCGCTTGCCGCTGGGCGAGGGCGTGAGGACGAGGGCGGTGGGCATCACCCCTCGCTCCTGTCTCCCGCCATCAGGCGCCCGTCGCCGGCCAGGGCCGGGCCTCGATCTCCTGCAGATGTTGCTCCATCATCTCGTGTCCTCCTACGCCGTGAACTCCGCCGCCACCCCATTCTGCAGCGCGTTCCGCAGTTCCTGCAGGTCTGCCGCCAGCCGATCTAGCGCGCCGTGGTGCGGCGCGATCCGGGCGCCGGGGTCCGACTCGGCCACCGCCAGCACGATGTCCAGCGCCTCTATCGCCCGCGTCAGCACGTGTGTCGCCTCATCGACCAGGTTGCCGTCCTGAGGGAACGGCAGCTCGTTCTTCAGGATCACGATGTTCACCACTGCCATAGCACCCTCCTCACATTCCCGGCAGCCGCGGATCACCCCGCGCTACCTTGACCTGGTACTCCGTCAGCGGCTGCGTGTGCTGGCATTGCAGGGGCCAGCCGCTGCACCCCCAGAAGCTCTCCCCCGTGTTCCGGTTGACCCGCAGCACCATCGCCTGCCCGCACTCGGGACAGGGGGTGGTGATCTGCGGCTGGGACGGCCGCAGCCGAGGCATGTAGGTGCCTCGAGCGATGTGGTGCGCGGCGTCGCTCATCGGCGGGCCTCCTCTCGTGCCAACTCTGCCTCCTTGTCCGCCAGCCGCCGCTGTTCCACCTGGGCAAACGCCAGCAGCGCCAAGTAGCAGCGCCAGTAGTCCTCTGGTGTCCGCACGACCATCGTTCGGGCCCGCTCCAGCAGCGCCCGGTTGCGCGCCGCCCACAGGGCGTCCATGTGGCGCCAGTGCGGCCCGTCGTGCGTCAGGCAGCCGCAGTCGGCACCAGTCATCACCTATCGCTCCTCTCCGCGGCCAAGAGGCGCCCGCTGCCGGCCAGGGCCGCCGCGGGGGACTGCCGCCACCGCGCCTGCTCTGCCTCCGCGTCAGAGCACGGCGCGTGTCCCGGCCCCGCTGCCGGGCCATGCTCCCGCTCCCAGTCCGCCACCAACTCAAGCGCGTGGTCGCCCTCGGCCACGATCCACCACGCCGCGCCACAGCGGCAGAAGAGACGCAGCTTCACAGCGACCTCCTCTTCTGCCGCTGTGGCGCCGCCGTGAACACTACCGGGCGCCCGTCTCGCCACCTCGCCCTCACCTCCCCCGCAAGCACCAGCTCCAGCAGCGCGTTTTCCACCCGCGTCTCGCGCGCCCACTCGAGGACCGCCTCCAGTTCTGCCTCGGTAGCGGGCCCCGCGGCAAGACGGGCCTTGATGAGGGCCTCGATCTCTTGCACGCTGAACACGTCCGCGCCATCAACGTCCATCGCCTAGCCCTCCCGAAACTGGCCACACACGGGGTTGAACTGCAGCACCGTCCGTTGGCGCCCCGGCCCGTGGCGGTTTTTCTGGATCGCCAGAGTCAGGGGCACCGTCTGGTCCCCCTGCGGCGTCTCCCCCGTCTGCTCGCGCGCCAGCAACAGATTGAGGTCGGCGTTGATCCCAATCTGGCCCGTCTCCTTGTTGGCCAGGAACCACGGGTCCTCCCGTTGGGCCTGGTACCCGGCGTTGCTGATCTGACTACACACGATCAGGACAAACTCGCGGCCCCGCTCCTGGCACAGCGACTGCAGCACCTGGCAGGCGTCGGTGAGGTGCTCGTAGCGGTCGGCCCCCCGCTCCCGCTGCAGGTCCTGCAGGAAGTCGATTACCACCGCGTCCGGCCGCTCGGCGCGGATCATGCGCACCACGTCCGAGAGGCGCCGCTGCTGCGTGAACAGCCGGTAGCGCCCGGCATCGTTGTGGCCGCGCAGCCAAGCTGTCGCGGCCGCCACCCGCTGCTGTCCCTCGGGGGAGAGTTGGTGCGGCCGGGACAGCCCCGCCACTGGCACGGCCGATTGGCTGGCCAGCAGGCGAAGCACCGTATCGCTGGCCGTCATCTCCAGACTGATGTCGAGCACCCGCCGCTGCCCGTTCAGCAGCGCGACCTTGAGTGACGACGCGAGCCAGGTTTTGCCAATGCCGGTGTAGGCCGCGATCACCCACACCCGGCCCGGCACCAGTCCGCCGCAGCGTTGGTCGAGCCAGCGTATGCCGGTGGGGACGTGCCAGGCCGCTGCCCGTGCCGGCTCCCGCTGCGCCGCTGTCAGCAGGTCCAGCTCCGTGCTGATGTCCCCGCCCCGCAGGCGGCGCTCGTTCTCGGCCAGCTCGCGGAAGGCCTCCTCCACCACCAACTGCGCCGCCTCGGCCGAGTCGTCCTGGGCCTCGGTCAGTCCCGCCTGCATGGCCTGCATGGCGCGGCGGCGGGCCCAACAGTCGTAGACGCGTTCCGCAAACCAGCGCACCTGGCTCCCGTCCCCCGCCAGCCCCAGCAACTCCCAGGGCACCGCGTTGGCCGCCGTGATCGCCTCCACCGGCTGCCCCCCGTCGTGCTCGCGCAGCCACTGCGCCACCAGGAACCGCGCGAAACTGGGGTCCCCTACCACGAATGGGGCCTCGGCCGCCTCCAGGGCTTGCAGGGCCTCGTACAGACGCCGGTGCACCGGTGACCAGAAGTGCGCCGGGTCCAGGAACGCCGCCACCTCGGGCAGCCGCGCCGGGTAGGTCAACAGCATGTCCAGCAGCGCTCGTTCCGCCTCTGTATCCTGCGGCAGCAGGGCCAGCGCGTCTGTGCCGGACGCGATCAGCCCGTCAGTAGAGACTGGCCTGCTGGTCAAGCGTGGGCCAGTTGGCGCTGCCGCTGTTGTCAGGAGACGGCCGTTGTTGGTCATGGTGTGCTCCTCTGTCGTTGCCGGCATTGTGCTTGCCGCTGCGCCGATCCGGGATGCCATCTCGGTACCAGTCAAGTGCACACGCCATGTTGCGTGGGTTGACGCCATGCAGACCCACCGCCATGCAGACCTCGCGCCAGCGGTCGATGTCCGTCGACTCCAGCCCCACCGCCGCCACGATGGCCTCCCGCACCCCCGGCACTGGCCACTGCTTGAGCACCTCCTTGACCACCCGCAGCGCCGGGTGCACTTCCTCAGGCAATCGCTTCTGCCGGGGCTTGGCCTTGGCGGGGGTGACTACCGGCGTGAGTACCGGCGTTATGCCGATGTCCCCCTCCTGCACCTCCCCATCAACTCCCTCCTCTCTCACGTCTCCCGTCTCTCCTCTCACGTCTCCCGTCTTATTGACGTGTTCGCGGAGTGTTGACGGAGTGTTGACGGAGTGTTCGGGGAGTGTTCCTTCCTTAGTACTGGCGGCAACGGGCAGCGTTCGGTCCGTAGGGGGCGACACATCGGACGGGTAGCGCTCCTGCCAGTCCTGGTAGTCGTGGACCCAGAGCCCGTCCTCCCGTTGGTCGAAGAGGCCTCGTTCAATCAGAGCCTCGATATGGGCTGCGGCGCGGCCGGTCACTGAGGCGGCGTGCTCCACGCTGGCGAAACGCCACCGCACCCGCTGCTGCGCTGCAAAGCAGAGGCACTTGATCCATGTCCACCCCAACTCATCGCTGAGCATGGCGACCTTCTCGTGGGCCATGCACTCGGGCCAGAGCTTCAGCCACGGCAGCCGGTGGGCAGGCATCAGCGTCCTTGTTCAAACCGCGCTTGCCGGGCAGCAAGGCATGCACGCACCAAGTCCTGATCGTCTCCCGGTTCCCGCCGTACGCAGTCGCACGGCAGCTCGTAGACGTGCCGGCCGAGCTGCCACAACCCGCAGACCAGACACCGGAACCACCAGACCGGGCTCGGCTCAAAGCCGGTTGAGTCGTCTTCTGGGCCGAAGAAGTGCGCCGCCCGCTTCGCCGCGCTCAGGAGAAACGACCCGGCGTGCGGCGTGCCGTCCGTGCACAGTCGGGTCAGTTCTGCCGTCAGGCCGTCGTCGAGCATCCGCGCCACCGGCCGGCCGACGATCGCCACACCGACGATCTGGCCCCCGATGGCCGCCGCGACCTGGAAGCGAGAGCCACGCACGGGGCCGTGGTGGCGGTGCCACTGCCCGACGAAGGCGTTCGCCTCCCGCAGCGTCAGGGGGACGACGCGGAGGTGTTCAGGACCGCTCACGGGGCCGCATCCTCATTGTGTGCTACACTTTCTGCGGACGCGCTTCGCTCTCGGCCGTCGGTTCCCCGACCGACGGCCGTGCTGTCAGTTCTAGCCCCACCCCCAGGTGCTCCCGCAGCCACGTCAGGGCCAGCGCCGTCCGCCACGGCTCCTCCGCCTGGGCCAGCGCGGCGCGCATCGACTCCGCGCTCAGCACCTGCAGGCCGCGGCGGATGCGTGACCAGTTGCCGGGATCATGCCCGAGCAGCGGCGCGAAGGCGGCATGGGTACGGCCGAGTGACTGACGCCAGGCTTCCAGGATGTCCCGCGTGCTGGGCGGTTCGGTTACGGTTTGTACGCTCATCGTCACCTAACCGTTACTCTACCACAGCGGCTGCGCCGGCGCAACTGTGCGGCCGTTCCCACACCTCCACCCACTCTCCGTAGTCAGCGGCCCACTCGCGCCGGCGCAGGAACCCGCGGCGCTTGAGCATTCCTGCCAGCCGGGCATTCAGGACGTTGGGGAAGCGCCAGGAGCGGGCCGGCGACAGACTGTCCAGCCAGCGGCCTACATCACCGCTGCCGGGCCGCTCAGCGAGCACGAGCGGGACGTAGGTGGCGCCATAGGCCTCAACGGTGTAGCCCTGCACGCCGGGCCCGAGCAAATCCAGTGGCTCGAGCGGCGCGGGCGGCGTGCTCATCCCCCCGCCCCTCCCGGCTCCCGCCGCCGCGCCGCCACCTCGGCGTCCGGCAGCTGGCGCGGGCACTCGCCGCACAGGACGTACAGCAGGCCGCCCTCCGTCCACAGCCGCAGCCGGTAGCCACGGTGCCGGCGCCGGCACCACCAGCGGCGGAGACGCTCGAGCAGCGTCGTCATGGCCGCGACCGTGCCCTGATCCACTGTCTCCAGCAGCTGCGGCAGAGTCGCGCTCGTTCTCGCAGCTCCCAGCCCGTCTCCGAGCCAGCTGCCGCACGCAGCACCGGTACCGCCGGGCAGTGCAGGCAGGCGCGCGCTGGCGGCAGGGGGTGCGCGGCGACATAGCTGCGGACCGCACCGCCGAGCACCACGGCTGCCCAGCTCGCCGGCGAGTCAGGGGCGCGACCGACGAGGCCCCAGGTCCGGCGCAGTCGGCTGCGCGCGCCGTAGACGCCGCGCAGCGACAGTCCTGTCTCGCCGGCGATCCGTTCGTCAGACCAGCCCAGCGCCAGGAGGCGGGCGAGTTGATCGAGGCGCGGCGACAGCGGGCTGGCGGTGGGCAGTGTCATGGTACCTCCCTCCTGGCCGGTCGCCCCGGTCGGCACCACGGCGTGGCCAGCAGGGCCGCGACGTGGGCCCGCCGGCGGGCTTGCTCCGTCCGGGCCGCGGGGGCGGCGCGCAGCCGCTGCGCCGTCGCGTAGACCTCCTGCTGCCGCGCGGCCACGCTGGCGAGGGCGGCGCGCCCCCACTCGGTGCGGCCCCAGCCCTCGCGCCGGAGCTCGGCCTGCTCCGCGGCCAAATGCTCGAGCAGCGCCGTCACCACCGGCGGCAGGGCGTCCGGCCAACTCGGGGACGGCGCCGGCAACTGCTCCGCCGCGGGCGGCTCCCAGGCGCACAGGGGGCAGGTCAACGGCAGCGCCAGTTCAGCCCAGGGGTTGGCTGCGGCGGGCGTGCTGGCGCTCACGGTGCCGCCTCCGCCTCGGCCGCCCGCAGCACGGCCGCCACGCGGGCGCGCACGTTCCGATTGCCTCGGTCGTGGTCCTCGAGCTGGCGCACGCTCTCCCAGGAGCACTGCGCGGCCGGCGCCTCGGCGGGGTGTGCCCGCGCGGCCACCAGCCAGGTGCCGTCGTCCAGGCCGTGCAGGTAGCGGCCGTCGGCCAGGGCGAGTGTGCCGACGGGCACCGTCGCCTCCAGCGCGGCTACAGCGAGCCGGGTGGCATCGCCGTGCGGGGCGGTGTGTACCCCGAGGGCAAACGGCCTAGGCATCGGCGTCTTTGTCTCCCGCGCCGTCCATTGCCCACCCCAATGTCTGCGGGCCTGTCGGGATGGCGATGCCCAGGCCGGCGGCGTAGGCATCGCGGAGTCCGGTAGTCAACAGGTCCCGGTGGTGCGTAATCCAGCCTCGCGCGGCGGCGTACGTCACCATGAGAGCGGCCCTGGCGTCCCAGGCGTCAAAGGCGTCAAAGGCGGCACTGGCGCCCCAGGCGTCAAAGGCGGCACTGGCGCCCCAGGCGTCAAAGGTGTCGTGGGCCTCCCAGGCGGCGTGGGCTTCCCAGGACACCCTGGCGTCCCAGGCGTCCCAGGCGGCGTGGGCGGCCCGGGGGTCCCTGGCCGCCCAGGCGACCCTGGCCGCCCAGGCGACCCTGGCGATGGGAAACTGCCGCAGCTGCCACGCGAGGCCGCGCACGACCAGCGCCGCTCGCAACCCCGCCTCCACGGCCGCTGGATCGGACTGTGGCCGACCGAGCGCCTCGCGCCAGGCGAGCTGCTCCGCGGCCATGCGGGGCGCGTGCTCGCCGAACGGGGCGCTCATCGCTGTGATGGCCGCCGCGATCTCCTCCACCGTCGCCTCTCGTAGCAGTGTCAGCGATGAAGCGCGGCGCTTGTTGCGCCGCTCCAGGGCATCGGCCGTCGCCACCACGGGGAATGCCCTGGATGGCCGACCGTTGGGCCAGATGCCCGCGATGCGCAGTGCGGTCGCTAAGTCGGCAGAGTAGTGGTAGCCGTCGGCACAGGCCGCGCTGCTGGTGTCCGGCGTGACGGGAGGCAGCGTTGCCGGCAGTCGTCCGTCAAACAGTGGCGACCCGCCCTGGATCGGCGGGCGCAAATCGCTCGTGAGTACCTTCCACCCACACCGGATACGCTCGTCCGTGATCGTGTTCAACTCTCTGTCTCCTCTCTCCTCAGTGCCGCGCGGTAGGCCGCTTCGGCCGCGTCCACCGCCGTATGAAACGCTGCCCAGGCTCGGTGGTCGTCGGTCAGGGTGCGGGCCGGTGCCTGCTCCAGTTCGGCCCAGGCGGCGCGCTTCGCCGCGGCGTAGGTAAGGGCCGCCCGCACCAGCTCGGGACGGGGCCTGTATGGCGGTGCGGTTGTCGCCATCGCTCAACTCCAGCAGTAGCCCGTCTGGCACGCCGCCTCGAAGAGCGGCGCTGTTGACGGTTCGGCCGCCTCCCCCAGATCGGCCTCGGCCAACGGCAATCGGGACTCGTGCAAGTAAAGGCCGAGGTCCGCGTCACGCGCTCGGATCGCAGCATCGAGCGTCACGGCGGCGCCCCAGTCGCTAGGGTACAGATCGCGCAGCCGGCGCCATTGGGCGTTGCGGCGGAAGGGACAGCACCAGCAGCTCGACCTCGGCGGCTCAGGCAGGCCGGCCCTGAGTACGAGGTCGCGGCACTCGGCCCGGGTCATCCGCACGTCGAAGCAGAGGGGGTAGCTCAGCCGCTGCCAAGCCGTGTCGGAGTCCCGCAGGCGTCCCACCTCGTCCAGGCTCATGCCCAGCCAGGTTACCACTGGCCGCCGCGGGCCGTAGCCGCGCTGCCGCAGGTAACGCTGCACTGGCCGTTTCTTCCACTCGACCGAGCAGTACGTGTGCAACTTGCCGCCCGTGCTGACATAAGCTGGGAGCAGCGGCCCCCCGGGCGCGTCGTACATGTCCGCCCGCGCGAGGCTGTGCGGTGCCACCTCCACGCGCTGTCCGACGGAGGCCAGCAGCGGCGCCGTATGCCGCTCATGGTACTCCCACGTCTCGCTGGCCTCACGTCCCGTGTCGGCGATCACGATCAACTCCGGCCGGGGCAGCCGTCCCTGCGCCACGAGCACGGCGATGGCAACGCTCTGCGTGCCCCCGCCGTAACTCCACGTGAGCGCGCGGTCCGTCACCAGCTACCCCCTCCCGCCACGACTGCCGCCACCGCCTCGGCCAGCTGCACACTGACCTCCAGACTTGCCACGAGGGCGAGGGCGAACAGCCCCGCCAGCGCCGCGCCGACGCCGGCCAGCGCCAGCAGCCACACCCCCGGCCCTAGCAGGCCCCGCAGCAGGGAGCGCGGCGCCGCCGGCGCACGGCTGACGCGGCGCCGCTGGGCACATGGGGGGACGCTGGCCGCGAGGCGCAGGGCCTCGCGGCCACTGTACACCAGACGGGCGATCTCGTCCTCGCCGCAGGCCAGGGCTGCCGCTAGCCAGGCGTAGCCGACTCCCCACCGCTCCACCGCCAGCAGGCACAGCGCTGGCCGGGGGGCCAGCGTCTCCAGCCACCGCGGGGGCAGGGTGGGCGCGGCGTCCCACAGAGGCAGCAGCCGCGCATCGGGGGTGGGGCGCCGGGTCAGCGGGGCCGCCCGGCGCCAGTCTGTGGTGTGCCACGAGGCGACCATCTAGCCCTCCGCCTCCGCGGCTGCGGTGAGCGCCGCCTTGCGCGCCGTGTAGACGGCATTGAGTGGCCTGAGGAAAGCCTTGTCCAGGCCGCCCTGGTTGGCCTCGTTTGCGAGGCCCACCAAAGCGGCCAGCGTCGTAGCCCCCTCCAGTCGCGCCGTCCAGGTCTGCAGCGTCGTGGCCGGGGCTGGTGCCGCAGCGGGTGCCGCCTTCGCCCCGCTGGTGGCGGGTGAAACGGACGCGGCGCCGGCGCCGCGTCCGGAAACCGCTGCTTCCCGTGCCGGCGCGGCGCGCCAGGTCGGCCGCGCCGCGCCGCGTACCTCTTCGGCGCCGGCGAGGCCATCGCCGCTGCCGAAGTACCCCGCCATCGCCAGCGCCCGCCCCACGGCGCTCGTCTCGGCGCACTCCAGCGGGTTGCTGGCCTGGGCGCCGCTCTCCGCCCCGATGACATCGGCCAGGCCCGAGAATCTGCGGCCGTCCGTAAAGGTCACCTCGGCGTGGACCACGACATGGTCCCCGATCACCAGGGCCTCCGTGTGTACGGCCTGGATCCCGACCGGCCGAATCGCCTCGCCGTGGGCCGCGGCCAGCCGCTCCGCCACGGTGGCGTACGAGATTCCGTGCACCCTGACTGGCATGCTCGTGTCTCCTCTCCTCAGGGCCGGCGGCCCCCGCCGCCAGGCTCGATCGTGTCGCTCAGTCGCCCGTGCTCGTAGCGCCAGCGGGCCCGGCTCCAGCGCTCCAGGACCGTCAGCTGGCGGGGCGACACGTCAGCCCTCCTGCCCCAGCGTGTTGGCTGCGGTTCTGCCCAGGTATTCGCGCCAGAAGCCGAGGGAGGCCGAGGCGGCGATGCGCGCGTAGCCGCTGGCGTTGGGAGGCAGCGCAGCTAAGCGCCGCTCGGCCTGGGCCAGGGAGTGCTCGGCGGCCGCCCGGGCGGCCGGGTTGCCCTCGAGGAAGCGTGCCCGCTCCTGCGCTATCGGCCACCGGCGCCCGGCCTCCGTCAGACACCGCGCCCGGTGGCACAGGACCAGGCCGCGCCCACTCTCCGCATAGGGCAGGCTTTCGTAGTCAGCGACCCCGCGGTTGCAGACCTCACATTTGGGCAGATCGCTATAGCGTCCGCGCCGCCGGGCCTGCTGCCGAATCTGCTGTGCGGTGGTGCCCATCGTCAGGCCTCCTGGCCGTGCTGGCCGTTGCAGCGAGTGCCAAAGGGGAGGCGGCGGGCCTCCCCGACGGTCAGCGTCTCCACGCGCCAGCCGTCGCGGAGCAACTGGAGGAGTTCGCGCCCCACCCGCCGCCGCCGCTGGGCGTGGCTGGGGCTGTCGTCGGGCTTGACTGCCAGGTAGCCGACGCAGCCGCACGGCTGCCGGCCCACGTAGCATAGCGCCGCGTCGGGGTCGGTGCTGGTCATGCTCGTGTCTCCCGGCCGCGCTGCCGGTGTGGCGGGCAACTGCCATCAAACGGGGGCTGCCACTCCGTCGCGCTGGGCCCCCAGCGCCAGCGCAGGTCGCAGGTGCGGCAGACGCACCAGCGCGCCAGGGAGTCGCGGCTGCGCCGCTCCAGGCCCCGCAGCCGCCGGTCTGTCGGGGGACTCTGTGTCGCCATCGTCTCCTCCTCGGCCCCTCAG
>ERZ1292629.381-Hain-H43-01um-R1-381-length-47054-cov-42_pt2 | contig 36454 bp, 44 predicted proteins | sample MGYA00564399_ERZ1292629 | MGnify/ENA primary metagenome ERZ1292629 (study PRJEB36523, sample SAMEA6512636) | groundwater metagenome | collected 2019-01-08 | study: AquaDiva: Metagenomics assemblies of 32 groundwater samples
CCGATGGATTAGAAGTCGATCATCGAGACGGAGACGGCCTTAACAACCAGCGATATCCACGCGAAGAGAGAACTCACGCAACAGGAGAAAGATCGCCACCGTCACCACGTCACGGTTCAAGGGAGTGCACTGGAACAAGGCCAACAGCAAATGGTTGGCCAGTGTTGATGACGGTAAGCAGAGAAGATACTTGGGATGCTTCGACAGCGAGGAAGATGCCGCCAAGGCTTACGATCTGGCGGCTATAGAATTGTTCGGCGCCTTCGCGGTGCTGAATCTTCGCGTGGACAGGATGGTCTGATGGGACTGATCGAAATGGTGGCGTGGCTGATCATGATCTCCAAAAAACTCTGGAAGCGATGATGGCGCCGCCAGAACATCAGAGGCTGGACTACCCGCTCGCCGACGATGTCATCCTGGACGTTGGCGCGTACCTCGGCGACTTCACCAGGTTCGCGCTCCAGCGCTGGCGGAACGGTAGGTTCTACGCCTTCGAGCCATGCGAGGAGTTCTTCGACAAGGCCCACCGAACCGTGGTCGACCCTCGAGCGCACTTCTTTTGCTACGGGCTCGGCGCGCGGACTCGACGCGAACTGTTGAACGTCTCCAACGACAGCAGCAGCATCTTCGGCACCAACCCGACCAGCGAAATCGACATCCGCGACGTGGTCGATGTCTGGCGTGACCTCGATCTCACCGAGGTCGGGCTGATGACGATCAACTGCGAGGGCGGAGAGTACGAACTCCTCGAGCGCATGATCGAGACCGGACTGATCAACAGCGTGTGGTTCCTCCAGGTTCAATTTCATGGAGTCACCTTCGGCGAAGGACAGAGTCTGCATGGAGATGGACCAAGAGACGCGGATCAATGGCGCTTGTCCATCGTCGAGGATCTCAAGAAGACGCATCGCCTGCAGTGGGAATGGCCTAGCGTCACCTGGGCGAGTTGGGAGCGTCGGTGACCTGCGAGGCACACATCGTCGATGTCGAGTTCGCCCACGCCGATGGGATCAGCGCGACCTACAAGCTGGGTCCGATCCGATGGCGCCGAGACTGCGACGGTCGAGTGCCGGTGCGGTTCTTCACCGACCGCAGCCTGGAGAAGGTCCACGACTTCGAGTCAGACGCCAAGGTGGCGCTGCTGATCGAGCCACGGATCGGCGGTAACGTGCGCTACTACGAAGCGGCCGCTCGGCTGCCGTTCGATTGGGTCCTGAGCTACGACCGCGGGTACGTGGCCAGCATTGGGGCGCGCGGGTTGACGTACCAGTTCGGCGGCGCATGGGTCGAGTCCTATGAGGCATGGACAGATGAACCGAAGACCTCGCTGGTGTCGCTCATCACCTCGCCCAAGTGCGACTCGACCGGGCAGCGCCTGCGCCACGAGGTAGCGGCCGAGTTTCCGATGGTCGTCAGGTACGGCTCGGACTTCCGGTACGTCGAGAGCAAGGCCACCGCGCTGCTCCCGTTCGCGTTCTCGGTCGTGATCGAGAACAGCCGCATCGACGACTACTTCAGCGAGAAGTTGATCGACTGCATGCTCTGCGGGACGGTCCCGATCTACTGGGGGAGTCCGAACATCGGTCTCACGTTCGACGCCGACGGCGTCATCTCGTTCAGCGGCATCGACGAGCTTCGCGGCATCCTCGAGGCACTGACCATGGACGAGTGGGCGCGTCGGCGCCCGGCGGTCCAAGACAACATGGTCACAGCGATGAGGTTCCTCAGCCCCGAGTTCCAGTTGGCCAAGCGCTACCCGTTCCTGTTCGCGGAAGCCGCACCATGACCGAACCTGAGCACCTCGGCGGGTGGGAGTACAACGGGAACAGCGATGTCCCCTGGCTGTGGGACTGGCTGATCGAGAAGTTCCACCCAAGCTCCATGATCGACATCGGGTGCGGTCGCGGTTTGGCTGCAGCGCACTTCCTGGACTGTCGCGTGGACGCATGGGGAGTTGACGGAAGCGAACTCGCGCGAGCGGCGGCCGTGCTGCCAGGCGACAGGTTCTTGATCCACGACTTCACCAAGGGGCCGTTCAGCACGCCGCTGGTGTTCGACTTGGCATGGTCCTGCGAGTTCGTCGAGCACGTTGACGAAGAGTTCGTCGCGAACGTGCTGGCTGCTCTGGAGCTGGGCAGCGTTATCGCGATGACCCACGCTCTGCCTCACCAGACCGCTGGCCATCACCACACCAACCTCAAGCTCCCCTGCTACTGGATCGAGAAGATCGAGGCACAGGGGTTCAAGCTCGACATGGCTCTCACCGAGGAATCGAGGCGACTGCGCCCAGACCTGACGGAGTGCTACTGGAACTGGAGCGGGCTCATCTTCGAGCGGGTGCGACCGTGAGGACTGACGTTGATGTCGCCGCGGTGCTCGCCAAGATCGAGTCGCCGAACATCGTTTTGATCGGTGCCTGGAACGACATCAAGGCCACGATCCCCCCAGGCGGCCACACGCTGACCGAACTACCGGACCAGCCGAACTACAACCTCTGGTGCATTGACCCTCTGCCCTGGTGCATCTCCAACATCAAGGAGATCGCCAAGGGAGACCCTCGCATCCGAACGCTGCAGTTCGCCGTCGGCGATCACGATGGCGAGGCCACCTTCAACGTCTTCTCCCCCGACATGTGCAGTTCGCTGCGCCGTCAGGTGGGTGGCGGGGCGCCGTATAGCCAACTCTCAGTAGAGGTCAAGCGTCTCGATACGCTGCTGGCCGCGGGGCTGCTTCCAGACCACGTCGACTACGTGACGCTCGACGTGCAGGGGTGCTCGCTGGAGGCGATTCGAGGCGGCCGCGAGTTCTTCTCAATGTGCCGCATGGCCTGGGTCGAGGCAGAGTTCTCGCCGCTCTACGATGGCGAATCGCTCTGGCCTGAGATCCGCGACGCGATGCTCTCCCTCGGGTTCCGTCAGGCTACCGAGATGACCGAGGCCGAGATGAACACCGACTGGGAAGACGTGCTGTTCGTGAGAGGTGACCTTTGAACGGGATCGTGCAGTTCGATCATACCCTCGGCGGGATTGGGAACCAGCTTTTCAAGTACTGCGCGGCGCGAGCATGGGCAAAACATGTGGGCGCCAAATTCGAGGCCGGTGATTGGCCTGGGCGCCGCATCTTCGTGGGACCAGCCAACGACCCACTCCCATCGTGCGAGATGCCTGCGCGCCAAGCGGGAGACAACGGTTCTCCACCGCCCCAGGATGGAGAGTCGGGCTTCCGTCTTGCTGGTTACTGTCAGCTCCAGCGCTACGTCGGACTGATGGACCGCGCAGAGTTGAAGCAACACCTGCGCATCAAGCCAGAGTTGCTAGCGCTGGTTGAACCGATCATCCCGCACGACTGGTACGCGGTCGCGCACTTGCGCGAAGGAGATTTCATCAACCATCCGCTCTACTGCAACATCTCCGAGGCCTCGTACTTGAGAGCTTGTGATCAATTCGGCATTCCACGCGCCCGTCTGGTATTGGTACGCGAGAGCCAGCCGCGCACGGTGGCGGGTCTGCCGCCAGCATGGGACGGTCTCGGGCGCGATGGATGGTTGCCAGATTTTCTCCTGATGCAGAAGGCTCGCTTCCTGCTTAGGGCGAACTCTTCGTTCTCATGGTGGTCTGGAGCGATCGGCGACCAGGAAGCAGTGTTTGCTCCGGTCGTGGAGTCACGCGTCGGAAGTTGCGATGTGGAGTTCGTCAGGGGGAACTGGCCACGAATAGCGCATTCAGACAGAGTTGCGATTCAGATCGACAATCTGCGCCTTCCAGGAGATGCGAGGTAACCTTGCCGTGCTACGCCTCGCAGGGCCTGGCACTGCCCCGCAGAGCATTGCCGTGCCACGCGCAGCCATGGCCGGCGGCGCTAGTTCTCTTTCCACTTCGTGACGACGAACTTACCGAATGGTCCTTTGCAGTCGGGCCTGAAGTCGCCGAGCCCGATCCGCTTCCCTGCAGCATCGATGATCTCGCGCAACAGTTTCGCTCCGATCATATCGGTGTCGAGGTTGATCTGGAACTCGAGCGCCCAGTCGTGGAAGCAGGGCCGGTGACAGAGGATACGACCTCCGGTGGCCGGGATTCTGACCGCCCGCGTATCGACGGTCCATGGCTCCTTGTGGCGGATTTGAAGTTCGATGCCGATCACCTCGACGCAGGCCGGGATCAAACTGCTCTTCTGCGTTGTGACCTTTCCTCTTCCAGCCTTGAAGTACTTCCCGGCGTCGATGAGGCATCGGAACAGGTTGGGTTGAGGGATCATCGGTTTCCCATCGGAGCCGAGGTAGAGCTTGGCAGTAGCTTGTTCCAGCGGAGTGCCTTTGTCTCCGGTGAGAGACCCGCTGTTGCCGCTCGTGGCCTTCTGCTGAGCGGCATCGGTGAATCGATTGCAGAGAAGCGGCGTCGTTCCTTCGATGCGCACGTCGATCATGATAAATCTCCTTGGTTTGCCATGCCCGGCAGCGCCCCGCAGCGCCAAGTCGTGACGTGCAGCGCCCAGCCGCACATCGCCGAGATACCCCTCCACCAGCCCGAGCCGTCGCGGTGGAGCGAGCCAGCGGAAGGGTTTCTGTTTTTGTTGAGCCCGCGACGGCCCGAATCGATGATCACTCTACGTCGTCCTGCTGGACCATGTCAACGGAGAATGTGATCACAATGCGAGTGATCGTTACCGGCGGCGCGGGCTACATCGGCGCTCACGTGGTCCGTCTGCTACTCGAGCGCGGTCACGATGTCGTTGTCCTGGACGACCTGAGCACGGGACACGCCGACGCGGTCGATTGCCGCCTCTTCAAGATCGACCTCTGCCAGCGCCAGCCAGTCGCGGACCTGTTCGCCGAGTTCCGGCCGGACGAGGTCATGCACTTCGCCGCTCGCGCGCTGGTCGGCGAGTCGATGCGCGACCCCATGCGCTACTTCCGCGACAACATCACCGGCGCGCTCAACCTGGTGGACGCTGCGCTCGCGAACGGGAAACCGCCGATCGTTTTCTCGTCGACCTGCGCCACCTACGGCATGCCCGAGCCAGCGCCTGCCCCTCGGTCCTGGAAGAGGTTCACCGAGCGGTCCCCACAGAACCCGGTCAATCCCTACGGCGAGAGCAAGCTCTGCGTCGAGCGGATGCTGGCCGCCTGCTCGCGAGCTCACGGACTCCGGTCGGTGTCGCTGCGCTACTTCAACGCCGCCGGCGCCGACCCAGCGCACGGCCTGGGCGAGCGGCACGACCCGGATACGCATCTGATCCCGTTGTTCCTACAGGTCGCATCTGGGAAGCAGCCGGCCGCGCTGATCTTCGGGAAGGACTATGAGACGCCCGACGGAACCTGCGTCCGCGACTACATCCACGTTCTCGACCTCGCCGAGGCGCACCTGCTCGCGCTGGAGCACCTGGCCGAGGGCAAGGAGAGCATGGCCATCAACCTCGGCACTGGACGCGGTCATTCGGTGATGGAGGTCCTGTCAGTCGTCCGCGAGATCACCGGCCGAGCCTGCCCAGCCATCATGGTGGAGCGACGCCCTGGCGACCCAGACTCGCTGGTGGCCGATTCGCAGCGGGCCAAGGAAGTGATAGGCTGGAGTCCAACTCGAGGTCTTCACGAGATGGTTGAGTCGGCCTGGAAGTTCATGGTGGGAGGATGCGATGGGTAATACGGGGAAAATGATCCCATTGACGAAGGGGCAGGTGGCATGGGTCGATGAAGCTGACTACGACAAAGTCTCAAAGCATAAGTGGTGCGCCGGTTGGACGGGGGCCAGATGGTATGCAGTGCGAACGGTGCGAATCGGTCAGAAGAAGCGCACAGTGAGGATGCATCAGTTCATCATGGGAATTGTCGAAGGGCTAGAAATCGATCATCGAGATAACGACGGTCTCAATAACAGACGCTCAAACCTTCGCCATGCCACCAGAAGCCAAAACTTTCATAACCGCCAGCGCAAGCAGTCCGGAACAACTTCTTCCTATAAGGGGGTCTCGTTCTGCAAACGAGAGGGCATGTGGCGGGCATGCATCCGTGATGGAGCGGTCGGCATTGGAAGCCAGCGTCGGGCGTACCGGTCCTTGGGGTATTACGACGCCGAGTCAGACGCTGCCATGGCATACAACGCAGCGGCGACCGCATCCTTCGGTGAGTTCGCTGCATTGAACGTTGTGCGTGGTGGTCAATGAAGATCCACGCCGGCTGCGGCAAGGTGTTCATTCCAGGATTCGTCCACGTGGACGTGGTCGACTACGATCACATCGACCTGCGCCACAGCATCGACTCGCTGCCGATGATCCCGTCCGAGTCGGTCGAATTGATCTTCGCCTGCCACGTGCTCGAGCACTTCCACCGTCGAGATGCTTCCCGGGTGCTGAAAGAGTGGCATCGCGTGCTGAAGCCAGGCGGCGTGCTGCGCGTCGCGGTTCCAGACTTCCATGCGGTCGCGCTGGCGCACGTCGAGGACGGTGTCCCGCTCGACCGGTTGATGGGGCTGCTCTTCGGCCGGCAGGACTACCTCTACAACATCCACGCAACGGTCTACGACCAGCCGATGCTCGAGCGCGCACTGATCGCCGCAGGCTTCAGCGAGCCGAGGCTCTACGACTGGCGGAAGACCGATCACGCTCACATTGACGACTACAGCCAGGCCTACCTGCCTCACCTCGATCGCGAGAACGGACGGCTGATGAGCTTGAACATGGAGGCCACGAAACCATGATCGTCTACGCCGTCGACCTGGAACGTTCGCTTGCCTATCACGCCAAGATCGGATGCCGGCCAATCCTCACCACGCGCAGTGGTGTGATCTGCTGCCTCGACTGCGGCGCCGAGCTCGAGCTTTTCGAGGTCGTGACATGGGTTCGAGAAGGCGACGACTTCTGCATTGCTATGCTCGGCGGAGATGTGGTGGCAAGGATCGTCAGGCACGCACTGGCGGCGGTAGGAGCCGTGGCTGTGCTCGATGCCGACCTCTGGTCATCAACTGATCATCGAGTGGTTCCATCGCGTCTTCCGCTCGTGGAGGCGAAGAGACAGACGGAGAGGGCGATCTACGAGCGCCTCGATGCCGAGCGCAAGACGCCGCCCGCGAAGGAATGACCATGCCTCACCTCACTGGCGGTCAGGTCCACGTCAACAAGCCTCTCAGCGAAGAGGTCTCCAAGCCTGGTGCCATCATTCAGCGCGGATACAGGTGGGTTCTGACGTGGGGCTCGCGCGAGTACGAGCACGACACGAAAGCGGCCGCCGAGGCGCAGATGAGAGCGCTCTATGCCAGCGAGGCCAAGAGCGCCATCGACGTGCCGGACGTTCGGCAGGCGACAACCTACTCGTGCGGGGCCTCGGCCCTGCAGGCGGTCCTTGCTCACTACGGCATCGACCTGCGAGAGGACCAGATCGCCGAGCAGACCGGGACCACTCCCAAGCAGGGCACGTCGCCAGAGCAGATCACAGCGCAGGCTCGTCGCCTGGGCCTGCGCGCGCGGACGATCGAGGGGATGAAGCTCGAGGACCTGGTGGATCACCTCAAGGCCGGCCACCCAGTGATCTTGGCGGTACAGGCATGGCCAGACGGCCCTCACCAGAGCTACCGCGACGACTGGAACGATGGCCACTTCCTCGTGGCGATCGGCGAAGAGAACGGGACGCTGACGTTCGAGGACCCAGCCGTTCTGGGCCACCGCGTCTCGATGACGCCGGACGAACTCGCAGAGCGGTGGCATGACCGGAACGGGAAGCACGTCTACCAGCACCTCGGGATCGTGGTCGAAGGGAAGGAGAACGCTGTGTCGAAGAGTTCACCGGAGTTCTACGAGGCCTTCCACGCGGCCGCCAAGACGATGCTGCAACCCTGGCAACACGATCAGATTCACAGAGCCGCTGTCCCGTCGGCCGGTGGTCTCGCTGGGCGGCGCCGTCCCGAGCACTCGGCGATCGAGGAGGCCCTGCTCAAGAAGCTGTCGTCAGAGCACCTCAAGGACCTGGAGGACGAAGCGCTCAAGAAAGCGTGGTCGCAACTCGAGCAGTGGCACAAGCTCGCCGTGCGCAAGAAACTCGACACCGGCGACTACGAGTCAGCGGCCGAGAAGGTCGCCGACGAACTCGAGCGTCGCGGGACCGTGGAGATTGACCCGGATGGCCACCTGGCGCAAGTGGTGCTCGCCAAGTCCGCGGAGATCGAACTAGCCACCCTGTGCGACATCGTGTCGCTGATGGGCGAGCGCGAGGGGTGGTCGCCTCTGATGAAGTCGAACACCGCCGGCGAGGCGTGGTACGCCGTCGGCGTGCCCGGCGAGAAGGATGTCGAGGGGCACGAGATCCCACCAGACGAGTGCATGGCCGCTTGCCATCGGTACCAGATGAACGGCTGTCCGATCGGAATCGAGCACGGCATGGCCGTCGGCCTGAACTACGACGGGCGCCTACCCGAGATCCTCCCGCCGACTCGCGCCGTGTGCCTGGAGAACGGCTGCACACTCGCGCCGACTGACAAGATCTTCGGGCAGCAGTTGCCGCGCATGCTGCCCGAGAAGAGTTGGTTCATCGTGGTCAAGTACCTCGACGAGAAGTTGCGCGACAAGATGATGAACGTCACGCACGGTGCGAGCTGGCGCGGGCCGGCCTCGCGCTTCGACAGCAACACCGGGCTGCGGGTGACGACGTGAGGAAGATTCCAAGCGTCTTCGTCCGAGACGCGACCGGAGCTGCAACCAAGGAAGTGACGCCTGGGTGCGAGTGGGTCTTGGCTGGCGAGGGCCGAGCCACGGTGAAGCTCGATGGCACCGCGTGCATGGTCCGAGACGGGGTGATGTTTCGTCGCTACGACGCCAAGGACCCGCCGGGAGGCTGGGAGCCGTGCTCGGATGAGCCCGCACCGAACGGGCACTGGCCAGGATGGTTGCCTGTCGGTGATGGTAAAGCGGACGCCTGGCACCGAGATGCGTTCGCTCGGATGTCGCCGCTCGCTAACGGAACCTACGAGTTGATCGGGCCGAAGGTGCAGGACAACCCCTACGGGCTGCACCACCATGAGTTGCACCGGCACGGAGCTTCGACCTGCCCGATCGATGACCTGCCCGGGCCGCGCACGTTCGAGAAGATCAAGACGTACCTGCAGCGAGTGACGATCGAGGGGATCGTGTTTCACCATCCGGACGGGCGAATGGCCAAGGTGAAGCGGCGGGATTTTGGGGCGGCGTGGCCGCCGAAGGAGTGGCGAAGGCCATGAACAAACCAATCGCGTTCGTCCATTCTGCTGATTTCGATGGGCACTGCAGTGGAGCGATCATCCACAAAGCGCTTCCAGGTGCCGAGATCGTCGAGATCAACTATGGCCAGCCGTTCCCTTGGGACCAGGTGCAAGGTCGCGATGTCGTCATGGCCGACTTCTCGCTGCAGCCGTGGGATGGGATGGAGCAACTCGCCCGTGACGCATCTTCGTTGCTCTGGATCGACCATCATGCTTCGGCCATAAGCGAAGCAGAGGCGCATCCAATCAACTGCATTGCGATCCTTGATCCGGACAAGGCGGCTTGCGAACTCACGTGGGAGTACTTCTTTCCCGATGAGAGCATGCCAAGGTCCGTTCGCCTGCTCGGTAGATTCGATGTGTGGGACCACTCCGACCCAGACGTGCTGGCGTTCCAGTTCGGGATGTCAGCGATCGAGATGCCGCCGACCTCGCCGTCATGGGACGACCTGCTGACCAACGACAAGTCGAGTCAGGCGCTCATCGACAAGACCATCGCCGAGGGCCGGGCGATCTACCGTTACGTGCAGCAGCAGAACTCGGCGCGCATCAAGTCGTGCGGGTTCGAGAGCACGATGGATGGACTTCGAGCAATCTGCTGCAACACGCCTGGGGCCGGCAGCCTGCTCTTTGATGCCGCGTACAGCCCGAGCGAGCATGATGTCATGCTCTCCTTCTATCGAACGCCTAAGAAGCGGTGGAAGGTCGGCCTCTATAGCACGAAGCCCGAGGTCCACTGCGGCGAGATCGCGAAGAGGCATGGCGGTGGCGGCCACCCTGGCGCGGCAGGATTCGAGTGCGACCAGCTTCCGTTCGAGTACTAGGAGCACCGATGGCAGAAGAACTGAGCACCGTAGAAGTCGCACAGAGGCTAGGGATCAAGCCGGCCACGCTCCTGTCCTGGTCTCGTCGCGGATGGCTCTCGCCGAGGTCTGAGGGGAACGGACGCGGACGACGCCTGTTCTGGGTCGAGCGCGACATCAACGAAGCGCGCGACCTGCTGCATAATGACAGCGTGAAGACGAAGGAAGCGGCGTTCCTCGATGCGATCGGCGGTCCGGCCATGATTGCCCAGCGGGACCGAGCTCTCGACATTCTGGAGACGCTCCCGCTGGGTAGCATCGTCGTCATCGCTGCGTCTGGCGTGCGAGTCATCCGAGAGGACGACCGCATCGGTCCCGTGCTCAAACTGCTCGGCGGCGAAGCGCTCGTCATCCAGGCCTGACTTGAGCGAGCTCGAACCGGACGCCTCCCGGCAGGAGGTGCGCGACCGAATCGTCGCGCGCGTGATCGCCCGTCGCCGAAGGTCCTGCCGCATCGCAGCTGCCATCAGCGCTCAGGCCAGACGAGATGAAGCGGAGCACGAGCGCAGGTCCTTCGTGCTGAGAGTCGCTTTCGCTCGCAGGGCCGAGCGCCTGTCCAGTGGTCGCGAATCGCCGCGAAACAAGATCTCACTTCGGTCTGGAGCCGTCATTAGCCGAGGCGTGGCTGACGAAGTGAACGCTCGCTTGCCTGGGTGCGCGGGCATTTTCGATTGCTTGGAAATGGCCGATCGAGCGGGGTGGCGGGCGATGAGTTGCCTCGCCTGCCCAGAGTATCAGCGCTCGCGAGCCGAGGTGGCGGTCCTTGAGCTCGACGAGATCGCCGGCTCGCGCGTCGATCGCGCGTGAGTGATCAAAAAATAAGTTGACATTCGATCGCAGTCGGTCCTAGGATTGATCTGTTCCTGGGCGCTGTCCGAAAACTTATGTCCCCGACGCCGTCAACTCTCTGCCCAGGGACGCGCGCGGCGAAGGGGACTTCTTCGGGGCGGGTCTGGCCTCGGCAGAGCATGGCTTGGCGAGGTTGGGCCTGGCGAGGCGCGGTGCGGCGAGGCGAGGAGCAGTTGCAGGGCTCGGTGGGGCGTTGCGTGTCTCGGCAAGGTTTGGTTCGGCAGGGCGAGGAGCAGCGGCATGGCGAGGAGCAGCGGCCCGGCAAGGCCGGGTGTGGCACGGCGTTGCAAGGCCAGGCGGGGCGTGGTTCGGCAAGGCGAGGAGCAGCACGAGGGGGGACAACACACGGAGGCGATGAGAGTGGCAAACGAACAATCAGCGAAGGTGGTCGAGGGACGGTTCGGGCCGAGGCTCGACCCGTACCTGGCGAAGCTCGAGCCGTTGATGCAGCGCTGGGCGCGAGGCGAGGACGTCGAGCTCGAGGAGATCGAGAAGGCGTCGGGGATCGAGTTCAAGCGCATCTGGCCGAGGATCGGCAAGTGGCTGCTGAGCCACCGCGGGGTCAAAGCGATCATGCGCGACCACAAGGTCCACCTGCTGACCGCCGAGGAGCAGGTGAAGCAGCAGCCAGCGAGGCGGATCAAGCAGGCCACGAGGGCGGCGGCGCGAGGTCACCGCGAGGTCATTGCCGTGGCCCCGCAGGACCTGGACGCTCGGCTGTTGGCCACACGCGAGTGGCACGCGGATATCACGCTGAGGCTGATGGGCGTCGGCAACGGATGCACGAAGGAGATTCGATTCTCGCTGTCCGGAAAGCCCAGGCTGGCGGACGGGAAGTGAATGACAGAGTGTGGCGCGGCAGTGCAAGGTGCGGTATGGCTGGGCAGGGCTCGGCTGGTCTGGGCGCGGCAAGGCAAGGAGAAGTACCAGGCTAGGCTGGCCCCGGCATGGCTCGGCTGGCTGCGGCACGGCGTGGCAAGGTCTGGCGAGGGGAATCCTCCCGTGGCTGGGCAGGGAGCAGCGGCATGGAATGGCGCGGCACGGCGGGGCCCGGCAAGGCACGGCTAGGCAAGGCGAGGAGCAGCGGATTGGTCGAGACGGTCATGGCCGGGCTAGGCTGGTCCCGGCGGGTCCCGGTGTGGCTCGGCGAGGCACGGCACGGCATGGTCTGGCTGGGCAGGGCGCGGCGAGGAGCAATACATGGGGGACACACGAAGGAGAGATGGAATGTCGAATCCGAAGATGTACCGAGTAGTTCTGACGGGCGGCCCGACGAGGCTGATCATCCACGCCGACAATCTCGCCGGCCAGGCGAAGATCGAGGAGTGGAGGAGGACCAACAAGGACAAGAAGCAGGTCAAGGGCGACGACCGCTGCCCGCCGTGGGGATGGAGGATCTACCTCTACACCGACGGCGAGCACGTGGTTCTTCCCTCGGCCAACGTGCAGTCCTGCATCACGACGGGATCTGCCGAGTTCAAGCTCGAGGGCAAGCGCTCCAGCCTCAAGCGCACCAGCGCGGCGGCGTTGCGGTTCCCCGACGAGTTCCTGACATTCATCCCTGCAGGCCGCAAGAAGCCGATCGGCGTCGAGGAGATCGATGCCATCGACCAGGACATGCCGTTCGATGACCAGTGCGCGGCGGCGCTGAAGCTCGGCATCCTGCTCGACGTGAGGCGCGCGACGGTTGGTCAGTCCAAACACGTCCGCGTCCGTCCCTGCTTCCCCGCAGGCTGGCGCGCCGAAGGGACGCTGATCAACTCGCAGCCTGACTTGATCGGCGCCGAGACGCTCGGTCAGATCATGACCCTCTGCGGGAACCTCGTCGGGCTGGGCGACTGGAGGCCGAGCTCGCCGAAGCGACCGGGACCGCACGGAAGGTTCACCTCCATGTTGTCTGGAGAAGGGAAGTAGTCGAGGCTAGATTTGGGTTGGCGTTGCAGGGTACGGCGCGGCGTGGCAAGGCCGGGCCCGGTTGGGCAAGGCAAGGCGAGGAGAACCGCATCAACGTCTAGTCAGTTTCATCTTCCATTCCATAGCCTTACCTTCTAACTCTAATTCCCACCTTCGCGCTGTTTAGCGCGCGATCAAACTCATGCTTGCAGTCTGGCCCAAGTGCCAGAGCCGCAAGAAATCAGTCTGAAAAACATCTCGCCGCTCGAAGTCTCGTTAACTTTCGCCCCGGCCAATCGCTGGCCGCGCCTTTTCGCGAAATCGCAGTGGGCCGCAGCGTTCATCAACGACCTGCCTGACACGTCGTTCCTCTACATCGAGCCGGGCGGCGAGAAGGACGATGCTGGCAAGACCACGCCTCGCTCGCTGAGACACTTTCCCATCAAGAACAAGGACGGGTCGATCGACAGGGCGCATCTGACGAACGCGATCGCTCGCATCCCCCAGGCGGACATTCCCGCCGACAAGAAAACCTCGCTGCAGGAGCGAGCCAGAAAGCTCCTCGAGCAGACCACGGAGACGAAGTCCATGGCGATGAAGAAGACGGTCGAAGACGCCTGCAAAGCCCTGAAGGACATGATGGCCGAGGAGAAGCTCGGCGACGAAGAGAAGTCCGCCATGCGCAAGGCCTGCAAGGCGTACTTCAAGAAGTACGACGAGAACTGGGACGAGGATCCCGACGAGCGCGCCGCGGTCATGGCGACGCTCCGCGAGCAGGGGAAGGTCAAGTCGAAGAGCACCATCGCCGCACTCGGCGAGCTCGCCGAGGCGCTCGCCGCCAAGGTGACGGCGCACGACGCGGCGGTCGCCTCGCTGACCGCCGCCAAGGAGACCGCCAAGAAGAGCGTCACCCTGCTCGAGGGGGAGAAGCCTGACCTGCTGGCGGTCGTGCAGCACCTCGCACCGCTCGCCGGCGTGACGCCCAAGAACGTGCTCATCGCCCAGCTCCCGCCCGAGCTCAAGGCCCAGTGGGACCTGATGCAGAAGTCCGCCGCGGACACCGCCAAGGCGCTCGAGGAGATGCAGAAGTCCTCCAAGGCCCAGCAGGACGCGACCCGCAAGGCCGAGCTCGTCGCCAAGGCCGCCAAGCAGCACCCGCTCATCCCGGGCGTGCAGCCCGAGGATATCGCGGCGCTGCAGATGGCGCTCCCCGAGGCGAGCCTGCCGGTGCTGAGCAAGCTCCTCGACGCCACCCAGGGAGCGATGGCCAAGAGCGTGCTCTTCTCCGAGATGGGCACCGCGGCCAACCGGAACTTCGAGACGACCGGTGGCGCTGCTCCGCGTGTCATGGGAGGCAGCACCGCCCACGAGAAGGTCACCCAGATGGCCCGCGAGATGGTCCAGAAGAGCGCCGGCAAGCTCACCGAGGCGCAGGCCAGGGTCAGCATCTACATGCAGAACCCCGACCTCTACGCCCAGCACATGGCCGAGCGCCGGCTTCGCAACGTGGCCCCGTAGGGCTGAGACCCGACAACAAGCTCGCCGTGCCGAAAGGCGCGCCTCTGAGGAGAGTGAACGATGGCCACCGAAGCAATCACCCGCAAGCGAAGCTACACGGCCGGCACCGACCTTTCCGCCGCTCAGTACCATGCCGTCTACCTGAGCGGGAACAAGACCGTCGCCCTGTGCCGAGGCGACGTGAACTACCCGATCGGAATCCTGCAGAACGCGCCAACCGCTGGCCAGGCCGCCGAGGTCGTGGTCGGCGGCGTCTCCCCCGGCGTTCTCGGCGAGACCGTCACCGCCGGCGCGCGACTGCAGCCGTCGGGCACCGGGACCTTCGTGATCGTCACGCCCGGTCACGGGTACTGCGCGATCGCCGAGGAGGGCGGGGCCGCCGGGGCCACCGTCTCGATCATGTTCCTCCAGGGTGCCGTGATCGCGGCGCCGCTCAGTCCATAGCAGGAGAAATCGTGGCGCTCGAGCGCCGCTGATCAAAGATCGACCGCCCTGCGGGGCGACATAGGAGAACGAGATGCCCCATCTCACCGCAGCTCAAGTTCACGTCGATGCGCCGCTGACGGACATCAGCGTGGCGTTCCTCCAGGCGGCCGACAACTACCTCGCCGCTCGGGTTTTCCCGGTCGTCCCGGTCGCCAAGCAGTCGGACGTGATCTTCCGGCACAGCCCCGGTGACCTGCTCCGCGACGAGGCTGAGATCCGCGCCCCGGGAGCGGAGTCGGCTGGCAGCGCGGTCAGCATCGACCACACGCTGCAGTACTACTGCGCCAACTACTCGCTCCACGAGGACGTGGCTGACCAGATCGCAGCCAACGCCGACCATCCCCTCGCACCGAAGAAAGACGCGGCCGAGAACGTCACCCAGAAGCTCATCACGAAGTCCGAGGTGGTCTGGGCGACGAACTTCTTCCGCTCCGGTGTCTGGACCACGGACTGGACCGGCGCCGTCGGCGGCACGCCTGGCACCGCTGCCCCGCTGTGGTGGGGCAACGCCAACGCCAACCCCTGCCTCGACATCGACGTGGCGATCCAGACCATCCAGGGCCTGACCGGCTACCTCGCCAACACGGTGGTGCTCTCGCCGGACGTGTTCTACGTCTGCAAGAACCACCCGAACGTCATCGACCGCATCAAGTACACGATCCCCTGGGCGCAGTTCACCGGCGCCCATGCGACCGCCGAGATGCTGGCCGCGCTGTGGGGCGTCAAGAGGGTGCTGGTCGCCTGGGCGGTCCGCAACACCTCCGGCGAAGGCGTGGCCACCGCCATCAGCAACCTGTTCACCAACGGCGTCTTCGTGTGCTACGCGGCCGACGCCCCGGGCATCCGGAAGCCTTCCGCCGGGTACACCTTCGCCTGGAACGGGTACATCGGCTCGACCGGCGGCTACCAGGGCGGCTCGCCGAGCGGTGGTGGAGTCGGTCCGGCCGTGCCCTACATCCGCATGAAGCAGTACCGCATGGAGCACCTCGACAGCGACCGCGTCGAGGGAGACATGCCGATCGACCATCGGCAGGTGTCCGCGGACCTCGGGCTCTTCATTGACCACGTTCTGAGTTAGGTTGCCGCCCCGGCGCCGGGCCAGACGGTGGCCGGGTAGCTGGAGGCGCTCTTGAGCTGGTCGTATAGCGGGAATCCTGCGGCATCTTCGCGAGACGCGGTCCGCTTTGCGATCGGCGACACCCTTACCTCTGACCAGCAGATCACTGACGAAGAAATCGACTTCGTCCTGAGCACTCAGCCATCGATCACGCTGGCCGCCATCGAGTGCTGTGACCATCTGATCGGACTTTACGCCAGGCTGGTCTCTCAGAGTGTCGGTTCCATCAGCGTCTCGTACGCCGAGCGCCAGAAGAACTACGTTGGCCTTCGTCGTCGGCTGGCGCACCGGTTGGCGCCTGTCCCCTACGCTGGAGGGATCTCCATCGCAGACAAGACCTCCAACGAAGAAGACACCGACTGGGACTACCCTTCGATCTACCGCGGAATGGACAAGAGGTCGAGTTGATGCTGGTCGTTTCCACAACCACGACCGACCGTGACGGCCCAGCCAAGGCGCTGCTCGCTGCAGTCAAGAGCATCGACGGGACCACCATCGACTCGGGCCTGTTCGAAGGCGAGATTCACCCAGAGAGCGAACTCACGATCGCCGAGATCGGAGCAGTCAACGAGTTCGGGACGCGCGACGGACGTGTACCAGAGCGGTCCTGGTTGCGGCGATCGGTGCGCGAGAACCAGTCGGCTTGGGATGCAGCGCTGGACCGAGTACGCGACAAGGTACTCGCAGGTGAGAACCTGTTCCCACTACTCATGGCATTCGGCGAGCGGGTTGCCAGCGACATCCGAGGGACCATCGACAAGGTTCTGTCACCGCCCAAGGCCGAGAGCACGTTGCGATCCGAGGGCGGTCCGCTGCGCCGAACCAAGACAGGTCGAGTCAAGAAGGGTGCGCGAGAGTTCCAGGCCCGGTTCGACCACCCGCTCATCTGGCTCGGGTACATGCGCGCGGCCGTTCGAAGTCGGATCGCCATGCTTCACCAGTCGACCAAGATGACCCCAAAGGCGAAACGGTAATGGTCACGTCCAGCGCCGTCGAGGAACGCATGAGAGCAGTTCTATCCATCGACACCGAGACCCAGGCCGACCGGCAGGACATCGAAGATCAGTATGTCCGCTGGCTCGGGAGCAAGGGGCGCTGGGGAGAGATCGCCAAGCCGATGGCCGAGCTCGTCGGCGGTCTCGAGGATATTCCTGTCATCGTTCCAGAAGCGCTCCGCGGCGGATTCATTCCTTCGTCTCCGTCGGTGAACTTCAATCCTGACGGAGAACGTCGGCGAGCCATCGTGCGCGGCGTGAACTACCGTCAGTCATGCGGTCAGAAGACGCTGTTCGAGGGCAACGAGGAGCGGTGCTGCACCAGAAACTGGTGGGTGGCGTTCGACCGCCGGTGGCGGGTTGCCTGGTGCTCGACGATGGATGACCCGAATCCAAAGCGGCCCGGGGCCGTCCAGGGACTCGAGGACTGCAGACTGTTCCATGCGGCCGGGCGCTACTGGGCAAGCGCGACGTTCGCCGAACGACCGCAACTCTTCGGCCCGAGCGCCTACGGGTTGCTCTGCGAGATGGCGCTGCTTCAGATCTCCGACGATGGCGTGATCGAAGACGTGAAGGCCCTTCGCGGTCCGTGGTCGATCTACCACCAGAAGAACTGGAAGCCGGCCCCGACTCGTGATGAGCCGCTGCGATGGATCTACTCGAGCGAGCCGCTGCTTACTGTCACGCCATTGATGGCCACAGAGAAGCACTCGGTGAAGTGGTGCTCAGCCAGCCCGTGGCGCGGTGGGTCTCAGGCGGTGCGCATCGGTTCGCACTGGCTGTGGCTCGACCACCGGCCGGTGGTCGACTTCGACGGACCGAGGAATCTCTACCTCCATCGGTTCGTGATGGCCGACGACCAACTCACCAAGATCGAAGCGGTGAGCGCTCCGTTCGTCTTCCGTGCGTACGAGGTCGAGTTCTGCGCCGGTCTCACCATCGACGGTGACCATGCCGTGATCTCTTACAGCATCAAGGACGCGCTCCCGTTCCTGGCCGTTGTGCCGATCGAGTCGATCATCAGAACTCTCGGGAGGCCGGTCTAGTGCAGACCCCTAGCGACATCTTTGGCTCGGTCACCGTGCGTCGCTACGCGGGTGGCTATTACGACGCCAACGGGCGTTGGACCGGAGAGTCGTACTCGGCCTTTACTGTCGTCGCCAGCGTCCAGCCGGCCACCCCTCGGGAGATGATGGACCTCGAGGAGGGCGATCGTCAGAAGGCGGGGATGGCGATCTGGACCCAGACGGAACTCTTTACTGGTGACGAGAAGGTCGGGCGCCAGCCTGATAGGTTTCTCTGGGAAGGCGAGCTCTGGTGCGTCCACTCCATGAACCGCTGGGCGAAGACGCCTGAGTTGTTTCACTGGCATGGAGTTGCTGTGCGCGAGCAGCTCGGCGGGGCGACGCCATGACCATCGCGCTTCGCACCAGGACCTCGCTCGAGAACCTGATCACTGCATGGGTCAAGCTTGTTTGGCCGACTCGAACGGCGATCGTTGGGTGGCCTGGGGCGCCTCGTCCAACCACGTTCCCGTACGTCGAGTTCCTGCTCTCGGCGGTCACGACGATCGGCCACGACGAGCACCTCGAGATCGATGCGAGCGGCTACCAGGAGATTCGCGGTGACCGCTTGCTGCACTTCTCGGTCAACGCTTTCGGCGCTGGCGCGCTCGATATGATCCGAGCGCTCTCGAACTCGATCTGGATGCAGTCGGTAGCGGCGGTGCTTCTAGCCGGAGGCCTCGCCCCGCAACCGCCTGGTCCGATCAATGACCTGACTAAGTTCCTTGAGAGCCAGGCCGAGGAGCGCGCCCACGTCGACATGACGTTCGGGATCAAGGACTGCTACCTCGACCTCGTCGGGTGGATCGAGCACGTCAATGCCGCCGGAGTCATCACAGCCGACACGGGAACATCCATCGCAATCAGCTTCGCAGCTGACCTCACGTGAGAAGGAGCCGACATGGCTAGCCTTGATGATGTGGTCCAGGTAACGATCAGCCGACAGACTCAGTCGGTGTCTCGGCGCGCTTTCGGCTGGGCGCTGATCCTCTCGATCCACACGCGGTTCGCCGAGCGCATCCGGTGGTACTCGCAGTCGAGTTGGGCGGCCGACATGGTCGCCGACGGGTTCGCCACCACCGACGAGGCGTACTTGGCCGCGCAGAACTACTTTTCTCCGACGCCGTGCCCAACTCAGGTCGCCATCGGTCGCCGCGCGCTCGGGGAGAGCACGACCGCTGCACTGACGGCCTGCCTCGCTGCCGACCCCGACTGGTATGGATTGATCCTCACCGACCGCGACTCCACGCAGGTGATGCTCGCGGCGGCGTGGATCGAGTCCAACAAGCGTCTCTTCGTCAACGCGTTCTGGGATGCGAACGTCGTCGACCAGACCGATGCGCTCGACACCACTTCGATCGGGCACCTCATCAAGGCTGCCGGCTATCGGCGGACTGGCGGGCAGTTCACCCGCGGTGGCAGTTCCCTCGGTAGCCGATACCCCGAGGCAGCGTGGATCGGAGCCTGCTTCCCCTACGACCCGGGGACCGTGAACTGGGCGCACAAGACGCTCTCGGGAATCACTGTCGACCCGCTGACGACCACCCAGCACAACAACGCCCACGCCAAGTACGTCTCCACCTACGAGACGATCGCCGGCGTGAACGTGACCGAGGAGGGCTGGACCGGCAACGGCGACTTCCTCGACATCACCCAGGCGTCGGACTGGCTTGAGTCGTCGCTGCAAGAAGCGGTGTTCCAGGCGCTCGTCTCTCTGCCCAAGATCCCGTTCACCGACTTCGGCATCGGGCTCATCAAGGCGGCCATGCTGGGCGTATTCAAGCGCGCCACCGACAATGGGGTGCTCGCGCCGTTCGACGCGGAGGAAGGCGACTTCTTCGAGCTTCCGAAGTCGGCCGACGTGAGCGTGAGCGACAAGGCCGCGCGCACGCTCAATGCCCCGACGTGCTTTCAGCGACGGCTGAGCGGAGCGCTGAACCACGTCATCATCAGCGGGAACCTTTCGCTCTAGGAGAGAACCATGCCCATCACCGGATACGTCGCTACCTACTCTCCTGGCCAGGTCATCGTCACGCTGACTGGCACGCTCGGGAGCGCCATCGTGGGCGGTTTCCACGACGAGATCGTTACCGCCAAGCGCGAGGAGCCGGTCTTCAAGAAGGAGGTCGGCGCGGACGGCGAGGTCAGCCGTCGGCAGAGCGCGAACAAGAGCGGCGAGGTGACGATCACCACGAAGCAGAACAGCGGCTCGAACGCCATCCTCGGCGAGATGCTTCGGCAGGACGAGATGCTCGGGCAGCAGATCTTCGCGCTGCTCATCGCTGACAACGTCGGCCACGAACTCTGGACCGGGCAGGCATGGATCCAGGGGTGGCCCGAGATCAAGCGCGCCAAGGACGAGCAGCCGGTGGTCTGGACGCTCGACTGCGCCGAGCTCGAGCCGCACTTTGCGCCAACTCCTTCAAACATCTAGATGGAATTTCTTGCTACAATGAGCGAACGGCAGAAGGGTTGGCGCCCTGCTGCCGCTCTGACCTCACAACGGAGGAGACCCGTCATGAAGCTCACCAGAGAGTGCATCACCCCGTCAGACGAAGCAAGATTCTGGTCCAAGGTGGACCAGCAATATGGACCGACACGACCAGGAGAACTCGGCCCGTGTTGGCCATGGCTTGGCGGCAGATTCTGCAGTGGAGGGAAGCAAACATATGGAGATCTCGTTCTTGACGGGACAGCGATTGGTTCACATCGCATCGCTTTCGTTCTATCGGTAGATGACCTGACCGACGAGGAGCCATGCGTGCTCCATTGCTGTGATAACCCACCGTGCTGCAATCCAAGTCACCTCTTCCGCGGAACACACGCCGACAATGTGGCAGATAGACACGCCAAAGGGCGTGACGCCTTCGGAGATAGAAACGGGTCACGTCGCCATCCAGAGAGAATGGCACGAGGAGATTCGAACGGATCTAGGCTTCATCCGGAAAGGCTCCCTCGTGGAGAAGATCACTACTCTAGAAGGCATCCAGAGTCGACGCTCAAGGGAGAACGCAACGCGGCAGCCAAACTAACTGATCGATCGGTTATCGAAATCCGACACGCCAGGTCGGCCGGGGAAACTCTAAAATCGATTGCCGATAGATTCGGCGTTACCTTCCAGACAATCTGGCGAGTTACACTCAGAAAGACTTGGAAGCACATCTGAACATTGCACCGTGCTCTGTAGGAGGCGACAGTGGCACCAGCAGCACTCACCGAGAGGGAAATCGGCGGCCGCGTCTGGGTGACCGACACGTTCGGCGGCAAGGAGAGCCTGTCGCTGTTCCGTCAACTGACTGTGCTCGCCGCTGGCCCCATCTCCGAGGCAGCCAAGGAAGTCGGAGACCAACTCGACGGCGTCGATGTCGATGGGCCGCAGGCGATCTTGACGATCCTCGGTGGCGCGGCAGGTCTCGCCGGGCGCATGGCCGAGAAGCTCAGCGACGCCGAGTTCACCGCGCTCGCCCAGCGCCTGCTGCGGGCGACGCTTTGCCGCGTTGAAGGGAAGAACGTCAACGCTGGCGATCATATGGAGGTGCTGTTCAAGGGCGACGTGGCGACCTTGCTCCAGGTGCTCGCATTCGTGGTCGAGGTGAACTTCATCGGCCCTTTCTCCAGCTTGATCGGGCCGGCGGTTGGTTCGGTCATGGCTCGTCTAAGGGAGGCCGCGGGATCGATCCAAGCGCAATCCTCTGGGGAGAAGCCGACGCAGTAGTGGAGGACTGGCCGCTGTGGCGCATCGTTCTGGCAGGCATGGCGACGTGGGAAGAGATCAATCGCAGTTGGTCTCTCGCCGACGTGGTGCGCGCCAACCACGCTCTCTCGCTGCACCTCGAGATTCAGCTCGAACTGATGAGGCCTGCTGATGGCGACAGTTAGGGAGATCCTTACCAGGTGGGTCTTCAAGTCAGACACTAAGGCCGTCGAACAACTCGACGCCAAACTTGCACAAGCCAAGGACACAGCAGCGACCTTGTTTCAAGGGTTAGCTGTATTGACTGGGGCAGCAACTGGTGCCGGTGTAGGAATCTTCAAGCTTACAACCAGAATCGCCGAACAGTCTCATGAGATCCTGAAGCTGACATCGAAGACCGGGTTCGGCACAGACATGCTGCAGCAATTGAGGCACGCCGCCAGCAAGACCCATGTGCCATTCGAACTCTTGACTGGAGGACTTCGCAAGTTCGCTCAGTTCACCGAGGCAGCGACTCACGGGAACAAGAACGCCGCGAAGCAACTCAAGGCGTATGGAATCGAGGTCAAGGACGGCCACGGAAAACTGAAGACACAGGATGAACTTCTTGCCGAGACGCTCTTCCGCATGGAGGCGATGGGGGACGGGTCTAAGCGTATGGCTATGGCAATGAAGCTTTTCGGTCGGTCCGGCACTGACATGCTTCCCATGCTCGATGAGGGCGCTCTCGGTCTATCTGAAATGATGCGCGCTGCTAAAGAGAGCGGCAAGGTCATCGGCGGTCCAGCATTGAAGGCTGGAAAGGCGATGAGCAACCAACTCGACGAGCTTAATAAAACCAGCAGTAGCTTCAAGGCGACAATAGGAAAGGAACTATTGCCCGTCGTCAGCGATGTTATCTACAGGATAAACAACTGGGTGAAGGCTAACAAGGGCCTAATCAACCAGAAAGTACACGAAATAGCCAAGCAGGCCGCCGAAGCGATCCGAGCTCTCGTGAAGCAATCGGAGAGGGGAGACATCTTCGGGAAGTTGACATCGCTGGTTAAGGGATTCGCGTCTGCCATAACGTGGCTGCTCAGTCATAAGACAGCGCTGGAATGGTTCTTCAAGATCCTGGCGGGGGGGGTGATCGTAGCCAAGGTCGGCCCTGCTATCCAACTAGTAACGGGTGCCGTTGGGCTTCTAGCGAAGGCATCGGTCAATCATCCCGTCCTTGCCCTGCTCGCGGGGATGATCGCCCTCGGCGCCTACGTGGTTACCAACTGGAAAGAAATCCGCTCCGAGTTGAACTCCGCTGGCAAAGAGAGCGCTCATCTGGCGGTCAACATGGCTCAGCCATGGGCCGAAACCATACTCATGATCAGAGGATGGTTCGAGGACCTGTTCGCCGACATCAAGAGCGGCATCGCTGACCTGGTGTCCGGCCGGGCGTTCACGGGCCAGGGGCTGGTCCAGGGGGCCATCGAGCGCGCTCGTCGCGCCCAGAACAGAGCTCTGACCGCCCAGGAACTCGTCAACCAGGGGTTCGGAGCGATGCGCAGGGGCGTTCAGAGCGCTGGCGCTGCCCCGGCAGCCCTGGCGCCCGCAGCGCTTCCCCTGATGCCTGCCGGCGGCGCTGCTGCGATGGGGATGCAGATGCTCGCGCCGAGCATCGTGAACAACATCACCCTGCCGCCGGGAACGGCCAGCAAGGATGGTCGAAAAGTCGGCGACGCGGCTGGTGACGCCGTCAAGAAGACGCTGCGCAACACGGCAGCCGGGCTTCGTCGATGAGCACCAAACCATTCTTTTCGATCCTGATTCCCGACGCCGAGGGGAACATCATCGACGAGGTTCCGGTCGACGTGTCTCCATCTCGCCGCTACCGCTACGGAGCGGACGTGACAGAGTTCGCCATCGAAGACGGCTCGAGCGGTTCCGAGCACCGCAAGAAGCGGCCGGACGAGATCGAGATCGATGGCATGGTGTCCGGCTCGCCGCTCGATGCAGACCCAACGGTGAAAGCTGGACTGCGCGGGGACTCGGACAACCAGGCCATGGGGTCGGCGCCGATACCGATGCAGAGCGCGCACGACCTGCTGTTCTCGATCCACGACAAGCACACGGTCGTCGACATCGTCGACGAGTACCGCTACCACCACAGCATGATGATGACATCGTTCGAGTTCGAGAAGTCCAAGGCGACAGGCCTCGCGTTCGACTTCCACCTGGTGTTCAAGGCGCTGAAGATCGTGACGACAGCGGCCGGAGCACTCCCCGCTTCGATGCTCAAGAAGTTGAGCCAGAAGCGAAATGCGAAAAAGAGCGACGCGGCCTTCAAGAGACAGATACAGACGAGCTTGAAGAACGTCAAAGGCAAGGTCTCCGCGTCCGAGGCCAGTCAGAAACAGACCGACTATGCCGATACGACTCGTAAGGCATCGGGGATGTGATGGCAGGCGTGATCGCCATAGACGGATCGCTCCCCTGGCAGGACGCCGTGGTCACCCTCGACGGCGTCGACTACGTCATTGAGCTCGCATGGAACACGCGCGACTCGCGGTGGTATCTGTCGCTGAAGACCGCGGCCGGAACCGAACTGCTCATGGGCGTTGCTGTCGTCGTCGACTATTCGCTGCTCTCAAGGGTCTCGTGGAGCCCAGATGCGCCACCTGGCGTGCTGATGGCGATCGATACCACGGGTGCTCATGCTGAGATCTCTGAGATGGAGGACCTTGGCTCAAGGGTGCAGCTGACGTACCTCAGTTCCGACGAGGTTTCCGATGGGTAGCGGGGCTCTCTTCGGCCTGCAGGCCGCGCTCTTGGTCGCCCCCGTGTCCGGGCAGCCGGGCAAAGAGCTTCGCGGTCTGCGCATCGCGTGGGAGGTCCGCAAGACCAGTTCGAGTTCGGCCAATCCGAGCACGGTGCGCGTATGGAACCTGTCAGAGTCCACGCGCAACTCGATCCTCACCAAGAAGTCAGCGTTGATTCTCCGGGCCGGCTACGGCGAGGCCGATGGGCAACTCCCTCTACTCGCCTCCGGAGTGGTGTTGCGCGTCGAGCACTCGCCGCAGCCGCCCGATGTCGTGACCGAGCTTCAACTGCGCGACGGCGGTCTCGGTCTGGACGATGCCAAATTCAACCACGTCTACGCTCGCGGCACGCTGGTGCAAGACATCGTCGACGACATGATCGCCGAGATGCCCGACGCGGGACGTGGCCCGATGGTCGCCTCGGCTCTCTCCCAGACGCTCCCTGCACGTCGCGTGTTCAGCGGCATGGTTCGCCACGAGTTCGACAAGCTCGCCACCGCGTTCGGCTTCGAATGGAGTATCCAGGACGGCGCTGTCCAAGTGATCGACTGGACCGGCGCTCGGGGGCCGCAGGTAACGGCAACGGTTCTGTCCATCGCGAGCGGCCTGGTGGGAAGCCCGACGAAGACCAACTCTGGCGTGAAGGTCGAGTCGCTCATGATGCCGTCGATCCTTCCAGGCGGATTCATCAAGGTCGAGTCGGACTTCGCGTCTGGGTACTTCCGAGCAGTCAGCGTCGAACACAAAGGCGATTCGTACGAGGGAGAAGGTAGGACGACGACCGAGGCCAAAAGCCTGGACAAATGGGTAGGTCCTGGCGCCAAGGCGAAGAAGAAGTGATGGCTGACGAAGACACAGACCTGCTCGCCACCGAGGACCTAGAGGCCGACCCCGACCTGCCTCAACTCGTCGAGGTCATCGTCCGCGAGACCATGCGGCGAACGCGTGTCGCGGGGCCAGGGCTGGCGCGATCCGTAGACATGTCCACGGGTCTCGTCGGAGTCCAGCCGGCGATCGCTGCCGCAGGCGAGGATGCAGAGCCGATCATTCCAGACGTGCATCTGCTTCAACTTCGAACGAGCCTGTTCGAGATCACACTGCCCGTGGCGGCCGGTGACTCGCTGCAGATCATCCACAGCGACCGCAGTCTCGACGAGTGGTCTGCTGGCGCTGGAGCGCTTCCGGTGCAAGCCGGGGATGCTCGAGCCCACGACATCACCGACGCTGTCGCGATCCCCCTTGGTCTTGGTGCTGCCGACTCAGCGAATCTCGTCATCCGGCGACGCAGCGGCGCAGGACTCGTCCTCATCGGAGGTACGGCGTCGGAGGCGACGCACCCGGCTATCAACGGCGACAGTTACAACACGCCGATCCAGTCATGGATGGACGCTGTTGACGCAGCGCTTATCGTAGCGCTGGGTCCGCTGCCTCCGGGGTTGACCGTCGCAACCAAGGCCGCGATGACTGCGGCTCTAAGCAGCAAGGTGAAGGTGGCTTGATGGCTGGGTCCTATGGCAGGATCGTCGCGGCGATCAAGCTCTGGGCAGACAGCCGGCCGGTTGTCAGCGTGATGTTCGGGACCTCGGGTAGGTTGTGGTCGATCGAGCATTGGCTGATTGCCGTGCTCTCCATCGTGGGGGAAGAGATAGACAACGGCGCCGGCCCCCCTGGGCCTCCGGGACCCCAGGGCATACAAGGAGTGCAGGGGCCGCAGGGAGATGACGGTCCACAAGGACTGCAAGGAGAAACCGGAGCGACTGGAACCGTCGGCCCAAAGGGAGACACCGGTGATACGGGTCCGACTGGCGCGACTGGCGCGAAAGGGGACACCGGAGCGACTGGAGCGCAAGGCCTACAGGGTGATCAGGGAGTGCAGGGGCCGCAAGGGGTGGAGGGACCGGAAGGCCCGCAGGGGCCACAGGGGCCGCAGGGCGATCCAGGACTGACCGTCGACCAGACCGCGGCCCTCGCTGGAACGAGCGGAACGCCCAGCGCGACCAACAAGTACGTCACCGACGCCGATCCCCGAAACGCCAATGCGCGCACACCGACCACGCACGCACACGCGCCTGGCGACGTGACCGGCACTGCGGTGGTGACGACTGACTCCCGCCTCTCCGATGAGCGTACGCCGACAGCACACGACAGCTCGAAGCACAGCGTCACCTACGCGTTGCCTTCGGATATCTCGACCCATGCCGGCGTCACCGCCAGCGTCCACGGGTCTGACGGTTCAGGGAAATTCCCCTCGACGCCGACGTTGGCCGGCCTCGCCAACGTCACCAACGACGCCCAGGTCAAGGCCAGCGAAAAGGCGGCCGCCAACGGCGTGGCGACGTTGGACTCGTCGAGCAAGGTCGTGCAGGGGCCGGCTTCCAGTCTGTTCGGATCGGGCGCCGGTACGATTTGCGAGGGCACCGACAGTCGCCTCAGCAACGCGCGCACGCCAACATCTCACGCCTCTTCTCACAACGCCGGGGGCGGCGATACGCTGGCGATTGATTCGGCGGGTGGCACTGGCAGCCTTAGAACTCTGGGGACGGCGGCGACGGCGGCATGCGCGGGGAACGATGCGCGGCTTTCCGACACCCGCAACACCACCTTCGCCGGAGGTGGCAACTGCGGGGCCGCCAATACCCCCGCCACTTCCGGGACGATGACCGTGAACATGGTCACGTCGGTAATCACGATCACTCCGTCCGGAGCGTGCACTTTCAATGCCTCCGGCGGGGTCGCCGGTCAGCGCGTCAGTTTCATCGTCACGACCAGCGGAACTGTGGCACGCGTGCTCACGTTCGGGACGAACTTCAAAGCGGCAGGAACCCTCTCGACTGGCACTGTTACCGCCAAGGTTTTCCAGGTTTCCTTTACCTGCAAGGACGGAACGCTCTGGGTCGAAGAGGGCAGAACGGCGGCAATGTGATGCCCGATGTCGACATCAAGATCGACCTCACCACGGGCGACATCGCTTGGGACGGCGACGAGCTCGCCATGGTGGCCGGCATCGAGTTGGTCCAGCAGCGGGTGATCATCGGTCTGCGGACGTTCCTTCGCGAGTGGTTCCTGGATGAGAGCGTCGGCGTCGACTGGTGGGGTACGGTCTTCACCGACCGGCCAAAGACGACGTTCATCGAGGCGATGCTAAGGCGTGAGATCTTGCTGGACGAAGACATTGAGCGTCTGGCATCGTTCTCGATGGTGGTCGATAAGAGGGCACGTCAGCTCACGGTCACCTTCGTCGCCATCTCCACGTATGGCGTGATCAGCGCGAGCGAGGTCCTGCTGCCATGAGCTTTGGCGTCACACTTCAGGGATTCATCAGAAAACACCTGTCCGACGTGGTCACCGACCTCCAGGCCGCGGTCAAGGCTGCGTTCGGAGCCTCGAAGCGAGTCGACGCCAAGAGTCCGATCGGGATCTTGATCGGCATCGTCTCGCAGCCAGTTGGCGAACTCTGGGAGGTGGCCGAAGCGCTCTACAACGCGTTCGATCCGGCCACTGCGGAGGGCGCTCAGTTCGACAATTGCCTGGACCTCGTCGGGCTCACTCGCAAGTCTCAGATCTACAGCACGTGCACCACGCTACTCGGCGGTGTCGTCGGGACTGCGATCCCTGCAGGATCGATCGTCAAGACGGTCGACAACAACGATGAGTTCGAGACCACCGTCGGCATAACGCTGGGTACCGCAGCCTGCAGGACAGCCGTGTTCGAGGTCGTCGGTGCCGTCATCAGCGGGACCTACCGTGTCTACGTCAACGGATACTCATACAGCAAGGTCGCTGTCGTCCCCGGAGATACCGCGGCGACGATTTATACCGCGCTGGCTCTCGCGATCAACACGGGGCCGGACGCGGCCAACGTCACGGGAACACCGCTCAGCAGCCTCTACCTCGCCATCTCGAGTGACACTGGAGCGCTGTTCTCGGTCGCGGCGAACACGAACATGACCGTTGGCGGCGTCGGCAACATGGTCGAGATGCAGTCGGTCGTTGCAGGAGCGATCGCCGCCTACGTCGGCAAGCTCACGTCGATCGTCACTCCAGTGTCGGGGTGGAGCAACGCCTACAACTACGAGGACGCCGTGCTCGGTGGGACGCAAGAGACGGACGCTGAGGGTCGCCAGCGGCGCGCACTATCCTTGGCTGTTCCGGGCTCGACGACACCTGATGCGATCACGGGGAAACTGCTCGCGGTTGACGGCGTCACGAACGTGACCGTCCTGCAGAACGTCACCGATGCGACGGACGCGAATGGGTTGCTGCCTCACTCGATCATGGCGATCGTCCTGGGCGGCTCGGATGCGGACATCGCCCAAGTGATGTGGGAGAACACCGGAGGCGGCATCTACCTCAACGGGAACACGAGCGCGACGGTCGTCGACAGCCAGGGTATATCGCAGGTCGTTCGATGGCAGCGTCCGACTGACAAAGAGATGTGGGTTCGCGCCACGTATGTGCTCGACACCGAGTACTCGTTCCCGGACGGAGGCGCCACGCTGATGGCTCAGGCGGCACTCGCTGTCGGGTACAGTCACGCCCCAGGGAAAGACGTGCTCCCGGAGCGGTTCCATGGGCCGGTGTTCGCGGCTGCCACGGGGATTAGGACGCTGCTCATCGAGGTGGCGCTTGATGTCGCTGGTTCGCCCGGCGCATACCAGAGCACGCCGTACGTGATCGCTGCGACCGAGATCGCTCGGTTCGACATCACGAGAATCACCGTGACCACTTGAGGACCGTCAAGAACACCACTGTCGGCGACTCGGCCGTCGACCTGCTTCTGCAACAGTACAAGGGCAAGGCAGGCATCGAGGCGCTGGTCCGGTCTCTTGTCGCTCCGGCCGATGGAACTGTTCTGCAAGAGCTTGAGGTAGCGTTCGACGAGATCGTTTCCAAAAACGTGCTCGCGACTGCCATCGGCGATCAACTCAAGCTCTGGGCACGAGTCGTCGGCTGCAAGGACAGTTACACGAGCGACGAGCTTTTTCGGACCGCCATCTACCTTCAGATCGCCATCAACGTCAGCCAGGGCGACCCCGAGCGGCTGATCGACATCTCGCAGCGGATCAGCCATGCATCGTTCGTCCACTACATCCAGAAGCAGCCGGCGGTCGCGCTGCTCTACAACCACATGCTCACGGCGTGGTCGCAGTTGAGCCGCGTCCAGAAGGCCGCAACGGGCGGCGTCCGCGTCGTCGAGACCGGTTGTCCGAGCGGCGACCCGTTCGTCCTGGGTGCCGAGTACGATGCGGCCGGCGTCGCGCATGGAGCCGAGCTCTCCTACGGTCACGGGTTCTCCGAGGAGTCTCCTGCGGTGTCGGCGCTCATGCTGGCCGTGTCCTACGCCTCGCAGAAGCTCTACAGCAAGACCGTCGGCGGGTCGTGGGCCGAGTTCTCACCGCAGCCGGACTGGGGCACCACGTTTGGCGCCATCTTCGTGGCGGGTCTTCCGGGCGGCGGCATCATCACCCTCAAGTCGAGCAACATCGGCGACCCGATCAGCTACAGCCACTGGAGCCCGGCGACCGGGCTGTGGACCTATCACGCGGCGCCAGCCGTTGCCTCGGGGTCCCGAGCGTACTGGGATGCGCAGAGCGACATCTTCGTGATGGTGGCGTACCTCAACAGAGTAGACCTGTGGGATGGGACGGTTTGGTCACAGATTGGAACGGTCGTGCCGACGAACTGCACGCGGGGGTTCATTGCATTCGCTGCCGACGATGTCTGGGCAGCTCACGACAACCATCTCTACCACTGGGATGGTGCCAACTGGACCGACCTATACGCCACGGTGCAGACGGCGATCGGCGTGACGATCGGGACGTTGACCAACATCTGCCGAGTGGGGTCCGAGATCTACGCATGCAGTTACGACGGCGGGAGCGGCAACGGCCGCTCATTCAAGCGCAGCGGGGCGGGTGTGTGGTCCGACATCGGAAACGTCGCAGCCGTGCCGCAACAGATCTGGGGCAGCGATTCGACTCACCTGTGGATTCTTGCATCCAGCACGGGCGGTGCTCTGTTCGAGTTCTGGATGAGCACAGGAGGTGCATGGGTCAAGGAGCACACGGCAGCCGAAGCCTACTCCACTCCTGGCGACGGACGACGCATCTTCGGCCTCAATGACGGGTCAGAGGTATGGGTGCTTTCGAACACGGCTGGCGAGGGCTATCGACGCTCTGCCGGCACGTGGACGAAGCAGACCGCGCAGTGGGGCAGCGTCCTTGCCCGTGGACTTGGGGCCATTCCAGCTCGCAGCAGGACCACGACGGGCGGCGGTGACTTCACGGAGGTGTACAGCCAATGACAGCCAGACCACAAGTCGGCGGCGTCGACGTCTTCCCGGACTGGGCCACGTCGGACATCGTCGATTCGACAAGCGGCATGAACAACGCCTATCAGTACCCGGCGGCGTGGTCCAACTACGGCTGGTCTCGCGCCGAGAAGCCGCCTCGCCAGTATGACAACTGGAACAAGCGCTACGCGGGCCTGTGGCTGCGCTACCTCGACGAGCAGGCAGTCAAGCGGCTCGTCTGGTTCATCGCCGCATCGGATGCCAGCACGTCATCCAAAGGCATCGCCTCGGCCACCTGCGACGGGACGGACGACCAGGTCCAGATCAACTCCGCGATCGTTGCACTGGCCGCCGTCGGAGGCGGGACGGTCGTTCTCAGCGAGGGCACATTCTATATCAACGGTGCGGTCACGCTCGGAGAGAACGTTTCCATCATTGGCCAAGGCGTTCTCGCGAGCACGCTGAAGGTGCCGAACGCGGTGGCTTCGAGCTTCAACGTGCTCGACGGGACGGCTATCGCTGCCGGTGGGATCAAGATCGCAGACCTGGCGGTCGACGGGAACAAGGCGGCCATCGGAGCGTTTGGACATGAGGGCATCGTCATCGGTGGCGGCGCTGACTGCCTGATCGACAATGTCGCCTGTTTCAATCTGGCGCTGTCTGGAACGGGCGGTATCGGGATCGAGATCGATGCGGCTCAGAGCATCATCTCGCGATGCAAGTGCAACGGGAACGATACTTATGGCTACTACCTCAACACCTCAGCCGACAACCTCAAGATCGTCGACTGTCAGGCCAGCAGCAACACGCTCGATGCCATCCTCGATCAGGGCGCAGACGATCTCATGATCTCTAACTTCCGTTCCATCTCCGACGGCCTGGGACTCACCCTCGTTGGAGACAGGCAGAGGGTCGTCGGGTGCAACATCTCGCTGTCTTCGGACTACGGGATCAGCATCTCTGGCGATGGCTGTTCGATCCTCGGCACACTCGTTCGGTCATGCAGCCACCACGGGATTATTCTCAACGCGACGACAGACGCCCAGGTGGTCGGGTGTCGGATCGACAGCAACGGACTCGGAACCGACAACACCTACTCTGGAATCCGCGTCGTCCTGGGGTCCGGACACATCATCACCGGGAACCAGGTCCGGCGTGGCGCTGGGAACAGGCACAAGTACGGTATCGAACTCGCCGACGCTCCGAACGCCCCGACATCGTGCCTCGTGTTCGGGAACGACTGCGTCCTGGGCGGGTCGACGAGCAACGTGTACCCGCAGACCGACGCCGGGAACGGCGCGAAGACGATGCCCGGGTTCATAACGTCGGACGGCGGGACGACGTGGAAGCAGAACAACATGGCCTACGCCAACCTGGTGTGAGGTGGATCGATGGCGATGAAGCTGGCATATGACATTCTCGTCGATATCAAGACATATCTTTCCAGCCTGTCGAGCGGCTCGGCGGTGCTTGGCTCTGTCGCCGACGCATCGATTGACGCTGACGCTGCCGGCACGATTAAGGGGGCGCTGCGCGGGCTCTGCAAGGCGTTCTTTGCGCGCATCCCGCTCCCCGGCCCCCACACCGCCGCCGAGTCGCTGAGCGTGGTGCCGGCCGGTGGCGCCACCGCTGCCGTCACCAGCGTCGTCGCCGCAGTGGCCGACACAACGCTGCTCGCGGCGAACGCTGTCCGCCTCGGCGCTGTCGTCACCAACGACGGCACCGCGGTCTGCTACCTCAAGCTCGGCACCGGGGCGAGTGCGACGAGCTACACGCGCAAGATGCTCGCGGGCGAGTGCTACGAGGTCCCGTTCGGCTACCGCGGGGCGATCAACGGCTACTGGGATGCCGTGAACGGCAGCGCTCGAGTCACCGAGCTGACGGCGTAGAGGAGAAGACGATGCCAGTCATTCGCGGCGAACAAGTGATCTCCGGCCTCGACGCCGCTCGGCCCGACGCCAACGGCGCGCTCGACGGAATCACCTACGTGGCAACCGACACGAAGGCGGTCTACCTCTGCGACGGCAGCGCGTGGCGCGTGGCCTCGGCGCTGATGGGGCCGGACAAGGCGAGCCTGGGGCCGTTCGCGGCGGCCAACATCCTCGCGTGCACTGCTCGTGCAGGGACGGCGCCGGCGGGATCATCTGGCGCGGTGATGTTCTATCCGGTCGCCACGCCATCGGGGGTCGAGTATTTCTTCAACAACCGAGACACGGGCGGCGCCCGGGGCTACGTGGTCCTCTGCGGCAACAATGCTGGCGACAGAGCACTGATTCAGATCTACGTGTCGGGTATCGGCTACGTCGACGTGACCGGAGCGACGTTTGCCGGGCTGCTGAATGTCGTCCATGGCTTCGCATACACGTTCACGGGCGGAAACATCCGCTACAGCCTCGACGGCGCAGCGGTGGTTGCAGTCGCCCTCAACCCAGCCTACCCGGTGCCACCAAACGCTGGCGATGCCGTCACGCTCGGCGGCGGCTCGGCCTCGGCGGTTCCCCTGCTCAGTTCCAGGCTGATCTCGGTGGTGTCGTACACCACCGTCGTGTCGGACGCAGATCTGCGCGTGCTCACCGGCGCCGCGGCCCGAGCCGCTCTTCGCGTCCCGGCGGTTGCCACGGGTACGACCGATTTCGATTTCTCCGCGGCGCGCTGGCCCTCAGGCGCCGGAGCCATGGACGTCGCCGCGGACCGATTCCTGTCTGGGGCCTCGGTCGCGACGCTGAAAAAGAACGACCACAGCTGACTGACTGATCGGCGTAGCGGGTTCGCCCGAGGAGACCCGACGCTGCAGGTGCTTCTGGCGGGGCAGTCGCTGTCCCTTGGCCTGGTGGCCACGCCACCTATCTCGACCACGCCTCTTGCGGACGCGTGGATGTTCGCCCAAGGCGTCGACGCCTACACTGTCGGTGGAGCACTCAAGGCGATCTCCACGCTCGTCGAGGACGGAGCTGGCGGCGCTGGAGAGACTCCGGCATCCGGCATCGCCGACAACCTGCTGCAACCATCGCTGCTCTCGTCGCACGGCCTCTCTGCGGCCCAGTACGACCTGATCAAGAAGGGCGCGGCGCCCTACGCCGCCGGGCTGGCCCAAGTCGATGCCGGCCTCGCGCTGGTCCCTGCGATCGGCACGTATGCCTTTGGCGGCGTCGTGCTGATTCACGGAGAGACCGATAATCAGATCCGCTGGAACGACGACACGTACCAAGCAGACCTCATCCAGTTCCAGGCCGACTATGAAGCCGACATCCAGGCGAAGGTCGGAGCGGTGCCGGTGCCGCTGATGATCTCCCAACTCTCAAGCTGGACGGCCGCAGCTTGCGGAGGCGTGGCCCAAAGCCGAATCCCGATCTGCCAATACAAGGCGAGCAAGGCCAACCCCACGGGCCTGCCGATGCTCGGGCCCAAATACTTCCTTGCCCACGTGGGCGCCGACGGCGTCCACATGACGAGCGCGTCGAGCCGCCGCCTCGGCGCCTACGCCGCCAAGGCGATCCGTGCCGGGTCGGCATGGCGCCCGCTTTGGCCGACGCTGGTGCAGCGCGCAGGCGCGGTGATCACGGCGACCTTCAACGTGCCGGTCGCGCCGCTGGTGCTCGACACGGTGCTCGTCACCGACCCCGGAAGCTACGGGTTCGAGTTCACCGACGACTCTGGCTCACCGCCGGCCATCTCGTCGGTGGCGCTGCAGGGGACAACGCAGGTTGTGATCACGCTGGCGTCGACACCGACCGGCGCGAACAAACTGCTGCGCTACGCGTACACGGGCACAGCGGGCAACAACGGCGGACCGACGACGGGGCCGCGCGGGTGCTTGCGAGACAGTGACCCCGACACCGACCGTGACGGCTCGCACCTCTACAACTGGTGCGTGCATTTCGAGGAAGCATGCCCGTAACCCCCGAGCCTGGTCGTGTTATAGTAGGCGAGCAATGCCAAGGAGCCACCCTCGGCATTGCTCTGACCCCACAGCCACCCTGGAAGGAGGGCCGGCCATGAAGCTCACCAGAGAGTGCATCACCTCCAGCGACGAAGCAAGATTCTGGTCCAAGGTCGATCGGCAGTTCGGACCGACTAGGCCGGGGGAACTGACGCCGTGCTGGCCTTGGATGAAGGGAAGAAACCGCAGAGGATATGGGAGGTTCTGGCTAAGGCTTCTACGCGACACCACGGCAGCCCACCGGGTCGCGTTCGTGATATCTGCCGGCACCGAAGGGCCCCGCGCCCCATGCGTTGCCATCGCTGCGACAACCCGCGCTGCTGCAATCCCGACCACCTGTTCTTCGGAACCGTAGCTGATAACAATGCAGACATGGTTAGCAAGGGCAGGCAAAACCACGGCAGCCGTAACCAGGACGGTGAACCTAACGGTTCTGCAAAACTAGACGAGTCAGACGTCGTGGAGATGAGGTCCTTGTCCGGGTCAATGTCTCAACGACAGATAGCCAGGAGGTTCGGCGTCACGCAGCGGGCCGTCTGGGGAATCATCCACAGGAAGAAGTGGCGCCATGTCGGATGAGAAGCGAGCGACCGGCCCTGACCTGCCACAGCGCGACTGGACCGACATGCACCACCAGATGGGCCGGCTCGAGGGCCGGCTGGAGTCCGTGGAGCCGATGCTCGCCGAGCTGCTCAAGCGGCTGGCCACCCTTGACTGCGGGGAGCACCGCGCCAGGCTCGACGAGCTCGAGCGCAAGGTGATGGCGATCGCCACGGGGGCGTCGCGGTCCCGACCCCCCAGCGGCGAGACGCAGGCGCGGCCGCGCACGGGGCAGGGCTATCCGGCGATCACGCGCAAGGACCTCGACGACACCCAGGAGCATGTGATCGCGGAGATGACCCGGCGCTCGGAGGACATCGCCGAGCGCACCGTCGAGGAGCGGCTGGCGGCCGTCGAGGCGCTGCAGGAGCGGCGCAGCCAGCAGAGGCGCGAGTCTGTGCGCGGCTGGCTCCAGATCGTACAGCTAGTGCTGGGCATCGCCGCGGGCGCCGGCGTGACGCTGGCCGTGCGCTGCCCTGCACAGCCGGCGATCGATCGGGCGGCGCAACTGCAACGCGCACAACAGCCGCGCGTCGACGCGGCGGGGAGATGAGGCCATGACGCTCAACGAGACCACCGTGCTCTTCCTGCTGTTTCTGGTCCTGATCGTCGCGCACCTGGTGCCGGTCCCGTGGCGCTGGGGCAAGCTTCTCGTCTGGGCCGCGCTCGCGCTGCTGACTCTCGTGCTCGTGTTGATGGGCGCGCTCCACCTGGTTCGATAGGAGGTACCTCATGCACGCCATCTATTCCTGGCTCCTGAGCCACTGGGCCGCTGCGCTCACCGCGCTCGTCATCGTCCTCGGCACCGGCCTCAACGCTGCCGCGCGCGTCTGGCGAGACCACACCGGCCTGCAGCGGGCGGCACAGTTCCTCTTCGGCTGGGTCTCGCTGCTGCGCAGCCTCGGCGAGACCTCGCCGATCTTCGGTAAGTTCAAGCTGCCCGGCATCCCCGAGGCGCTGTTTCCGCGCTGGCAGGACCTGACTGCTGACCAGCGGCTGAGCGCGCTGGAGAAGGAGCGCAGCAAGGCCGGCACTGACCCCGGCGGCCGGCTCCCCGTGGTGCTGGCGCTGATCGCCGGCTCGGCGCTCCTCGGCGCGGCGTGGACGGGCTGTGGCTCGCCCCTGGT
>ERZ1292629.711-Hain-H43-01um-R1-711-length-36403-cov-27_pt1 | contig 36403 bp, 56 predicted proteins | sample MGYA00564399_ERZ1292629 | MGnify/ENA primary metagenome ERZ1292629 (study PRJEB36523, sample SAMEA6512636) | groundwater metagenome | collected 2019-01-08 | study: AquaDiva: Metagenomics assemblies of 32 groundwater samples
ATAGACGCATACAGCCGGGCTTGTGGTCTGGACCCTGAGCTTGTGGGCGAGCTGAAGTCGGCATTCCATGGATACCGCCCACAGCCAGCAATCAAGAACATCCCCATTGCCTTGTAGATACGTCCCCACGGTTCCAAAATTGAGCCGTGGGGATACTTTTATGGGTTCGTGGGTATGTTGCCAGGCCAGGGTTGTTATAGCACAAAAAGTGTGTCATAACGGCTGCCAACAGGTACTGTTTTGGGGTATGTACAATTTGTGCATTCCGTAGTAATATATGTCAAGTGCGATGAATACATAAATACATAAATCTATGAAAGGAACAGTCAACCCAGTGTGCGTGTTCGGAGTAGAGGATTGTGAGATGTCGGTCGAAGAGGAGCTCATGGAGGCGGAGCGCGAGCTCGACGGCCTGGACCGCGAGGAGTACATGAACAACCTTCCTGCATAGCCTATGGAAAAGAAAACTTTCCCGATGGCGGATGTGCGCAAGGTGATAGCGGACGAGACGACCGCGCAGTTCGGTGCGATGATTGGCATTCTCACCAGCTTCAGCAACGGAACCCTCACGGTGAGTACGGACGAGGAGAACCCGTGGGACCGCGCTGAGGTGAAGCTCCACCTGCAGGACGACCTGTACGGCGAGAAGGTGAGCGACTACTACATAAGCTACTCGTCCCGCTGGCAGGATGCTTTGTTCGCAGAGAAGATGAGCGTGATTATAGGGGGAGTCGCAATGGTCGCGAAAGAGGTCGAGAAGATGGGGGTCGAACCGCGCAAGTAGTATGGCTCACTTCATTATCACTGGCAACGTGCGACGTAAAGGTAAGTCCTATCAGCAAGACCTTGAAGAGATTCGCGTGGAAGCAACAAGCCTCCATGCTGCAGTTGGAAAAGCTGCGAGAGAGGCACACAAAGTGTTCAAGGGCGAACGGTTAGAGAAGATGACCATAACAGCAACAAGAATATGAATCCAGACTACAAGTGGCTATCGGAGTACCTTGTCTCCGAAATAAAGCGCCTCGGCGAAGTCGAGCGCTTCCTCAAAGAAGAGGTTGCCAAGAAGACGGGTGATATTGCCAAGTGGAAGGCTCTTGAGGCTTCGGGCACAAAGTCCCCAGACGAGTGCGCGAAGATGTTGCGGTTCTGCGAGCATAAAATTGGAGAGGCTCAGGACAAGTTGTCCCGTGTATCTCCTAAGTTAGACAAACTCACAGAGCAGCAGCTCATTATCACCAAACTCATAAATGAATAAACATATGCAGGCAACAAAAGAATCAGGTTTCTACTTCGACCCGGTCAAGCACAAGTATTACCTTGACGGGAAGATGATGACAGGGACTACAACCTGTCTTGGTGTGCTCGCAAAACCAGCACTCGTGCCATGGGCCGCGAACCTCGGAGCAGCTGAAGCGTTCCTCAAAGCCTCAGAAATGGAACCGGACGCACTCAATGCTTTCGCTGGTGATATTCAGGAGGCGATACAGAAGTTCGGGAAGATAAACGGAGACGCCTGCAAGTGGCTCGACGACCGCAACCCAGCCTTCAAACTCGCCCGCCAGAAGCACAACGAGCGCAAGGAGACAGCCGGACAGCACGGAACGGACACTCACCTCCTAGTTGAGAGCTACGTGAACCACTGTCTAGCAAACGGCGGCGCGCCGGTTCAACTGGAGGTCGAGGCAATCGTCCAACCATTCGTTGACTGGTCGGTAGCAAACGTGAAGGAGTTCTTGTTCGCAGAGCGTGCGATGCATGACCCGGACCTTTTCTTCGCAGGTACAGCAGACTTTGCGTACGTCGGAGTCGATGGCCGTCGGTACATTGGAGACTTCAAGACCTCTTCTGGTATCTACGGTATCGACTACTGGCTACAGGTGTCTGCATACAGGCACTTGGCAGAGAAGGAGGGTGATGCACCGTATGACGGAATGACGGTGGTGCGCATCGGAAAGGATGACGGCAAGTTTGAGGCACACAGCCTCTACGAGTATGAGTCCTACCGAGACGTGTTCCTCAGCTGCGTGCGGATATACCGCATGCAGCAGGGACACGATGGGATGACGGTGAAGGCCTACTAACAGCAACAGCAAAACTAAACACAAAAACAATATGGCAATCGTAAAAAAGTCATCCGGTGCTAACGGCCCTTGGGTCGACAAGACCAAGGTCAAAGCGGGAACAAAGGTCAAAATCGTGACCGAGTGCGTTCCCACAGACGAGGAGTACCAGGGAAAGATGAGCACTCGCCACGTGGTGAAGCTCAAGGTGCAAGGCGAGGAAGGTGAGCCGAAGAACTTCGACATCAACCGCCCTTCAGTCAACGGCCTCATCGACGCGTTCGGAGAGGACACTAAGGCGTGGATTGGCCAGACCCTAACTGCCGAGACTATGCGTGTCATCGTCGGGGGCAAGATGGGAACTGCGATGTACCTCGTGCCAGAAGGCTTCGAGTTCACCACGGACGCTGGAGGTTATGCGGTCGTACAGCGCATTGGTGCAGCACAGACTCCTATCGCTCCAGAACCAGTGGCACCTCATGTTCCGACCGGTAAGTTCGGTGACCATGCACCAATCGAGTATCCTGATGAGGAAATCAACCCTGAGGACATTCCGTTCTAACTAACAACTCATACATATATTTATGGCAACAACAAAGAAGGTAGTGAAGAAGGTCGCGAAGAAAGCAGTCAAGAAAGTGGTTAAGCCACGTGTACCTACGATTCCGAAGCATATCTTTGACCGTGTGGACAAAGGTATTCAGCTCCTCGACATCTTGCTTGGTCGCAAAGAGTGGCTCAGCCGTATGGACCTGAAGGAGTTCGACATCAAAGACACTAACACTTGTGTGGCAGGTTCGGTGTGGGCAGAGTGCTACGACTTCGGAGAAGATGGTTATGACCGCTTCTGCGCATTACTCAACACTCTTGGTGGCGATGGTACTGCGTATAAGTTCGGCTTCAACACTGATGAAGATGCAGATGAGCACGACACGCAGTTTCAGCAGCTCCAGGATGTCTGGGTTCGTACTATCCAGCACATGAAGAAGCGTGCACGATAATCACTAGGAACATGATAAGCATCAAAGGACACATACGCGTTCTGCGCGAGGGCAAGGAGCCTTTGAACCTCACAGAGTACAGCCGTGAAGGCTTCCCAGAACTTACTTTCAAGTCATGGGAAAGCTTCGTGGAGTGGGCGAAGGAAGCACAGGAACGTGCTGAAAGAGGAGAGATACAAATTGCACTCTAGATATGGAAGGCAACACTGTCAAGAAAATCATCGACACCCTTGCGGAGTGGGCCGCTGAGAAGCGAACCATAGACCCGCAGACCTGGATGGACGCGGCGAGCAAGCTTAACGTGCTGCTTCAGGTGGAGGTCGAGCGGTCTATAGACATGAAGCTTGCTATATCTAAAATGCAAGCAGCGTACATGGCGGACGGCGACACCGCGGCAAAGGCTAAGGTGAAGGTAGAGGCTATGGACGAGTGGGCGATGTTCCAGAAGCAGCAGGCGCTGATTGACCGCGCAAAGGAGACAATCCTCCTCGCGAAGAAGTCAGCAACGCTTGCAATGGAGCTCATGAGAAACAAGCTAGACTAACCAAATATATGGCACCTACAAAAAAGACAGCGTACAAATCACCCTTCAAAAAAGGTCAGGAGGGTGTAAACAAGAAAGAGGCAAAGGACCTCACAAAAAAAGAGATAGAAAGCGTGCAGACCCTTGTTGAGGAGATTGGTTCTGGTAAAAAGAACGGAATCATCATTGTGCTTGAGGAATTCAGTGAGGGGACAAAGCGCGGAATCCAAGGGGTATCTTTCTGCCACAACATTGGTCCATCCGAACGCATTCAGGCAATCGTGCCTGCGCTCGGTATGCCGATTGGTCTCATCATGGTCATCATGGCGATGATGCAGAAGGAAGGAATGGAATAGTATGGTACTCCTCATCCCTATTCTGTTCCTGGTTGTGATGTTCCTCATCATTGAGGGTACTCACTTCCATGTATACGGCTGGTTCATCAAAGAAGAAGAGCTTGATGCTTACCTCGGGAAATATCTTCCGACCGCAACGCTCAACCCATACAGTGAGAGTGGCACACTGTTCTCGGATATGCCGAGGTACGTGAGCCGCAGCAATTCAATCCTGTGCAAGTGGAGCATCGAGCGTTATGGAGTCATCCCTCGCTGGTCTAAGTGGACCAAGCAGCTTGACGAAAAGCGTGCAGAGCTCATGGAGCAGCGTGTGCCAAATACCAGAAAGAAGCTAACCGACTACTAAACTTATGTTCAACTACGTAAAAGAGGGATACCTCAATGTGCCTAAGGTTGTTATCCACGCAGTGCTCGCGATTGTCGCGTTGTTCGTTGTGTTCACTTCGGTAGGTGTTGTAGACGCAGGTGAACGCGGAGTCAAGACCCGCCTCGGAAACGTGGTGGGAATCGTAGAGCCGGGACTTTACTTCAAGGCTCCGTTCGGCATCGAGAAAGTCCATACTATGAGCGTGCGCACGCAGTCTGTCATCTACGAACGCGAGAATCCTCTTGCCTCCGCATCTTCGGACCTTCAGGACGTGAGCATCGCATCGGTGACCAACTACCATGTTGACCCGACCAAGGTTGTCGAGCTCTACCTGCAATACAAGACTCTCTCAGCATTCGAAGAGTCAGTCATCCGTCCAGCGGTTCGCGACACTGTGAAGGCCACAGCGTCTCAGTTCTCAGCGGCAGACCTTGTGACAAAGCGTCCTGAGTTCGCCCAGAAGGTCGCAGTGACCCTCAATGAGCGTCTTGCAGATACATATGTGCTCGTCGAGCAGTCGAACATCACAGACCTTCAGTTCTCAGAGTCCTTCAGCCGCGCAATTGAGGCTAAAGTGACCGCGGTACAGGAGGCTGAGGCGGCAAAGAACACTCTTGAGCGCATCAAGTACGAGGCTCAGCAGACCATCGAGACCGCAAAAGCTACGGCTGAATCGCAGCGCATTCAGGCTCAGTCTCTTGCGGCTCAGGGAGGTGAGGACTACGTGGCATTGAAGGCTATTGAGAAATGGGACGGACACTACCCTTCCACCTACATGGGTCCAAGCTCTCAGATTCCTCTCATAACTATCAAGTAGTATGAACAAAGGATTCACACTCATCGAACTACTGGTCTTGATTGCCATCATCGGCATCCTATCATCCGTAGTGCTTGGGTCGCTCAACACAGCAAGGGAAAAGAAAGCTGCTGAAGAGCACCCTGTTATCCAAAGAAACTAACCATATATACATGACATTACTTGAACTAGTTCTAGTGGCCTCGTGGGTACTCGTGGTGACGTACTACACGTCATACGGTGACTCCATGCGCCCATGGAAGAAGGCAACGATGATTCTCGTCTACGCAATCACAGTTGCATTGGCAATAATGACCTTCTAGTATGCAGAAAACCGTATACGAGTGCGACGGATGCAAGAAGGCAATAGGTGAGGTTGCACATATCACGCTTGTTCTGCAGACCAATCATCCTGGTACTGGTCTCGCTGTTCCGCCTGGTATAGAGCTTCCTGGTTATTCCAGTATTGCAACATGGCGAACTGTGAAGCTTCCTAGGAACTTCCTTCACTTCCACTTTGCTTGTATTGAGAAGTTCTTCCGCAAAGTAGAGAAGGATGCAACAGCAAAGGTAGAAAAGAAGATGGGTAAGAAGTAGATATTCAGTTGATAAATATATTCATCCATGGCAAAGAATTACAACCAGTCTTGCGACAACTGCGGAACCATCTTGTATGGACAAGACCGCGGTGCGTTCGTGAAGAAGTCAAACATCTTCATCAACGGCCAGGTCGGAAAGAACGTGGTTGACCCGGAGACGGAGTGGCACGACGTGGTGTACATGACCAAGGCAAAAGACCAACAGTCTGTATACTGCGACACTGAGTGCCTTCGAGAATGGATGGAGACACAGGAGCAATTGTGGAACAACCGCAAGAAAGCCAAACTACGAGAAGAGGCAGAGTTCGGAATCACAGGACAGGAACGACCGCACACAAGCTTCAACGCTCGTCCAGCGTGGTCCGAGTCAGGTCCAACACCAGCAGTGAGAAAGCAATACGGAGCAGGTCCGCCTGCGCCAGCGCCAAATCGGGAATCCTTATAAGTAGACAAACGAACCCATGAGACAACTTGCTACTGTTCAGAAAATAGCAGAAGTAGTTCCAATCGAAGGAGCTGATGCTATTGAAAAAGTTCGAGTGAATGACTGGTGGTGCGTCGCAAAGAAGAACGAGTTCAAAGAAGGCGACTTATGCGTTTACTTTGAGATTGACTCTTTGCTTCCAATTGACCCGCCGACGTTCGAGTTCCTTGCTAGAGGAAACAAGCCGAAAACGATGACAGTCGATGGTAAAGAATATACAGGATATAGACTCAAGACAATACGTCTTCGTGGGCAGTTGTCCCAGGGTCTTGCACTCCCGCATGCGCAATTCAAAAGCACCTTTGACTCAAGACCGCTTCCAATTACAGTTGGGACAGATGTGTCCGAATTGCTTAACGTGGTCAAGTACGAAGCTCCAATGCCAGCTGAACTTGCTGGAAAAGTACGTGGCAACTTCCCGTCGTTCATCCCGAAGACGGATGAAGAGCGCGTGCAGAATATCGGACAGACAATCATGGACCAGCAAGGTGTGCTGGTATATATTGCTGAAAAACTTGATGGCACGAGTGCAACCTACTATAAAAAGGATGGAGTTTTTGGTGTGTGCTCGCGCAACCTTGACTTGCTTGAAACTGAAGGAAATACACACTGGAAGATTGCTCGTAGGCTTGACCTTGAAAAAAAACTCCCGGAAGGAATAGCAATTCAGGGTGAGATATTTGGGTCAAGTATTGGCACCAACCCGTTCAAGGCTACAGACCAGAACTTCGCGTGCTTCAATGTCTACTCAATTACTGAAGGACGTTATCTTGATTTTGCTGAGTGGATGAACTTCTGCTTGGACAATGGTATTCCTCCAGTACCTGTTCTTGAGTCAAGCATTGCATTAGAAATGACAGCTGAGCAGCTCATCGAAAAATACGATGGACTAAAAAGCTTACTTGCTGATGTACTCACTGAAGGGGTGGTCATTCGGCCAATGAAAGAAGCCCGCGTGCCTATGCGCAATGGTGAGGAAGGTCGTTTCTCATTCAAAGTAATATCTAACCAGTACCTTCTAAAAGGAGGAGAATAACATGAAAATAGGCGACCGCGTTCGTAAGGTAAAAGGTTCAGCTTGGCATGGAATCATTGTTGGCTCGTACAGCACTACGCTTACGCCATTAGGTTGGTGTGTAGAGAGTGAACGTGAACCAGGTTCCGTACAGTTGTACCCAGAATCAGCTCTGGAAATCTATACAGAAGGTGTAGAATAAATCTATGGGAACGAAGGGTCTCAAAATCTGTAAAGGTTGCCACAAAAGCTTCGAGCCACAGTTCACGGACTCGGAGATATTTGACCTGTGGTTTACCGAGAAAGAGATTGAGATGGACCGCGAGCACATGGAGCAGTCTGGTCACTCACACTTGGAAGCGCCAACCCAGGAACTTTGTGCAGTCTGTGCAATGGACCCAGACTTGTTTGCTATCCATGCACCGCTCGGAGGTGAGGTGCAGTATCGCAAGCGGCAGAAGGTCAAACGCATGAAAGTGCAGGACCTAAACGAGAAGGAGTACCGCGTGAAAGCGACCGACGGCACAGCTATGACGTTCGTTGGGAACCGTCCTCCTCCTCAGGAGATTGTCGACATGATGAACGACTTCACGCGTGCTGCTATCAAGCAGAAAGATGAGAAGATTATCAAGAAAAAACGCCCATGGTGGGCATTCTGGAAATGACCAAAAACATATACGTGCACCTGCGAAGGTTGGAGAAGGACGAGGTAGTCGCTAAGACCGTCAATGTCGCAGACAATGTGAACATCGACTTCGATGCTCATGGAAACCCTATCGGAGTAGAGGTGCTTGGCGCATGCATGGTCGACTACGATGGGTTCCGTAAGTGGCAATCACTATGACCGGCGGAGAAGCGGCTGCACTAGTTTTTCTATTTGCAGTCATGCTCCTAGCGTATGACGGCACACCCTAAGTATGAAAGAAATCGTAATCGCATTCGATATAGATGGGACTTTGCTGGACAATGAGGGTATCCCACCTGAAACTCCAGTGCCATCAAGACCTCCGTCAAGTGTGAACTTGGAGGTGGTGTTGCTCATGCAGTTGCTCGCGAAGCATGTGAAGAACGCACGCATCATAGTGTGGTCCGGTGGTGGAAGAGACTACGCAACCCAGATTGTGCGAAGGTACGGCCTGGAAAAGTATGTAGACCGGGTGTATGGGAAACCTGTCAACACACCAAGAGCGTGGAACACGGATGGAGCATACGACTATGATGTTGACGGACCGGTTGACATCTGCTTCGATGACATCCACTCGTGCACATTAGCCGATAAGAATATCATTGTAAAAATGAAATAGAAACCGCGCCTTTTCAGACGCGGTTATTTATTTTCTGTGGTGCTCGGTGTGGTGGTTATTGCATAGCCACCTGACACTAAGTTGCCGGGAATAGTCGTCGTGATGAGCGAAAGCATTCGGTTTCCCGCACACCTCACAGGGCATCCTGGCTATCTTGCCAAGTTTGATTGCATAGTTCACCGCGCGCTGAGCGAGTATCTTGGCCCTGTTTTCGGGCCTCTCTCTCCACCGTCGGTTGGACGCCTTTTTCGCATCCGACCTGTAATGTTTTTTCTGCGTGGCAATTCCCTTTGCAGTCGCCTTATGTCGCTTCATCGCGGCAGCTTTTTGTTTTAGTCGTTTGTCCATCTCCTCATTATATCATGAGGAGGTAGTTCAATAGTGGTAGCGATTAGAGGGAAGGGCCCTCCAGAGCGCCCTCGCGTACCACATGCAGGGAATGGCGACCAAGAACCATACGTACATTTGCTTCCTCCTTGTCCAAACCATATAGTGCCACGGAAAAAGGCCGACCCTCGCGAGGCGGCCTGCTTCCTTGTGTATATCATAACGCGTTAACCGTATTTTCATCTCATATATTGCATACTTTTTGTATGCAACCTATTTCACATATTGTTCACCAGGTACTTATCGGGAAGCCGACTACAGACGCCATGCGTGCGCTGAAGCATTCCATGGACGAGTCCCGGAAGAGTCATACAGTTTGCGAGCACACGCAATATTGTCATCTTCATCATACTGGTCGCCTTCACACTCTGCACCTGCCCATGTACCGTCAAGAATCTGAAAGACTCCCTTAGCTGTGGAGTAGGGGTTTTTTGCTTTTGGATTTATCGGCGCGGAGCACCCGTTGCCTGATTCGCAGTATGCAATTTTCAGCATAAGTGGTTCCTCAGGAAACGTCGCGAGTATTTTCTCCTCTACCGTTAATGGCTTTGGAGGCTCTTCCGGTATAGTCACGGACTTTGCCGTGGACGGGATGAGGAAAACTATGATTGCCGCAGTCGTGACAATTGCTGCCACACCGAGGCGGTTGAGGATGGTACTTATAGGCTATTTTGTCCCACCAAGTCCTCCCGGGGTTGACGGGGTGACGAAGTAGAACGCGAACGCCACAGATACAAGTGTCATGAACTGGTCGCCGTTTATCTTGTCAGCGAAAAGTGCCGCCACTGCAGCTGCCGCCATAAGGATGAACACCACCCCGGCTGGACTTTTAAGTATGTCTTGCATACTTTCCCATTATACTGCTATCGAGGGTCACCAGAAAGAGCCCTGTTCATAGCCGCCCGGGTCTTAGGACCGAAGTTTACACCGGCCCCATCTGGGTCGATTATCTTATTTGATGCTTGGAACTTGGCTACAGCGAAGGCAGTCTGTGGCCCGTATGGACCGAATACGCCCTTCTTCATGTACCCAAGGAACTGAAGAGCCTTCTGTAGTTGCTGCACCTCGAAGGAGTTCTGCATGCCCATTTTCAGGTTCACATTGAACACATAGACGAATGGAGGTTCTGCTGGTGGCTCAGTCCTCACAGACAGCACGCCCTTGATGGCATACGGAATGTAGTACGGCCATGCAAGCTCCTTCATGAAGGGTTCATAATGGTCGAGAATGTCATGGTCGATATTCTCATCCTGGTCCCAATATGCGATTGCATGATTGAGGCGGATACCATCCACTGGTTGGACAGGTTTGCCATCCTTACGGTTCCAGTCCTTTCCAGTTCCGACTGCGATGTGGAGCGGTGCTTGCTTCAAATGCTTTGCGAATAGGTCCCAACGACCAGCCTGTTCAAGTACAACCCATTCATACCCGACCGTGAAGTACATTAGGAAGCGCTTTGCTTTATCCCTCATCACATCAGTAACGAGCGCTGAGTTCAGCCACTCTTCATTGGTATTGAAGTCGTTCGGCTTGTGCCCATCACCCTGTGGCAGGAGACCATTCTTTCTTATCCCCTCCCAGAATGAACCGAGGTCGTTTCCGTTGACGGTCGTTCCATTAGTATTTGCCCCGAACCAATCGGAGAAGTTTGGGTTGCCATCCTCGTCGAAGTACCCACCATCACGAAGGAAGTTCATTGCTTCCTCTGGGACTTTACCACTGTCTATAAGGAAACGAAGTTGAGCCTCCAGTGTGTTGTTCCCAGAGAAGGTCACACATGAGTTCGTGTCGTACCCGAGTTGACCGGATGCACTACGCCTACGCTGCCACTCGTCGGTAGGCTTCCATAGTTTCCAGTCTCCGTTCGGTACACGAATCTCATACTGGATACCGGTCTCAGCACCTACACGGAAGTCGAGCGGACGCACCTTGACGATGACACCGCTGTTCTCTCCTTTTTCGAGGTCTGCCATAAGTGTTTCCATTATTTGTAGTTGCTTGTACCGAAGCCGACGCCATCGAGCATGGTTCCGAGTATAGGACCGATGCTGTCTGGGTCATCCGCAAGCTCGAGCGTGTTGGTAATTGGGATAGGTGCAAAGAGCCCGACAAGAGCGTTCGCCACGCCTTCTGTGGAGTTCAGGTTGACCGGGTCTCCGTCGAAGTTCTTGCCCTCGCCGACGTCCATGAACGTTCCAAGAGCAGGAGATGCCTTATTCGCAAGGAATGTACCGAACAGTGCACCAACTGGATTGAGACGATTGTAACTCTCTTTGCCACCGAGCTTCACCTGTCCCTGTGTAGCCCCGCGTGCAATCACATCTGCAGTCCTCGATGCAAGGGTAACGAAGGAAGCAAGACCAGCTGTCACGTCGACGCGCGTGTTCCCCACTTTTATCTTGCCAAAGTCTGAGGAGGTTGGGTCGAAGTTCACAGCCTCTGGGTTGATGGCTTTCGCAGCAGCGAGACCACCCCCGACACCTACAAGCACGCGCGCGAGGTTGACCGCAGCACGACGCTTGAGGAGCGGGTCCATAGCATCGTCGAACATGTGGGCTGTGAGGAAGTCGAGGTTCGACTTGAAGAAACGCGGAGAGAAGAAGAGGTTGTTGAATGCCTTCGCAAATCCCTCAGCACGACCAAGGTCACCGCGACCGGTAAGGCTGTTGGTGTATGTACCGATGGACTTAAGCAGTTCTTTCTCAGTGGTATCCCTTCCTGCTTTTTCGGCATGCTTCACAAGCTGGTCTGCAATGTCTGCACGTAGTCGGTATGCAGTACCGCTGAATGCTGCTTCAGATGCCTTGTAGACGCGGCCAAGCATCCAGACCCGTTCAGGAAGAGAGGTCGGGAATGCTTCCTCAACAGTACCGAGGTCAAGGCCCATCTTCTTGTACTTGCCGTTCAATGAGTTCTCGCGGCCGTATATCTCAGCCCTAAGAGCGTCGATGACATCGCTGGACGTTCCTTTATTCTTCAGCTGCTGGCCGATGAGCTTCCATGAGTTTGCAGCATTAGATGCCCATTCCTTAGGATGAGCGAACATTGACTTGAACCCTTGGCGAAAGATGAAAGAGTTGTCGAGTGATGCTTTGAGCGACTTCGCAAGACCGCCGATGTCTGAGAACCTACCACCGATGTCACGCATCGGATTGGAGCGGAAGTCATCAAGTGTCCTCTTGTTCGCCTCGCGCTTCAGCTCGGCCACGTAGTTCTCGAAGCGAACCTGCGCAGCACCGGCGTCTATGCGTGAATCACTACCATCCTTCGACGCTCGGTCAACCGCGGCAAGCTTCTCCTGGTACTCATTAGAGAGACGGGTGATTGTCTTTGCTTCGTCGCGGGTGACACCTACGCCGAGCTTCTGTGCGGCAAGGTCACCAAGAAAGTCATCCATCTCAGCAGGGTCGAGGAACTTGTCCATCTTCTGGACGCGGTCGATAAGTGCGCGCTTTGCTTCAGGCTTCATGCCCGTGACAGTTTCAAGCCACGTGATGAGGCCTTTCTGTTGGTCCTTCAGGAGTGTCTTTGCCTCATACAGAGCATTGACCGATGTCGCGTAGTCTTCGTCAAGGAACTTCGCGAAGTAGTCGTGTCGCTCCTTTGACGTCATCTCAGCCAACTTTGCAGGGGTAATCTCCCCGGACTTGAGTCGGGTCTTAAGGGCCATTGCCACGTTCTTAGGAATGCAGGTGAGTCCAGCCATAGTTAGCAGGTTATAGAGTTGATGACATCGTCCCAGGTCTTCTTCGCCACAACCTTCTTAATTGTAGCGTCTCCAGCCTTAGCTTCTTTCTTCACGTCGGACGGCTGGCGACGACGAGTCTTTGCCTTCGCGCGGAGGTCCTCAATCTCGCGCATCGCAGCAACAGCATCTGCTGGTTCGTTGTTGAAGCCGGACGAGCCGAGTGTCTGGGCCGCTGTTGCGCGCTCCTCCGCAATCTTCGAGCGGGTGAGCCTTCGGAGCGTCTCGAAGTCGCCTTCCTTCGTTGCTTTGTTCTTCACAGCGTTGAAGAGAACCTGAGGAGCTACTCCGTCCGGCACAGGTTTGGTTCCGACGGCCATGTCCACCACATTCGGGTCGTCCATGAGGCGGGACACCTTGTCTATCTGGTCGGCCTTGGAGATGGAGCCAATCTTCGCGAGCTGGTCCTCCGGGATAGCGTCATACCCCTGTTCCACGAGCTTTCGGTTCGCATCCGAGGCGGCCTTCGATACGGTGGTCGGCTGACCCGGCCTTGGGGCCTTGACCTCCACGGTCGCAACCTGTTTTGGTACGTCCATAGTCACAGGACGCCCACCGGTCGACGTTATACGGACCTGTGGGGATGGTTTCGACTTGGGCAACGGTTTAGTGCCAACTGTGCGCTTGGTGCTCGTACGGGTCGTTTTGGTGACTCCAGACGCAACTTCGGGAGCCTTTGACACAACATTAGACACTCCAGGCGCAACCTGAGGTATCGGTTCGTACGATATGTCAGACTTTGCACGACTTGCAGGGCGTGCAAACTGTATCTCTGGGAGGGAACTTTGAGCCCTTGGACCTGCATTTATGACCGGTAGTTGGTCCTCCGAAAGGTATGGTTCAGACTCCCTGGTGATGTTCACTTGGCGCGCATTTGCACGAGTTGCACCAGGACGGATGTTTGCATCTTCTACAGGAAGTTGCTTGAACCTGCGGATGTTGGACTCTGGAATGACGCCGGCGCCTGGAGTGTCGAGTTGTTCCACCGGCAGTGGGCGAAGGCGGGTTGCCTCTGCTTCTGCAGCACGTGCAAGTGCTCCTGGGCGTGCAAGAGCAGCACCTCCAGCACCGAGCACTAGTCCAGCCCCGCCGCCGATTGCGACACCTTTGCCAGTCTCCCTCAAAGTGGACTCAATCGTAGAGTCGCGGCGCTGCAATTCATCACCTCCCATGTATGCACCTGCGCCAATAGCACCTTCTTTTGCTCCTTGGATACCGGCTTTCGTGATATTGCCAAGGAACGCTGTACCAGCAGTAGCCGGAACCTTTCCTCCAGTGTAGACGGTGGCCGCGTACTTTGCGGTGTCACCGAGAATCTGCTTAGCACCTCCATCGTCCCATCCGCGCTGCGGCTCGATGACAGCACCGGGTCCTCCGAAGATAGAAGGGACTTCCATCGGCTGGTTTGCCGCAGTCTCAAGCCTTCCGCCGAAGTCGCCGCCTATCGCACGGCCTGCTGCTGTGGCAAGTGCCTGCTCAGCACGGATGACAGGCGTAGCGAGGGTCTTCATCGGGTCGTCGACAAGAGCCTTTCCCACGGACTGCAGGACCCTCGGAATACCCTTGACGGTTTCCTTGGTGAGCTCCCACGGGTTGTTCATGCGGTCGGACTCGACCTTCGCCTTCTCGGCCTCCACCTGGTACCCAGCGATGGTGTTCTCGCGGTCAGTGCGCCTTCGCACACTGCCGAGGAACCCTGAAGAGCCCGATGCCTTCGTGGGCGTCGAGCTGGTTGGCGTTCCTCCGTTCAGTGTGTCGAGGAAAGCCATGGTGTTATTCAGGAAGCGCGCCTGCTACGAGCTTCTTCTCTACAGGAGTGAGTCCGTACCCGTTGTCAGGTAGACCGGTCTTTGGGTCAGCATACAGCTGCGAGCCGAACATCTCGATGAACTCCTTTCTGGTGATGCCGTACTGTGCGGCTTCTGCTGCTGCGGCCTTGAACGCCTTCGGGTTGATGTACCCGTTCTGGTCGGTCGTAGGCGTACCGTCTCCCATGACGTTGCCTGGAGTGAAGGCAGACGCGAACTGCCCGACGTAGTCCTGCTTCGTCGCTTTACCTTCTTTAGCAGCATTTGCGGCAATACGGTTCTCGCTCTGCACATCAAGAGCATACTTGAGACCAAACTGGCGGACGTCCTCCTGGAACTTCTTCTCAGCCATAGCATCAGATGCTACGTCACGAGTGCGTCCGTATGCGGTCTTGTCTGCATCATCGTTCACTCCGTACGTCTCCCTCGCTGCGGTCATTGCATTCTTGATGTACTCCTGGAATGGAGCAGAAGCGATAGCAAGGTCGGCAAGTTCAGCGGTCGACTTGCGCTGATTCTCACGAAGGTCACCTGCGAAGGTCTTGAAGCCTTGGCCCTGCTCATTCTTTCGCACCTCTCTTTCTTGCTCGCGCGAGAACAGCTGTGCGTCTGCGGTCTGCTTATTCAGCTTGTCGAGGTTCTCATTAGCCTCTTTGAGGTCACGAGACGAGTACATGCCAGCGAGCATGTCTGTGTATGCTTTGCGATAGTCGTTCGGGGCAGTGCCTCCACCCCCAGTGAAGCCGGACGGAGCCGAGTACGAGAATCCAGATGAGCTTCCTGCTGTAGGACCAGAAGATGCGGATGCGCTAGAAGCGGGTGCAGAGAATGCTGCAGGTGCTGAGAACGAGGATACGCTTGTCCCAGTCCTAGACGTGGTGCCACCGCTCGTGCTTCCTGTCTTTGGAGCAAGAGGGTTCACATAACCAGGGTCAGCCTTCGGGTTGATGACACCTACACCAGCTGCTGCTGGCTTTCCAGTAGCAGCTGAAGTCATGGTCGGAGCTATTGTCCTTCCACCACCGTTTGGACCAGATGGTATGAAAGGCATACCTGCTTTTTGAGCAGTAGCGTTTGCAGGGTCAACCCATGAACGGTCTGTACCGATGCGTGGGTCTGTCTTTGGATTGAATGTCGAAGTGGCCGCTGCCTTCGGAGGTGCGGTCGTGGACGGTGCCTTCCCAGGAGCATACGGTCCAGCATAGGTCGACGTTGACGCCGGCTTCGCTGGGGTGCTCGAAATGCTCCCGAAGAGACCCGAGATGAACTGCTGGAACGGATTTGCTGCTGGTTTGGTTGCCATGTTAGTAAGTGTTAGTTGAAGCCTGAGGCGTTCTGCATAGCTTGATAATAAGGTGCCTCCGGCAGTGCGTTCTCAGAACCGAACGGAGGAACGTACGCGCCCTCCTCCGTCTCTCCCTCGTTTTCGAGCATCTGCCCGATGAGGCCGCCGTAGTCCTTCGACTCGCCGTACTCCACACCGCCGTCGTACTGCATCCAGTATTGCTTGGCGCGGGTGAGGTCCTGCTGCTGCTGCCAGTAGATGGCCACAGCACGCCAGAGGATTGCGGGCTGGTACGCGTTCGGAACGACCGGCACCTCGCCTATGGTGTAGGTCGCGGAACCGGCAGAGATTGAGGTTCCCTCATACGGAGTGTCAAGAGTGAGGGTGGTCGTAGAGCCTACCGCAGAAATCTTGTACCACATTCCGTCGCCACCGTTTGCTGCAGTAGTCTGTGCAATCTGGATGTACTCTCCAATCATTGAGGCGTTCCACGAAGTGCCAGAACCAACGACCGCTGTGCCTGCGTTTGCGATAGAGACGATGGTCCCGGTCGTATAGTCTGCCTTCGTGAGGTTCGCAACCTCCAGACGGCCGCGGAGCCTGATGACGTTCCCGGTCACGGATGGGATTGGACTCATCTTGTAAGTCTTCGCCTCGACGTAAGTGAAGTACGGGGTGCTTGAAGAGCCATACCTCGCTTGGAGCACGCGCTTCCACTTGGTCGGGTCGAATATCATCTCTGGAGTGTAGATAGTCGACGTGGACGAGGCTGTGCTGTCGGAGTACACCCACATGTCGATGAGCTTGCGGAAGCCGTTCGGAATCTTGTAGGTCTCCTGGTCCGCCACCGTGGTCATGTCCTTGATGGACTCGAGGAACCGTAGCTTACCTCCCTGCAGGTTGCAAATGGTGCGGATGGAGTCGTTCAGCAGGGTATTGCCCAGTGACACGTTGTCCGTGGTGGTGTTCTTCGTGAGAACCTTGTACTGGTTGATTAGCTGTGTGTATGTCATCATGGCATTTGTAATTAGGCGGTGGCAATAATGTCGGAGGCAGGGACCAGCTGCAGCTCCTCGATTGTCACGTTCTCCGAGCCCCGCATCTCGACCTTCACCTGTATCCAGGTCCTTGGGTCATCCTGCGGGATGGAGATTGACTTATAGCCGCTGGTGTCAGTATACGTTATCGACTCCTCCAAAAGCTCGAAGTTGTCAACACTCACCTGCCCCACATCGGAGGCCGAGATGCCAGTGACAGCCTCGCTCAGCGTGACCGTGTAGGTCGGGTTCGCATAGGTGATGGATGAGATATGCCTCATAGAACCAGCTCCCTCACCAGAGAGCACTGTCACCTCGTACTTCCCGCCGTCGGAGCCGGCAGTGAGCACATTCGCGAAGTTCGTGTCAGCAGAGGTGAAGACTGTTGACGAAGTCCAGGTCACATTGCTTGCGGTAGAGAACGGCAGACCGTTCAGCCACTTGTCCTTGAACTTGAAGCGGATGGAGTCATCAGCAGTGAACACTCCGCGATACTTGCACCAAATCTTCTTAGCGTCGTCCGCGATGTCGGAGGTCTCAATACGCGTGGTCGTGAGCTGTGCGACGTTGTTGGCTCCCTCGATAACCGTGAAGAGAGTGTAGAAGTCGTTTACACCATCGCTCATTCTAGAGCCAGACAGGAAGTAAGAACCGTCAGTGTCAGCTGTTGGAGGAGATGATTCCCATACTACTTGTGCAACTGCACCAGCTCCTACTCCGTAGACCATCTGTGAGAAGTCTGTTGTGGTGACAACCGCACCGAAGGCGTGAGAAAGTCCGCTAGCCTCGTCGTAGTCGTAGATGCCGGACGGGAAGTTCTCGTAGAGCGGAGAACCATATTGTCCCTGGTCGATGTCTCCGTTTATGTTTATCGTGAGACGTCCGTTCACGACCGTCATACCACGCTGGTACACCGGTTTGCTTATCGGATTGTCAGAGCTGTTGAGATAGCCCTGCAGGACCTTGTAGATAGGCCACTGTGCAGCGTAGCTGAAGCCACCTCCGTTGTATTTAAGGAGCCTTCCATCAGCAGTGACCACGAAGAAGTCTGTGTTGCGGAAGCAGCCGGAGAGGACCTCAGGGGTGTCAACGTCATACTTGTTGGTCCATGTTGGCGCAACCTCGTCCCACTCGAACACCGCACAGTTAGTGCCGTCGAGCGTGCGGGTCCCGATAAGCGTGCGCGTGTAGTCAGAGCGAATCCACACTATCTGGTAGTTGGACGGGATAGTGAGCGCGGTCGTATTGACCCCCGCGATGGTTCGCTTCTTGAGCTCCTGCCCGTTCCCGATGAGGAGATAGTTGCCGGATGCTGATACACAGAGAGGATGCGGTTGTCCGCTCGTGAGCGAGAACAGTGAGTTCGTCCATGTGCCGGACACCAGTTTAGAGAGGTTTGTGCCTGTGGTGCAGTAGAATCCATCGTTCCAGGCAACGCCATCAGAGTTGTCGGACATGGACGGTGTAGAAGCATTGGTAAGCTGCCCCATGTTCGAGAGCGAACCGAAGAGCATGAAAAGCTCGTCATCAGTCACCACAATGTACTGATTCGTTGAAGAACCACCAGACATAGTCGCTCCGAACTGGCCATAGACGATTGCGATGACGTGGTCGAAGTTGGAGCCGGAGGTGTTCTCCTGGTACACAACAAGACCACGCCTCGCGATGGAGACGATGCCCGGCACCTCGGTGTTCAGGTTTCGAGACGAGTATATGGAGCCGAAGAGGTTGCCAGTGTTTGGCTGGGACCATGTACGGTTCGGAGGGAGGACGATTGGTTGTTTTATCATATTAGGTTGCGGTAGTCACAGCGGTCCATGCGGTCACCCCATCAGTGTTGATGTATGCACGTGTAGACGTCGAAGAACCGTCTGTGCGGAGGAACAATGAGCCCTGAGCTGCAGTTATTGAGGTATTCGGAGAACCTGCTCCATAGTAGACACCAAAACCTTTCGTGCCTCCCATTGGGAAGTACGATGCTCCTGGAATTGACACGAAGCCCTGGATTATCTGCTGGGACACGAAGTCAAGCGGGTAGTTCAGCTGCTGCGTCTCCTTCGCGACCTTCCAAGCCTCAATCTCTTTGAAGCGCTCTTCAAACCCCTCGACCTTGGTCGCGAGGTCCTTGAGGACTTCCTGGTTGTTGTTTGGTTTGTCAGCCATTTTGTGTTGGGCCCTTGAACTTGTTCTTCAGCCACAGGGAGAAGAAGTCGAGGGCTGCTACTCCCATATACCCAGTGATTCCGGCTACTGCCACGTGGATGTTATCATCCGCTGTGAAGTTAGTCGCCATGACAGCTCCAAGGAAGCCGGCAAAACCAGAAACAAACATGTTTGCAGCAAGAAGCCACAATATGCTTGTCTTCGTTGGAAGCTTTTGCATCGCGAGGAGTTGGGTAAAAACCTTCGCGGCGCCGCCGGCAGAGCCGAGGACAACCCATACGAGTGATGTGAGTGATTCGAAGCTGTGCATCTTGTGTTCCATTATACGTGCACTAAGCGTTTCCACTTAGGCTTTTTACGTTGGCAATGAGGTTTCCGGCTATCGACTTTATGTTAGCCTTCACGTTCCCGTCGTACGACTTCAGGTTGGTTGGACCTGCAGCCGAGACCACATCGACCTCGATGGCCACAAGGTAGCGGCCACCGTTTACAGATGACGTAGACCCGACGGTGCGCGAGCCTGTTGCCACAGTCGTATTTGTGTCCAGTGTCTGCGTACCGTTCACAGATGAAGAACCAACTGCGGTGAAGTCGTTTGTACCTGTGATTGTTCCACCGTTGTCATGACGAGAAGCTCCAGCAATCCACGCGTTCGCATTGACGACTGTGACTGTAGTCGTGATGCTGGCTGCGGATGCGGCATTGGACGCTTCACCGTGAGCGAGTGCTTGACCAGACTGCGCCCCACCTGAGTAGAGCACAGCATTGAAGAACAGGTATGATGTGCTGCTATACGTGATGGACAGGTTTGCGTTGGATGTAGTGCTTGGTGCGACCAGCAAGTACGAACGGAAGGTGCCGTTAGCTGTAGAAGTGGAGCCAACAACCGTGCCAAGGTCCACAGAGTCATACGTCTTTGAGCTCACAGTAAGCGACGCATTGTCGTTGTATGGGAAGGCAGTCAGCACACGGTCTGAGCCAGACGCAGTCATTGTGACGGTCCTGGTAGCAGAGCCAGACGCTCCGTTGTCAATCTCGAAGTCAGTCCTTGCGATTGCGAACACGTAGCCTGAATACTGTCTGAACCCAGGCATACCCGCAGGCACAAGCGATGGCACTGCGAAGTATACTTTTTCAAGCTTCCATGACTTCAGGAACGAGCGAACACACGCTTCTGCATGCGCAATAGCCGCCTCCCACGTGAAGAAGAAGCGATAGACGTTTTGTCCATCATGCACAACCGCCATCTCACGGCGCAGTTCTAGCTTTCGACCGAAGAGCAGCTCAAACACACGGAACACGTTGTGCGTCCAGTTGTCTCGTGCCCACTCTATCTTCGGCCGGTAGCGAGGACCGGAGAAGTTTGCAGCGATGTGAGTAAGTAGTTCCAGCATATATGTTATGCGACAGTTATCTGCCAGTCGGTCGAAGGGTTGAAGTATAGTTCGTCTGCTGTGAGAGCGTAGCCAACAGTACGGATGATGTTGTCCGCGCCGGTCGGAATGGTTCCCTGAATCGCGCCTGCAGTTTCGCCCACATACTGTGTGGCACCTACAGTCATTGCTGGGAACTTCGCGTCCGCACGGATGATTCCCTGGAGAAGAAGAGTACACGCAGCTCCGTCTGTTCCTGCGACCACGACCATTGCAAGGGCCACAGGGCCAGCTGTTGCGGCAGCGTCCGCATCAGCAAGCTCCCAGCGAGAATCAGCCACAGCAAGGTACACAAGGTCACCGAAAGCTTGAGTATAGCCAGCCGTCGCTGTGACGGTAATACCAGTCCATACACCATCAGCAGAACCGGCTGGGTCGAGCGCAATCGAAGTGGACTCAGAAAGCACGAGGTTTCCCCCCGCGAGCGTAAGCGAATTACCAGACTGCGTAAGGGTAAGGTCCCCGTTGTCGAAGTTTATGACACCTCCTTCTGCAAGAAAGAGGTCAGACCACTGAAGAGCGGTAGTTCCAAGAGCTGAACCATCGTTAGCACCAGGAGTGACTGAGCCATCTCCGTACACCTCCAACTTGCTTGCTTTGGTCGTTGAGTTGTTTGGGGTGACCTGAACGCTGAACTTGGTGCCCATGTTGGCATCCGTGTAGTTCTGTGTAGCGGTTATGACCAGTGCACCAACAGATGAACCTGCGTATCCTGTCGCTCCGTATGGATTGGAGCCGAACACAAAGAGCCTGTCGCCGCTTTGAAGCGCAGACGGCGAAGAGATGGTTCCCCGAGACGGGAAGGTCTTGTAATTCACAGTGCTGCCGCTTTCGATTCCAGAGCCATACACTGCGAGCGTTGACTCGTTAGCACCACCGGCTGTGATGTCCACAGTGTTGCCTGGGGTCATTCCGATACCAAGCTTTCCAGCGCTTGAATCATATAGAAGTCCCGCGTTTGTCTTTGGACCAAGTTCGCCGGTCGCGCCAGTGAAGAATGCGATAAAGCACGATGTATCACTTGCTTCGTTGGCAACAAGTATAGAAGTGAGTCCTGTGCAGTTTGTCAACGTGCCGGACGATGGAGTACCGAGTGCACCACCATTGACCACAAAAGCTCCTGCCGTTCCGACGTTGACTGCAAGCGCAGTTGCTACCCCGGTGCCAAGGCCCGAGATGCCTGTTGCGACCGGAAGGCCAGTACAGTTAGTCAATGTTCCAGATGTCGGTGTTCCAAGAATTGGTGTAGTGAAAGACGGCGAGGTTGTCATCGCAACGTTCCCAGAGCCGGAGACCACATACTCGCCGAGTACACCAGCGTTGTTGTACAGAACTCGGGTAGTCGTGCCGGAGCCGACCGCTGTGGTACCTACAGTGATGGTGTCGATAGGTGAAGGTGCCACCCACTGAAGACCTGTGCCGGTTGCACTGTTCGCAGCGAGTACGTACGTGTCAGTTCCCACAGCGAGCTTTGTGAGCGTGGTCGCAGCGGAAGCAACAAGGATGTCGCCCTTCGTATACGAGGACTGATTTGTTCCGCCGTTCGCTACAGGAAGCACTCCAGTGACACCGGTCGTGAGCGGGAGTCCAGTACAGTTCGTAAGCGTGCCTGAAGTTGGGGTACCGAGAACAGGCGTGACAAGTGTCGGCGATGTTGCAAGCACGACCGTGGAGCCGGAACCTGTGGTAGTGGCAGCAGCAATAGCAGTCCCGTTTCCTGCAAGCACAGGAGAGTTGACAGTTGTTGAAATAGTGATTGCTGGGGTAGTGGTAGCAGTGGCGACCGTACCAGCGAATCCATTTGCTGTGACTACAGAGACAGACGTGACAGTACCTGCACCACCTGCCGTGGTGGTGTAGATGCGCCCGGTAGCCTCGTTGCCCTGGAGGTTGTATGTACCACCGTCAGACCCCACAAAAAGAGTGGAGGTGACGTGGTTCTGGTCTCGTACTGCTTGCTCAGCCATGGTTTATATGTTATCTATTAAAACCTCCCCAGAGGAGTTCGCTACCCACGGGTAGGAAAGACCGTCTTGCCCGACGAACATCATACAGTCCACATAGTTCTCGTCCTGGGCGTCAATGGGAACCATCGTGAAGGAAATCGTGTCCGTGACGTTCACGCGCATTGAACCCGAGGATTCCTCGATAGCAATGCGCACTTTGTTCGTCCCTTGGACGGTATCGGTATTCAGCACGGCCATCTTGCCGGGCACGAAGTTCTGGTCTCGGACAGCGTTTGCCATATTAGTAGTAGGTGACAGTGATGTCGGAGTTAGCTACCCCGGTCACTATGCAAAGACCAGTTGAGAATGCAAGGTCATACGTGAGGGTCACAGGCATAGGTGACGCTGGAACAGTGATGCTTCCAATGACTGGGGTTGTTGCTGTCAGCGCATCGTGCAAGACAACAGTCGTCGTTGCTATTGGTTTGTTGAACGTAATGCTCTTCAGGAAACCGGCACCCGACTTCACAAGCGTTGTCGCTTGGGTCGTGATGTTTGAGTAGCTGTAGAAAGGCGCAGCTTTGTTGTTGGCGTCTACAGGAAGTGGTGTTGAGTAAGGCATATTATTTGACTTCTTTTAGGGCAAACATCTTTTCAACCTCCTCACGGTCAGCCGCAACCTTAGCCTCGGCATCAGTCAAGAGTAGGGCACGCTCGTCCAGTGACTTCCTGTCATTGTCCAGGAGCCTCTTCTGCACCGCAAGCGCGCGGGACTTCTCTTCGAGCTTGCCCTCGCGGTCCTCGACGTTCTTGAGCCAAAGCGCGCTCTTTTGGTCGAAGCGAGCCATGATTCCCTTCAAAGCATTGAAGAGGTCAACCGTCCTTGACGCTACTGTGCGGACGTCGGCTGCGACCGTGTTGACCGCGTCGTAGTTCTCCATTGCCTGGTTCACGACTGCTTCAGACTCTGCGAGCACGCGGTCTACTGCGGCCATAGCCTTACCCTCCCTTTCAACAAGGTAGTCGGTCTCAAGACCTTTGACATCATCCAGTGCGGTGTGCGCATCGGACACAGCGATGTTCGTGCGAGCGAGCTCCTCGAGAGCCTGCATCTTCTCCCTGTCTACCTTGACGATTGTTGGGTGGTTGTCCATAGTGTTTTCTTTTTAATAATAGAACTGTCGGCTGCTCCGGTTCCTGCCTCCGGCGAGTCTCTGTGAGTAGCAGCCCGGAACCGCTACTTAAGCAGCGCCTCGAGTTTCTCTTTGCTTGCACGCTTGTCATGCGGAATCTTCCGCGCTTCAAGCTCTGCGAGGACTTCCTGCTTGTCCTTGAAGGACTTCGAAGGGTCTTCCTCAGATGTTGGTACTGTTGCCACTACCTGGAGTCCTGCTGTTGCCTCATCCTCTTCCGGGGTTGACGCTACGACTGGTCCTGGAGTCACCACAGCCTCCGTGACTGGCTCTTCCTGCTTGCCCTTTACCATTTCCTCAAGTGCCGCGATGCGGGCGAACAGGAGGTCGGTTTCGGTCTGCTTGGCTGGCTTATCCTCAGAGTACATCTCCTCGATAAACTCGCGCTTCAGGCTTTCGAGAGCACCCTCGTCCCAGATAGCCTTGACCATTGGGTTTCCTTGGGCGTCTGTCTCCTGCTTGTTGCTCGCGTTGCGGACGAGCACCTGCTTTGCGAGGTTAGTCGCAAGGCGCCATCCAACGTGGTACGGGAGCATTTTAGTCTCCCCTGCCGCGATTCCGGGCTTACCGGACGACCCTGTGATTGGTCGCCCGTCATACATACATCCCATGTCTGGGGTGAAGTCGAACGGCTGGGTGTTGCGGAAGGACACCACCTTATAGTCGTTCGCCATGTTCTGTTCTGCTGTTTGTTCCATTGTCTGGTTGTTGATTCATAAACGGGGAGCTTGCCTTCCCCCGGCGGTTTCCCGCTCACGGCCCACCCGGTGTAGAAGAGGGTGGATGGGCCGGACAGCGAGGAATCGCTATGCGATGAAGAATCGCACGAGCGCACCCTGGTCTGCCGCGTCGTTCGCGATGATGGAGTAGCCGAGGCTCTGCTCATCAAAGTCGCCCTTCGCGGTGGTTCCCTTGAGAACCTGGCCGGTGGTGTCGTCACCTGAGACGAACGAGCAGCCGATTGTCAGGACTTCTCCTGCAATAGCGCGCCCATCGCCCTCAGTGAGAATCCAGCCGTAGTCGCCAGAGGCGGCCGCGCACTGGAAAGCTCCCTGAGTCTGCTGCACCTTAGAGGTGATAGCAGCGATGACAACGTCGGACATGCTTCGGTAGGTGAGGTCCGAGTCCGCAACAGCGAGCGCGGTGGCAAGCGCAGTCTCAGGGTAGAGAGTGAGCGTGGTCGCGTTGTTGGTGCGAATCTTGAACGTCTGTCCTACGCCAGTTCCCTGGTCGACGACGCCGATTGCGTCCTCGTATGCACCGACCGTGAGGCTGTTAGCCGCGCGGGTGAGGTACACGATGCGTCCCTGGTTGTCAGTGGAGCTCGACCAAAGGTCAGTAGCAACCGCTGCGGATGGGACAACAATGTTGCCGTACGCAATGGTTGAACCGTTCTTGACGAACTTCCACTCGCGGCCGTCAGGCGTCGAAGCGCGCTGTCCGAGCTTGAACTCGCCGCGTGCTGTGATGGTCTGATAGACCGACTGGAAGGAAATCTGGTTCATGGTGTGTTTTCAGGTTCGGGTTCTTAGCCCTCCCCAGTTTGGGTCAGCGACCCTTAGGTGGTAATGCGCTTTTGGCCGGTGCGCTAACCGTATCCTTCTTTGGCTTTGCGTCGCTCCTGAAGCGAGCCTTGCCTCCGAAGAACTTCTTGTTGACCGCCTCTTTCAAGGTTGCCATACTAAGAAGCCGTCGTGATGGCTGCCCATCCAGTTGAACCGTCGGTATTCACATACAGACGAGTCGATGTGGAAGAACCGCCAGTGTTGATGCAGAGAGAACCCTTTGCACGAGCGTGCGTAGGAGCGTCCGACGTCACCTCTACAGTGATTGTGGTCGAGTAGAGGGTAATCGGAGCACCCGCCGCTACGGCACCTGCGGTCGCAGGAACTGCGGTTGCAGACTTCAGGATAGCGTTAGCCGCTGAAGTAAGGCCGGCAGTAAGGGTCACGAGACCAGTAATGGTCGTGACTGGGGTAATCGTCACGCGGCCAGTCGAAACAGAGCCGATGCCGATGGTTCCAGTTCCCTTTGCGTTGATGATGAGGTTTGTGTCAGCGCCTGAGTCGGTCGTGACGACCGCAACAGTGCCTCCGGTCACCGCACCTGTCACCTTCAAACCTGCTACTGCAGATGCGGTTGACGCGTCAACACTGAACACTGGGGTCGCACCAGCAGCAACTGCGCCGACAGTAAAGCCTGCCGCTGCGGTTGTCTGAATGGTTGACGCACCTGTGACCGTGAGAGTGTCGGTGACAGCGTTTCCGAGAACTGAGTTGCCGGTGACAGTGAGCGCGTCGAGTGTGACGTCGTCGAGCGTGATGTCTCCGGTGACCGCGAGGTCCCCACCGACGGTCAAGTCACTAGTGGTCTGAATCGGCAATGCCGAGTAGATGCCACCGTTGTACTTCACTGCTGGCGAGTAGTTCTCTATTGGGTTTGTGCCTGGTGTTGCCATAAGTCCTTTTGGTTATTCTCTCCCCTACGCTCTACGTAGGGTCAAGAGCGACTAAGCAGCCTCTTCGGCTGGCGCCTCTTCCTCCTCAACGGATTCTTCGACGACTTCCTCAGCCTCAGCTGGGGCTTCTACCTTTTCCTCTTCGCTCATGTTGGTGTGCGTTAGGGGATTGACAATCGAACTACGACGCCCCTGCGAGCTGGCCCTGGAGACGTGGGCTCGTAGCGATGAAGTTTCCTGCGTACAGGAGGTATCCGACCTTGGTGAGCTGGTCGACCGGGCTCATCATCTTGCGGAACTGGAAGCCGCGGGTTGACTTCACGTTGCCTGGAACTCCGGTAGGAACAGCATCGCTGGTCTGCTTGAAGTTGGCGGTCATGATGTCAGCGTCCTCGTAGTTAAATCCTACGAAGCCGAAGCCCTTGGAGTTCACGAAGAAGAACTTACCGGAAGGAACCTGCTCGTCCTTCGCGATGCCGGTGCCGCGGAAGGAAAGGTATACGTAGCCCTGGGAGCCACCATTACCAGGAGTGTTTGGAACACCACCCCATGCGTTCATCTTAGGGTAGCCAGACGTCGCGTAGTTAGCGCGAACGTTTGGAGTAAGAAGAGACTCATAGGTGCTCCAGATGCTCTTCGTGGTGAAGGCGAGGTCTGGAGAGTCAGTACCGATAGTCACTGCATCGTCCGCCGTAGCAAGCTTTGCAAGAGTAAGGGCACCGGTGGACGCGAGGTAGTACCCGTTCCACGCGGTGTAGGTCGAACGGGAGAGAGAGCCATACGTTGCGAATACGGTGCTGTCAGCAGCCGCGTTTGCAAGGGAGTCCCAGTCGTTGCCCGTACCGTTGCCGGTGTAGAGGTTCTGAGCCATCACGTTCATGAGGGACTGTGCCTGAGAGTCGAACTCCGTATCGAGGAGGTTGACAATCTGCTCGTCGCCCATGTTGGCGGTGGTTTCTGCGATTGCAACCACGACTGGCTTGTTGGCCGCCTTGAGGTTGAAATCAGTCTTCACGCGAACGTTCTGGCGGTCCGTATCAAGACGGTCTGCGATACCCATGTTTCCACCATTCGTAGTGTCCTGGTACTTGATAGGGAACTGGTAGCTGGTACCTGAAGTCCACGCCTTGAGCTTGTCTTGGCGCTGGAGGAAGGTCATAAGACCTGGTGTACCTGTGGTCACCTGGTCATACACCTGCTTCAGGATTTTCTCGCGAGTGGTCGTGGTGACCGCGGCGTTAAATATCATGGTTAGTTGTAGATTAGTCTGTTCAAGTCCTGTGATGGACCCGGAAGACTACTACTTTCCCTGAGCTTTGAGGGCTCGCAGGTAATCAACCGAAGACGCGAATGAGTCTGGGTCGAGGCTTCCGCCTGTCGCCCCTGGCTTTGTCGACACTGGGTCAACGCGGGCCTCTACATTCTGCTTGGTGACTGTCTGCGCCTTCTTGATGGCACCAAACATGTCTTTCATGTTCGAGTGGGCCACGCGTAGGTCTTGGAATCCGTACTTCATCGCATGCTGGAAGAGCGCACCCTCGTTGACGTTCGGGTCTCCAGCCTTCACCTCAGCGAGCTGAGCGATTGCCGTGTCTTCGATTGCCTGGCGGGCTTCTGCCTCCTTCTGCTGCCTCTCCTGCATTCCTCCGAGGATTCTCTGCTCAATCTGAACAGCGAGCTCTTCGTATGTAGGTGGGATGTAGTTCGGGTCCTTTAGTGGGTCCGTAGGCGTCTCTGCCGGGGTTTGCTGCTGCCGGTATACCGCAAGGTCCTGAGACTTCTTGGTGTAGTCGGGGTAGAACTCTTCCTTCCAAAGGGTCGAAAGAGTAGCAGCGTCCACTTTTCTGCCGTCCGGGAGCTCAAATAGCTCTGGCTCGACTGCGGGAGTGGTTTCCGCTGGAGTTTCTGCAGGAGTCTCCTCTCCTTCTGGTGTGGTCTCTTCCGCCTCGACTTCCGTTGTTTCCTCGGGATTGGTCTCTTCGGGAGTGACTTCCATTGTCTCTTCTGGGTCCATATCAGTTCTTGACTGCCCCCTCGCGACTTGGCCTTGCGGCTGAAGCGAGTTGCTTGGTCAGATGTTAGCTGGTATTAGTTTATACCGACATCCCGGTCGGAGGAACGTTTCAAGTGTTAGCAACTCACTGCGAGTTGTACCCTTTCTTGAACGCGGTCCTGGTTCCCTTCAATGGGTTGATGCTGTCATAGGGCTTTATGTTGCCGACACGGAAGTCATGCTGGCCCTGGTCCACATTGCGCTTGATGTTGCGTCCTACTTCCTGCAGACCGCGCTCTGTGTCCTTCTTTACCTCCACAACACCACCGATGATGTCGTTCATCCTTCCTGCGAGTCCTTTTCTTTTATCGGTTGCCATAGTGTTATGCGTTAGCTGGTATTTTCGCTGATGCCTTCTTTTCGATGCGGGCATCCTCGCGGTCTGCACCCGCAGCGTCCTTGTCGGCCTCGGCCTGTTTCTCAGCCATCGCTACAGCAGGGTCGAGCTCAAGACCTGCTTTAGCCGCGAGCTGAATCTGCCCGTCAAGCGGAAGGTCCTTGAAGTTCACACTGGTGGACACGGGCTTCTCCTCCTGTTGAGCTGGAGGTGCAATCTCAGCGAGCTCCTCGGGTGTGAGCCCAACCGCGTAGGCAGGGTTCATCTTGTAAGTGACAGCATTCTTCGCAACCTCGTTAGGGTCGTCGTACTGTGCAATCTTGAGGTAGTCGACCGGAGAGATGATGCCGTTCATGACGTCGTTCTGCGCCTGCTCGAACTTGAACTCATCGTCCACAGGAAGGGTCTTACCAGGGATGACCACGACCTCCTGCCCGTCGTCGAAGTCGTCCTGGATAATCTCCATCTCCTCCTGCTCGCCCTCGTCGCCCATCCAAGAGGCCTTGCGGTACTCGGTGTAGCGGCTCTTGGAGAGCTGCATGGCCCAGCCGTAGCACTCGCCGTACATGTAGTCGACGACCTGCACGAGCTCGTTGAGGCGTAGGTAGGACTGCTGGATGAGGGCGAGGCGGCCGGCCTTGGTCTCCTGACCCTCGCGCTCGCCGCGGAAGGCGGAGGTGGCGGCCATGATGTTGTCTATCTCCTGGCGGGAGTCGACCATGTCCTGGAACACCATCTCTGGGAGCGCCGCGCCAGTCTCACGGGTCACACCGTCCTTCACTCCCTTACCCCAGATGATGCCCTTGGTTTGGAAGCGGATGCGCTGAGCATCGGACTTGCCCATGGTGTTCGCGTCAACCTTGAGGATGCCGTTGGCCATCTCGCAGTTCTCGTCGATGTCCATCTTGCGCTTGTCGATACCCTTCTGAAGGGACGATGCAAGCTGAATCATGTCAGTGCGGCCGATTGGAGTGTTCTCGTTGTTGAAGATGGTCGCGAAGATGTACGGCTTGCGAGGAGCATCGAAGTAGTTGTAGAAGTATGGAGAGTACACAGCCTGTGCTTCTACTGGCTCTGGCTGCACTTCCATGGTCGCATCACCGGAAGGTTCTAGCTCACCTGCTTCAGCGGCTACAGTCTCCTCTTCTCCGTATGCTTCGATAGGCTCCGCTTCTACAGGCCCTGCTTCCACAGTATTCTGCGCGGCCTCATACTGCATGCGACGATTATCCTGGTCGAGCTTGATTGGCTGCATGAACATGCGGCGCTGCTCACCAGAGAGCTCGTTCAACTGCTCACGCTCCTCGTCAGTGAGGAGAATGCCCTTCCAGTCCCAGTACGGGTTCTTTATCTTCCCGAGGATGATGTTGTCCAGCTTGAAGACGACATGGTCCATAATCCACGCCTCCTTGTACTTAACATCCGGGTTGCGGACGTACATCTCGGCCATTCCCTCCTCGTCGTCGGCAAACCCAAACTTCTTCATGAGTGCCTCCTTCTTGTCCGGGAAGCGCTCCACGAGGGCGCAGAGGTTGTCCTCAATCTCCTCGATAGCGAACTCGGAGTCCTGCTCCTTGGTGCTGTATTTGCCGAAGCGTACGTTGCGCGGGTCGATGGCCCTGAAGTCGAAGTCGTCGATGACAGGGTTCCAGAACGGCTTGATGACGATGATGCGACCGAAGTAGAGGTTGCGGAGGCCCTTACGCATCGTCTCCTTGAGGTTGCGGTCGGAGAGCTTCTTCTTCATGTACTTCTCAAGGCCCATCGCGAAGTCCTGCACCTCCTGGCCGTCCTTGCCTGGGAGGATGTTGATGCCAGGCGGATTGGCGATGAGGGAGTTGATGACCGCCTCCATGTTCACAAAGACGCGGTTCGCCTGCACAACCCAAGCCTTGCGGGTGTACGGCACGGAGTCGAGCCACTCGGCAGTGTTAGAGTATACGGCGACGTTCTCCTTGTATACCTGCTGGACAATGTCCCACAGCTCGTCCGAGGACTGCCAACGGTTGTCCACCAGCTTGTTGAGCTGGTCGTCTTTGATGTTCGCTAGGTCGATAGCCATTGTGGTTTAGTGTATTGAAAAAGGCGAAGAAGCCTTGTGGGCCTCTCCGCCATTGTCCGGTCAGGAGTTTACCTGCTCATTATGTGGCGCGTTGTGCAAACCGTACAAGACGGCCTGTGCATAACTATTGAGACCTCCTCCAGGCGACCTCCTCCCGGACCACGTTCTGGAGCTGGTGCGAGGCGAAGTTCAGGGTCACCTTCCCCCAGCCAACGGAGAAAGCGTCGGCCGACTGCATGGCCTTGAACACCTCGTAGTGCTGCTGGAAGGCGAGAAACTGCTTCGCTTCGGCGTCTGGAATGTAGATTGGTATTTTATCCATAACGTCCGTCTCCTTCCGAATAACCTCCCTGGTTCATCTCCCTGAACAGCTCATTCGGGTCGTATACGTTGTCCGCGTCGATAGCGTGAGGCTTCTCACCCGCGGCCATAGTACCCCAAAATGCACCGTCACCCCCTCCTGTCATAGCAAGCCAAGCATAGAGGGTAGAGAACACATAGTGGTCCACGCCGGTCGTAGACGCCCAGATGTACCGCTCGATTCCCTTGTTGTTGACTACCTTCTCACGGCGCAGCGTCTCAAAGTGTCTGATGAAGTCACCGAAGTCGCGGTCGGCCGGACATGCGATGAGCCACTTAGCCTCTAGCATCTCAGTGAACATGAGGTCTAGCACACGGTCGCGGTGTGAGTACACGATGCCTGAGCGCTCGCCCTCACCTCTCCACACGATGGTCTGTGGGTTGTCAGCGTTCTCCTTGAAGAATGACATCTCCATGAACGGGTATGTGTCCACGTAGTGCTTGGCGGCGGTGTTGTCCGGCATTGCGTCTATCACACCAGCCTGTGGCTTCCACGTGGCGATGATGGAATCAAGGTCCTCCCACTTGGTGAACCTGCCGACCTTCACGATGCCCGCGTGCGTGCGGACAGTGTAGTGCTTCATGTTGCCGACATCCACCCCAAGGAAGCGAGGACCTGTGTCCACCTTCGAAAACGCTGGCGTCCAGATGTCGAGGATGGTCGACTTGCTTATCTGCAGGTCTCCAGGAGTGTACGGAAGCCCGAGCACGAAGTTGTTGAAGTAGCCTGGGTCTCCCTCAGAGTCCTCAATCACCTCAGCAACAGAAATGTCAGGGCACATGAGGTGGGAGATGCGATACCCATGAATGCTTGAGCCTGGGTTCTGCGGACGGTACTCGCCCTGCCTACGCATGTCGTCAGTGATGGTCGCCTTGCAGCTGCGGCACTGGTAGCGCTTGTTCTCTATGTCTACGGAGTCCGGCCACACGAGGTCCTGGTCCTGCTTACAAGCACCACAAGTGATGGTCCACAAGCGTTGGTCCGACTTCATCCACGCGAGGTCAAGCTCATCACGTTCCGGTCCTGGGTTGGAGAACATCCATCGTCCTTTGTATGGGCTCGCTTTCGTGCGGGACTTATACGTCTCGATAGCTGGCTGGTTCGAACGAGAAACCTCATCATGCACGAGCACATCAGCCGACGTGGAGATAGGCGCAGTGCTGGAGACCGTACCTTTGAAGAACACGAAGCGGTCGTTCAGCTCCTTGCGGTCGACATTATCTGCGGCCATACCTCTGAACTCCGAGCTGTTGGACTGGAGTATCTTGTTGAACTTGGAGGCCACGAACTCATTCACGTCCGAATCGGTCGGCATCGTGTAGATGACATTGAAGCGGAGGTGCTTCACAGCGAACAGCGTCTTGAGTGAGAACGTCACGCTCTTCCCCACCTGCGCGCATGCCATCACAACCAGCTTCGGGTGGAAGTCGGTGAGTATGTCGAGGAGGAACGGCCGGTTGTGCCAGTCGAACGGCTCGCCCTTCTCAGAGACAATACCCTGCTCAGTCAACCACTGAAGGATGCTGAAGTATTGCTTCTCCTTGATTGTCTTATGCTGTCTCGCCATTAGTGTTTTGCTCCGCGATGGTGATGGCCGTCTCGAACCCAATGAGCTGCTTGGTCATAGCGACCGCAGACTCGAGGGCCGTGCGAACCACCTTGTGCGGGTCGATGATGCCAGCCTCGAACATGTCGACCTCCTCGAAGGTGTGGAAGTTCGTGCCTATGGTTCCCTTCGGATACTCTGCACTTTCCATACCAGCATTCTCCATCATCTGGAAGAACGGCGCATGCAGTGCTTTGATGAAGATGTCATCAGTGGATAGGGATGCTGCATTCCATAGAGCAACACCTCCGCCTGGAAGCACGCCCTCCTGCACGGCGGCCTGCGTAGAAGCAATAGCATTGTCGAACTTATACTTCTTCGCATTGTACTCGACATCAGTGTATGCACCAACGCGTATGACACCAATGCCACCGGTGAGCGCGGCAAGGCGGTCCTTCAGCTTCATCGTGCCGAAGTCGTTCGTCGAGCCGTCTATCTTGCCCTCAATCTCCTTGACGCGGACGGATGTATCACCTTTTCCACCGATGACTGTAGTCGTGTCCCTCGTGATGACGACCTTCTCAGCTTTTCCGCACAACTCCTTCGTGGCATTCTCCAGCTTCATACCCATCTCTTCCGAGATGACCGTGGCTCCGGTGATGGCCGCGAGGTCGAACAGGAAGTCCTTGGCTGGTGATGCGTTGTACGGGTTCTGCACGCAGGCAATAAACGCGATGCCCTTCATAGCATTCGTGGCAAGCGTACCAAGTGCAACACCCTGAATGTCAGTGGCCACGATGAGGATGTTCGTGCCCGTACCTATCGACTGAAGCAACGGGACTATCTGCTCGTTGGTGGCGATGACCCTGTCCACAAGGATGACATGCACGTCCTCAAGAACGGTCTGCGCATTCTCATGGTCGTTGATGAAGTACGGACTGATGAGGCCGCGCTCGAAGCGCATGCCTTTCACGGTCTCAAGCGAATAGCCGAGCTTCGCGCCCTTCTCTACGGTGATTGCACCAGTCGGTCCCACTGTACGCACAGCCTCAGCAACGAGTTTCGCCACCTCCGGGTCGAGACTAGACACTTCAGCGATGCGCTCAAGGTCCTCGTCCTTCACGTCCTGCTTCATGTCAGCAAGACACTTCAAGGATTGCTCAAGTCCCTTGTCAAGCCGCTCCTTCACCTCGCGTATCTTCGAGCTGTCATCACCTACCTCATCCATCGCCTCGTTGACGAAGGCGCGCGTGAGCACGGTCGTGGTGGCTGTGCCGTCCTTTCCTTCGGTAGAGCTTCGCATTGCACCCTTCTTCAGAAGCTGTAGACCCATGTTCTCATGCTTGTCTGCGAACTCAAGATTGCGAAGGATAGTAATACCATCGTCCGCTGTGATTGGGTCGAGCCCCGGATATTCAATGAGTGCTGTGAGGCCGATAGGACCGAGCGTAGGTGCTACCGCGTCAGCAGCAGCGTTCACGCCGACCACTACCCTTTCTCGTGCTTCTTTTCCTCGTGTGATTGTCTTGTTCATAGGATTGCGATGATGTCACTTGTTGCTACTGTCTTCAGCTCCTTCCCGTCAACCTTCACCTCCTGCGTGTCCGGTGAGAACTTCGCGAAGAGGATGACATTGCCCACAGCGAGGTCGTCTTTCTCTGGGTCACCTTGACCAAGACCAGTTGCTACAGTCACAGTCATTCCCCATCCTCGATGGATTGGTTCGCCGACCTGCACAATGCGGCCCTTGCACACAAAGTCGTCCAGCACATCCACGGTCTCGAACCCGTCGGACTGCTCCTTCTCGACCCTTTCGACCAGTACCCTGTCTCCGATTATCTTCATTTGTTTCGTTTCTTATGCCCGTAGAGGAGTTCGTACCCACTCTCGAAGGGCTGAATAATGTCTAGTGCGTGTTTCCCTTGGTCTGCCCTCGCCCTGCGGCTCAGCCTCCAGTACGGGTCAAACCACTTGTCCACAGCGAGCCTGATACACCAATGGCCCTTGAAGCACTTGGTCCGATAGAACGCGATGCGCATCTTCGGGTCGCCCCAATCACGCTCGGTCTCCCGGATGGTCTCAGCCACGAAGTCGAGCTTGCACTTGCGACACCAGAACGGAAGCGTCTCTTTCGGCTTGGTGGATGCTATCTCCTTCTCGCGGTCCTCGACGATTACTTGCCTGTCGCGGTGCATCTGCCTGTCTCTCACTCGCTTGTCCTGCGACTCGATGAGCTCCTGGATGTGGTGGTGGTACTCAATATCAGGACGTGGTGAATGCTCGTACCTCATGTCAGTCCTGCAGCATCCCGCATTTAACACACACGTTGCCGTCGTGCTTGTATGAGTATCCGAACTGGTAGCGGACCTTAGCCTTGCAACAGCGACTCTTCCTGAACGCGGCAGCGACAATCTTCACGAAGAAGTACGCGAGGACAATGGCTATGCAGTAGATGAGCCACTCCATAGCTATCCTTTTGCGAGGTTGTCCTTGTCCTTGTCACTGAAGAACGAGTCGGTCGTGGTGCTTGCATTCATAGCGAAGGCTGTCGTGTTGTTGGCAACAGCAGCGAAGGCAGAGCGGACACCAGTACCAGATGCGGTGTAGGTAGCCACATTGCCGTGACTGAAGCCGAGGCGCTGAGCCGTTGCCCAAGCATCCTGGTTAGCACCGAGAAACACGAAAGACCAGTTGCCAGCCTTCTCCAGCTCCTTCACCTTCTTGTTGAAGTCGTCGCGAGTGCTCTCCTTTGATGCGTTCTCCTCGCCATCAGTCATGATGACAAACAGGACCTTCTCCCCCTCCTTAAGGAACTGCTGTGTCTTTGAGATGGTCATCATGCACGCATCGTACAAAGCGGTCATACCTCCCGGTCTGTAGTTCACGTCGTCGAGCTCCTCTACATCTTGCGGTCGAACATCACTGTGGACCTTCTGTACCTCAGTGTCGAACAAGGTCACGTGCACCGAGTAGTCAGCGTTCTTGTCATTCTCAAGAGTGGTGATGTACTCGTTGAATCCTGAGCGGGTCTCGCGAGCCACAGACTCCATCGAGCTTGACTTGTCCAGCACTACCGCAACGACTGTGCGGTTCTTTGCACCCTTTCCTCTCTTAATCATAGTTGTATTGGTTATAGGTTCTTGATACGGTCAATCCATGCCTTCATACCAGAGTCCTCAGCCTGCTGGTCCTCGAAGTCTTTCTGGGTCGCCTCAGGAAAGAATGCCCCGACGACTTCAGTGTCATCTACATCAGGAACAAGCTCGACGACACTTTGAGGCGCTTCGAGCAGGAGGTCAAGCTTGTCCGGGTCCTTCCGTGACAGCTTCCACATTCGTTGGAGTCTCTTGAGCATGGGTTCCAGTTAGACGAGCTCTGATAGTGTTTTCGATAAGACGAACACTCTCCTGCGTCTCCGCAGAAAAGATAAAGTTGTAGGTTGCGCCTTGGTTCGGGTCCTTTGCAGGTTCTGGCTGCTTGAATCCGGTGCGGTCGAGAACGTCCTTTGCGGCAATGAGTGAGACCATCTCAGACTTCGCATTCCTTGCGTGTCCCATGACAATCTCAGCCGCCTCACCAGAGACAGACTCAAGATATGCACGGACGTCAGGTTTTGCTAAGACTTGCGATGCAATGGAGCGAGCTGAGTTGATATTAGACGGATTGTACATTTCGAGAGCAGCATCTGTTCCAGTCTTGCCCTCTAAAACCAAGTCAGCTAATCCCTTCTCCTTCTGCGTCAATCCCTTCGCAATACCGCTTTTCCTACGCTTCAGCTTGCGGCTAAGCGCCTGCCGTCTCTTCTGTTCTGTCGCTGCTTCCTTTTCCATTCTCTTCTACCTGGAACCCTTCTCCTTTTGGGACTTCTTCGACGACCTTGAAGAAGCGAACGTCCACATCTATCCTCCCGTCTTGCGTGAGCTTTGGAACCGCATTCAAGGTGACACCGTGCGCTTTCTTGAATACCTCAAAAGCACTAACCACTTCGAGTCCCTCCTCATCGGTCAGGACCCTGAGCTTCATAATCGTTTCGTCTGCCATATCGTATATCCGGTTTGTTGGCTGATAATGTCTGCATCATACT
>ERZ1292629.714-Hain-H43-01um-R1-714-length-36359-cov-16_pt1 | contig 36359 bp, 67 predicted proteins | sample MGYA00564399_ERZ1292629 | MGnify/ENA primary metagenome ERZ1292629 (study PRJEB36523, sample SAMEA6512636) | groundwater metagenome | collected 2019-01-08 | study: AquaDiva: Metagenomics assemblies of 32 groundwater samples
GAATCCAGCGCAGCGCATGATGTTGTCAATCAGGAGCAGCCTCGGGAGCCGTCCGACAAGCGAAGCTCTGAGCAACGCCCTACGTCTGCTGCTGGACCCGACTCCGCCTCGCAGATCGACAAGCACCCTCCCTATGTTATCCCCCACACTGGAGGGTCTGCGCCTGATGAATCCGCCCCGCAGGTGCAGGAGAATCTACGGCTGCTCGAATCAGTGCGGGAAGAATTAGCGCGCACTCGTTTTCGTGCAGAGGAATATCATGCACGGATTCAAGAGTTGTTAACGGAACTCGCCGACCTGCGCCATGACATCGAGCGAGCGGCGGCGAAGAATACGGAGTTGGAGACAGAACTCGCCGTGGCCAACGCTAGGATTACGCAATGCCCACACATGTCATACAACGGAAGGGATGTAACATGCGCTGAATACATCCTGGCCAAGTGCAAGGCACTGGAAGAGGCCGAAGCTGCGTTGGCGGAAATCGGAGAAGCGTTCGCCCGCACCGACACGATGTTGTTGGCCGAGCGCACTGCGCGGGAGGAAGCGGAGCGTATCCTGCATGAAGTGCATAAGGGTTCCGCCCATCTAAGCGGAAGTTTCAAAGACAGCATTACAGAACTAGACAAAGGTTTGCACATTGAACGTAGCCGCGCCGAAGCCGCCGAATCCCGCCTTGCTACCATCAAAGCACATATCATTAACACTGTGCAGCTTGCAGAATCGTTAGGCCATCAAGACGCAGCAACAGTGCATATCATCGAACTATTTCGCGTTCTCTCCGACGCGCCAGCCGAGCTGGTCGCGCAGAACGAGGATGCGGAACGGTATCAGTTTGCCAAGACGTTGAAAGGTCAGCAGATCATCCTAAGCACACTCCAAAACGAAGGAGCTATTATGCTCGACCAGCGCATCGACGCTGCCCGCGCCAAGGCGGGGAAGGGGTGACATGAGAACAATGACCAAGGCGCAAAAAGCGTGGTGCGCGATGTATGAGAAAGAAACGGGTTTTGATCCGCTGATGGATGATTATCTATCCGGTAACGAAACCTTTGCCTTCGCGGCTCGGAAAAGCATCCGGTGGTTCGAGGATTGGGCGAATGATGCGTTGTTGAACATCGGTCGTCGTATTCTCGGCGAGGTGTAACATGAGCAATCTGGTTGAAGCTGAATTGGCATGGCTCCAAAAGGCGAGATTTACGCCGACTGGTGAACATGCTGCAAAGCGAATGACCAAACTTGCCCGCGAGCTTGAGGCGCACTGCGAGGCGATGGCGGCAGCGCTATATCGTTTGGAGATCAATGCTGACATGCTCGACGAGCCGCCGGAACTTGCCAAGTGGAATCGGTTCGTGAAGGAGTGCGGCACATGAGGGCACGCAGTGAACATCGCTCAATCTAAGATTCTCCCCCCACCTAGTTCCTGGTTTGTACCTTATCCGCATGCGTATCGCCGACTGGAATCGCCACAGGCAAATAGTCCCCAAGGGAAGGTCCTGCAGTTTCTATACAAGCATCGCGGCGGGTTGGTATTTGGTTCATTGCAACATGGATTTTCGTTTTCTGAACTCGTGATGGAAATAGGTAGGTCCCATTCACTAGGCACCGTACTTTTTCGGTTGAAAAGAAAGGGGTATGTGACCTGTGAAACCTGTAAGAAAAAGGCCAGGTACCGGATCACAGAACTTGGGATATGTGTGCTGTGAACTTTTTCTTCCTTGACTTGTCTAACCCCCGTGAACCAAACCAAGGCGCTTAGTAATAGCTTTAGCGGGTCGCCTTTTCTGCGACCTGTGAATGGAGACGCCTCTGCGTCTTCTGAAGCTATTACTAAGGGCTATTATGGTGCAATATGAACCCGCGACCTCGACCCAGATCACAGGGCGTAGCTCAGTCTGATAGAGTACCCGGCCTGGAACCGGGAAGTCGCTGGTTTGAATCCAGCCGCCCTGACCATTGCATTATATGATGACGTTCATAAGTCAATGGCTTGCTGCGGAGGAACCCGACAAGACTGAACCAGCAGGCTACTACATCCCAGGATCTGATGAGTGGGAAAGCAATGTGGGGCCTTACCGGTACGGACGCCGAGCCGAGCGGTTACGGCGAGAGATTGAAGAAGTTTATATGGAATTGTTAGAGGAGGAAGAATAGTTCACTTTTCGCTCCCTTCTAGTTTATAGGGTCGACAAAAGCTAAGTGAGTCGTGACCATTCACTTGGAGCCCCCGCGAGTGGCGCCACACGCGAAGGGCTTTAAACAAATCGACCGCTCGGTCTAGGAGAAACCGCTGGGCTTATACTGTCTGGCGGCTAGTTGGGGGCGAAAAGTGAATTGTCGCGGGATAGTTCAGTTAGAAGAACGCTGGGCTCATAACTCAGATGTCACAGGTGCAAATCCTGTTCCCGCAACCTACTTAACAGGTAGCGAGGTAGATACTGGTCACGTTACCTGCCTTATAGTACCCGTTACCCTGCCAGGCTGTAGCAGGGCGAAGTAGGAGGGATTCAAGTGAAGGTTACTGAACTCCAGCAAAGACTGCTGCGCGAGTCATTTTCCAAAGCCCACGAGGTTTTAACCGAAGTGAAACGGGAAAAACTGAAGGGGGTGTCACTAGCTTGGATGAAACGCTTGGAAGAAATAGTGCAGAATTTTGAGTCCGTGCTGATGGACGTGCGTGTATGACCCCCGAAGTTGAAGTATGGAACAAAGAAGTTTCCACCCGTCGGCAACAAGACTTAGCCCAACGAAAGGCAACCTTCGCCCGGCCGGTAAGAACCCCAAGGGTTCCGTCGCGCCACCCGTTTAGAGCTTTACTTGAACTTCGCGCAAAGGTGGACAAGATCCGCGAGGAGTTTGCCTTTGGTTCGGTGGAATATTTCACTGAAATCGCTAAGTTGCCCCTGTACAAAGGTCGTGGAAAGGGGGGTCAACACCGAACGAAGAATCGCGTAATCGCCGGCAGATGGAACCAAACTCGAAGCAAGTATGAACCTCATCAAGGCAAGAGCGAACGCGCACGTCGTGTGTTCCAGGCGAGCCCCAAGTGGATCAGGGAAGAAACAAGGCGGGTGGAGGAACTGATATGAAAGCTCGAACCGAAGTGCTACTCGCAGCCGCGGAAGCTGCGTTGAAAGGTGCGTGCTCGGTTGTGCTGTATGGCAATAGCGAGGGAAGCGTTTGGAACGAAATGTGTGACGCCGACACAGAACGCGACTTTCTTAAAAGCGACGGGGAGCCGTTGCGTTGCCTTTACTTATGTTTCCTTGCCGCTGCCTGCGAAACGGGAGATTTATGAAACTTCTAGTTGAACTCCTTCCTTTTGGCTTCCTCGGTGCGTTTATTGGGCAAGGTCCTTATAGCCTCCTCAACTGGGAATGGTGGGGTATGCTAGTTACGTTGGTTACTCTTTTTACCATTCGTGATGTGACGAGAATGAGAAAATGATCCCCCTTCTTTCCACCGCCCTCCTTGCGGCACCTGGCAAAGACATCCTGTTATCAACTTACATTGGTGCCATGAGTCCCGAAGAAGCTACTGACTACCAAGCGAATGGTCCACAAGGATACCCCGGTCGGTTCGCCCACTGCCTTCTTGGAACCTTCCCTGATCTTGGTGCTTCGGTTCGCTGCTGGCCCAAGCTCGCTGAAGAACTTGAACAGAAAGGCCGCATCCCGAGGGTAAAGCCAGGGCAAACGAAGTACCGGCGTGAAATTCACGTCACATTCTGGAAGGTATTGACGGACCTGCAGGCACAGGGGATGGGCCGAGGGCAGATTTCTGAACTGATTGGGAGGCACGGGTTATGAAAGTTTGGATCACGAAGTATGCGCTCACCAAAGGTATTTACGAACGCGAAGTTGAGCAGACCCATATAGCATCAATGGTTTCTGGTCCTGGTACCTTTGAAATCTACCACGGCGAAGGAAAGAATTGGCATCGCACCCGTGGGGGGGCTATAATTCATGCTAATGCCATACGACTGGCGAAGATCAAAACTCTGCACAAACAGTTGGCTAAACTTCAGGTCGAATTCAAATGATCTCCCCCTTCGGTAACCACAGCCCGTTAGTCCGTAGAGTCGATGACCTACTAGCTAAGAAACTTACGACCAATGAAATTGTGATTCTCTGTCAAGACCTCATTGACAGCGGCACGGTCGTGAACTGGGGGCAGAACGTGTACGACGTGGTAGTCCACTGCTTGAACCAGAGATTGTGTACTTTGACGGAGGCATATAAACAATGAATAACTGGATAAGCGTGAGGGAAAAGAAACCACATTGTAAACGGGACATTGACGCCCTCGATATCCCTGTCCTGATATGGTTATGATGATTCGAAGGTTCTGGCTTTGGCTTTTCGGTTTACCCGATGGATGGAAGAAAGGAAGGAAATGAAAACTACCGATTGGTTCCTGCCAGGGATTAAGCCCGTTCACGCAGGGTGGTACAAACGACGGTCTAAGAGCCCTTTCGCTGGTTTTGTTTACTTCAATTACTGGGATGGCGTTTGTTGGTATTATAGTGCTCATAAGGACCCAGATGACCGAACTACTAAGAAGACCGGCGGGCGGGTTGTTGGGTGCAGCGACATGGAATGGTGCGGCTTAGAGAAACCATAATGAGAATCCTACCTTCTGTTTTCGCCCGTAAGAACTGGATTTGTACTTTTTCCGGGTCTCGCTATTACCCTGCCGACCCGCTCGCCGCCGAAGTCAAGATCGTGGACATCGCTCACGCCCTAGCTTACCAGTGCCGATACACAGGTCATAGTAAGAAGTTTTACTGCCCAACGCCGGAACAACATATTCTGACCGCTGATCTTCGTTGGGTTCCTGCGGGGGATTTGGTAGTGGGGGACGAGTTGCTTGCTTTTGATGAACATGCAGTCACGCTAGGCCAATCTGGGCGCCCACGTCGGCGGTTTAAGCACGCTCAGGTGTTGGAAACCATTCCGGTTCGGAGGCATGTATGGCGCCTTGAATTTTCCGATGGGTCATTCGTTCGAGCATCAGATGAACACCCTTGGTTGATCGCTACAAAGATGGCAGGTAACCAAAAGTGGCAATCTACTAGAGATATTGCCGCCGCTGTGAAAAATAAACAACGGCGACTTATGAACCGCTTTGCCCCCGTTTGGAAATATGAAGGCGCCCGCGATGCAGGATATTTGGCCGGGCTATATGATGGGGAAGGGTATTTTTCTTCGGTTGGTCGCAGCGGCGTTCAGATGGGTATCGCGCAAAATCCAGGTGGCATACTTGATGAAATTCGCGGGCTTCATGCAAAATTTGGGTATGTTTGCGGAGAAACTCCAGTCGGGCGATCCAATGTTATCAACTTGCAGGTTCTCGGTGGATGGCGAGAATACGCACGGCTGTTGGGGTCTATTCGTCCTATGCGGCTCCTAAATAAGTTTGTTACCATTCTCCGTTCCGGTTCTTTTGGCAAACAGTTACAGGGGGCAAAAGATGAACGGCTAGAAATAGTTCGCGTGTGGGATGAGGGTGAAACTTGGGTATCAGGGATAGAGACATCCGCACGCACATACTTATGCGAAGGGTTCGCTGCACATAACAGTGTCGGAGAACATTCCGTGCTTGTTTCCGAAGTCGTGTCTCCCAATCACGCACTGGTTGCTCTCATGCACGATGCCCCCGAGGCGTATATTCATGATATTTCAGGACCGCTCAAGCGCCATCTGCCTGACTATCGCGCTATCGAAGCTTGGAACTGGGTGGCGATTGCTAACAAGTTCCGGCTACCTATCGTTATGCCCGCCGAAGTTAAGGTAGCCGATACCGCCGTCCTGCTGGCGGAAATGAGGGTCTTGTTGCCGCCCATGCCTGGCGATCACGGTATCCGCGGCAAACCTGCTGATGTGCAGATCATGTGCTTGCCACCAGAAGAAGCTGAGAGTTTGTTCTTGCATCGGTTCTATGAACTGACGAAGGGGATGAAGCTATGACCAACTGGCCAAAAGTTGAAAAGTTCCTATCGCCCGACGAGATTGTGGTTGTGTTATTTGACCGACTTAAAGATGACCCTGGAGTTAAAGAATTTGTAAAAGAAGGTCCCATTGCCTACCACCACGGCTTGGGAACCGCTGTCAGGAATGAATTTCATCTCTGGCACCCTGAGAACCCGTACACGATGAAAGACTATGTTCCTGAAATCCGCGACGGGGGTGACTACAACCCTAAGCATGCGGACAATATGAGTGGGTACATTTTGAAGCAACTGCATGCGAGGCTCAGCAAATGATCTTCGTCTTTGGAAGTAATCTTGCCGGGCGACACGGAAAAGGGGCTGCTCTTCATGCTAGAGAATCGTATGGGGCTCAGTACGGTATCGGGGTTGGGAGAACCGGCAATTCATATGCGATCCCGACAAAAGATGAGCATCTTAATCCACTCCCATTGGTAGAGATTGAAACGTTCGTATCTGGATTCTTGGATTACGCAAGCTTGCATCCTGAATTAGAATTTGCAGTGACAAAAATAGGGTGCGGTCTTGCAGGGTATAAAGAACACGAGATCAAGCCCATGTTCAAAGGTGCACCATTGAACTGCCGCCTTCCAGAAGGGTGGGCTATCACATGACTACCATAGCCTGCGACCTGCGCGAATGAGCCTCCCCCTCACTCCCCATATGCTCGCCGCCGCATATGAATATCTGCGTTCTACGCCGCCTTTCAAAGCATGGAATCTTCCAGAAGCCGACGTGGTGGAGTTCCATATTACGCGACATGTGGATCGAGAGGCGGATCACACTACGTTTACAATTACTGGGGAACATCGCATTCGCGTATCGGAAAATGTTGTGGGTACTACTGATACATTAATGCAAGCCCTCGGGCATGAAATGATTCATGCAGCTAAAGGACATGCACACGGAATAGCATTTAGGCGTGCAGCTAAGCGAGCCTGCTTTCTACACGGTTGGGATGAAAAAAGATTTCTTTGATGGTGAGTAAATAGTGGACCTATGTACGCTCGATTTCGAAACAGCCTATTGGGATGGATATTCTCTTTCTTCCATGACCACAGAAGCTTATATTCGCAGTCCAAACTTTGAAGTGATCCTCGTCTCAGTCAAGTGGAACGACATCCCCGCCTTCTGGCTCCTGCCCGACAGGTTCCGTGCATTTGTGGATGAAGAAGTCGACTGGGCGAACACAGCTATGATCGCACATCACAGCCACTTCGATGCAGCCATCTTGAACTGGCGTTATGGCAAGCGGCCTGCACTTCACATCGACACGCTTTCTATGGCGCGTGTTATCGACGGTCCAAAAGCGGGCAACTCACTTCGTGAACTGTGCATCCGCCACGGTGTTGGCTATAAGGGCGACTTTGTTACCTACGCGAAAGGTAAGCATCTCGCCGATTTCACCCGTGATGAATTGATTCAGTACGGCGAATATTCCTGTAACGATTCCGAGCGAACTTACAATCTAGCGCAATTATTTCTCCCTCAACTTCCTGCTTCCGAACTCCAGTTGATTGACCTGACTGTAAGGATGTTCACTGAACCAGTCTTCGTCGGGGATGTGGAGAAACTGCGCGGCGCCGTGGCAACGGAGAAGCAGAGAAAAATAGAACTTTTGCAACGTATCGGGCTGATCTGCCCTGAATGCGCAGGCGATGGGGTACTAGCTGAACTGATCGGTCCACCAGTAACATGTAAGAAGTGTAAGGGCACCGGGGTTGACGCCAAGCCTATTGGTTCCACTAACCAGTTCGCTAACCTGCTGCGGGCACAGGGGGTTGAGCCTAAAATGAAGGTTTCTCCCACCTTGGATGACAAGGGAAACCAGAGGTACATTTACGCTTTTGCCCGTACAGATTCTTTCATGCAGGAACTGTTGGAGCATGAAGACGAAGAAGTCAGGTTCCTTGCTGAAGCCAGGATTGGTGTAAAATCGAATATCATAGAGACACGTGCTGAACGCTTTGCGAATTGCGCGAGCCGCGGTGCAATGCCCATCTACCTGCTGCATGCCGGAGCACATACCTTGCGGCCGTCAGGAGGAGACGGGATGAACTTTTTGAATATGTCAAAGTTCAATGCCAAGCGGCCGGAGTTGACTGTGCTCAGGCAGTCTATAAAGGCGCCACCTGGCCATAAGATCGTTGCCGTGGACTCGTCTCAAGGGGAGGCGAGGATCTTAGCGTGGTTGGCGAAAGAAGAAGGTTTGGTTGCCGCGTTCCGAGACGGAAGAGATGTGTACTCTGAAGAAGCCACCACGTTATACGGCAGGCACATTGATGGTAGAAATGTAAAGGAAGATTATATCCCTAGACAAGTAGGGAAAGTCGTCGTTCTAAGAAGTGGTTTTGGCGCGGGTTGGTACAAATCGTCTATGGAGTTCTTGAAGGGGGCTCTTGGTGCCCCGAGCATCCAGTTCGCGATCAAGGATATGGAAGCCATGGGGGTAGATCCCGCACGTTTCTTGAATAATCCAAAAAAGGTTGCCCAAGTACATTCCATGCCTTCCCGCCTAGAATTCAATGATCGTCTCATCCACTGCGCCGTGGTTGACGCCCTTGTGTATCGCTACCGACAGAAGTACAAGGCGATCTGTGGCAAGCAAGGCTTCTGGTCCTTGATGGAAACCGTGATTGATTACATGATCAGCGGTAAAGAAATGGTGTTCGGCGCTCATGGCGTCATGCGAACCGGCAAGGAGTGCATCTATCTCCCCGGTGGTCTCAAATTGAATTATCGTGGGATTTCGTGGTCTGATGGTGATGCTTCGTATTTTGATGGCCGCGAACGGACTAAGATATACGGGTCTCTTTTGACAGAGAATGTGGTACAAACCCTGCATCGCATCATCGTTGCTGAGCAGATGCTAGAGATCGCCGCGGCTGGAATCAAGGTAGCTCTCTGGCCTTACGATGAAGTTGTTGCTGTGGTTCCAGAAGAAGTGATCGAAACGGCACAAGACTACATGATTCAAGTTATGAAAACGAGCCCCGAGTGGGCGACAGGATTACCCCTCGCCGCAGAGGGTAAGGTCGGTAACACGTACGCGGAATGCTAACTATGAGGATGAAATGAAATATTGGCAACTGGTTACGTTAGCTGTTGTCGGGCTTGTAGCACTGGTTCCTATCATTTGGTGGGTACTGTGGTCTTTGTGGACTTGGGTGCTGCCCCAAGTTTGGCCTGATGGCCCGAATGCAATTGTGCGACCAGGGTACTGGTTGTTCGTCGGCGAACTTTTTGTGCTGTCCATCATCGGGCGAACCCTATTTTCAGGGAGCAAAGAATGATTGTGCTCGGTCTCGCTGGCCACGCTGGCAGTGGCAAGGACACGGTGGCCGACCATCTCGTTGCACGCTACGGCTTCGAGAAGTTCGCGTTCAGTGACAGTCTCTACCGCGAAGTATCAGTGGCCTTCAACTTGGAAAGTGAAGACCTGCTACGTGACAGGTGGACGAAGGAGGAACCAATTGAACTTCTTTCTTTAATCCAGTGTAGCGACCTTGCCTTTAGGGAAGTTGCTGAACAGCAGATCAGCATCTTGCGCACCACTCGTGGTATGATTACCTTACCTTCTGCCGTGCTGCCACTTTCCCCCCGCCAGATCCTCCAATGGTGGGGGACCGAATATCGTCGTGCCCAAGATCCCGATTACTGGGTCAAGAAAACTGCCGAGTGGCTGGCCACCGTCCCCAAACTGTTTGCCTATCCAGAGCAGGTTCCTACCCTGTTCGTTAATACCACCGTCCGCTTCCCCAACGAACGTCAGTGGGTTCACGATCTTGGTGGTTCTATTTGGCACGTCTTTCGCCGTGATGCCAAGCCTGTCGCCCTTCACGTCTCCGAGAACCCGTTGGAGATTTGGCCAGGAGAACGTGAACTGTACAATAATGATAGTATCGAGCGTCTGCACTACGGCATTGACTTATTGATGACAACTTCTGCGCGGTTCGTCGCTGTGGAACCTGAGTTGCAAAAGGAAATTGAATGACAGCCAAAACCCTATCGAAGAGTGACCTCCAAGCTACAATGGACGCTTGGGTCGCAAGCGGTGGCAACCAGCACGCAGCAGCAGACAAAGTCGGTATCCCGCGCAGCACATTTGAGTCCCGGTTACGAAGGGCAGAACAGGAGGGGATAAAGCCTTCGGCTTCGCTTGACGACCCGAATACTGTAGGTCCGCTAAAAGGGAAAATCAAACGGCTTGAAAGCGCCCTCAAGGGGTACGAAAAACAGAATGAGCAAGCAAAAATCATCAAAGATATCATTGGCGACCTTGGTAGCAAGATCGAGGAATTGAACCCCCCCGCATGGGTTATTCAATCTCGTGATAAAGCAAGTTCCCCCGGTGTGCCAACTCTTTTTGTATCTGATCTCCACTGGGGTGAAGTTGTGTACCCGAGTCAGATCAACAACGTTAATAAGTACAATGTCAAGATAGCTCACGAGCGGATGGGTACTCTTGTTGATTCCGCAGTTCATCTGCTCAAGATCATATCACCCAAGATGGACTACCCCGGTATCGTTGTGCCTCTTGGTGGAGACATGATCAGCGGAAATATTCATGATGAACTCACAGCTACTAACGAACTTAATTCAATGCCTACCGTGTTGGACCTGTATGGTATTTTGATTGGTGTAATTACAGCCCTAGCAAATACTTTCGGTCATGTTTTTTTGCCCTGTGTATCAGGCAACCACGGTCGCGATACCAAGAAGATTTGGAACAAGGACCGTCACCACACCAGCTTCGATTGGTTGCTTTACCGGTTCCTTGCCAAGCACTTTGATGCTGACAAGCGGGTTACCTTTTTCATCCCCGATGGGCCAGATGCTTACTACAAAGTCTATGACCACTCGTATCTGCTCACCCACGGAGATCAGTTCCGTGGGGGCGATGGAATAATTGGTGTCATGGGACCAATCATCCGTGGTGATACCAAGAAACGATCGAGAAACGCTCAGATTGATCTGGAATACGATACCCTTCTTCTCGGCCACTTTCATCAATATGTGCATCATGCCAGATTCATCATCAATGGCTCGTTAAAAGGGATGGACGAATTTGCGTTTTCTAATAATTTCGGGTTTGAACCGCCACAACAAGCCTTGTGGCTTACTCACCCGAAGTACTCGATAACGTACCGGATGCCGGTGTACGTCGACCGCAAGCGAGCGGCACCGAAGACCGAGTGGGTGAGTGTGCCTAGATAACGAGGAAAACCAATGAATGACAAACCAATAGCCTTTAGGATGTGTGACTTCAGTGAGCAGTTTATTTCGCCGACACTAGAAACTAGGCACTACATCTACTCTGCTGTCGCGCATGTGGATGGTGTGGTGCATCAATGGAAAAAGCAGTTCGGCCTGAATTTGCACCACCTTTGAGCGCTTTGCGTTCTGAAGGTTGGTTGGCGCTGCTGGAAAAGATTATGGAGGGTAAGTGAAACACATAATGCTTGACCTTGAAACAATGAGTTCAGATCACGATGCGGCTATCGTCGCCATAGGTGCCTGTGAGTTTGACACGCGTGGAGACGGAACTGGTGCAGAGTTCTACGTTCGCGTGAACCTGGAATCCGCTATGCAGGCGGGCATGACAATCTCTGCGCCTACAATCTTGTGGTGGCTACAGCAGTCGGAGGTTGCAAGGAAGGAAACGTTTGAGGGCCAAACGGAGCCCCTTGAGTACGCCATCAAGCAGTTCGCTGGCTACGTGAATGAGATCAGTGGGCACCAGCCACGCGATGTAGCCGTGTGGGGCAACGGGGCTACGTTCGATAACGTCATCATCCGCTCGGCGTTCACCGCCGTTGGTATTGCACCTCCGTGGTCGTTCAAAAATGACAAATGCTACCGTACCATCAAGAACTTGGTGCCTGCTGACAAGTTGCCGCCGTGGGAGAGAACAGGCACCGCTCACTACGCGCTGGAAGATGCTAAGACGCAGGCACTGTACCTTCAAAAGTGTTACAAGGTGCTCGGGTTATGATGCGAGTAATCACAAAATGGATGGACAAACCCGACTGTGCGTGCTCGTGGTATGAGTCAATACTACAATTGTGGGTGCGTATTATCTTACTTATCTTCGGGCTAGGAATAGGGCTTCTACCCTTGTGGATTTTTATTGGCGTCGTCGTTTGGGTTGCTTTTCATGACTGACTTCATCGCTTGGAGCCATAGTCGTAGGAATGACTTCCTTGAATGTCCTCGCATGTTCTATCATAAGAACGTGCTCAAAAAAGGGCACCCGGAAAAGATAGAGTTCAAACAGTCCCCCGCCATGGTAGCAGGGTTGGAAATCGACAACGCTCTGACAGAACGGATATCGAAAGGAACGCCTCTGCCCGCCAAGTTTGAACCCTACGAAGGCATGGCAGCAGCAGTTCTATCTGCCCCTGGTCAGAAGTTTACACAGTTGAAGGTCGCACTTGACCAAGCATTCAAGCCTTGCGGTTATTTGGACTGGAACAACGCATGGGTGCGATCTGTGTATGACCTTATGATCCTAGATAAAGAACACGCCTTCATCTGGGATTGGAAGAACGGGCAAATTTGGGTGGATGAATCGCAACTCAAGCTCTTTGCCGCCACCGCTTTTCATACCTTCCCCGAGACGGAGATTATCGAGACCAGCTACGTCTGGCTAGGACATGGCCATACTAGCGATAAGACTTACAGGCGCCGTGACCTGCCCGACTTGTGGGCCGAACTGCTGCCTGATGTTGAACGTATGCAAGTTGCTTTCAGGAACGGTCACTGGCCGGCGCAACCGAAGCGGGGTAAAAATTCCTGCAAGCGATGCGATGTAAACAAAGTGGGGTTGTGCAAAGAAGCACAGGGGCCATATGGAGGGTAGACCATGAAGCGTAGAAATTTTCTTAAAGGATTAACAGGTGCGATTTTATTTCCGACGTTTGCATATGCGGCGTTAAAACCCGAAACAACCCGTCTTATTGAAGGTGTTACACCAGCAAGGGAGATTCTTGGCAAGGCACCTAAGATCATAGCAGTTGTAGACGACTGGCCGATGCAACAGTATGGAGATTTCATATCAGCTAGCCACATTCTGTCCGAGCGAGACATAATCGAGTATAAAGCTCTTTGCCGGCAGCAAGCCAAGGAAACCTTTCAGGCGCTACAAGTTCCAGATGCCAGCGATAAAATAGAATATATTGTGCAACAGCGTATGCCTGAAGACCCGTTTGCGTTACGTTCTACCGTCGCCTGGAAAGTAACTATCCCAGCACCGCAATGGCAGTTAGTTCTCAGTAAGCACACTAATAAACAAGGATATCTGAAATATGTCCTGAAAACTCGTAAGCGGTTGGTTCCAATATCTTTGAATGGGAATACACAAATGGTTTCGCGTGCACAAGTGCGCGATTATCTCCGAATGGTAAGGGGTTGACATGACTGAATTCAGAGAATTTGCCAAGATCCCACGACTGTCACGTGAGTGTACCGTAACTGAAAAAATAGATGGGACAAACGCCAGCATATTCATCAGCGAAAATGGAGAGTTTTTAACTGGTAGTCGTCAACGTTGGATCACCCCCGATAGCGATAACTTCGGGTTCTCCAAGTGGGCACATGAGCACGAAGAAGAATTGCGGCAACTCGGCCCAGGCCACCATTACGGTGAGTATTGGGGTCGTGGCCTCCAAAGGAACTATGGATTAGACGAACGCCGATTCAGCCTGTTCAATACTTCACGGTGGGCGGACTCACACGAAGACCGATTTGAAGTTATTGACTCACAGGACCCATCCCTGACTGTAGCCCCTCGATGCTGCCACGTGGTTCCCGTACTCTACCAAGGCGTATTCAGCACACTGGAGATCGAACGCGTTCTGAATCATCTTGTGATCCAGGGCAGCCAAGCCGCTCCTGGCTTCATGAAACCCGAAGGCGTTGTCGTCTACCATCATGCTGCCGGTCACTACTTCAAGAAAACCTGTGAGCACGACGATGAACCCAAGAACGCGCATCATTTGCGTGCCGAAGGGAAATTGCCACGACACCCGAAATCACGACCCTATGACCCAAGTACCACTGGTCGCCGAAAAGGTTGTGAAGGCTACATAGGACTGGAACGGAGGAAACCAAGATGACAAATTGGAGGGCTATGCAGGTACCAGCGGACAAGACCAACAAGAAGATTCATCCCGCCCCCTCTGGCGTCAAGACGCGATACATGAGCATGGGTAGTTGGCACGCGGACTCCAGTAAGGAAGGTAAGTGTTGCCGGTCACTGAAGAGTTCGTGGAGGGGGGCATGAAAACTGTCAAACGGTCGAAATTATCTAACATCCGCATGGTAGCTGGGGGCGAAAAGAAAATAAAACAGGTCATCCTTGACGGGACTGTGCGTGAATGGGTTGGGATTGGCTGGATTGATTGTGGGTCCCCCACAGCACAGCAAAAGCAGATGCTACGCCACGTAATAGAGGACTGAAGCGATGACCAAAGAGGTGATGGTAGAACGGCAAGAGTCTCTTATGCCAGCTTCCGAAGTCGCTTGGCTTCGTGCACAGGTTGAAAGGTTGCGGGAAGGGAACGCCGAACTGCTGAAGGAGAACCACAGGTTGAAGGAAGAATTGGCGAGAGTGGAGGCAGAGAAGATATGAGCAAAGATATGATAATGGGATCAATTGAATTTGGCCCAATGACGCATTCAGAGTTTCAGGCAGTTGATTGGAGCATGATGTGGGAAGAGAAGCGAAAAAAGGATGAAGACACGCTCCGCGAATTGGTTCAATTGCGTCGTCAGCTTGTAGCCGCCCGCCAATGGTACGATGAGGAATATCCTCCTGAAGAGGGGTACGATCAGGTTTATCCGTGGGATAACGCATGAAACTCACTTCAGTTACCGAGACCTACACCCAGAAAGAAGATTGTTGTGGCCGTGTGGGCGAGACGGGGCAAGACATCGAAATTTCCATGGAGAATGGGGGCGGGGGGTCTTACATAGTGATAAAAACCGAGCGGTGGGCAGTTGACGACATCAACGAACTGGTGGGATCAATGAAGAAACTACTAGCGAGGATGCACACTGCTGAGAAGGAAAAGAAGAAATGAAACCAGTTCTAGATCATGGATACCTTAAACTTATCGAGTCGTGGGGTAGCGACGAACGCATCATTGAAGCAGCACGCATGTCCACTGGTAAGGGATTCAATGGGTGGGGCGTGCCAGGGACCCCTGGCGATGAAAAGCTTCTCGCTTACTTGTACGAGCACAAGCACATGACTCCATTCGAAATGGCTGGCATGGTAATCGAGGTCAAGGCGCCGATTTTTGTTTTCCGTGAATGGCACCGGCACCGCACGCAGTCGTACAACGAAATGTCGGCTCGTTACATTTCGCTTCCCGATGAAAACTACGTGCCAACGATCGAGCGGCTCATGATGTCTGGCGGCGCGAATAAGCAGGCGCAATCTGCTGGTAAGGTATTGTCTGAAGAAGACGCGAAGATATTTCGGGAGAACTTGAAAGACGCATATCATGCCTGCGAAGCCGTTTACCAAATTGGGCTAAATTGGGGGGTGCCAAAAGAACTTGCCCGCCTCCCGGTCCCCGTCGCCCGCTACTCAAGAATGCGTGCTAGTGCTAATCTGCGAAACTGGCTTCAATTCCTGACACTGCGCATGGACCCTGCGGCTCAATGGGAAATCCGCCAGTACGCCAACGCCGTGGGGGGACTAATCGCTGAGAAGTTTCCATATACCTGGGAACTGTTTGTGAAGGAGAAGATATGAAGCCCCTACTTGCTGTCCAGTGTGAACTGGGCCAACTCAAGTACCCGCTCTACGCCAGCCCCAAACTGGATGGTGTACGAGGTGTCGTGATTAATGGCGTCCTGCACAGCAGGTCGCTCAAGACTTTTCCCAACAGGTTCGTACAGGATCGGTTCTCGCAGCCAGAATACTCAGGTCTAGACGGTGAACTGATCCTCGGATCTCCCACGGCTAGGGATGTATTCCGAGTTACTAGCGGAGCTTGTCAGCGGCACGCCGGCGAGCCTGATATGAAGTTCTACGTGTTTGATCGGTTCGATTATTCTGGGGGCTTTGAAGATCGCTTCCACTCTATCCCTGGCAGGTTACCCAATGTCATGTATGTTGAGCAGGTGCTAGTTCATACTGAAGGACCACTTTTGGAATACGAAGGGCAGTGCCTAGCTGAAGGTTATGAAGGTCTAATCCTCCGAGACCCAAATGGCTCCTACAAATTCGGTCGCAGCACTCTCAAAGAAGGGATAATGCTCAAACTAAAACGGTTCACTGATAGTGAAGCCGAGATCCTTGAAGTCATCGAGGAGATGGAGAACACGAACGAGAAGAAAACAAACGAGTTGGGAAGAAGCAAGCGGTCGTCTGCGAAGGAAGGGATGGTTCCGAAGGGAATGGCCAGTGGCTTCCAAGTGTGCGACATTGTATCGGGTGTTGTTTTTGATATCGGAACCGGCCTCACAGATGAAGATTCTGCTTTCTTCTGGGCAAATCGTAACGAAGCAGTTGGCAAGATATTGAAATACAAGTCGTTCGAGGTAGGTGTCAAGGACAAGCCGCGGTTTCCAGTGTTCCTAGGTTTAAGGGAGGCATGGGACTTATGAAGATCAAGGTAGAACACTATAGTGGTGACAAATATGTGATCTACTATGAAACAAGATGGTGGAAACTAAGACGACGCTTAAATAAGGCGTGCGTTTGGTATGATGATCCATCATTAAATGAACGAAATTTCCCTGTTCTGCTTTCGTTTGAAGACGCCGTTAAGAGAGCAAAAAACTTGACTGAAGATAACGTAAAGCAATGGAACACAGAACAGGACCTTATATTTAACCGGGAGCAGTCTCGTATTACCAAAGAACATGAAGCCCGTAAAAATAGGACCTTTTCAACATGAAGAACCTAGTAAGCGAAGCCGATGTAAAGAGCGTCGTAAAAAAATGGTACGAAATCAATCACGCGTGGTCCTTCAGCCCAGTTTCCAACGGCATGGGGGTCCACGGCATTCACGACCGACTAGGTGCCGTTCCTGTTGTCGTAACCCCCGCTATGGTGGGTAAAACTGTCGCCTTGTTCGTTAGTGTTGAATCGAAGCGCCCAGGGAGACGTGGCGAGTCCCGACGCGGGATGAGCCAACACCAATATGATCACATGGTTGACATCAAAGCAGCCGGTGGCTTCTCGATCTGCTGCGACGGCTACGAGGACCTGGCCGAATTGGACCGGGAACTTTTGAAACTTACAACGGTCTAAGCAGTACACATTTTAACGGAAATCGAATGAAGCCTAAACGTCGCCTAGTTTTAACCGCCCCCCACCCGAAGGAACCCGTGCCCTGCTTCCTAGTCGGTCGCATCATGTATCTACCTGACTACAAGAAAGCCGGCGTGTGGCACAGCCCTGGCGAGAAGGTGCACACGAAGCAGGATGTGATTGGCAAGTTCCCACTATTCATTTCCTTATCACTGTGGGAACGGCCGTACGTGGTGGATGTGAGACCCTAACAGGAGACTAAAATGAATCTAAGGAATTAGGGGCTTAATAGGTCATGGCTAAGAACAAGGTATACCTTCGCCCAGATGGGCGCCATACCCGCGCGTATAACATCTGGCGTGGAATTCGGCAACGTTGCCACAACCCAGAATGCCGTGATTACCCTGCCTACGGGGCGCGCGGCATTACGATATGCCAGCAATGGGCAACCTTTGAAGGATTCTTGGCTGACATGGGTGAACCACCTGAAGGGGTGTCTCTCGACCGGCGCGACAACGACAAAGAATATTCAAAAGGTAATTGCAGATGGGCGACGCCATTGCAACAAAATAACAATATGAGAAGCAATAGAAATATATTATTCGATGGTGAAATTCACTCCATTAGTGAGTGGGAGCGCTTTCGTGGGTTTAAGCGGACAACGGTTTTAGCGAGGCTAAAGCGAGGCTGGAATATAGATCAGGCATTAACTGTGCCGGGAGAGGAATATCATAGAAGGGGGCGGGACTAATGGACCTCGCCGACATCGCTGGCGAACGAATCGAGCAGCACCAGGCTGATTCGGAACGACAGGCCCGTGGTAAAAGTGACCCTGAATTTCATCCCGACTTTGACGGTGAACACTGTGTAGGCTGCGAGGATGTTATACCTAAAATCCGCCTGATTCTAGGTAGAGTTCGATGTGTGCCTTGTCAGGAGATTTTGGAAAGCAAAAAAGCGAGGGGGTTAGAATGAACACAGTACGGGAAGAAACCTACAAACTAGCAACAGATTACAAGCAAGTAATACGCGAGTTTCTGGGAGGTGGGGTTGACCAGTTGTTTTCGTTTGTGCAAGGTAACCCCCACTTGGTAACTAACTCTTGTATTTCCAGTAGTGCTAAAGAAATGTTGCGCAAGGCACTTCGTCAACAACACGTCGATGCTGTGGCTTATCAGTCAATAGTAAGGGCGGCACGAGAAGCTGGAGTTCCCCTGTTCTACCCGCCGAAAGAAGATAAGAAATGAAAGTAATCCATGAAGAAGGCAGCCGTCCCATCAAATTGTGGACGGATGACATCGAGGAAGGTGCCTTGCAGCAGTTGAAGAATGCTGCCAAGCTCCCCTTCATCGCCAAGAACGGTATCGCCGCCATGCCAGATGTACACTGGGGAATCGGCGCCACCATAGGGTCGGTGATTGCTACGACGAGGGCAATAATTCCGTCGGCGGTTGGGGTTGACATCGGATGCGGAATGGTTGCCGTTCGTACTTCGCTCACCGCCTCACACCTCCCGGATTCCTTGCTAGACCTTCGCAACCAAATTGAACGTAACATCCCGCTCGGGCCAGGGGGCAGGCACAACGGCGACGCCATCCTGTCCAAGCACTTTGATAGGCTCCCGCGTGGCGATAAACGCTGGGGGTTGCCATTGATCCTCGGTGCTGCAGGGGATGAAGGCGGCAAGCGGGCGGCTAGTCAACTTGGCACGTTAGGCAGCGGTAACCACTTCATTGAAATCTGCTTGGACGAAGCCCAAGCCGTGTGGGTGATGCTGCACAGTGGTTCACGAGGAACTGGCAACATCATCGGCCGACAGTTCATGGAAACCGCCAAGGTGCAGTGCGAACGCTACTTCATCCAATTGCCTGATCGCGATCTGGCTTACCTCGTCAACGGCACCCAGGAATTCGAGGACTACATATCTGCAGTATCGTGGTGCCAAGACTACGCCATGGAGAACCGGCGTGTGATGATGGAAACTGTTTTGGCCGCTCTTGAATGCCGGGTTAAACCCTTCACGTTGACTATGAATGCCATTCAATGCCACCATAATTATGTGGAACGCGAGAATCACTTCGGGCAAAACGTCTATGTCACCCGCAAGGGGGCTATCCGTGCTCGCGTCGGCGATCTAGGCATAATTCCCGGGTCGATGGGCCAACGGTCCTACATCGTCGAAGGTTTGGGCAACCCTGAAAGCTATTGCAGTTGCTCTCACGGGGCTGGCCGTGCGATGGGAAGGAAAGAAGCTCGTAAACGATTCACAGTGGCAGATCTGGAAGCCCAAACGGCAGGTGTAGAATGCCGTAAGGACGACGCCGTGTTAGACGAAATCCCCAGTTCGTACAAGGACATCGACGTTGTCATGGCGAACCAGAAGGACTTGGTGAAGGTGCTGCATACACTCAAGGCCGTTTGCTGTGTCAAGGGGGCGTGATGGGTAAGATTCTATTTGCATTATTTCTTCTTGTTACGGTTTTAACCGTTCATTGGTTGGAAAGAGTAGCTAATAGTGTCACATCTGAAGGGTACATTTGTGTAAAGGGGGCGCAATGAGTTTATTTATTCGCGATGATATCCCAGTCAGGCAACTCAGTCCGCTGTACAAGAAGCATATGCGCATGAAGGCTCATTGCACCGCACAACGACAATGCGTGCAGTGGATGCAACCGATGGGGTATAGGCGGTTTCTCCCCTATCGAATCGCTAAGGATTATGAACTGTTGTACTTGAAGGGGGCATGATGGCTAAGTGGATAGACCCGCCTTCCGGTTGGCGCTACGGGTTTCCAAAGGTGCTACCTGATGATATCGTTGATGTCTACAAGTGGCTCGTTGAAAATGGGTATCCGTAACAGGAAATAGATAAGATGGGCGAGTACTTTTATTGCCGTTTCTGGAGCGAACAATGACTGATATTCCAACGCCCCTGTTCTGCCTTCAATTCAGCCACGAGTTCGATGACGTGTTTCGTGCCGAAGGCGAGGAAGCTGATAAATGGAACCACCGAATAAAACAATTCGGCCCGTTACTCGTATTGTTGTGGCTCATGTTAACCCATTCCCATAAGGCGGTACCAAGCGATAAAGGGCTGATGGTATGGGGGAAGGAGGGTGTAATCCGGCTAGGTTCAGCCGCTATGATGTACAAACCAGAATGGCGTCTAGTACATGTCGTGGACCTTGTTTCCTCTAGGCAGAAGGCGTGGCTGCACGGGGTGTCCTTCGACATGAGTGTGCCAGCAACACCAAGCAACCAAGACGAACGGGGGAGGATGGTGGAATGAACCGTCGTTCTTTCTTCGGTTGGCTAACAGGCGTGGTCGCTGTCATCGCCGCCCCTCTCCCCACCATGGCAAAGCCTGTTTGTTTCGTGGGGGCTCGACGTGTAAGGCACCGCGCGGTTCCTGTTTTCACTCGTTCTACATCCGCTTATTATGTAGACTATGAGGGGAAATGGATAACAATTGGTGAGAACATACCGCGAGCGGAATACAAGAACGTTATTTCTGGGCGCATCTACATGAAGCCCATGACGGCGGCACAGTTGCAGGACATAACCAAGTGACTTTCCAAGTCCATTCTGACCTCCGCGCCCTAGTCATCGAGCACCCGAACCCTGCAACTGTGCTCCAGATGGTACCAACCGCCTTCTCGTTGGGTGGCAACAAGATCGGGATGCCCCACGGAATCGAGGAGACGATCCGACTCGGCTTGCTGCAGATCAACGTGCCTAGTCCGATATTGCATTACTACGGGTGGCCACGAGAAAAGAATAGGTGGCCTAACCCGTTTGACCATCAGAAGGTCACGGCGGCGTTCATGGTGTCTAACCCGCATGCTTTTGTCCTGAATGATATCGGAACCAGCAAAACGGGGACCTCTTGTTGGGCGGCTGATTACCTCTTGGAGATTGGAGTCGGGCACCGGGTGCTTGTAATCGCTCCGCTGTCCACGCTTGAACGCGTGTGGGGCGACAGCCTATTCACACACTTCACTCATAGAACTTTTGGTGTACTCCATGGAACGGCTGATCGTCGCCGGAAACTCCTTGCCCAGCCAAAAGATTTTTACATCATAAACCATGACGGCATCCAGGTGATTCAAAGGGAACTTGCCGAGAGACCAGACATCGACATAGTGATCTTGGACGAAATTGCTACACTTAGGAATAAGAACACAGGTGCGTGGAAGGCTATTGAAGCTCTGATCTATCCTACTAAGGGCAAGCCAAAGCCGTGGGTGTGGGGTCTTACTGGGGCACCAGTGCCGCACGCGCCGACCGATGCCTACGCACAATGCAGGTTGATTTCGCCGAACACGGTGCCAAAATTCTTCGGACAGTTCCGTCAGATGGTGATGGCCCATACCAGCCAGTTTACGTGGGTCCCACGCCCCGAGGCCATTGACATTGTGTATAAGGTCATGCGGCCATCGATTCGATTTAAGCGCTCGGATTGCGTTGACATTCCCGATACAAGTTACCAGACTCGTGATGTGGAACTATCTGTCGATCAAACGCGGCACTTGAAGGAACTCACGCGCGAATTGTATACCGAAATAGAAGGCGGTAAGATCACCGCAGTCAACGAGGGCGTGAAGCTCTCAAAAATGTTGCAAGTGGCTGGAGGATGTGCCTACGATTCTGAGGGTATTCCGCATGAGATTGATCCAGGTTCCAGATTGAAGGTGCTGATGGAAGTTGTTGAGGAGGCTGGAGGGAAATTACTTTGCTTTGCACCTTTTACTGCCATGACCGGGATGATCGCCAGGGAGTTAGGAAAATTTTGGGAAGTTGCGATTGTAACCGGCGACGTTTCAATCAAAGAGCGCAACGAAATTTTTTCGCGGTTCCAAGACGAAAAGAGCGACCTTGAAATTATAGTCGCTCACCCAGAAACGATGGCTCATGGACTGAACTTGACTGCCGCGTCTGTTGTCATATGGTGGACCAGCATATTCAGCAACGATTCCTATACTCAAGCTTGCGGCAGGGTCCTTCGACCTGGACAGCGGCGAAAAACATGTGTGGTCAATTTGGCGGGGTCAACCATCGAAAGGCAAATTTATAAGCGGCTTGTGGAAAGGCAGAAGGTGCAGGGTACCCTGTTGGCTCTTGTCGAGAGAAGAGAAGACATAATATGACATTCCAAAAAGGCAATTCTTTCTGTTTTACATCTAACCTAAAACATGGCCATGCGCGCATAGATAGCAAGTCGAAAACATATCGCGCATGGCAAGACATGCTAAGTCGGTGCAAGAATGAAAAAGGGTACACAAAAGGAAATTGCCGGTGGGCCACACGAGACGAACAGAATCGTAACCAGCGAAGCAATAGGTGGCTGACTTATAAAGGTGAAACTTTATGTGTAGCTGATTGGGCTACCAAACTGAAGGTCCCGTCGCTTCTTCTATATAGGCGCTTGTATCGCGGGTGGAACACAGAACAGACCCTTACTGCGCTAAAGAACGCCCGACCCACGTTACGGGAACATAATCACAAGGTAACATTTAAGGGAGTAGTTCTGAGCTTGACTGAATGGGCGCGTCGTGTGGGGTTGAATCCCGGCACATTAAGGAGCCGACTTATAGCTTACGGTTGGCCTATTGAAAGAGCATTGACCACCCTCGCGCGGGCACACAACAGATGACCCCCTTCCCGGAAGAATTTCTCGCCCTCGCCAGAGACATGCAGATTGAGTACTGGGGCCAAGCCGAGCGTGAAACAGCGCCCACAGTCCAGTTCGCGCTGCGTGAGAAAGGTAACGCGATGGGTGAATTCATTCAACGGGTGGAGTTCAAGATGAGAGGAGAGAGGGAATGACTGATGACGAGTTGGAGCAATACTTACAGACTCGCATACAAAGTGACATAATGAACCTTTTTGGCTCCCAAGTGTCCATCACCCAATACGGGTCATATGAGTGGTTCAAATCCGAAACGGATATGATGGAGCGAATAATAGGATGGCGACCAGTGAAGGAGGAAAAGAAATGACTGATTATCCAAGAGACAAATATTATCGTGACCCAGCCTACTACGCGCTGGTGAATGCAATTGAACAGATAATCTGCCGGGCAGAGTTTTCGCCGTCTGAAATTCGTGAAGCAGCAGTACTGGCCTGTATTAACTACGAAATGCATACAATTCGTTTTAACCGCGTCTCGATCAATGCAGGTTCCGAGCAAGAAAAAGCTCTTAGCTGCTTACATGAATGGGCAACGGGGAAACAAAGATGACCCCCTGCGGCGCCCGCGGGTTCGGAGACATAGTATCGGCCAAGGCTGCGGTGAAGTCACGTCCCGAGATTACCACGTATGTCATTATCAGGAACGCACCTCGGCCATTTGCACCGCCAGAATACGCGTGGGTCGCGCCAGTCGAAGTTTTCATGGAGCGGGCGACGAAAGCTATGGCGGCAGGGATAACTTTAGTGGAAATGGTGACAGCGTGACTTCCCACGATCTTATCCAGGCGTGGATACTCGGAACCTCCTGTCTTGCTATATGGGGAGTAGCTCGTACCGGCAAATGGAATCGTTGGGGCTATGTCTTTGGTGCCTTGTCCGAGCCCGCTTGGCTATGGGCAGCATGGGAGTCTCAGCAGTGGGGTGTCTTGCTGCTCTGCGGGTGGTGGGGTTATTACTGGATAGTGGGTGCTTACCGCCGCTTTTTCTTGGTTGCAGATTGAATTTAATTCAGGCGTCGTAGTCTGACTACTACTGTAAGGAGGGAAGTGATGAAGCTAGATTTCGCTGCACGGCAACCAAACGCAGACAAAGTGGCTTTTCGTGATATTCCGTTGGGCGGTGCTTGCTTACAATACGGACGCACAATGATTCGTTTTGAACATGCGCCTTCAGACTGGGTTAGTGTTCACCAGCACAAAGACTGGTTATGGGGAGTCAGTTTGGATACTGGTGTGGCGCAGGCAATGGCCCCCGATACGCTTGTCGTACCGCTTCCTTTTGCGACTGTTAATTAAGGAGTAAGCAATGTTCAAAGGCATGGGTAGTTTAGTATCAGCACGTCGTGGTAAGACTTCCGACATACTTACAATTCCGATTGAATTTAGTACCCCCATATCAGATCGCGAATGGCAGATAATTCGGTCGGCCATCTATGCCAGATTGAGTTCGGCCCCAGTCAGGGTTGATGTTTCTGGGAATTGTGATCCTCTTGAAAAAGAACTTACAGTGGTGTTCTTATGACCGAACTCACCATTGACACCGTCATGACCCGCCGGTTCCAGCTTGCCGACGAGATTGACGAACTATCTAGGCAGCACAAGATCGAACTGGAACCATTGAAGTCCGAACTTGATCTCTGCGAGAATTTTATAAAGTCAGAGATGAACACAGGCAACATGCAGCAACTCAAGATCAAGGATGTTGGCATGGCGTTCTTCACCACAAAAAGTAGGTGCGTCGTTGAAGATTTCGAAGCCGCTCTCGCCGAGATCAAGGAAAAAGGACTCTGGCATATGCTGACCAAGGCGGTGTCCAAGGAGGCGGTAAAAGATTATATAGACGAGTACAAAAACACCCCGCCTGGTGTCCGGTTCGAACAATTCAAAGATTTGAGTTGGAGGAAGTAGGGAATGACCAACGATAGAATGGTAGTAGAAAGGTTTCTTATCTTTGCAGAACAGAAAGGTGTTGAACTTGGAGGAAATGTCACCTATGGTTTTGTTATGGAGTATACAGATTTCCGGCCTATGCACAAAAGCGATTACCAGAATTTGATCACCGATTTTATAGCATCTCAATCAACTAAGGAAACCAAATGAGTCAATCAACCGCAGTCGTAGTCCCGAGTAACGTTCAACTTCCCGCTTTTGTCCAAGCATGGCAGCAGTATCAAATCGCTTATGAAATTTTCAGAATAGTAGCTAAATCAATCAATCGAGGAGCCTAAATGCTAAAGTATCCGAATGAAATTTACATCACCCGAGAAAAAGACGGGAATGAAAGTTATCTAATTGCAACTGAACATGCCAACGACCTAGCAGTGGCTGGGGAGAAGGTAGAAGTTGCTATATACAAGCTGGTTAAGAAAACTGTAATCCTCGCCCCCATCAAAATTGCATAAGGAAACCAAATGACCCAATCAACCGCAGTCGTAGTCCCGAGTAACGTTCAACTTCCCGCCCGCTTTGCGGGTGCCGATATCGCTGCACAGATCGCAGCCGACAATGCTGCCGCAGCGGCCGGTATCAGAGTCGGCGGGTTCCCGTCAATCAATGTCGGTGGCGGCAAGTTCCACATCAAGGATGAGGGCAAACTCGAAACCCTGATGAACCCGCCCGCTGCTCCTGGCCAGCCTGCCTTACCAATGATGCTACTTGAAGTTGTGGTCGTCGGTGGCGCGGAGAAGTTGAACAAGTTGTACTACAAAGACAAGTATGTGGAGGGCTCAGACGAACCGCCGACTTGCTCATCTTCCAATGGTGTTACGCCAGACAGTCACATCGCAGTCCCGCAGAACAATGTGTGTGCGACATGCCCGCAGAACCAGTGGGGCTCTAAGGTATCTGAAATCTCGCAGAAAGACATAAAAGCCTGCGACGATATTAAGCAATTGGCAGTGATCCCTGCCAGTGATCTGAATTACAAGGCCCTCGGGTTGGCTATAACAAAAGGGTCCCTTACCGATTGGGGCAAGTTCGTAGCCGCCCTTACGGCACGCAACTTCCCGTTGAAAGAACTCGTGGTCAATCTCACCTTTGACCAGACTGTGAACTACCCCAAGCTGAAGTTCAGCTTCAACCGCTTCCTGACCGATGAGGAAGCGGCGAAGGTGAAAGAACGTGCCGCGGGTGATGATGTCAAGGCTATCATCTCGGCGCGATCGCAGGTTCCTACCCTTACAGCACCCGTTCAACCCGCCTCGCAGGCAGCGCAACCTGTCGCTGATGGCCAAGTAGGGACGCCACAAGCTGCCCCGAGCTTGCCGCCTGCGGCTGCGGCCCCTACGTTTACGGTGCCGCTTGCTACCACTATGGTCCCTGAAACGAAGGTTGTTACTACCACCGGCTTCGGGGCCATCACTCTTACCCAAACTGGGGCGGCACCCATCCAACCCGCTGCCGAACCTCCGAAACGGGCACGGCGAACCCGTGCCCAGATCGAAGCTGACAAGGCAGCAGGCGTCGATCTTAGCCACTTGCCTGTCGCCATCCGCCAAGCAGTCGAAGCCGTGGGGGTGGGCAGTGAAGCGGGCAGGGCCATGCTGGCCCAGTTCCCGGCTCCGGCACTCACAACCCCTCCGCCCGTTGCTGCTTCGCCGTTCGACGGTCAGCCGGCGCACGTCCAACCCGCTGTGATGGCTGCAGGGGGTCTTAATTCAGCAGCCGGTGCGGAAGTCTACAAGGCACTGACGGGGAAGATATATGCCCCTGGAACGGTTACCACAACGGCGACACCCGCTGTTCCTGCAACGGGGTTCGGTGGGACCACAGTTCCTGCTTCCCAGACCCCGTCCGCCGCCGTCATCTCATCGGCCGCCAGCCTGAAGGCGCAGTTGGAGGCTAAGCTGAAAGGGGTGGCGTGAGCAGGCTACTCGATGCCAAGGAGCGAGACCGTTTCGCAACTTGGCTCGAACAAGAGGCCGAATCCGATAGAGCCATTGCCGAACAGGCTGGGAAATTCGGAACAGGCATGGATGTGATCGTGAAGCGTAATCTCGTCCGCGCGGCGGCGTGCCTGTTAATCGCTAATGATCTTAGGTGCATAGAGGACGGGGTACTATGAAACCCTTCGCGTGGTATGATTGCTTCAATGACATCTTCTACCGTGAGGAGCATTCGGCACGAATTGCTGAAAAAGGCGGTAACAAGGTAACACCAGTCTACGAGGCTGTAAACCTGCCAGATCGCCGCTTCACGACGGCGGTCGCCTGTCTTACTGGCCTAGCTAGTCGAATCTCCCCAGATAGGTTCAATGATCTGTACGAAGATATTCAGGGTGGCAGAAAGGAAGCAAAAGTCGCTGTCCAGTTAGCCGATGCCCTCCTTGAGGAACTTGAAAAAGAATGAGAGTTCCAACCTGCCTGTTACGCTGTAAGTGGCCACCCAACGCGGGGGTGTTGCCGGGGGACCTCGCTTTTGACGCCCTACTTTCTAGCATCAAAAAGGACGGCATAAAGGAACCACTCACCATCAATCTGAAATGGTACGTTATTGATGGCTGCCATCGGCTTTCTGCTGCCCGCATGTTAGATATCAAATCGGTAGAAGTTCGCATATGGACTGGAACGGAGATGGTAGAATGAGCAAACCAATCAGCCAACGTCAGGCACGAGAATATAGAAAGCGAGCCAAAGAACTGGAAGACCAATTGGATCGGCAACGCCGTAGGTGGGGGGCTGAATTTATTGGTGGTACTCATCTGGGTACCCTCCCGTACGAGCGCGATTGGTTCATCGGGCGGATTGAATCCGCAAGGATGTTAGGTCACGCGATCATTGTCACAGAAGAAGGGGATGGTAAGCTAAAGTTCCTTGCCCTCCCGCTACCAAAATGACTTCCCCTCGCGTCCTGCTCCACAGCGGCCTGACCAACCCCGAACTCGCCTTGCTCTACGGCGTCAGCCGGCAGACGATCTGGGGCTGGGGGAAGGGTCGTGCCCCGCGGGGTGCTGCTGCTCGATCCGCGCTCGCCGTAACCAAGGCTCTGGAGTCCGCGATGGATCGCAGCCTGTTGCCCTTGGCCGCTAGTAGTGGAGACGAACGCCGCGCCAGGATCAAGAGCATGGTCAAGATTCTGCGAGAGATGAAGCCGGTGCCGATCAGATGAGGTCTAACGTAGTGTTAACCAGCGCGCCTAACCCGGCGCCGATTAATAGACCCGACCGCTCCGGCGCGTCTGGTTCAACACAGGGTTAGGATTCTAGGAGAATGAGCATGAACACCGACAAAGAAATTCTGCTGAACGAACTTACGACCGCGCTGGCTGAAAATGAACAGGTGCTCGCAGAGTCAAGGTGCTACGGTATTGACCCCGCACAGCAGGAACAGAACATCGCCGACTTAAAGGCGATCATAGCTGAAATTTCTTAAGTTCGTTCCATATGTCCATCGCTTTATCGTGAGCATCTATCATTCTTTGGCTAAATGATCCTCCCAGTAAAATCAGAGGTGCCCCTATACACAGCGAGCCGGTGTCGCAAAAACAACGCTCTTTATGGGCCACTACACGGGTCAATGGATGGTTGTTTTACAGCGTGTGGGCGATTTGTGGGCGCAGACTGGTACATCGTGACAAACACCTCCGATGGAAAAGTTACTTGTAAGCGGTGTTTGCGGCCAATAAAATGAAAAAAGAAGCATTTCGCCCGTGGGGGTTCAATGACCTGATGGTGATCGCGGCATTCCGGTATTGCTGCGGTCGACGGACTTACATCGTCGGGGCGTGCGCAGATTGGTTAATTGAACAGTGGCCCAATTTCACCGATGGCACAAAGGCACTGATCCAGCGTGAACTCGAAGCAGAGGTCAAACACGATGACGAAGCACGGCAGCACAAAACTTATCACTACCCACTTGGGCACGATTATGATCGCGCCGAGTGGGAACGTGTGCGCAGGTTATGGAAACCTGTCAAGAGCACAGAAACTACTAATAGGGAACAACATGATCGAAGAAAAAAGAGAACTTCACATCAACAAGGTAATTAACGATAGCCGCCATCACTTTGGTCTGGGGGACGAACCTGCGGTAAAGAACGAACAGCCGACAACTAACGACTGACAAGGCAGATATGGAGTTTTTATCTGCCTACTCCAGTACTGGTGTAATGCGCTACCTTTCCCTGTTTTCTGGGATAGAAGCCGCGAGCGTAGCGTGGCTCCCGCTTGGCTGGGAGTGTGTCGGCGTGGCGGAGATAGAGAAGTTCCCGAACGCGGTACTAGCCCACCACTACCCTGGTGTACCCAATCTCGGTGACATCACTAAGATAACCGAGGCCCAAATAAAGGCGCTGGGTCACATCGACCTTGTCGTGGGGGGGTTTCCCTGCCAGGACCTTTCAGTAGCTGGTAAACGAGCGGGATTGGAGAACGAAGATGGAAGCACGACGCGATCAGGACTTTTCTTCACGGCTATGCGAGTGGTTGAGTGGTCTGGAGCAAGATGGACTGTTATCGAAAACGTACCCGGACTATTCAGCAGCAAACAGGGGCGAGACTTTGCTGCTGTGGTTGGAGCACTGGCTGGATGCGAGTTTGGCGTTCCCCCAGAAGGCTGGAAAAACATGGGGGCTGCGTGCGGCCCAGCCGGACTTGTCGAATGGTGTGTGCTGGACGCACAGTGGGCTGGAGTTCCGCAGAGGCGCCGTCGCGTCTTCCTTGTCAGAGATACTGGAGACTGGACCCATCGACCGCCGGTTCTTTTTGAGCAGCACAGCCTGCAAGGGCATTCTCCGCCGAGCCGAGAAAAGAGGGAAAGCACTACCTACCCAGTTGCGCCTTGCATTGGAGCAAGTGGTAGGGGGTTCGAACGAACCGGAGATACCAGAGGAAACGATGCAGTAATTGCTACGTACATACTAGAAAACGCCCATGCTACTACTACTACCCACCAAGCAAAAGGCGGCGACCCGACGACTGATAACTATGTTGCCCACTCCCTGCGAGCTGAAGGATTCGATGCTAGTGAAGATTGGACGGGCCAGGGGACGCCGTTGGTTCCGGTGGGGGTAGCTGGTGCAATCACGAGAGGGTATGAATACTGCTACAACGACGAGAAAAAGGAAAACCATTTAGTGCCAGTTGGGTATAGGGTTCACGGAGAGAACTCAACTGCTATGGCGGGGAAGGGGACGCCGTTGGTGCCAACATTCATCCATCTAAATAAAGGAAGACCCGACGGGCGTCAAAGTATTCACACTGAAATGGTTACATTAGAAACCGAGACCATTCCGACTTTAGCAACAAATGGGCATCAACAGAGCGCTATCGCCTTCATTTCTAAGAGCCACGAAGACGAGACGGGTAGAGGGACGCCGTTGGTGCCAATGCTCGCTCCTACTTTGAATGCCAGCGGGGCTGGTACTTCTCGTGGGTCACTACAGGCAAATGAACCTGATTTTATGATACCTGTCGTTAGTGTGTTTGACCCGAATCAGATAACGAGTAAAACCAATCGAAGCGTTCCAGTTCCTGAACTTTGTCACACGTTACCAGGAACCGCGAACTCGCCGATTGCTTTCACTTCCAAGGACTACGGAGCCGATACCGGAGAAACTTCACCCACCCTGCGGGCGATGGGCCACGCCGACAGTCATCCGAACGCCGGGGGGCAAGTTGCGATTGCCTTTGATACTTATAATCAGACGGTTTCCAATACCGCCCCAGCATGTTCAACTGGAACTGGGACGGGCCAGCACGGGGCTATAGCATTCAACCACCAGGACAATTTTGCCTTTCACGCGTCTTCGGAATCAACTAATCCTCTGAGGGCGAACCAGACTGAGGCAGTAATGACCTTAGCCATTCGTGGGCGAAATGGTAATAGTGAACTTGAAACACGGAATGATGGAACTGCGAACGCTATTCTTACCCCCAATGGAGGACGAGCAGGAATGGGAGTTGGAGCGGTTGCCTATACTCTTCATGGTGCAGACAAGACAGTTAGCACAGCAACCGAAACAGAACTCGCCGGAAGTATTCGCACGAAACCGCCTGGTAGCATCGAGAACAGCAGCACTACAGTTGCACTTCAGGCAATGCAAGTAAGAAGATTAACTCCGCGGGAATGTGAAAGGCTTCAGCAATTTCCCGACGATTTTACTTTAATCCCCTATCGCGGCAAACTGGCTAAGGACGGCCCCCGCTACAAAGCTCTCGGAAATAGTTTCGCCGTACCTTGTGTTCGCTGGATCGGCGAACGGATCAATATGGTTCATTGGATGACTTCATGAACTCAACCGTCGATTTCCTCCGTCGCATCCTGCCCCCCGCCGGCCTCTACATCGCGGCGAGAAAAGTGAACAAGGGCTATCCTGCTGTCGTCTGTGACAGCGTCGAAGAAGTTACAGCGCGGGTTCTTGACTACGACCAGCAGGGTGTGACCTCGTATCATGCCGTAGCAGCATTCCTTGAACGCGAAGTGGAGTCCGTCAACGCCAAGGGCGAGAAGTACATGCAGGTCAGGGTGCAACGTAATGTCCGTGCCCTTCGAAGCTTCTTCATAGATCTCGATGTAGAAGCAGGTGACCCCAACAAGTTCAGTTCCCAAAGTGAAGCCTGCGATGAACTGTGGCGGTTTTGCGCAGAAACCGGCCTGCCGATGCCAAATATTCTGGTGTCATCCGGTTATGGGGTCCATTGCTATTTCACTCTAGCTACGGAAGTCCAGCGTGAAACCTGGAAGCCGGTAGCTGATGGGCTTAAAGTTCTTTGCACCAAGTATAAGTTCCGTGCCGATCCGGCCTGTACCGGCGATGCAGCACGCATCCTGCGATCCGTTGGTACCTTCAACCGAAAGGACCCACAGAACCCGCGCCCTGTCGAAATTATTATGGAAGGCCCCGACCTTAACTTCGCTGAGTTCCAGGCAAAGGTCACCGCCGCCCTGAAAGCCTGCGGGGAGAAACTGACTGAGGCCGTCCACAAGACCGCTGCGGCTACGGAAACCCTTAACCAAGAGTACGCCGTCACCCACGACTTCCCCCCATGTTCGGCGAGAAAGGTAGCCGACCGCTGCCCGCAACTGGCTAAGATGCGGGACACCCGAGGCAACATTTCAGAACCGCATTGGTATGGAGTGATTCAGTTACTCTGCCATTCGCTGGAAGGGGACGAACTTATTCACGAATGGAGCCGTGGGCATCCAACTTACTCGACTGAAGAGACTGACAAGAAGATTGCGCAGATCCGCGACCAGAAGATAGGACCGACGCTGTGCAGTACCTTCGCCGGCTCGGCACCTGGTGGCTGCGATGCGTGTCCATTCAAGGGCAAGATTAGCAGCCCGGCGCAACTTGGCACCCAAGTCGTCTCGGCACCGCCTCCCGTCATCGAGGTCAAGGTGGGCGATACTGTTACCCACATCACGGTTCCCAACCCCCCGCTCCCCTTCACCCGCTGCGAGGGGGGCGGCGTCACGATCGAGGAAGACGGTATCACGCATAAAATCTTCGAGTTCGATTTCTTTCCGATAGAGATAGCCTTTGACGAGCAGTTAGGTTACGAAACCAGTCGTTGGCGTCATGCTTCCAAGAAGGAGGGTTGGAAAGAAATCGTACTCCAGTCGTCGCTCATCGCAAAACCGGTGGAGTTTGAGATCAAATTAAGAGATAATCACGTCCAACCACTTCTTAGGAACAAAGCCGCCATGTTCGCCGATGCCTATCTCCGCAAGCTTCGCGATGAATCTAATCTCCGCAAGCTTTTCACCAGCCAGGGCTGGAAGAATGAGGATAAAGAGTTCGTCCTTGGTGATAAACTCTACCGCAAGGGCGAAGTCCTGCAGGCTGGGTTCAGTCACAGTGCTGAGTCCTTTCTGAGCCCTTTCCGGTCACGGGGGTCGCTTCAGGTCTGGAAGGACTTGACCTGGGCACTCAACCACCCCGGACTGGAGGCACATGCCTTCATGCTATTATTAGCATTTGCGTCCCCTTTGCTAAAATTAGGCGGTAGGGAGGGGTTTACTGTTAATGCCCTCGGGGAATCCCATGCCGGCAAGTCCACGATGGCCCGGTTCATGTCGTCGGTCTACGGTAGCCCCAAGGGGTCATGGATCACGACTGAGGATACCATGCTGGCGAGATGGCAGCGATTCGGTGCCCATTCGTCGCTGCCGATCTACACCGATGAGGCTACTATCCTTGATGCCGCTGAACTCAGGAAGATGGTCTACGCCGTGCCCACAGGTAGATCTAGGGCCAGCATGAAGCGTGATTACACCCTGCGCGCAGGTGCCGAGTGGTGCCTGATCTTCGTGATGACCGCTAATGAGTCCATGCACAGCAAGCTGCAATCCGAGAAGGTGAACCCCGAAGCGGAGAGCCTGCGCCTGTTTGAGTACGACTTCCCTGTCGTGCCGGCCTTCGGGTCGATCGTTAAGATGATCCCTGATATCCTTGATGAGAACCACGGTGTGGCGGGTCCGGTCTACATCAAGGGGCTGGTTGATAACCGCGATGAGATCAGAGAGCGTCTGCGAACCGTCGTGCAAGAAACCGAGACCGAGTTCGGCATGCATAACAAAGAACGGTTCTGGTCGCAAGCCGTGGCACTATCGCTATACGGGGGCCAATTGGCTAGACAGTGGGGTGTCATTGACTTTGACCCCAGTCGACTCAAGCCGTGGTTGCTCAAGGAAACTCAACGGATGCGCGGTCACATGGAAGCCGCACACGTTGATGGAATCGCCCTGCTGGCACGTTGGTTAGACGAACATGTCGGCGAGCGGTTGGTGACCAACCAAGTGAATGAGGGTATGGCAACGGCAGAGACCAAGGTCTACCACAGGATCACACAAAGGTTGGAGAAGGACTCTAAGTTGCTGTACATAAGCAAGGAAAACATCATGCAGGACCTGTGGAAGATGCACGCTGATCCTAACAAACTCTGCGATGAACTGTTCGCTCGCGGTATCCTCATCCACGCCAAGGCGAAGCGCGTACTAGGTGCCGGTACTAATTACGGCGGCGGGCCGGCGTGGTGCTGGATGCTCAAGGCTGATCACCCCGAGTTGGCAGATACGTTGAAGGCGGGGATATGAGAATCGAAGAAATAGGTAACGCCACGCTGATCAACGGTGACTGCCGAACCGTTATGGCGGCGATGGAAGAGAACAGTGTGGATGCCATCGTGTGTGATCCGCCGTACGGTCTGTCGTTCATGGGTAAAGGCTGGGACCACGGCGTACCTGGTAAAGAGTTCTGGGTCGAAGCCCTGCGGGTGGCAAAGCCAGGGGCACATCTTCTAGCGTTCGGTGGCACGCGCACCTTTCATCGGCTGGCTGTGGCGATCGAGGACGCGGGGTGGGAGATCCGGGACACGGTAATGTGGGTGTACGGCAGCGGGTTTCCGAAAAGTCTGGACGTGAGCAAGGCGATCGATAAGGCGGCGGGGGCAGTACGTGAAGTAACTGGCCCATCTCCGCGGCATGGGGGTGGGGTACCCGGCGCGGGATCTAGTTATGAACTGCCGCCAGAGGCGCACATGCTCACCGCCCCTTCCACCGACGCCGCGAAGCAATGGCAAGGCTGGGGCACCGCGCTAAAGCCTGCATGGGAGCCCATCATCCTTGCCCGCAAGCCGCTGGTCGGAACCGTTGCGGCGAATGTGCAGCAGTTTGGCACGGGCGGATTGAATATAGACGGGTGTCGAATCGAAGGCGTGAAGGGCACACCTGCATCGCCTCGTCGTGCTGAACAAGGCGCGGCGTACAGTGACCTCGGTAATGACCCCGGCACCGGCAGCGGGTGGGATGCAAATGTCGGCCGCTGGCCCGCCAACCTGATCCACTCAGGCGAACCCGAAGTCCTCGCTTGCTTCCCGGACTCCAAAGGCCAACTCGCCGATGTCAGCCACACGGCACCGTCGGCCAAGACGAGCAATGTCTATGGTGCCATGAAACGAGAAGGTGAGGCTTCGCAGGACAGTGACAATGAAGGCGAAGTTGGGTTCAAGATGAAGCCGGGAGCAAGAAGGTTGGATTCGGGTAGTGCCGCCCGCTTCTTCTACTGCGCAAAGGCGAGTAAGTCAGATCGAGATAGTGGCGGGATGAAGAATATTCACGCTACGGTCAAACCTAATTCTTTGATGAAATATCTTTGCCGCCTCGTCACACCCTCCAACGGAACCGTGCTCGACCCCTTCATGGGATCTGGTTCCACTGGCAAAGCTGCACTGCAGGAAGGCTTTAAGTTTGTCGGCATCGAACTGGACAAAGAGCACGGCTACTTCGACATCGCCTGTGCACGAATCAAGGCTGATCACCCCGAGTTGGCGGATACACTGAAAGGAGGAGTATGAAAACTGTAGGGCACCAATCTAAGGTAAAGCCAGAGGCCAATAAATTCCACGTGGGGAATGGAAATAATGGTAAGCATTATTGGCTAACCCCACCCGCATTGTACGCCGAGTTAGATGCTGAGTTCCATTTTAATTTTGATCCATGCCCGTACCCACTACCGGAAAATTTTGACGGTTTATCTTGTGAGTGGGGATCGAGTAATTATGTGAACCCGCCTTTCGGGTCCATTATGCATCAGGGCAAGAAAAAAGGTCCAACCGCGTGGGTTCGCAAAGCTATTGAAGAAAATGCTAAGGGCAAACGTATTGTTTTGGTTTATCCTATAGACAAGTGGGTACTTATGCTGTTAAAAGTGATCGGGGCAAAAGTTCGTAACTTAGGAGACATACACTAGCACGCCACCGAAGACGGATCCCCCGGAAAAGGCACGGGGCGACATATTGCTTGTTTCATTCTGGAACCAAAATGACCCCCAAATGGGACCATCATTTCCTACTCGCCGCCCTCCATAAAGCAGGTATGAGCAAGGACCCTTCCACTCAAGTGGGGGCTATAATCGTGGGACCCGACATGGAGGAACGCGCCGCAGGGTTCAACGGGTTTCCGCGAGGCGTTGCCGATACGCCAGAACGGTTGAACGACAGGGAGACTAAACTGAAGTTGATCGTTCACGCTGAGATGAATGCAGTCTGCAACGCTGCCCGGATCGGGGTGTCTGTGAGAGGTTGCACACTCTACCTGGCGGCAACTGATGCCAGTGGGGGAGTCTGGGGCGGACCTCCGTGTACCCGTTGCACCGTGGAGATCATACAGGCGGGTATCGCCGAGATCGTGTCCTACGGGTTCAAGGACTGTCCATCACGGTGGCGGGAGGATCTTGAGTTCGCCCGGAGAATTCTGCGGGAGGCGGGGGTTAGGTACAGGGAAGTTGACAATCGTGATGATAAGGTTGACAATCAGGAACCAAGAAGTTGACAAAAATCGCTATAGCTCAGTGGTAGAGCAACTGTCTCGTAAGCAGTAGGTCTGCGGTTTGATCCCGTGGAGCGGCACCAGATAAAAAACCCCGCACCGGCCGGGAGGAGGGGACCGGCGGGCGGGGACCAGGGTCAAACGACC
>ERZ1292629.716-Hain-H43-01um-R1-716-length-36332-cov-25_pt1 | contig 36332 bp, 30 predicted proteins | sample MGYA00564399_ERZ1292629 | MGnify/ENA primary metagenome ERZ1292629 (study PRJEB36523, sample SAMEA6512636) | groundwater metagenome | collected 2019-01-08 | study: AquaDiva: Metagenomics assemblies of 32 groundwater samples
GGTAACGTGGCTTGACATTACTGGTTTAATAGTGTATTCATTAATGAGATTATATGGGAAGAATTATCAGCACCACAGTACGGCTTATACAGGCTGGCAGAAATATCTATGATAGGAAGTGGAGCTTCCTAGTCCTTTTTGCAATTGCGTTTTTCAGCAGTGTCTTTATTCTCGGACAACTTGGTCTTTTGCCGGAAACGACATCCGCAACGGTCGTTGAAACAGTTACGCCTGTCAGCACGCCAGCGCCAGAAATTGTTGAGTTACCGACAAAGATAGAAATTTCCAAAATCGGCCTCTCTGCAGTTATCATGAATCCGACGACGACCGATATAGCGGCTCTGGACAAGGAACTGTTGAAAGGCGCAGTGCGCTATCCGACTTCAGCCAAGCTTGGTGAGACAGGCAATGTTGTTCTATTCGGACATTCTAGTTACCTGCCGGTCGTTGGTAATCAGGCGTATAAGGCTTTCAACGGCATACAGAAATTAGCCGTTGGGGACGTTGTTACTGTGTACTCTGATAATACGGCATATACATATAGCGTGAGGAACGTCGCTGAAGAGAAGGCGGATGATAATACAGCCATTCCGCTTTCTGTCTCCGGAAAAATTCTTACGCTCGTTACTTGCAATTCGTTCGGCGCTAAGCAAGACCGTTTTGTCGTGACCGCAGACTTTGTTGAAAGTAATCCGATTTCTGCCTAGGCAGAAATCGGATTACTCTCCGCAATGGGGGGTAAAGAAAGCAGTTCTTTCGATTCATAACCAGAGCCGCTGAGCGGCAAAGGAGAAAATGATGAGTAAAATCATCACAGCAGTGATGCTGGCACTCGCAATGGCGCTGGCCAATGTGGCAATCGGAGCGGGAACGGGAATGCCGATGATGAGGGGTTTGAAAGACCCAACAGTGTTGGCAGACCTCGTTGATCGCGCGCTCGCGCGCGATTCAACTGGACACTCGTTACTTGATTCGGCTAGGTGCAAAAAAGATGGGTCATGCGCAACTGCGCACGACTACTTCCACGGCATTCAGGTTGCTCACCCTAGCGCAAAGCTCGGAGACATCGCGGATCTTCCGCGTTACTTGCGGTCGTTGGCTAAGCAGCCAGCTCCTGCTGGCGAATGGTATATGTCTCGTTTACTCGTGAAAGGCGAGAAACGTACGTACGACCATATGGCATGGCATCGCGCCTTTTTCAAAGGCGAGGACGCGTGGGCCGACGTGAATACTGGCGAGTTTGTACTCGCCGGGTTCTGCGAGAATGTGGTTGGCGCGCTGAAGTCTCCGGCGGCAGAAAAAGAAACACCGGTGAAAAAGCGCGAGATTGTCTCACCACAGAAAATCGCGACTTGCCCCGATATTTATTTTCTCAAAATAAACGTCTGGGAACGCAAAGCGCTATCTCTTCCTGGCGTTGAAGCAACACACGCTAAAGAGGAGCTTGGTAACAAGCGCTTCTCAACGCAGGAAAAAGTATCGAGCAAGCACGGCGGGCAGTTTCGCAGGGCGTACGCGGAAGGTGTCCTAAAGCGAAGTGCGGTACCACGAGAGTTTCGGGTATCGTTCATCATGACACCGGAGGCGCAAGAGGGGGAAGCGACGATAAGCGACCAAGAGTTCGTCCATGATGTCACGGTAACCGGACTTCTCGAGCTACAGTTCTCGCGGGCGCAATTGGAACAGTGGGATGCTATTCGCGTTATTGCAATCGATGGCGACATGGTGTCACCGCCACGGAGCAACGACAGCGGCTTCCGCGAGCTTCGGTTCTTCAATCGCTTGCCGGGCAAGAAGCTCGGTGAGTGGGACAACAATCCGGTGCCAGATTGCATTATGAACGAGCACTGGATTGAATAAATCTTTGTGCTCGTGGCTCTTGGGAACGTGCCTAACGTTCCCTCCATTTTTCGGAGCATCTCTCGCGAGGTGTCCCGAAAATAGGATATACAATGCCATTTCGATACACAGTTACCATAGTGATGATTCTTATGATTTTCGCGCTCGCGCGCGGTCTTGTCGTGCACTATCACGACTTTATTTCGTTTGGAGCTCTCACAGCATTTGCTGAAGGTGACGGTGGAGGTGGAGATGGAGGTGGTGGCGACGGTGGCGGAGGGGATGGTGGAGGTGGAGATGGAGGTGGCGGAGACGGTGGCGCGGACACGGGTGGTGCAGGCGACGGCGGTACACCACCGGCCTGTATTTCCGTAGAAGTTCCGCAAACTCCTGTGGCCTGTTCTCAATATGCCGGCACTCTAAGCGGTACCGATTACGGAATTCCTGCAGGCTACACTGTAGGTACTGCTTCGTGGACTGTAAATAGTTGTACAAATGCGGTTACATATACGGGCGGTTGTTCAGCGCCTGTTTGGACTAATTACTGTACTGGCACAGATGAAGGTGTGACACCGCCACATCCTTGGCAGATATGGAGGTATGATAATTCCAGTCCGATAAATTATCAATTTGTTGAGAATGGAAGTACCGCTAACAATTGTGCTGCACCAGTTACGCCCCCACCGCCACCACTTGTGAACAACGCGGTCTGCTTGATTAACACTAGGACTCCTTCTACCGTTTCCCCTGGACAGACATTTACAGCCCAAATTGACGTGACCAATACTGGGAACACTATATGGACTACAGGAGCAGGGTATAAACTCGGTTCGCAAAGTCCTCAAGATAATACGACATGGGGAACGTCGCGCATCGCGCTTCCCTTCAGCCCATTTCCTATTGGAGGGGAGTGGGGCTTTGATTTTAACTTCACTGCGCCAACTACTCCCGGCGTGTACACGTTTGCATGGAGAATGCTGCAGGAAGGCGTAGGGTGGTTTGGCTCCATATGCTCGGCAAATATTGTTGTCACAGGAACACCACCGACTCCAATACCTGGCTGTACCAATCCATCTGCTACCAACTACAATCCTTCGGCGACCGTTGATAACGGCTCATGCGTATTCCCCCCAACTCCAATACCCGGCTGTACCAATCCATCTGCTACCAATTACAACCCTTCGGCGACCGTGAACAACGGTTCATGTGTATTTCCACCACCTCCACCTCCGCCACCCCCTCCGCCCCCACCCCCTCCGCCTCCTCCGCCTGGAACATTAGCTTGTACTCTCACAGCTTCTCCGGCCACAATCGGCAGTGGCTCTTCATCTACGCTATCGTGGACAACTGCAAACGCAGCGGCGTTTAGCATTAACAATGGTATCGGTTCTGTTACACCGGTTGCGTCAGGAGCTACAACCACCTCCCCAACAACGACTACGACATACACAGGCACAGCTACTGGTACTAGCGGAACAGTGGCTTGTTCTGCGACAGTAACAGTCACTACCGGCGGAGGCGGTTGTACAAGTAACTGCGGCGGCGGAGGTACGCCATCGCCAAATGTAACGCTCGCGATGCTCCCGCACGTAAGCTCTCAACCGCTTGCCTTCCTCTATCTATCGCAGATTCCACAAACCGGACTTAGCCTCGGTCCTGTCGGAACGGCGCTTTATTGGATTGCGCTAATTATCTTTGCGCTCGCCATCGCGTATTTCGCGCTTTTTGGCATTGTCCCAATCGCGAATCGTTCTCTCCGCAATTTCGGCTCTCGTGTTTTGAGAGCGCTTAATGCGCAGGAATCGGCGTATGTAGGGAGCCAACCTGCGCCACTGCCTGTTCCGGTTATGAATGAAGTTAAGGAAACTCCGCGCGGATACTCATCATATGACGGATTTAAATCCTTTGCTCGTAATGGCGCAATTTCTATTGACGATATTGTGAAAGGTCTCGCACGCAGCCATCCGCATCCGGCTTCAGCCAATATTGAACCTATATATGAAAAAGTTGAGCCGATTTATGAAAACGTTGAACCGATTGTAGAAGACAGAGTAGTCAGCACGGCGTCTGTCTCAGTTCCGGCTGATATTCGCGGATTCATTTCTGCGCTTATTGAAGGCGATAGAGTCGCCGTATTTGCCGGCCTAAGACAACACGTGCGAGGAGGCGGTTCGCCGGAGAAACTTATATCGGAGATAGTTTGTCTGCTTGACGACGCATATCACGCTCGCATTGACGGTACTGATTGTGATTCAAATATAGTGCGTATTACTGCACGTTTGAACACGCCGATTCTGGAGAGACTCGTTGCCTCCCTCACTACGGCGATTGATTCAAGTTATTCTACCGGCATTACCGGCGCGAAGCTCGCCCTTACCCGCGCACTCGCCGTCCTCGGTGCATAATTATTTTCTTGTTTTAACTTCTTCGCTCGCTTTTGTTATGAAATCAGAGAGGGAAGCAACGTCCAACTTCCCTGCGTCGCCTGCCTGCGCAGGCAGGCGGCTGTCTACTGAAATAGTTTTCTCCTCAACTTCTTTATCTCCAACTACAAGTAGATAAGGAATTTTTTCTGTCTTCGCGTTGCGAATCTTCTTGCCAAGAGACTCGTTCGCACTGTCAACATCAGCGCGAATGTTCACGGCGCGAAGCGCCACGAGGACTTCATTTGCATACGCACTATGTTTCTCTGACACGGGCAGAACTTTCACCTGCACAGGCGAGAGCCAGAGAGGGAACGCACCCGCATATTTCTCAATGAGAAATGCCATAATTCGCTCGATAGCACCTATGGATGAGCGGTGTACGACGAATGCGCGATGCTTCGCACCATCCTCGCCAATATACGTCAGGTCGAATCGCTCCGGCATGCAGAAGTCGTACTGGACCGTAAATGCAGTATCTTCCTTTCCGTTCGCGTTTTTCATCTGAATGTCTATCTTCGGACCATAGAAAGCCGCCTCGTCTTTTGACTCTTCAAACTTCGAGCCGCGCGCTAGCATAAGCGTACGGAGAAGTTCCTCGGCCTTTTCCCACCCCGCATCATTTTTGTAGTACTTCTCTGTATTTTCACGATCCCCGAACGAGAGACGATAGCGATAATCCACATCAAGCTTGAGACCGAACACCGACGTAACGTATTCTATAAGGTCAAGTGCTTTGCTGATCTCATCAACCGCCTGCTCCTCGTTCGCACAAATAATATGAGCGTCTGCAAGACAAAAGGTACGGACCCGTTGGAGACCCATGAGTTCACCCGATTGTTCGAAACGGTACTGCTTTGCGAGCTCGGCGATGCGCATCGGTAGTTCGCGGTAGCTCACCGGCTTGCGCAAATATAATTCAAAATGATGAGGACAGGTCATCGGTCGAAGCATGAATTTTTCGTCATCCACTTCTATCGGCGCGTACATAGAATCCTTATAGTGCGGGTAGTGACCGCTCTTTATATACAACTCTAGTTTTGCAATATCAGGAGTATAAACATGGAGGTAACCGCGCCTGATTTCTTCGTCTACAATAAATCGCTCCAGTTCGCGCCGTATCACCGAACCTTTCGGTGTGAAGAGCGGGAGGCCTTTCCCGACTGCATCTGAAAAAGCAAATAAATCCAGCTCCTTGCCGAGCTTTTTATGGTCGCCTGCCTGCGCAGGCAGGCGTTCTTTATCGTCCCCGATCTTCATATATTGAAAAGAATACCACAAAAATTAAAGTGGCTTCAATTCTTCAATCGCGAGGGTGACTTCGCCATTCCTGATAGAGACCTTGCCCTTGGCGAGGAAGCAGGCGCCGGGAACGATTATAGATGAATGTTGTTTAAGTAGTTTTGGGAAAACCACCGCCTCAATGGAGTCAGTAGTATCTTCTACAGTGATAAAAGCCATTTTTTCTCCGCCTTTTGTGAGAAGCGTGCGGACGACGGTAACGAGAACCGGCAGGATTATGAGCATTCCGGATTGGCGTTCTTCTTTAATCTTCGCAATAGTGAGCACGGCTTTTTTAGTAACCGCCGTATGCGCGTCAAGCGGATGTCCGGAGACATAAATGCCAAGCAGTTCTTTTTCCCACACGAGCTTATCAATGAGCGAAGCTGACTTGCCTTCTGGTAACATCAATTCAGGCATCGCCATAACAGCCCCGAAGAGAGAGTCTTGTGGCGCGCTAGCTGTTGCCTCTCTGTGATAAGAAAGAAGCGTTTCAATGTTATCAGTCAGCGTTCCGCGTCCGCCAGCTGGCGGATTGAGCGAGTCCAGCGCGCCGCACTTTATAAGCGACTCAAGCGACTTGCGGTTTAGATTCTTGGAGCCGACTCGGGAGAGAAAGTTTGAAAGTGTTTTATATGAGCCGTGCGCTTTTCTCTCTTCAATAATTGATTCCGATATTCCGTCGCCGAAGTTCTTGATAGAGGATAGACCGAAACGAATAGCTCCGCCAGCTGGCGGATTTTGCTCACCTACGACCGTGAAGTCGCTCCCGCTCTCGTTTACGTCAGGCGGCAACACCTTAACTCCCATTCTCTTAGATTCGGTTACATAGATAGATATTTTTTCAGTATCGCCGGAGTCGGCTGTGAGGAGGGCGGCGAGATATTCAACCGGATAATTAGCCTTCATGTACGCGGTTTGGTACGCAACCTTTCCATAGCTCGCGGCGTGCGCCTTGTTGAATCCGTATGCGGCAAAAGGCTCAATAAGCTCCCACAGTTTTTCTGCCAACTGTTTGGAGAGTTTTCCGTATTCCATAAAACCTCTCGTCAGCTTCTCCTTCTCCGCCTGCATGACCTTCGGAATTTTTTTGCCCATCGCCTTACGAAGTGCATCGGCCTCTAGCCAAGAATATCCGCCGAGCTTAATCGCCGTTAGAAGCACGTCGTCCTGATAGACGAGAATGCCGTATGAGAAGTCCAGATATTCTTTCATTCTCGGGTCCAGATAGTGGATAAGTTTTTGATTGTGTTTGCGTTCAATATAATTCGGAATTGTTTCCATCGGTCCCGGTCGATAGAGCGCTACCATCGCATTTATATCGTGAATAGATGTCGGCTTTAGCTCTTTCAGCCAACGAGTCATACCGGAGCCGTTTAGTTGGAAAACTCCCTCAGTCTCCCCGCGCGCGAGCATCTCGTATGTCTTCTTGTCGTCAATGGGAACATTTTCAATATCAACAGTAATGTTGCGCGTTTCCTTCACTCGCGCAACAGAGTCTGCGAGAATTGCCAGATTTTTTATACCGAGAAAGTCAAACTTCAATAAACCAACTCCTCCGTACTCGTCAGTAATAGAGTACATATCGTACTGCGTAATGAGCTTACCGGTGCCCTTAGGGTCGGGCTGAACGGGCGCCCATTCAATAAGAGGTGTTGGCGCGACAACAACACCGGCCGCGTGTACTCCGACATGCCGTACACAGCCCTCAATGCGTTTCGCGAGGTCTATTATCTCGCGCGCGTCATCGTCTTCGTCGTAGAGAGTCTTTAAATCGGGCTCCAGTTCTAGCGCATGATCAATAGTCATAGGGAACCCCTGCGAACCAATCGGTATAAGTTTCGCAATGCGGTCGCCTGTGTTGTATGAATGCCCGAGAGCGCGAGAGACGTCGCGTACGGCCGCTCTCGCCATCATGGTGCCAAATGTACCTATCTGGGCGACGTGATCCTCTCCGTACTTCTTTTTCGTATACGCAATCATGTCGTCACGTCGGTTGTCGGCTATATCCATATCAATATCCGGCGCTTTCGGACGTTCCGGATTCAAGAATCGTTCAAACGGCAATTTGTAAAAAAGCGGGTCCACGTTCGTGATGCCAACGAGGTAGGCAACGATGCTTCCTGCCGCGCTCCCTCGCGTAGTTGTAAGTATCCCCTGACTACGGGCGAATGCGAGCAGGTCGGCTACGATTAAGTAGTACACAGCAAAACCTTTTCCAATAATAATTTTCAGCTCGTATTCAATGCGGTCTGTAACCTCTTTTGATTCTGTAAGTCCGCGCCCCTTGATGCCGGCATACGCCTTCGCGCGCAGTTCTTCATCGTGATTCTTAAAACCTTTTGAAATAGGCACAGAAGGGAACGTCCATTTGCCGAGTTCAAAAGATAAGTTGCACCGGTCGGCAATTTTCCGTGAATTATCAATGGCATCCGGAGTGTCTTTGAAAAGTTCTAGCGCGCGATGTTCATTTATAAAAGAGAAATCCTCGTCCTCGTTTCTCCCGCGTCCCCCCTGTTGGATTCGGCGCATTATCTCTGTCGCTTCGCGGTCGTCAGTGTTTAAATAATAGACGTCATTTTGCGCCACAAGAGGAGTACCGCTCTCGCCCGCGAGCGCGATTATTTTTTGTTGCAGAGACTCGTGTCCAGAGACTTTCGGATGATGCGTTATCTCTAGATAAACGTCTTTCTCACCGAAGATGTCCTTGAATTCTGCGAGCGACGCGGCAGCGCCGTTACTGTCTCCAGCGCGAAGCAGTTGCGCGACATCGCCTGCGAACGACGGGAGTATGGCAATAAGACCAGAGGCGTGTCTGCGAAGAATCTCCTTGTCCATTCGCGGGCGTTCAAAAAATCCTTCGGTCCACGACTTAGTCACGAGCGCGAGAAGATTTGTATAGCCCGCATTTGTCTTGGCGAGCAGAACAATGCGCGAGCGTCTGGTATCGGAAGTTTCATCGTGAGATAAACGAGAGCGAGGAGCGAGATATGCGTCAACGCCCAAAATAGGCTTGATGCCGGCGTTCACTGCAGATTTATAAAATTCAATCGCGCCGTGCATATTGCCCGTGTCTGTAAGTGCGAGCGCATCCATGCCCTCTTTACGCGCTTTTTCAACCAGCTCGTCCACCTTCGGCAGAGCCTGCAAGAAGCTGTAGTGGCTATGCGTATGTAGATGTATAAATCGCGATGCCATAAGACTAGTATACTTTCTGTATGCGATTTATGCTTGGGGTGGATGAGGCGGGGAGGGGGCCCTTGGCTGGGCCGGTGAGTGTGGGGGTGGTCGCTGTACCAGAAGGGTTTGATGTGATGAAAGAATTTCCCGGCGTCGCGGATTCTAAAAAGCTGTCAGAGAAGAGGCGAGAGAAGGTATTTCAGATGCTAGAAGCACGCGTCGCCCTTGGCGACGCGCATTACACTGTTGAATTTGAAAGTGCTGAGACTATTGATAACGAGGGTATCGCAATTGCGGTGCGCCGCGCGCTCTGGCGCGGTGTAAATAAGCTCGCTCCGGACTCATCCTTCGTTCACGTTCTACTGGATGGCTCACTTAAGGCGCCGCCGGAATACTCACAGGAGACTATTATAAATGGAGATGAACTCGTTCCTCTTATTTCTCTTGCATCTATTGCAGCAAAAGTTACTCGCGACCGGCTGATGCTGGATTTTGCAAAGAAGTATCCGTTATATGGATTTGAAAAGCATAAGGGCTACGGCACAAAAGAACACTACGAAATGTTGAAAAAACATGGTCTTTGCGATATCCACCGCAAGTCCTTCATACACCTTGATTTAAAGCACAAATAGGACTATACTCTCCGCTTGTGTCCAGCCACGTGGAAGGACGCATAAACCAAGATCTTTCGTGAGGGGATTAGAGTTATGAAGCCAAAGTCGTCAATAGCCGTTGATAAACATAAATCGGCTCTCAAAGGGACAAAGTTCGAAAAATGTGCAATTTGTCCAGGCACAGGTGGAAAGGTTGTAAATGGATGCATGTGGTGTTCACGGGCTGGTTCGAAGCCCGAGCTTGTAACTCCGTATCAAGTTGCTCACTGCGATGGAACGAAACCTCCTCCGTTCCATCTGCAAAAAAAACAGGGTCGAATACGTCCTCAAAACCACCGACCTTCCCTTTAACTTAGCGGTTATCTGACCAACCAAACAGGCGCGCCCTACGGGACGCGCTTTTCATTTTGTGCATCCCATGCTAGGGTAGTCCTTATGTCAATTCGAATGCGCCATACAAGAGGCCACACCAATAACAGGCGGTCGCATCATGCGCTCGTAGAAGCTAATATCGTAAAGGATAAAGAAAGCGGTAATCTCCGTCTCCCACATCGCATTGATGAGGTAACGGGCATGTATAGAGGCAAGCAGATTTTCACACCGAAGGTTAAAGCGGAACGCACGTCTAAAGTTAAAGGTCCTTCAACAGCACCGGCAGAAAAACATGTACACGAACACCTGCCTGCCATGCCTGCGCATGCAGGGCAGGCAGGTGCGCACGAAGCGCATGCGAACGCGGAAGCTAAAAGTTCAAAAGGAATTTTCGGTAAAATAGCTACCGGCGGACGGCCGAAGGCGCGGAGCGGTTTCGGCGGGGGAGTTTAAGCAGGTGCAAGGGACAAGATTTAAGGTTTAAGAACATCCCGCAAGGGATTTCTTGCTCACACCTTACCCCTTACACCTTGCAACTGTTTTGTTATACTATCTGTACAAGCTCTTTCCATGGCGAACCGACATCTAGCACGCTCAATTGTTCTCCAAACTCTTTTTGAGTGGGACACCACGCACCTGCCTGCCATACCTGCGCATGCAGGGCAGGCAGGCGCATCCGAAGCTGATGCGCGAACGATTCTCGCACGCAATGTTGCAGAATTTGGAGGAGAAGATGTTGACCAGTCGTTCATGGATACTCTATTATCAGGCGTTATCGCCAAACGCGAAGACATTGACTTAGTTATCAGTAAGGCCGCTCCGGAGTGGCCATTGGAGCGCATCGCACCCGTTGACAGAAACATTTTACGCCTTGGGCTATACGAACTTCTCTTCGCTGACCGCTCACAAGTACCGGCGAAGGTCGCGATAAATGAAGCCATTGAACTGGCAAAGACTTTCGGCGGAGACTCTTCAGGACGATTCGTAAACGGCGTTCTAGGCGCCATTTATAAAGAGCTCGGCGAACCGGGTAAGGACGAGCAAGGAAAGAAGAAAGTAAAACGCGAAGAACTGCCGGTGGAAAAAATGGTCGGTGCGATTGTTTATTCAAAGCACGAGGGACAATATTATCTTGCTTTAGTGCATGACGTATTCGGCCACTGGACGTTATCTAAAGGCCATATAGAGGAAGATGTTACTCCGGAAGCCGGAGTGACACGCGTTATTAAAGAAGAACTTGGTCTTGACGCGAAGGTTGAGAGCCGGGTCGGCGAGAACGAATACGTCGCTTCGCATCCGGAAAAGGGAAAGGTGCGCAAGCATGTATGGTTCTTCCTCGCTTCTTGTTCGTTTGAACCGATTACTCTGAAAAAGAGCGGAGGATTGGATGACGCAAAATGGTTCCGTCTTCAGGACATCATTGACCTCAACTTCTACGATGATATGCTCCCTATCGTCACTTCGGCAGTTCAGAAGCTCCTAGACCACGCGAGCGATGAGAAAAGCCGCAGTGCGCCAACACATGCCTGATTTCCAAACATTTACGAAAAAACTAGGGTTTTCGTTTAACAATATCAATCTTTTGATTGAAGCTTTGACGCACCGCTCATATCTGAACGAGCATCGCGAATACACGGGCTCGCATAACGAACGTTTAGAATTTCTCGGAGACGCAGTATTAGAACTCGCCGCTACCGACTTCCTTTTTAAAAAATTTCCTGCGAAGCCAGAGGGCGAGCTCACCAGCTACCGCGCCGCGCTTGTGAACACCGTCTCACTCGCCGAGAGCGCGCAGTCACTAGGCATCAATGATTATTTGCTGTTGTCTAAAGGCGAAGCGAAAGATACTGGACGCGCGCGCGATGTGATACTCGCCGATGCGTTTGAGGCCATCATCGGCGCCATCTATCTTGATTCGGGCTTTGCATCTGCTGAAGCATTCATTGCAAAAAATTTATATAACAAAATAGACGATGTCATCGCCAAGCGCTCGTATCAAGACGCTAAAAGCCGTTTTCAAGAAATCGCGCAGGAGAAGCGTGGCACTACGCCAAGTTACGAAACGCTTTCTGGAATCGGACCTGACCATAATAAGAGATTTACTGTTGGTGTTTTCATCGGCAATGAAGAAATCGCCCGCGGCGAAGGGCAGTCTAAGCAAGAGGCCGAACAATCCGCCGCCGTCGCAGGACTTGACAAAATGGGGTGGTAGTGCTATCCTTAAGGTAGGTTCATAACTAAGTGAGGATGAGATGTACAAAAAGTTCTTGGCAGTATTGATGCTTTCGATATGTGGCGGATCCATAGGAGTTGCCACATGGATGCGTTTTTGGGCTCCGACTGCGTGGGACCCTTTTTCGCGCGTCTTGCTCGAAATCATGATTGCGCTCATGGTCGCACTGACAACAATCATGGCACTGGATGTCTTTCTTGAGTTTCGCAAAAAATCAGAATGACATCCGTCTGCGCAACGCCCTTCTACGGAAGGGCGTTTGTTTTGTGCGGTATAATTTCTAGTAACTATGCAAAAAGATTTTGACAAGTTGATTGTCCAAAAAAACGAAGACTCGCCGTTAAGCGAGTCCTCTCGGAGGCCGAAGCCATAATCAACTCTATGATATCAAAACCTACACCACAAGTCAACAGCGCGTGTGGATAGCGGTTTAGCGCGCTATAATGAAGTGAATGCTGAAGCGCCTTGAAATAGTCGGATTTAAATCGTTCGCCAAGAAGACTGTCTTGGACTTCGCCAATTCCACTACGGCGATAGTCGGTCCGAACGGCTCCGGTAAGAGCAATGTCGCCGAGGCGTTCCAGTTCGCGCTCGGAGAACAGTCTATGAAGAGCATGCGCGGGAAGCGCGCAGAAGACTTGATATTTAACGGCTCACACACGGCGTCGCGCGCGAATCGCGCTTCGGTCGCTATCGTTTTTGATAATTCGCGCCGTACGTTCAAGATAGATTTTGACGAGGTTTCTATTGAGCGCGCCGTCTTCCGCGACGGGACGAGTGAATACTCAATCAACGGCTCGCGAGTGCGTCTGCGCGATGTAACAGAACTGCTTGCAGGCGCCAACATTGGCGGGACCGGCCACCATATCATTTCTCAAGGTGAGTCGGACAGGATATTGCTCGCGAATAACCGCGAGCGTCGTGCAATGCTCGAGGACGCGCTCGGGCTCAAGATTTATGAATTCAAAAAACAGGAAGCGTCTCGTAAGCTTTTGAAAACGGAAGAAAATATCGCACAAGTGAATTCGCTCCGGAGAGAGCTCGCTCCGCACCTTCGTTTCTTGGAGAATCAGGTGAAGAAGCTTGACAGAGCCAACTCTCTGCGCGAAGAACTCGTTAACTCATCGCAGTTATATTTTGCAATAGAGGACGCATATATTTCAAACGAGAAACAAAAAACGGCGAGCGACAAACAACAAGCGAAGGAGCGCCTCACCGTGGCGCAAGCAGAACTTGATAGAATCGCAAATTCAAAATTGGCAGACCGCGAGACGATGATGCGTACCGAAACTCTGCATAAGGCAGAACAGGAGGTAACCAGACTTTCTGCAGAGCGTGCAGCGCTTTCGCGCGACATGGGGCGTGTTGAAGGAGCTCTCACTGAAGTGAAACGCCATGCAACGGCTGTAAAGCGCGAACCGTACGCGAAGGTCCCGCGAGAAGAGATTCAGGCGCTTCACGACGAAGTGGAACGGCAGGCTGTCACCGCAGGTAAAGAGCAGGAAGGACTGCGTGCGGCGCTTTCGGCAGTACGGTCGGCGGTAAAACTTTTCTTCACCAGGCATAACTCAACACGAGACGAATATCTCTCGGACGAAGACGCCTCGGCGCTTAAACTGGAAACGGAGCGCAGTACGTTAGCTGAAAAATATGCGTCGGTATCCGCCGACCTTGAAAATGCCGAATTGATGCGCGCCCGCGCCCGCGAATCAATGCTCGCTCTGGAAGAAACCGGACGAGAGGACCGAAAGCGCGTCATAAACTTCGCACAATCAAAAGCGCATGAAGAAGGTGTAATTGCCAGATGCGAAGCGCGCGAATACGAGCTCACTATACTTACGGAAACGCTTGAGCGGGATAAGAGCGAGGCGCTCGCTCTAGCGGGCACGGCGGCCATTTCGTACGTGCCGCTTTCTTCTCCGCCGACGGAAGAAAGAAGAGCCCAAGAGGACCGCAGACGCACAATGGAACGTATGAAGATTCGCTTGGAAGAAGCCGGAGGAACCGGCGAAGATATTCGGAAAGAGCATAAGGATGTTTCAGAGCGCGAGACATTCCTCGCCAAAGAGCTGGACGACCTCGCGAAGTCTGCCTCTGGACTCGGCGCTCTTATTGACGATTTGGACACTGAACTCCAGAAACATTTTTCAGAAGGTCTTGCTAAGGTGAACGCGTCATTCGGCGAATATTTCGCGCTTATGTTCGGCGGTGGCTCCGCACGTCTCACGCTCGAGGAGCCGGAAGTCGAGCCCGACGTAGCGGAGGGCGAAGATCCCGAGGAGTTCCGCGACGAGGGAATACCGGAGAAAAAGGAGCGTCCCGGTATAGAAATTGCAGTAAATCTGCCGAAGAAAAAAGTGCGCTCGTTGATGCAACTTTCAGGGGGCGAGAGAGCGCTCACGAGCATCGCACTTATATTCGCGATGAGCCAGGTAAACCCCCCGCCGTTTTTGGTACTTGATGAGACAGATGCGGCGCTTGACGAGGCGAACAGTCGGCGCTACGGCAATATGATGGAAAATCTCTCCAAGAAGTCGCAGTTAATCGTCATCACCCACAACCGCGAGACGATGAGCCGTACCAACATCCTCTACGGCGTCACCATGGGCGGCGACGGCGTCAGCAAGTTATTATCAGTAAAATTTGACGAAGCAATTGCCGTAGCGAAATAAAAACGCAGGCCATAAGCCTGCGTTGTCTACAGCCGAGACCTGCTTTATGTACCGACTTTTTTGAGTGCCTCTCGTGCGATCGGGGCATGTCGCGCACCTTTGATACCATCGAGAATCTCCGGTGCCAGCTTAGTCGTCAGATTAACTGCGTTCGTCACTGCGTTAACTGCAGCACCGCTCGCAACCTTCCTGATTCCACCGTCCTTATGCATTCTCGCGATTGCACGCATGTGCTCGGACCCAATCCGCACATCATACTCGAGTCCGGACGCAACTGAGCGTCTGGCTCCGTCAACAACGTGTTGAATCGAGAGTTCGAACATGTTACCTTGACCCTGAAGTTCCTGGATCTGCGCTGATACCCACATTGCCGCCGCTTTTACAGTCTTTTGTTGGACGACAAGCACATACGCAAGGTGAGTCAGGTCCTGTTCGGTGTACGGCTTATCTTTGGCTTGCCGCGCTTCCTGGAGCCTCGCGAGTTCGCATAGAATGCCGAACGCGACACCCTTTTTGTACTCTTCACTCGGTAAAACCAATTTTTGCACCGATACAGGAAGAGAGGTGAAACGTACGGCTCGCCGGACTGCCTCAGACGTTTTACCATGCTGTCGAGCGAACTCCGCTAGTGACAGCCGATCATTCATGGACTTCTGCTTTCGCCACATGACTGTCAGGAATCTGGCCTCATCGTCCTTAGCCACTTCTTCGTGGATGTTCTCGTGGAATTGCAGGATAAACGCATCCAAGAACTGGACCTGCATGTGCAATTGGCAGAAGTAGGAACCGATATCGAGCTTCTTCACTGCCACGAGTCGCCGATGGCCGGTGACAAGGAACAAATAAAAGTTATCGCCAAACTCTTTGAAGTACACTGGCTCATAATGCTCCAATCGATAGTCGGTACCCCAGAGATCATTGGCCTGCTTCAGGTATTTCTCAGCTTCCTGCCGAGTAAGCCCGATAGCAATGCCTGCCGTCTTCTGGCCTATCTCTTTGATGCTCGCCATGAGATTGTCGAGACCTTCGCGGGTCATCTTCGTTCTCACTTGTTGCAGGACGCCGATAGCTTGCGGAGGGAGGTACAAATCGTAAACTCCCGCTGGCGGTCGCGCCGCAGATTGTTCCAAACTGATTTCTTGCATGAGATGTCTCCCGAGGTGGTGAAAGTTGGTGAATATTGCAAACGGAATGTACTACTATTCTGAAGACAAGATACCCATATGTTGTCGGAAAATCAATATTGACAGCTAGACCGGCACAAAATCCAGCTCTTTTTCGGCCACACGAGCTGCGATGAGCTTCACGCGGATGGGGTCGCCGAGACGGTAGGACTTATGAGTGTGGCGGCCGACTAGGCGGTATTGTTTCTCTTCATATTCAAAATAATCACCTGCCTGCGCAGGCAGGTCTCCGAGTGTGCGGATATTTATCATCCCATCAGCGTGCGTCTCGGCGAGTTCCACATATAAACCACGGTCGGTGACGCCAGAAATAACTGCATCAAATTCATCGCCGATACGGCCCGCGAGAAACTCCACCTGCTTCATCTTGATAGAATCGCGTTCGGCGTCGGAAGCGGCGACCTCGCGCTCCGAGGCGTGGAGCGCGAGTTTATCGAAGTCCTGCATCTCTTCTGCCGTGATAGGAGTCCCATTAAGAGTGTGTGCCTTTATGAGTCTGTGGATAACTAAATCCGGATATCTACGGATTGGGGAAGTGAAGTGCGTGTAGAAATCAAAGGCGAGACCGAAATGTCCGATATTGTTCGTAGCATAAACGGCCTTGCTCATCGAGCGCAGGGTAGCGGTCTTGATTAAATACTCCTCCGGCTTCCCTTTTACGGATTCCAAAAGTCTGTTCAGTTCTGCACCTGTCACTTGCCCACTGCCTGAAGTTTTCAGGTGGTAGCCCATAATTCGAAGCAGGTTCGCCAAATTCTCAATTCTGTCTGTGTCAGGAACATCGTGAACGCGGTATAGAGAATAGAAGTGCGGACCACCATTACTTGTGAGCTTAGAGAGATGCTTAGCTACAGCTTCGTTTGCGAGAAGCATAAAGTCCTCAATCATCAGGTTCGTGTCTTTTCTTTCTTTTAGGTGTACTGCGATAGGCTTACCGTCTGCGTCCAGCTCTATTTTTACTTCTGCCGTATCAAATTCTATCGCCCCTCGCTTTGCTCGGGACGCGCGAATTTTTTTAGACAGTTCAAGCAATGTGGACAGTTCTTCATGCAATTCGCCTTTTCCTGCATCAAGTACTTCCTGTGCGTTCTCATAGGTAAAGCGCTTATCGGAGTGAATGACAGTTTCGCCGAACCATACATCTTTAATATTCGCGTCGCTATCTAGTGTGAAAACAGCCGAGACGGTGAGACGGTCTTCGTCGGGCTTAAGTGAACATAGATTATTGGAGAGAACTTCGGGGAGCATCGGGATAGTGCGGTCTACGAGATACACGCTCGTGGCGCGCGAGACAGCTTCCTTATCAAGCTCTGTTCCGGGCTTCACGAAGAATGAGACATCGGCGATATGAACGCCGACTTCTATATTTCCGTCTGGAAGCTTTCGTACAGAGAGAGCATCGTCAAAGTCTTTCGCATCAAATGGGTCAATCGTGCAGGTTGGAACTTTTCTAAAGTCTCTTCGTCTAGGATTTTTTGCTTCCTCTGCGAGAATTGTCTCGCCATTTTTCTCCAGAGCTTCAGCCTCTGCGTTAACACCTGGAGGATAGTCGCTCGAGAATCCTTGGCCGAGTGCGAGAGCGCGCATCTCTGTATCGTGCACGCCTGCTTTGCCTATGACTTCTTCAATTGTACCTAGAGGATATTCTTTATCGGCGTCCCAGCTCACGAGACGCACAAGAACTTTATAGCCGATTGGCGTCTCGCCAATCGTCCCGAGCTTCTGCGAGGGACTGATAACGATTGGCACATACATCTTTTTATAATCTGGAGCAAGGAGTGTAAGGCCGTCTTCTTCAACGAGAGTTCCAACGAACGTCTCGCGTGCGCGCGAAATTATTTCTATAACCTTGCCCGCCTCTCTCGGAGGCATTCTGCCCATCGGGTCGCTATATTTGCCGGCTTGTTTAACTTTAACTATGTCGCCGGAAAGAGCGTGATTAGCCCATTCGGCCGGGATAAACAAGTCTTCTTTGTCATCACCAATCTTAAAAAAACCGATACCCTTCCGAGTCATCGTTATTGGGCCTTCAAATATTGTCTCGCCAGCCATTTTCTTTGAGTCTAGCAAAATTTCTCATATTCTGCTATAGTCGCTCTCATGTTGATGATTCGATTCCAGAGAATCGGCCGGACCAATGATCCGGCATTTCGCATTGTTGTACTAGAGAAAGAGCGCGCTGCTAAGGCCGGCAATATCGTTGAACTTCTCGGCACCTACAATCCGCGAAGCAAGGCATTAACCCTAAACGAAGAGCAGGTGAAGTATTGGATAAGTAAGGGCGCACAACCGACAGGCTCTATCCACAATCTGCTTATAAATAAGGGTGTCATCACCGGCAAGAAGGTGAACGTGCTTCCGAAGCGCACGCCAATCAAGAAAGACGAGCCAGTAGTGGCAGAAGCAGCGCCTGTAGCTGCAGGTACTGACGCAGGAAGTGTTGAAGAGACACCAGCGGCATAATGATGGAACCAGACCAAGCATTTCTCGAATACGCAGTAAAGGCTCTCGCCGATCACCCAGAGGCGGTAGAGACGACGCGCACAATTGACCAAATGGGCGTCCTACTCACACTTACAGTGCATCCGGAGGATATGGGTAAAATTATCGGCAAGCTGGGTAAGACAGCCGAAGCTTTACGCATTCTTTTGCGTGTCATAGGTATGAAAGGGAACGCGCGCGTGAATCTTAAAATCAACGAGCCGGTCGGCGGTAAAAAGGAAATAGAACATAAGACCGTTGACCAGGTTGTTGAAGAATTATAGAAGTGAAATTTCACCTCGTTACATTGTTTGAAGAGGCCTGTGACGCATATTTGAGCGCATCGATAGTCGGGCGCGCACGCAAGGAAAAAAAGATTTCAGTAAAATATCAGAACCCTCGCGACTATGTGGAGAACAAATGGGGCAAGGTAGACGAGCGCCCTTATGGTGGCGGCCCGGGGATGGTCATGTCCGCGCTCCCAATTATCAAAGCTGTTGCTAAAGCCATAAAGACTCATGTGGGACGTACCACGTCCCACATGAATAAATCAGTAATTATATGGTTTTCTCCGAGTGGGAAGCAGTTTACGAATAAAGATGCTGACGCTCTCACTAAATACACTGACGTTGTGTTGGTCTGTGGGCGATACGAAGGTATAGATGAACGCGCGAAGAAAATATTGAAAACGCTTGCAACCGTAAAAGAATTCGCTGTTGGCGAAGCTGTTTATACAGGCGGGGAAGTGCCGGCGCTTGCAATCGTGGATGCCGTCACCCGCCGTCTCCCGAACGTCTTGGGCAAAGATGCCTCAGTAGAAGAGCGCCGCATCGCCTCATCCGCCGTCTACACCCGCCCCGAAACTATTTTGTATAAAAAGAAAAAATATAAAGTCCCGACAGTATTAAAAACCGGCCATCATTCCAACATTGACAACTGGCGCAAGATGAGTTAACATGAAATAAACATTTGTTCATTCAACAGGGAGGAATCATGCATAAAATCGTTATTCCTCTCGCGATGCTCACATATCGTGATGCGCCGTACATGAGAGTGTATATCGCCGAAAGCGTTGGCTTCAGTATGTTGGGATTCCAATTACGACCAGACCTACTTTTCTGTCGTCGATATGGTTATGTACTGACCTTGGAGAACCAGCGTTGTCTGGCAGAAATGCTCGAGTTTCAATTTGGGAGGAATGGATATCCTTCCCGGCTTCTGCTTCAGAGCAACTGGAATGAACTGGAGGAGGATGGCAATATAGTGGCCAGAGAAGAAATTGGTCACATACTGGTTTTCATTTTCGGTTCTATTACAGATCCCGATTCTCGTTATCGCGTCACCCGATGAAAATCCTTTCATCGGGTTTTCATTTATCCCCAATGAGGGTTGCGCATCAAGATGTTCTTATAATTGCCGACCGTCAGAGATAAGAATATTTCATTATCCTAATAAAAGCCCTATAAGGCCAAAAAATAGGGATAGTAGTTTTACACATTGGATCTCCAAACCGGCCATCACGCAACATTGACAACGACGCAAGAAGAGTTAATGTTTCAATGTGCAGATTAGGTGCACGTTTTTTTCATTTCTCACGTTTTTCAAAGGAGGTACGTATGACTATGCTGCGACCAGTTCTTTCATGTCGTTGTCACTGTCACGTTACGGGACAACACTGCGGAATGGTTCCTTGCTGTGATCAGGCTGGCGTGGTTCGGGACGACGTTATGATGCCGGTTGATGCGTCGAACACGGAACCTCCTCCCGCTGTCGAAACAGGCGAAGGAAAAAAAGAGGTGGCATAAGATCAGCCTCCAAATATTAAGCTTTAGCCCAGCCAAGTGCTGGGTTTGTTTTATCCATAGCTGTGCTGTGTAGATTTGAATATTCTTATTATTGACCGACCGTCAGAGATAAGAATATTTAACTATCCCAATAATGACCCGGTAGGAATGACCCGATAGGACCAAAATGGGGATACAAAACCAGCCATCGAAACACGAAACGAACGAAGTGAGCGAAGTCCCGTAGCCAACGGCCGTAATCGGTCGTTGTGGTACTGGGATTGACAACTGGCGTAAGAAGAGTTAAATGCACAGCAAGTTCCGGACCAATCGGAATTAAGGAGAGCAGACATGATTAAAAGAGTGAGAGAAGGGTTAAGAAGATACAAAAAGGAGCTTATGAGGCACGAGCGGATGTTCAGAAGACTCGCGAAGAAGTACGACAAAGATTTCGGGAAAGGACGCTGGAGTCTCTCGGACTGTTCTGACATTGAGCGCGAAGAAATAGTTCGCGTCAGGATTTGTATCAGAGCAATGGCAATGGTCCTTGGATTAAGCAGGACGGAAGAAGTTGCAATAGACGAAGAGTGCGGTATTAAACATCCGAGGTAACTCGTTCAAATTGTCTCGGAGCGAATTTTAAAACCCCGCCAACGCGGGGTTTGTTTTATCCACAGGGCACTTGCGCGGAAAGAAGGTGTCTGATACATTGAGGGTACAAGATACGAGTGAGTAATGGAGGGCGATTCATACGGGAACCAGAGAAAAACGCATAAGCGCAAGCGGATTTATTTCCGTGCGTTCATATTTGTATAGTTTATTTTTATTACTTTACGACACCAATCATGCGAAAAAACATCGTCCAGAAGACCTTCGGTTCGTATCGCGCTCCGAAAGTCGCCTTCCCGGACCTCGTAGGGCACCAGCGCTCCTCTTTCAATTGGCTCTTGAAAGACGGCCTCGCAGAACTTTTCAAGGAGTTTTCCCCAATCAGCGATTACTCCGGAAAGAAGTTTGAATTACAGTTTGAGAGTTTTGAAGTCGGCGAGCCGAAGTTTGACGAACAGTTCGCGCGCGAGAACGCGCGCACCTACGAAGCGCCGGTCAAGGCGACGGTAAAGCTTGTGAACAAAACTTTCGGTTCGGAGAAGCGACAGGAGATTTTCCTAGCGGACATGCCGATGATGACTCCGCACGGCTCTTTCGTCGTGTCCGGCGTTGAACGCGCTATCGTGCCACAGCTCGCCCGCTCCTTCGGCGCATTCTTCATCTCGGAACTTATCCGCGGTAAGGCGTATTTCGGCGCCAAGATAATTCCCTTGCGCGGTGTGTGGATAGAATTTGATTCAGAGGCAGATGGAGCGATTTTTGTGAAGATTGATAGGAAGCGTAAGTTCCCTATAACCCAGCTCCTGACAGTCTTCGGTGGCGGTCTCGGCGAAGCGGTAACAAAGCACTTCGCGAAAGACCATATCGCTCTTTCTGCGATAAAAGCCACTCTAGAGCACGACGAGGCGAAATCGATTGAAGAATCATATATAGAAATACACCGTCGTATGCGCGACGGCGACCTCGCTACGCCCGAGAACGCCAAAAACTTCGTGCAGTCTCTCTTTTCAGCAGAGCGATATGATTTGGGTAAAGTTGGACGACATCGCCTAAACGCGCGTTTTGGTCTTCCGGTAACCGAGAAGGCATTGGAGAAACGCACTCTCACGCTTGCTGATTTCGTTCACATTATTTCAGAAATTACTAAACTGAACGCTGACCCGTCCGCGCGCCCGGACGACATTGACCACCTCGGCTTCCGCCGAGTTCGTTTTGTAGGCGAGCTCCTCCAATCGCGTATGCGCGTAGGAATGAGCCGTATGAAGCGCAATATCCAGGACCGCATGAGCACTACGCCGACAGAAACCACGCTTCCTATGGCGCTGGTGAATCCGCGTCCGTTCCACGCCTCCGTACACGAATTCTTCACAGCCAACCAGCTCTCGCAGTTTATGGACCAGCAGAATATTCTCTCCGAGCTTGAAAATATGCGCACCTTCTCGGCGCTCGGCCCCGGCGGACTCACTAGAGAGCGCGCGGGCTTTGAAGTTCGCGACGTACACCCCTCCCACTACGGACGCCTCTGCCCCATACACACTCCGGAGGGACAGAATATCGGCCTTATCCTACACATGGCGACTCATGCGCGGGCAAACGATTTCGGCGTTATTGAAACACCGTATGTAAAAGTTAAAAACGGAAAGGTGACGGGAGAAATTGTTTATCTTAACGCGCTTGATGAAGAGCTTGAGACAATCGCTCATGGCGCGACCAAGCTTGATGAAAATAACCGCATCGTCACCGACTCTGTTGAAGCGCGCCATAAAGGCGACCCGATAATCGTTCCGCGCGAGGCAATCACCCTAATGGACGCGTCCACGTACCAGATGTTCTCAGTTGCGACATCTATGATTCCGTTCGTTGACCACGACGACGCGAACCGCGCATTGATGGGCTCAAATATGCAGAAGCAGGCGACACCCGTTCTAATACCGGAAGCTCCGCTTGTCGCCACCGGCATGGAGACTTACGCCGCTAGGAGCACAGGCCGTCTCGTACTGGCAGAAGAGGCTGGCGAAATCACGCATGTTGATGCGCGTAAAATTATTGTTGAAAATAAAGAAGGAAAGAAACGTGAATATCGTCTGCAAGGACTTACCCAGACCAATCAGAACTCCGCGTTCATGCAGAGACCGTCTGTCACTCTTGGCGACAAGATGAAGAAGGGAGATGTTCTCGCCGACAATTCTTCAACAGACCATGGGCAACTAGCTCTCGGACAGAATGTGAGGGTCGCGTTTATGAGCTGGAACGGCGCGAACTACGAAGATGCCATTATTATCTCCGAACGACTTGTGCAGGAGGCGAAGTTTACTACCGTCCACATTGAAGACTTTGATTGCGTCGTGCGCGACACTAAACTCGGTCCCGAGACGACGACGCACGACATCCCGAACGTAGGCGAATTGCGTTTGAAGAATCTTGACGAAGAAGGAGTTATTCGCATTGGCGCGGAAGTGCGCCCGGGCGACATTCTCGTCGGGAAGGTTACGCCAAAAGGCGAGACCCAGCTAACGCCTGAAGAGCGCCTCTTGCGCTCTATTTTCGGCGACAAGGCCAAGGATGTTAAGGACACAAGTCTGCGCATGGAGGGAGGGAAGCGAGGTCGTGTTATCGGCGTGAGAGTTTTTTCAAGGGAGGGGGGAGACCAGCTTGAGAGCGGTATCATAAAGAAAATTGTCGTTACAGTCGCGCAGGTGCGAAATGTTTCTGTCGGCGACAAACTCGCTGGTCGCCACGGAAATAAGGGCGTCATCAGTCGCGTCTTGCCGGTTGAAGATATGCCGTACGACAAAGACGGCAATCCTGTTGACGTCATTCTCACTCCGCTCGGAGTCCCCAGCCGTATGAATCTCGGACAGATTCTAGAGATGCATCTCGGACTCGCGGCGCACACTCTTGGATACCAAGCGGTCGTTCCTCCGTTTGCCGGAGCTACTCCGGACGAGATTCGCGACGAACTTGAATCGGCAGGTTTCTCTCGTGGCGGAAGAATGAGGCTCTATGACGGCCAGACAGGCGATGAGTTCGCACAGACGGTGGCGGTCGGTTATATGTATATTCTTAAACTCCATCACATGGTGGAGGATAAAATCCATATGCGTTCCATCGGCCCCTATTCTCTCATTACGCAACAGCCGCTCGGAGGTAAGGCGCAGAACGGCGGACAGCGTTTCGGCGAAATGGAAGTGTGGGCTCTGCTCGGTTACGGCGCCGCTTACACTCTGCGCGAGATGCTGACAATCAAATCGGACGACATTCAAGGCCGCTCTTCGGCGTTTGATGCGATTGTAAAAGGCGAGCCAATCAGCCACTCCGGAACCCCCGCCTCTTTCGCAGTTCTTACAAACCAAATCCGCGGTCTCGCGCTTGACGTAGAACCGCTCAACTTGCCGCCCGAACCGGAAGCGTAACAACTTATCCCTTTCACCTTACCACTTACAACTATTTTATGGCTTTTGCTCCACGAAAACTTCCTCCGCGTGATACTTGGAACGGACTGCGCCTCGCGCTCGCTTCGCCCGAGCGGATTCTCGCATGGTCTTCCGGCGAGGTAACCAAACCCGAAACAATCAACTACCGCACCCAGCGGAGCGAGAAGCACGGCCTCTTTGACGAGAAAATCTTCGGGCCGGAAAAGGATTACGAATGTTACTGCGGTAAGTACAAAGGCATCCGCTATAAGGGCATCGTCTGCGACAAATGCGGAGTGGAAATCACTCGCTCAATCGTCCGCAGAGAGCGCATGGGACACATTGAGCTCTGCACGCCGGTCGCGCATATATGGTTTCTCCGAAGCGTCCCCTCCCGCATGGCGCTTCTGCTCGGCTCTTCAGCCACTGATATAGAAAAGGTTATTTACTTCGCCGGATACATTGTTTCTAGGATTGCCGAAGAAGAGAAGAAACGCTTGCTGACCGAGCTTGAAAGCGAATATAAGTCAAAATATAAGTCACTTGATAACGATAAGGCGCGCGATGCTCTGAAGGAGAAGATGACGCTCGCGAAAGCAGAGATTGAGGGCATCATAGTGGGAAGAGTTCTTGACGAACTTGAGTATCACCGCTTTTCGGTGAAGTACGGAGGCCTCTTTGAAGCGCGCATCGGAGCGGAGGCAATCTACGACCTTTTCTGCAAACTTGATTTGAAAGAACTTGAGAAAACGCTCTCCGCGCGGTATGCAAAGGCCGGCGTCGCCGAACGCGAGAAGCTCGCGAAGCGCCTCTCTCTTATCGCGGGCCTCATCGCTTCCAATGTGCGTCCCGAGTGGCTCTTCCTCACTAGCATTCCGGTAATTCCGCCGGCGCTTCGCCCGATGGTCGCTCTTGAGGGAGGTCGTCATGCGACTTCTGACGTTAACGACCTGTACCGCCGTGTTATCAACCGCAATAATCGTCTTAAGAAACTTATTGATATCCACGCACCGGAGGTTATCTTGCGCAACGAGAAACGTATTCTCCAAGAGGCCGTTGATGCTCTTCTGGACAATTCTATCCGCAAGAGCGGAGCGTCAGCAGGCGCGATGACGCTAGCACAGCGCCGTCCTCTTAAGTCCCTCGCCGATTATTTGAAGGGTAAACAGGGATATTTCCGCCAAAATCTTCTGGGGAAACGCGTTGATTATTCGGGCCGTTCGGTCATCATAGTCGGTCCCGACCTAGAACTTGACGAATGCGGTCTGCCGAAACATATGGCACTTGAACTATTTCGCCCGTTTGTCATCGCCGGGCTCTTGGAGCGCGAACTCGCGTTCAACATCCGCGGTGCCGGGCGCCTTATTGAAGACGGTGTTGCCGAGGTATGGGAGATTCTTGAAGAAGCGATTGCAGGCAAGTATGTACTGCTGAACCGCGCGCCGACCCTTCACCGGCAGGGCATTCAAGCATTCCGCCCCAGCCTAATTGAAGGCGATGCCATACAGCTCCACCCTCTCGTCTGCAGTGCCTTCAACGCAGACTTCGACGGCGACCAGATGGCCGTACACGTCCCTCTCTCTGAAGAAGCGCAGTGGGAAGCGGAGAATATAATGAGCGCCAACAAGAACATCCTGAAACCGGGCTCCGGAGACGTAACAGTTCTTATCGGCAAGCCGATGGATATCATTCTTGGTGTTTACTGGCTTACCAAGTCGGTTGAAAAAGTAAAAGGGGAAGGGGAGCATTTCTCGTCTCCGAATTCGGCAATTCTAGCTTCAGAATACGGAGCTATTGATTTGCGCGCCAATATTAATGTGATGCCGGTTACGGGAAAGGAGAAATACTCTGCGTTTGACGGACATCCGTTTGAGACGACGGTCGGCCGACTACTCTTCAATACGGTTCTTCCGGCCGATTATCCGTTTATCAACGAAACCATTACCAGAAAGGTTCTCTCGCGCATCGTGAACGACTGCATCACACGCTATGGGCTTGATGCGGTTCCGGGCATTGTAAATAAAGTGAAGCGTTTCGGCTTTGAGTACGCGACCAAGTCCGGCATCTCTTGGGCTATTGACGATGTGTCCGTGCCGAAAGAGAAGACGGAGGTAATAGACAGAGCCGCCGAAAAAGTCGCGAAAATTAATACTGATTATCAGAACGGACTTCTCTCTGAAGAAGAAAAGCGCCGTATGAACATTGAGATATGGCAGGGAGCGAAGCAAGAGGTTGAACAGCTTGTTATAAAAGAACTTAACCCGATGGGCTCTGTTGCCGACATGGTGAGAAGTGGCGCCCGCGGAACGCTCGGCAACCTGACTCAAATGGCGGGTATGAAGGGCCTTATTCAAAACACCGCGGGAGTGACGATAGAAGTGCCTATAATCTCGTCAATGATAGAAGGGCTAAATCCGATTGAATATTTCATGTCTACGCACGGCGCGAGAAAGGGTTTGACGGACACTGCGCTCGGCACTGCGAAGGCCGGATACCTAACTCGCCGTCTCTTTGATGTTGCGCAAGACTCTATCGTTACCGAGAAAGATTGCGGTACCAAGCGCGGAGTAAAGATTAATCGCGTTAGCGCGTCCGGTATTCAAGTTAATTATGCCGAGGCTCTGCGCGGACGCGTACTCGCCGAAAGTGTTATTGACCAAGACGGAACGGTTTTATTTAAAAAAGGCCACTATCTCTCTGCAGAAGACGCATTGGCGCTTGATTCCGCCTCGTCCGTTACGTCAGTCGTTTCCCGCTCTCCGATGTCCTGCGAGACGCGCTACGGAATTTGTCAAACCTGTTACGGGATGGACCTCACGAGCCAAGAAATGATTGACCTCGGCGAAGCGGTCGGCACGGTAGCCGCGCAGGCCATCGGCGAGCCTGGTACACAGCTCACCATGCGCACCTTCCATCAGGGCGGTGTGGCGTCCGTGGGCGGAGACATTACGAGCGGGCTCCCGCGTGTTGAAGAAGTGTTTGAAAAGCGTTCGCCTAAGAATCCCGCAGTCATATCAAAGTCGGACGGTTTGGTCGCAGAAATTAAAGAAGAAGGTCGCGAGAAGATTATCGTTATTGCGCCGTCAGAAGGTCAGGGGAAGAAGGACGGTTCAATGTATGAATATCTCGCGCCATATCCGCGCGTTCCGCTTGTCAAAGAAGGCGATACGGTAATGAAGGGACAGATTATCACCGACGGCTCCGCCGACCTGGACGACCTGTTTGAATATGCGGGCCGCGCGATGGTACAGGAGTACATCATCACCGAAGCATCAAAGATTTACGAGATGCAGGGTGCGAGCGTGTCGCGCAAGCATCTTGAAGTTATTGTGAAGCAGATGTTCTCGCGTGTGAAGATTACGGATGCCGGAGACACTGACTATTCTGTCGGTGACGTTGTAGAGGATTGGGAAATTGTAAAGTCTGTGAAAGAAATGGAAGATGCGAATAAACTCGTGCCACAGTCAAAGGAAATAGTGCTCGGCATCAAGGAGAGCGCGCTCTCGCGCCGCTCGTTCCTCTCGGCGGCGTCCTTTGAGCAGACGACTAAGATTCTAATCAACGCCGCACTCCGCGGAAGCGTTGACCGCCTGCGCGGATTGAAAGAAAACGTCATCCTCGGACGTCTCATCCCTTCCGGCACCGGCTTCAAGGGTAGCAAGAAGCATGCGCATATCGCCCAGCTCCAAGCCTCCCGTCCCGCCGCTTCACTCCCATCTCGCACCACCTCATTCGCCCCGCGCGCTCTCCGCGCGCTCTAATATTATTTAAAACGCAAAGACGCCGTCTCGCGATGGCGTCTTTGCACAATTATCGCTTATTATTAACGTCACGATTCTTGTCCTATAGGATAAAAACCGTGACAACCAGTTGGCGAGTTATGAGAGTGTAGGAAGACGAAAATGTTCACGCAACCTTTTGTCCGATTCCAGAGCTTCGGCTACGAAGGAGAGCGTCTCACCCGTTCCGCTCTTGAGGTGCGCGCGAACAAGTTCGATAAATTCATCACACGAATATGGATAAATCCACACGCTGTCCTGTAGCCTCAAGAAGCCCGCGCCAAATAGTAGTGAACGAAGCTGTGAGCGAGCTCTGCGCCGGTTCTCGCGAATATCGAACATAACAATTCGCCATTTGCCGTCCCAGAATGCCGGTTCTGGAATGCGGTACTCGCTCGCATAAATTGATTCAATTGTCGTATGCCCTTTTTCCGTCAACTCAATATTACGACGGCCACGTTCCCCAGAAGTCTTCACTAGTCCGGCGTTTTTAAGCCGCGTCACCGCCTGCGTGATACGACGGTATAAATTTTTACGGTTTACCGCGCCGCGGTCAAGTTTTTTCAGAAGTGTCAGAGTTTTCGGGGCGACAAGAGCAACTCCTATCATTCCGCTAACAGCCAGCGTTCGAAGAATCAGGTTGCGCATCGGCAGATATTTTCCTTTCGTTTCAGTCCGCATTTTCTTCATGTCTCAAATTGTATCCTATAGGACAAAAATCGATACAAGTGGATTTGGAGAGTGTGGATATAAAAAATAAACGGCGCAGGCTCTTTCGAGTCCTGCGCCGTTTTGGTTTGCCACCGAAGCTACTTCTTTTTCGCTGCGTTGATGGCTTCGGCTTCGATTTTCCTCGCCATAGCTCGCATGCGCGAGAGAAGTGTTTTTCTCTTGGCGGCACGCCGATCTTCTTCTTCAAGTTCTCGAACGAGACGGCAAAGATCGCTAAGCCATTTGAGGTCGTTTTTCCCTTTGGTACTCATTGCATGCTCCTTCTTGGTCGTTGAACAAATGAACGCTTTAAAGCTACCACGAGAGAGCAATATTGTCAAATGCTGTTGTGACGCGGTAGGATAGGGAGAATGGCGAAGGACACTGTGGCAGAGATTAAAGAGAGACTGAGCATACAGGACATTATTAGTCCGTATGTGAAGCTGAAGAGGGCGGGCAAGTCGCTCGTCGGGCTTTGCCCTTTTCATAAAGAAAAGACCGGCTCATTCCATGTCAGCTTAGAGCGTGGGAGCTGGCATTGTTTCGGTTGTGGCATCGGTGGGGACGGATTCTCATTTGTTGAAAAAGTTGAGGGAGTAGACTTCAAAGGTGCGCTGAAAATTCTTGCAGAAAAAGCAGGAGTTACGATTGAATATTCTTCTGGCGCGAATAAGGAGGACGCGTCAAAAAAAGAAAGGTTGCACGCTCTGATGAGCCGAGCGAGCGAGTGGTACGCGGGTAAGCTCGCGGGGAGTCCTGCAGAAAAGTATGCGAAGAGTCGCGGGCTTAGCGATAAAACTATTTCGGTATGGCGACTCGGCTATGCGCCGGACGAGTGGCGCATGCTTCTTGAAGCGTTCTCGGCCGAGGGATTCACTATTCCAGAACTTCTTTCTGCAGGATTGATTAAAGAAGCAGATGGTAAACAGGGCACCTATTATGACCGATTTCGCAATCGGCTTATGTTCCCGATTCGTGACAGCGCGGGTCGTGTTGTTGCGTTTACCGGCAGGGCTCTCGCGAGCGATGATTTGGCTAAGTATTTAAATAGTCCGGAGACAGAGCTCTATCATAAGTCTGAAATCTTGTTTGGGATGGATGTAGCAAAAGATGCGATACGCGTGAGGAAGTTCACTATGTTGGTAGAGGGACAGATAGACGTGCTTCACGCGCATCAGGCTGGATTTGAAAACGCGGTCGCGCTCTCGGGCACTGCATTATCAGAGAAACATCTAGCGTTGATGAAACGTTACAGCGACAACCTTATGCTCGTCCTAGACGCTGACCCAGCGGGCCTCACTGCTACCGCGCGCTCGGCTGCGCTTGCACTCCACTACGGCCTCCGAGTGAAGGCCGCTCGGCTTCCAAATGGTAAAGACCCTGCAGACCTCATCAACGAAGACCCGAAAGATTTTGCAAAACGAATTACCAACGCCAAGCCGATAGTAGAATTCTTTCTCACCGAGCTGGCGGAGCGCGAGCGCGATTCCCACAGGCTTCTGCGTTCTGCCGAGGCGATAGTGCTACCACTTATCAACGCGATGCCGAGCCCGATGGAACGCGAACACTTTATACAGTCCACCGCTCGCGCACTCTCGCTCTCCGGCGAGGCGGTTCGCGAGTCGCTTAAAAAGCTGCCGAAACATTCTGACGACATTGTTAGTTCTAATAACGTGCGGAGAGAAGTTCTTCCGCCGGCGCGTTCTACCAGAGATATACGAGGTGAACAGTTAATCGCGGTTGTCCACGCTTACCCGAATACTCCGCTTGCCAAGCGCATAGAATCAGAGTATTGTAGGATTACCGAAGCCGAGCAGTTTCCTTCGGAGACTTCGTCCGAGTCAGCGCTTTTTAAAGCGGAACAGGCGTTCGGAGAGGCTCCTAGTGAAGACTCTGCAGACGAGCTTCTCCGCGCCTTTGAAGAAGCGGTTATCCGCGAGGCGTATCAAGAATCAGTAATGGCGTTACGCAGGGCCGAGGCAGGTGGAGATACTGCCGCGATTCGTATTGCACAAGAAGAGTGCGCGAGACTCTCCGCGCGTCTGTCCGCGTTCGGGAATTGACCCATTCATTTTTCACATGGCAAAAAAAACTATTAAAAAAAAGACCTCTCGACTTCACTCGAGGCAAGAAAAAAAGAAACCTTCTAAAAAAAGAAAGGTTGTTAAGCGCAAACTTTCAAAAAAGAAGGTCGTGCGTTCTGCGGTAAGAAATGCCAAAGCCAAAGCCAATTCGCAAAAAGCTATATCTGCAGAAGCGCTTATTGAGAAGGGCAAGGAGCGCGGGTATGTCACATACAGCGAGATTTTAAAATCGTTTCCGCACATTGAGGGCGACATCAGCTTCCTTGAGTCGCTCTACGAGCGTTTCGCCATCGCCGGCGTTGATGTTCTAGAAGGCGGAATGTTGGAGGACGCGGCCGACGAATACCTCGCTACGCGAAATATTAAAGACCGTCACTCTACCGGCTATGACTCCATCCAGATTTATCTGCGCGAGATAGGGCAGTATCCGCTTCTCACCGCCGCAGAAGAGCGCGGGCTCGCCCAGCGTATTGAAAAGAGCGACGCCGAAGCGCGCAACATTCTCGCGAGGAGCAACCTGCGTCTTGTCGTTTCAATAGCTAAGAAATATGTAGGAAGGAGCCCCGACCTCACGCTCCTTGACCTCATTCAAGAAGGTAACCTCGGCCTATTCCGCGCCGTAGACAAGTTTGATTGGAAGAAGGGCTACAAGTTTTCAACCTATGCGACATGGTGGATTCGCCAGGCGATTACGCGCGCGCTCGCCGACCAGTCGCGCACTATCCGCATACCCGTCCACATGGTGGAGACGATTGCCAAGTATAAACAAATTTCGCGTCGACTCTCGCAGGCGCTAGGTCGTGAACCGCAGGCGGAAGAGATAGCGGTAGAGATGGGCGTAGAGCCGGAAAAGATTTATCAGATAGAGAAGATTAATCAGGATACGCTTTCTCTGGAAAACCCAGTCGGTAGCGATGACGACGAAAAATCTACTCTCGGCGATTTTATTCCGGATGATAAAATTCCTTCGCCTGTGCAGGAGTCTTCTGAGCGCATTCTCTCCGAACAAGTACGCAGTATTTTAAATGACTTGTCACCGAAAGAGCGTAAGATTCTAGAAATGAGGCACGGCCTTATGGACGGCATCTACCACACGCTTGAAGAAGTGGGTCGTGAGTTCGGCGTCACGCGCGAGCGCATCCGCCAGATTGAAGCCAAAGCGCTTGAGAAGATTAGAACCCACGACCGCGCCCGCCACCTGAAGTCGTATTAAAGTATAAAAATAAATCGAGCCGCTCCTTTCGGGCGGCTCGTTCGGCAGAACATAGTACTCAGGGGGAAAAGGTGCATTTTGCAATACTCACTTGTTTTACCTGTAGTCTTTGATTGTAGCGGTCAAGAAAACGGAATGGTAGTTTGGCCATGGCGAATGACCGATTCATTGTCAAATAACTCCCATAACTCGGCGAGCTATTATTTTGTTGTAAAGAACGGCCATAGAAACGTCCTGGAACGGAAGTCGATTTCAGAATCCTGCCATTTCCGTCCCTGTGAATTTGCAATACAGCACGTTGGAAATCAGTCCACGGCAATGCGAATATCGTTCTCCATTCGTCGTCATTCAGTTTCCAGCGTTTTACAACAATCTCAATCTTGGTGCGTATTTTCTTTATTTTGTAGGAAATTTGAATCTCATGGTCTGGCTCAATAAGTCGATGCTCTTGTGCCCATGCAGAAATTGCTGCAGCATGTTTCTCGATTTCTTTTGCAATCTTTTCGTTCATGACTATCTCCAAAGAGTTGAAGGAATCTGCTTTTATCATACACCATCTCCGTTTATTAGCAAGGTATCCACACTATGTACCGGTCGGCACATAGCTTGGATAGTGCGTGATACTATATTTGCATGGGAATGGTAGAACAGAAAGCAAAACGTGAGAGGCGGATTGGAGCATTCCAGCAAGCGATGCTTTACGCTGCGCTCGGCGGTGTCATGGTAGCTATCGGTGCAGTGCCAGATTTTTCCAAAATCCTAAAATATTATTTGGGCGCTAAGAAAGGCGCTCGGTTTAATTACCAAACGAAAACCGTACTCGGGCGACTCGCCTCGAGGGGTCTTATCATGTTTGAGGAGAGGAATGGCTGCCGTTATGTGCGGATTACTGAAAGAGGTAAACAGATTCTTGATTTGGAGACTCAGAAAGTTGCTAGTACGAAAAAGAAAAAATGGGACGGACGCTGGCGCGTTGTCATTTTTGATATCCCTGAACGGCGCAGAAATGTTCGTGTACGTTTACGGCGGTTTATGGAGGAATACGGATTTATGAGACTTCAGGACAGCGTATGGGTTTATCCGTATGACTGTGAAGACCTAATCGCATTGGCGAAGGCGAATCTTCGTATCGGTGCCGATGTTCTGTACATGATTGTTGAACGTCTTGAGCTCGACAAACATTTACGCGGGCATTTTGGTCTCCCAATTGAGTAAACTGGTATCCACGCTATGTACCGGTCGGCACATAGTGTGGATAGTCTATAATTAGTTTATGAAGAGTGGAAAGAAGATTGTGAAGAAACGCGGGAGGATGCTCATCAAGCACTGGAGCCATTCAAGCCTGCTGGCGTTTTTACGCAATCCACTCGCTTGGTACAAGCGGTATGTTGAAGAAATATACGACACGCCGACGACGCCGGCGGCGGTTGTCGGGAGCGCGGGGCACAAGGCGCTGGAAAACTTTTACCTGTCTGCGCAGGCAGGTAGTGGCGTGTCTAAAGAAACAGCAATACAGAAAGGTCTTGAATATATGCGCAATGTTGGCGATTTTGAAATCAACTTTGGCAGAGCGAAGACGCGTAAGGCGAAGAGAGAGAAACGTAAGTCTATGGAAACTGAGTATCTGAGGGCTGTTGGGTACTACTTAGAGAGACCTCCGAGACACAAAGTGCTCGGCGTGGAGGTACGAGGATTGGTAGAAGTAGAAGGCTTGCCTCTCCCGATTAAGGCGATTTCGGACTTGGTTGTGGGATCAAAAGTGCAGAAAGGTGCGGTGGACATCGTGGACCATAAGTTCGTCGCATCGTTTAGTAAGGGTGGCTCCGCGAAATCGCTTTTTATAATTCAGGCGATTTTTAACTACTACACTGTCCGAGAAATGTTCGGTAAGCCGGTACGGAGGTTTATCGTATATGAATGCAAGAAGACTAAGAACGCCGACGGCTCTGCACAGATGCGTCGCCACGTCATAGACTTTAAAGAGAGAAAAGAAGATTTCAAAGTCTTTCAGCGGCTTATAAATGACGCTACAGAAGAGATTGCGCGCCGACGCATTTATCTCCCGAACCCGTCTGATATGTTTGAAGGAGACAACTCGTTTGATATCTATCGGCTGGAGCTTATTGATGATGACGCGCTCACCGGCGAACCAGAAAATGGTCGCGCTTCGGGCCGATAAGCGTTGCTTGCACGCTTTCATCTGCCTCGTTCGGACAACATAAAATACGAAAGGGTATTTTATATTTCCTCACTCGTTGCTGTAGGCCAAGTTTAAAATGCTTAGTTCGAGAGAGCTTGGTCAACAAGCGCTTTCACCGCGTCGTAGGAGTAAGCGCCGTTCATCACCTCAAACAGTTTCCCGTTCACTAGAATAATTGAGTATGGAGTGCCGGTAGCGCCCACATCAAGCGCGTTTTGGCGGTCTGCCGTAATACGCGCGTCCAGAGTTGTAGAAGCTGTTGAATAACAGGAGGCGAATGCGTCGCCAGAGATTCCTGCTGAAGAAGCGAGCTCACCGTAACGCGACGGGTCAGCCGGCTGAGCAGCGAAGAGCGCATTTCCGAACTTCCAAAACGCATCGTTGCCTGATGTTGCTGAGGCACATTCGGACGCGCGCGCGTGAAAGAAGGCGTTCGGATGAATTTCAGAGAGAGGGAAGTGACGGAAGACCCATGCTACTTTTCCGTTCGTTCCGGCATTCGCGACAATCTGGTGGAGCGTGTCGTGGAATCCTTTGCAGAAGTCGCAGTCAAAGTCGGAATATTCTACAATCACCACAGGCGCAGCCGGGTTCCCAAGGATGTGGTCTGAGGCGCTCACAGGTCGTACGAGAGAAGGATCGCCAACACCCTTTACGGGAGCTTTAGGCATGGAAACATACACCGCTATGGCGACAATTATTCCTCCGGCGATAATGGCCAACGGGACTGTGAAAGAAGATTTCATAAAGGAAGCGCGTGGGTCATAGCTGGCATTAAAGAGGATGAGCCGTTCCAGAGCGATGTATCAATTTTAATATCGCGAATATCGCGAAGGTCTTTATATTTTAGAACGCCGTGAAGGAGCGCGTAGTCATAGAGCTCGCGCGTGAGGCGGACATCCTCAATGCAGTATTCGGCGACCTTGTCGCGCTTGCCTTCTCTCCACCAATCGCCTGCCTTGAGTCCGTCGCCGGACTTGCCTCTGCCGAGAGTCGCTTCGGCGAGCGCCTGGAGACGGATGCGCCGACCGAGAATCTTCTGCACCTCACTCATCAAATCCAGAGAGCGCATATGCGATAGGTCCCCCGGGTAGTAACGATTCAATAGCGGAATGTCAAAAGAATCAGAATTAAAACCGATAAGCATATCGGCGCGCTCCAGGAGCGGCCATAGCTTGTGGAGTTCTTCTTTAAAAAACGAAGAGTACTCGCCGGTGTCAGAATCGTGGATGCCGACAACCGTGAGCTCCTGTTCGTTTACATCAATATGCCCGCGCACCACGGAGTCGGAAATGGATTCAATATCAAAAGTGATGACTCGCATGGATTCAAAGCGTGGCGCGTAATCGCGCCGCGAGTTCAGACACTGAAAGTACGATTTCCTCACCGGTTGCGAGGGTCTTCAGTCGCACAGTCTGATTCTTAATTTCGTCTGCGCCATATGCAACGAAAAATAGAATACCACGCTTTACGGCGTCTTTAATCTGGTCACCGAGCGCTCGGCTCGTGAGATTAACGAATACGCGACAGCCGTCTTTGCGCAGAGTGTCTGCGAATTTCTGCGCGGACGGAATATCTTTCTCATTCGGCGTACCAACGTAGAGTTTAGGCGTACTCGCGCCAAGAGCGGGCGCGAGGGAATGCGTTTCTAAGAAATCACCAAGCGGGACATCGCCGATCGCGAAGCCAACTGCGGGAATAGAGTCGCCGCCCCAGAGCGAGACGAGCTCGTCGTAACGCCCCCCGCCGAAGAGTGAGCGAGGATTCGCGGTGTTCGTGTCGTACACTTCAAAAACCGTTCCTGTGTAGTAATCAAATCCGCGTGTAATACTCGCATCAAATACGACATTACCAACACCAAGTTTCTTCAGTGTCGCGATGAACGTTTCCATAGGTTCCGTGTCCATAAGAGATAGAGGGTCTTTTTTTGATATCGCTTCAGAGGCAATTTTAAATTCCTCCGGACGCATTTTGGATTTCTTATCCAAGAGTCGCATGTACTGTTTAATGCCGTCGCCTTTAAGTCCGGCTTCTGTACATGCGGAGTTCAAGAGCGAGCGAGAGTTCACGCGAATTACAAAATCTTTTTCCGTGGCATCAAACGCTTTCAATATCTCCGACGCAAGTCGCACGACTTCAATATCCGCCTCACCCTCAGGCAGACCAACCAGGTCAATATCCGCCTGGTAGAACTCGCGCAGGCGCCCTTTCTGCGGGCGCTCATAACGAAATCGGTTGCCGATAGAGAACCAACGTAGAG
>ERZ1292629.717-Hain-H43-01um-R1-717-length-36324-cov-14_pt1 | contig 36324 bp, 33 predicted proteins | sample MGYA00564399_ERZ1292629 | MGnify/ENA primary metagenome ERZ1292629 (study PRJEB36523, sample SAMEA6512636) | groundwater metagenome | collected 2019-01-08 | study: AquaDiva: Metagenomics assemblies of 32 groundwater samples
GCGGTCGCCTGTTAAGCGATTGGTCGTAGGTTCGATCCCTACCCCCGGAGCCAGTCAGCATGAAGCCCAAAATTCGGCTCGCGCGAAGCGCGAGAGAGTGTGGCGGGAGTGGCGGAATCCCAAGAATTCAAAAGGATTTCCCACGATTTTTTCGTAGAAAATACTGAAAGCTAATCTCATGCTCGATGACTATTATTTTTCTAAAAATATGTTAAAATGGTTCTGTGTCCGAATCACCAGATAAAAAGAGTAACTGGTTTTTGTGGTTGAATAATATTTATGAAATACGACATTAAAGATATTAACTTAGCGAGAAAAGGAATGACTAAAATTGAATGGGCAAAAAAAGATATGCCTGTACTTTCAGGTATTGCAAAAGACTTTTTTAAAAGAAAACCTTTCAAAAATGTCACCATCGGGGCGTGTTTACATGTGACGGCTGAAACAGCCAATTTAATGCTTACTTTAAAAGATGGAGGGGCAAATGTTTTTTTGTGCGCTTCAAATCCGCTTTCAACTCAAGATGATGTAGCCGCGGCGTTGGTGAAAAATTTTAAAATCCCAGTTTTTGCGAAAAAAGGAGAAAGTAAAGAAGAATATTTTGAACATATAAATGCTGTGCTAGACATGAAACCACAAATAACTATGGACGATGGAGCCGATTTAGTTTCTGAACTTCATTCTTCGCGTAAAAAAGAAATAGAAAAAATAATTGGTGGCACAGAAGAAACTACAACCGGTGTCTCTCGTTTAAAATCTATGGCAAAAGAAGGCTCTCTGCTTTTTCCCGTTATTGCGGTGAATGATTCCATGACTAAACATTTTTTTGACAATCGTTATGGCACAGGACAATCAACTCTTGACGGCATTATTCGAGCGACCAATAAATTAATTGCCGGTTCTGTTTTCGTGATTGCTGGTTATGGGTGGTGTGGAAAAGGACTTGCAATGCGGGCTCGCGGAATGGGAGCGAATGTTATAGTCACAGAAATTGATGAAGTTAAAGCATTGGAAGTATTGATGGACGGATTTCGTGTTATGCCAATGAAAGAGGCGGCGAGAGAAGCGGATTTTATCTGTACTGTAACTGGCAATATTCAGGTTATTGGGAAAGAAGTTTTTAAAACTATAAAAGATGGATGCATTATCTCTAACTCCGGACATTTTAACGTGGAAATTGATCTTATTGCGCTCAAAAAAATTACAAAAACAAGAAAAACTTTGCGCGATTTTGTAGAAAGTTATAAATTGAAAAATGGTAAAACTGTATTTGTGCTTGCCGGTGGACGACTGGTAAATCTCGGTAGCGCTGAAGGGCATCCTGCTTCTGTAATGGATATGAGTTTTACCAACCAAGCATTTGCAGTCGAATTTATTATTAAAAACAAAGGCAAGCTTTCTAATTCAGTTCACATTTTACCTGAAATCATTGATAGGAAAATTGCCTTTTTGAAATTAAAAAGTTTGAACATAAATATTGATATTTTATCTAGAAAACAAAAAGAATATATGGCGGGCTGGAGAGACGGCACGAAGTAATAGCATGAATAAAAAAGGAAAAATTTTAGTAGTTGGCTCAGTTGTTTGGGACACAATTTTTGACAAAGAATTTTATGGAGGCACAGGAGCAAATATTGCTTATGGGCTAGGTTCACTTGGAGCTAAGCCGATACTGTTTTCTTTAGTCGGTAAAGATTTTAAAAAAGATTTCAGTGCCTATCTGAAAAAGTCGGGAGTTGATTCGCGAGTGCATATAAATAAAAAAATGAATACTGCCAGTTTTTCTTGTGTGACTAATGAGAAAAAAGAACAAATAGGAGTTTGGAAGCCAAATGCATATAAAAACATACATAAAATATCACTTTTGAAAACAATAAATCGAAATGAAATTAAAAAAGTATCCATTGCTATTTTTTCTCCCGGTACGCCAAAATCTACTTATAAACATTTTCGTGAATTTAAAAATTTTGTCCCGAATGCGCTTACTATTTTTGACCCTGGGCAAATGGTTAATTTTTATTTTAAAAAACAATTTATAGCCTGTTTTAATCTTGCCGACATTTTGATTTTAAATGAAATTGAGTATAAACAAACAAAAACTATTCTTAGAAAGGATCCTGTCGTATTTTTTCGCAAATCGAATAAAATTATTATAAAGACTCAAGGCGCAAAAGGTAGCGTTATATTTCAAAATGGAAGTAAAATAAAAATAAAAGCTGTCCGTCCAAAACACGTCATTGACACCACAGGCGCCGGAGACGCTTACCGCGCCGGTCTTATATTTGGTCTTTGGAAAGGGCTCTCGTTTGCAAAATCTTGCGCTTTTGGGGCTCGTTTAGCGTCAAAAAATATAGAGTGTTTAGGTTGTCAAAAATATTAATAGAATGATATACTTTTTTAATAATATTGAGTGAATATAGCAAAACATAGCAAGGACAATATAGCAGGACTGTTCTTGCTATACATGCTACACACTTGCTATACAAGATAGTTGAAATAAAATTTATGGTAGATATTTTTACTAGGTTTCCTCAATATTGCGAGTTCTATCAACACTTTTGGTTAAGTGAGCCTCTTAATGCAATTACCAATTTTGCCTTTTTCATAGGTGCATATTATTTATATAAACTTATAAAAAATGAAAATTATAATAGAAAGTTGGGTGTATCTTTAATTGTTATGATGGTCATTCTAGGGATAGGAAGTTTGGCGTGGCACTCATATAGGGTAGTTCCGACTTTATTGTTAGACGAAATACCTATTTATATTTTCATAGTTTTTGCTTTCTATTTTCTAATTCAGTCTTTAACTCGGAACTATAAATTTACGATAATTCTCTTACTTTTCACAGCATTGGTATACTACTTAACTTTTGCATATATTCCTATGTTGAGCATCTTTCAGGGCTCGCTAAAATATGTCTTTGTCTTATGGATTTTCTTTATACTTAACATATTAGTAACTCATAAGTTTGGTTCAAGTTATAGTTTTGTTTTACCCTTAAGTATTTTGGCCCTAGCACTTGTTTTCAGAATTATTGACTTTCATATTTGCCCAGTATTTCCAATTGGCACTCACTTCCTTTGGCATATATTTGTTGCTACTGCTATGTACCTTAGTTCAACTGTCATACTTCGATTAAATTCACTTTTAAGCTTAAGAACGTAGTTCCTGTATAATAGCTATTCGAACATCATCTTCTTCGGTCATAGCCCTTTGGGCGAGACAAATTCGGAGCCTAAAAATGATCAAGTTGCAAAATTTAATTTATATGATATTATGCAAATTGAATCACGTTCTTTTAAGTGATTCATAAACCTTAACCTAGTAGCTAAAGGAAAGCGAATGGAAAACAGTGCAATCATCAGTCGCCGGAAGGCTTTGAAAAAAGCTGCCGCGGCACGTCTCGGAATCTTGGTTGAAAGACTGGAGTGGCTTAACGGGCAACTCTGCTTCGTCGAAAACCACAAGCCTGTGGAAGGAGTCGAAAAAGTTTCCAAGCCTCTCCCGAACTGGCTCCGCTAAACTCTGAATAAAAACATATGGCAAGAGCAGATCAAGGAAGTTGGTCCTTCGTGGAGGCTCGCCTCACTTACATGCCGAGAAGGCGTGAAGGCAGGATTGTCGGATACACCCTTCGGGTGTATCTCATGCGGCAGTACAAACTCCCTATGTCAAAAAGGGAGGCCTTGGTAATAAGCGCAGCAATTCACCCTGGAGCTCTTTTCATCCTCGACCAGAAAGGCAAGCCCGACTGGGTTGCTCTCAGAGCATTGGAGGTAATGGCCTAAAAAGCCAATATCGACACTAACCGTTTTTCAAACAATCAACAATCAAGACTGTTTGGAAGACGGTTTTGATTTTTATAAAAGTTTTTCTTTCCGTTACAGCTCTTCAAATATCCCCCGGGTTTAGAGCCAGATTAAGAAAATATATCTGTATATATATATTATAGAAAAGTGGATAACTTCCTTTATTATGTTTCCAAAAAGATTTATAATTAAACCTAGTGCCATTCTTCCTTTAGTCGAATAAGGAAGACGTTCTAGTTGTTTTATTATTATTATTATTATTATTTAAAAATAAAAATATATGTTCGTGGATAAAAAAAATTATATCATTGCAATTTTAGCGCTTGTGATTTTGGTCGGTCTTGGTTATTGGTATGGTTCGGTCCAGTATAAGAAAGGTTATGCTGTCGCTCAGGCTGATATTGAAGCTCAGCAGAAACTTCTGTCCACTAATGCTTCCAATAGTGCCGCTCAAGCCGCTAATCCTTTTAAGATCGCTAATCCTCTACAGGGTGTTTCAATCAATCCGTTTTCGGAGGCCAAGAAAACCCTTAATCCTTTTAAATAAAATTATTTTTTTAAACAAGCAAAATATGAAAATTAACCAAATAAATTTATCGCCGATTGCGTGGTTCATTAAGTTTTTGACTTTAATCCTAATGCTCGCGGCTTTCCAATCTGTGGCGGCCCAAACGTTAGCGACTGATATACCAACTGCGCTTGCGCCTATGGCACAAGAACTTGGTTGCAATAGTAAAACTGAATGCGCGACAGTTTTTGATCAAAATTTCAACAAAGGTGTACAGATCGGTATCAAATATGATGTTTACAAAAATGATCAAAAGAAGCAGGACTTAGCTACTACCTACCAAAATGAGGTATTGGCGCGATTGACCAGTACCAGTAGCGCCAATACAGAAGAAGAAATAATTAAAATTGCCAAAGAACTGATTGCTCAAAAACCGGCTTTAGCCAAAGGTCTCGGTGTGAGCACAAACAATATTCAAGCCGCCGACATTATCTTGACGGAGGTTAAAAAAAATGGTGTGGATTTAAATGTTTGTCAGAAATCTGAAGATGATCTTTCGATAGACGAGTTGCGGGCTTGTCTTAAAGCGGCCAAGAATTTATCAACCAATAAGACAATTACCAATAATTTTATTCCAAAGGATCGTCTTGATAATCCAAAATTTGCCAATATAGACAATCTGGCCTCTTTGGGTGATGCTTTAAAAAATGGCGATTACTCCCAACTTGGGCAAATTACTCCAGAACAAGCAGGTCTTAAATGTTTACAGCCGGGATCTGAATCTATAACTGATTGTAATAAAATTGCCCAGCAGTTTTTTGGATCCGAAGGTGTGAATAAACTTGCAGCTGCTCGCGCAGACACAAACCAAGTTAAAGACTATTACGCGAGTGGTATCAATAAAATGGCCCTACAACTTCCGGACGGGCAAAAAATTCTCGGACTCGATGCTATCAAGATGAAATGCGAGAATGCCTTCAATGCCGGTAATTTAGCTACAGCGCGCGCTTGTGGTGAGATGGCGGTGCGCGTGGGTTTGTCGACGAAAGCGGATATGGAAAGTGGACTCCAGACGCTTGCGTCTTTCTCCGCTAAATCTGCCGGGCAAAATATAAATTTTAACGAGTGTAGCGCTAACCCAAACGCTTGCCAGGGTTTCTTGCCTGATAATATTCAAGGTCAATACAAATCTAACCAGCAAATTCTTCAAACAATGTCTAACGCTATCGGTTTCGATCCAGCGCAGTGCGCGACTACCACTGATCCGAATGTTGCCTTACAATGTTTGAAAGGCGCCCAAATGGCTTTGCCAAAAATCAGAGAATTAAGTGCAAATTCTCCCGATGCTCAGAATATTATTTCAGGAATTGAACAACGTATTTCCGAAGGTCAGTCTATGGCTGATCGCGTGAAGACGCTTATAACCTTTCCGCAAATTCCTCAGCAGGGCATTGGAAGACAAAACCAAGGTTCAATTTTTTCGGGTCCCGGGGGTTGTTCCACTCCGCAAGCGTGTTTTCAATTTTGCTCGGATGTTGCAAATTCCGCTATTTGTTTGTCCTTCGGCGCGCAACAAAATATTTTCAAAGGCGATGAAGCGGTCAAACGCTTTCAGCAAGTGTCCGATACTATTTCTTCCTCTTACTTTGGACAGCAAGGTCCATTTGTTCAGCCATCAAATCAAATACAAAATCAATCGCAAACTCAGCAATCTGCGCAGAATCAACTTATGACGCCTCCTTTTCAACAAGGTCAATTCAACACCAACCAATTTTCAAACCAGTCCGGACAATTCCCTATGCAACAGCAGGGTCAATTTAATCAATTTCCAGGTCCACAACAAAATATGCCCAGTCCCGCGTGTTTTGAAGCTATAAGAAGTGGAAACTTTGAAATTGCCAAGAGCGCTTGCGCGGGGTCTGCTCCGTCCACCACTCAAACGACTCAACAACCATTTCCAGTATGTCCGGCGGCCTTTCCTTCTCCATGCTCTGAAGGACAGTATCGAACACAGACCAATACTTACAACGGTTGTCCATCTTTCGGCGCTTGCGCAGCGATTCCCGGTTATCAGCCATCACAACAACCACTAGTTAACACTTCTGATACTACTAAAACAGGCTTGATCTGTCCGTCTCTGCCGACTGTTTCTGAATGTCCGGTTGGGCAAATAAAAGTTGTCACCTTCAGTTCCCCGCAGTGTGGAGAATTCTATACTTGTCAGAATAATTCTACGCAAACTAATATGACTCCATCCACTGGCTGTACTCAAGTGGGCGGTACTTGGAACTCAACCACCAACTTCTGCCAGATGCCGAATCAGACAACCCAAACTTCTTCTTGCGCCTCGGGCCAATATTGGAATGGAACGGCCTGCGTTACATCTACAGTTCAAACTGTGGGTTCGTGCAATTACTCTACTCAATATTGGAAGGCTTCAACCAGTCAATGTCAACCACGGACAAGTTGTTACGATACAACTAATTCGGATTATAACTCCCAGGAATGCCAGGGTGTGCGTGGCACGACTCAGCCCGTTGGTTCCGGCTGTGGAAGTCTTACTTCTCAAACCACTTGTCAAGCAGTTAGTGGTTGCGGTTGGGCAAATGGCGCTTGCGGTGGAAATATGACGACTGGCGGATCAAATTGTCCTTCGGGTCAATGGTGGGATGGCACAGCCTGCACTTCTACTATGACGACTGGCGGATCAAATTGTTCCTCTGGCCAATATTGGAATGGAACGGCGTGCGTCGCTAATATGACTCCATCCACTGGCTGTACTCAAGTGGGCGGTACTTGGAACTCAACCACCAACTTCTGCCAGATGCCGAATCAGACAACCCAAACTTCTTCTTGCGCCTCTGGTCAATATTGGAATGGAACGGCGTGTGTCAGTTCGAATACGACGAACACTACCGGTATGAATTGCACAAACGGTCAATGGTGGGATGGCACAGCCTGCACTTCTACTATGACGACTGGCGGATCAAATTGTTCTTCTGGTCAATATTGGAATGGAACGGCGTGTGTCAATTCAACCACTATGAATACCGATCCATCCGTTAGTTGCGCTCAAGCGGGTGGCGCTTGGACAAATAATTTTTGCCAGATGCCGAACACTACTTACACTCCGCCACCTACAGATAGTTCTACGCCACCGCCTTCTACTTACACTCCGCCACCTACAGATAGTTCTACGCCACCGCCTTCTACTTACACTCCGCCTCCAACGACTAGCTTCAATTACGTTCGTTCCATTATTGCTATGTGTCAAAATACGGGCGGTATTTGGGCGGGTGGCGCTTGCGATTTATCCGGAGAGATCAGAGCTCGTCTTGCTCGCCAAACACCTTCTTCCAGTTTAATTGCTCAAGTCTTTAACGCTTTTGGCTCCGTTTTTTCTAATCGAACGAAATAATGGGTCTGCCAACTATCACTTGCTTTTTTTGTGTACGACAGACTATAATAAAAAAATGGAAGGCAATCTACAAAAACAAAAAAAAGAAAAGATAAGATGTAAATGTATTTCTTGCGGCAAAGATGTCGAGGTAACGTTGATCTCATATGGGGATGGCTTTATAGCAACTTGTCCAGATTGTGGAAATCTTGCTTATAACGTTCCAGAAAAACCGAAAGAATCTCAAATTTAAATATGAGTTTAAATATAAAAGTTACTCCCATCGAGCATGCTACGATGGTACTCAAATGGAGTGATAAAGTTATTTGCATCGATCCCGTGGGCGGAAGGGACACTTTTAGGGATCAATCAACGCCGGACCTTATTTTACTTACTCATACTCACTCTGACCATTTTGATCCAAAAATTCTAGAAGCTCTCTCCAAAGAGAATACAGCGATTATCGCTTCAATATCTGTGATGGATATCTTTCCAAATCCAAATACAATAGCCGGAACTTTGGATGTTCTGAAAAATGGTCAAAAAATAAATAAGCAAGGTTTTTCCATCGAAGCTATCTCTATGTACAACTTGCCGGAAAAAGCGGACAGTTATCATAAAAAGGGGGAAGGTAATGGCTATCTCGTGGAAATGGGAGGCCAGCGAGTTTATATTTCCGGCGATACTTCGGACACGCCAGAGATGAGAAATTTAAAAAATATTGATTTGGCTTTCGTTTGTATGAACTTGCCTTATACAATGAACGTGGAGTCTGCTGCTTCGGGAGTTCTCGCTTTTAAACCGAAGCGAGTTTATCCGTATCATTATCGCGGGACAGATGGTTTAAGCGATATAAATAAATTCAAGGAATTAGTGAATAAGGGTGATCCAAACATTGATGTTGTATTTCAGAACTGGTATCCAAAATAAATTTTAAATTAGATTAATATATATTCGATAAATTTATTAAAATAACTCGGGGAGCGGGCTTTTTATCCTTTTCATCTGTGTTTTTGACCGCGGTGGGAGGCATTCTTGGCATCTGGTTGGGCTTTAAATTAAGCAATTAAATTCCTCCTTGACTTTTTATATAGTTGTGCTACACTGGCGGAGAGGCTCAGAAACTAACCAACAAACCAAAGAGCCTAAATTTCGTTCTTCGACAACTACATAATCTGAAATTATGGCTTGAAAGAGCTGTAATTTGCCATTACGCGTGTGCGGGGTGGTATGTGTTGTGAAAAGAGTGAGAGAGAAATGGATAAATGAAAATGATCTATGGGATAATGATATGTGTTGCGATCATTACTGCCATCGCGTTGCTGCAACCTCGCGTTGCTGTAAAGACGACGGTGGTTGACACGAATAGTTCCGAGACAACAGTTCCACAAACAGAAACTCCGGCGCCTGTTGCGCGGGAGACAGAAGGAGCTCGGAAGCTCCGAGAACTCGGCTTCGACCCGGAACGCGGTCACGCCATCACAATGGTGGTGAAGTCAAACAACCTGCAATCTTCAACCAACACAACCAACAACTGAACGAACAACAAAGTAAAACGGAAAACGCAGTAAACGACAGAAAAAACGACAAAACTATGAAAAAACAACTCAGTGTATTGTTTGCGACTACGTTAGTCGCATTAACAACTTTCGCCCAAACCCCTGTCATTCCGCCGAGCAGCGGTGGTGGCGGGTCAAGTGGCGGGTCAAATAGCGGAGTCACATCGACTGAAGTGTCACCGTCCCCTGTGGGCACGGTGAACAGCGAGGAGGTAGCTCGTTTGATCGCCAGCAAGGGCATTACCGAGTTCAGGGGAGAGTTTGAATTTAGACGTCTCCTTGAAACTTCGGAGGAACAGATCAGAGGCACATTCCGTCTGTCATACGGGCGGATCGTCAACTTGGTCATCAACGGGGTGGAAATTCCGGATGAAAATGACCGGTACACCTTACCCGTCAACGCAATTGGAACGGTTCGCAGCTTCAGCCTTACGGTTGAAGGGGTGAACAACCAAGAGCGAGTGCTCTTCGGTAGCTTCTGGGCTTACGAGCTCCAACCGGGCGAGACGATTCAAATCGTTCTCCGACCCAACGCAGTCCCATTTTTCTTGGCCTATTCGCCAGAATCTGGGACCGATGCTGGAAGTCTTCGACTTTCCGTTCAGAATGGAACGGACGGCTATGACACCTACTACGATGCGCAACATAGCGGTTTCAGCGTCTGGCTTACACCGGGCGTAGAGACAAGCTATCGGATCTACGACGCGCGGAGCAACCGAACCATTGAGACAGGATTGGTGGATACGACGCACTTGGTCGTCATTCCCAGTGAAGATCCTATTCTGCTTACCTCCGTTCTCGGGAACGTGGCGTATACCCAGAACGGGTATTTCAGCCAAGGAGGTTTGCAAATGGATTCAACCGTCGTCAATGACGACGGCACAACTACACCCGGAAAGGTGATCGCCTATAATAACAGCGAAGGCAAAAAGTTGCGGATCATCACCTATGGGTTGTCCCCTGGCAGTCAAATTCTCGTCAAAAAGACGGACGAGGAGCTGACGGTTGTGCAGTCCTTTACAATCCCGTCGGGTGATTATGGATCCGTCATTTTCACTACCAGCAACATCGTTGAGAGCGCTGTTGTGACAATTACTGGAGCAGTCCAGCCCGCAGATGGATTCTTTCTCAACTTGAACGCTCTGCGTGATAGCGGTGGCAATATGCCTATACCTGCGCCTAGGATACCTACGACGCCACTCACCGAGGAGAAGTAAATCCTCTCACGCGCTTGGCGTTTCTCCGAGCTAGTCGGAAGACTAATTAATTTCAACAAATTGGGCCATCGAGTACTTGTACTCGATGGCCCTTTCCTTTTCCAAAATTTTTTTCTTGCGTTAGGCCTTGCCTAACGCATTTTGCTTTTTTAAAAAATTCTGTAAAAAAAAGAAAAAAGATTGATGAGGGGCGATAAAATATAGTCAAACCATTTTGGTTTGTAGGTTTTATAATCAAATAAAATAGCGTCTTTTTTCCATTTCGTCGCAATTTCTGAAAGTTTGGAAACCGCCTCTATGTCTTTAAAGAAAACGCCTATTTCAGAATTGAAATCAAAAGATAAAAAGTCCAGATTTTGCGACCCGACCAGCGCTTCTTTCTTGTCTATTATTATGGCTTTGGCGTGATTCATTTTTTTCTCTAAATAAAATTTGATGCCTAATTTAGAGAGCTTGAATATATAAAAATAATTTACCCGATCAATAAAAAAATGATCAGTATTTTTTGGCACTAATACTTCCACTTTTACTCCGCGCAAGACGGCTTGATGCAGAGCCGCCCGAAGCCAACGCCGGGGTATAAAATACGGAGTAATCAAAATAATACTATCTTGCGCTTTGTTTAAATATTTTTTGTAAATTCTTTTGAAGCGAAATTTTTCCCTGACTGGAGAATGATCCACTATCCAAGTATTCACCAAAAAAGCGGACGCAATTTTATTGTTTTTGGAGAGCAAGATGGGATCTATTCCTCCGGCATTGGCATAAGATTTGGCGAAAGACACAACCACTTTTTCCACCAAATTGCCTTTTATCCGGACCATTAAATCATTCCAAAATCTCGAAGTTTGATGGAGATTCACGCCTCCAACAAAGGCGATCCGCTCATCCACCACTAAAACTTTTCTGTGCATACGATGGAGCAGGTAACTAAGAGAAAGTATTTCTACCCCAGTTTCCTTTAATTCAGAAACCGCGCTTTCTCTCAAACCCGCGCTTCCAAAAGAATCCAGTATGAGCCTGACTCGCAAGCCGAGTTTCGCTTTTTCCTTTAACAGATTAAAGAAATCGAACTCTTCCATATCATTTTGGAAAATATACATTTCCAAATAAATGGATTTTTGGGCATTTGCTATAGCCTCAAACATAACCTTCCAGGCTTTTTCCGAATTGGTGAAAAACTTGTAATTCATACAATTTTAATTATACACGAGTTAATAGATGTGCTATAATGAAATTATGGCAAAAAGAGGCACCACCCTTAGTCCCAAAAATAGATCCAGACATTCTCATAAGACCAAGAAACGACTGGCAATCAAGAGATTGATGCTGGATAAAAAAGTTGCTCGGATAAAGTTTAAATAATAATGAGCTCAGAGAATCTGTCAAAAAAATCCAAAAAGATAGTAATGGTTAGCGGAGGATTTGACCCGGTGCATATCGGACATGTGCGACTTTTTAATGAAGCAAAAAAACTAGGGGATAAACTTGTGGTGGTTATTAATAATGATAATTGGAAGAGACAAAAAAGAAAACATGTTTTTATGCCTGACCATGAGCGCAAAGAAATTATAGAAGCGTTTGCTTGTGTAGATAGAGTAATTATCACTGGACATCCCAAAAATCCAAAAGGTCCGAAGGGTATGAGTGTTAGCAAAGAACTGCTCAAAATTAAGCCACATATTTTTGCAAATGGAGGAGATAGAGATGAAAAAGATTCTAAAAATTCGGATTCTTCTTTATACTATGACATCGAAACATGCAAAAAATTGGGAATTAAAATGGTTTTTAATATTGGATATGGCGGGAAAATTCAGAGCTCATCAGATCTTGTGGAAAAAAGTTTTCTAGAAAAAATTAAAATAAAAAATAAAAAATAAAATGTTACCACTAAATAAACTTTCTAAAAAAGACCTCAAGCAAATAAAAATGATTGTTTTTGACGTTGATGGAGTGCTTGTTCTACGCGGTACAAAAATAAAACAAATAGGGAATACCACCACTTTGCAAACCAAGGTGATTAATGAACGTCAAATAGAACAGATAAAAGAACTTAATAAGATTGGATTTTTAATAAATATCAGTTCGGGCCGGGGACTTTATATGTTGCAGGAAATGTTTAGAGGAATTTTGCCCTTTGTCAGTCTGACTTACGAAAATGGCAGCGCCACTTGGTATAAAGGAAAAATTTACCAACATATCAACAGCTTCAAATACACGCGAGATGTGTTTCCAAAATTAAAAAAAGTGGCCAATAAAAATAGGAACGTAAAAGGTTTTGAGCCGAAAGAATTTATTATAACTATCCATTGTAAAAAACAAATAAAAGAGATCGAGGAAATAGTGAAAAAAGAAAAAGGCCTAGTGACTGTTTGGAATGGCGAAGCGTATGATGTTCTGGTTGAAAAAGCTCAAACTAAGGCTCTCGGTTTGAAACAGGTGATGAAAATTTTCAAACTGAAAAAACAAAATGTTATGGCTATCGGAGACAATTATAACGACTCTGAATTATTAAAAGAGAGTGGGATACCCATCTCCGCTGATAAAACGAGAGTTCCAGGAAAGTTCTATATTCCTTTGGAAGGCAAGTTTCTTCCGGCGGACAAGTTGATGCAAAAAATTTTGGAATTGAAAGAAACTGATTAAAATTAGCTAAAAGATTATTTAGTTGTATAATAAAAAAAAGAGAGCATCTTTCGTAAACGTGACTTTAGGATATGAAAACACTTATTGTAAAAAAACCTTGGGGACAATTTGATCAATTTACGCGGAATGAAATAACGACGGTCAAAATTCTCTCAATCAATCCGAACACTTCTTTGAGCTTGCAGTATCATAATCACCGAGCTGAGTTTTGGAAAATTCTTTCCGGGCATCCGCTTTTAACTGTCGGGGCAAAGAAAATAAATGCCAATCCCGGTGATGAATTTATGATTGCCAAGAAAGAATTGCATCGAATCGAAGCCCAAAATGATTCGGCGCAGGTTTTAGAAATATCTTATGATGACAATTTTGATGAAAATGATATTATAAGAATAGAAGACAAATATGGTCGCGCTTAAAAAAACAAAAAAGAATAAAAAAATCACAAAGAAAATCTCTATCCAACAAAAGATTGGGATAAAAAAGGCAGTTTCGGTAAAAAAGAGGATGATTAAAAAACCGGTATCAAAAACCCCAAAACTGATTTCGATTTTAAATCTTAAAAGATCAAATAAAAATCCCATTATTGAACCAACGAGCCATAGATATTGGGAATCAAAAGCAACCTTCAATCCCACTGCTTTTTATTGTGACGGGAAAGTGCACATCATCTATCGAGCTATTGGGGATAGTGATAATTCAGTTTTAGGTTATGCGGGAAGCAACGATGGTTTTACTATCTCAGATAGCTTTCCCACGCCCGTTTATTTTCATTTTGTCGGACGGAATAAAGATCTCTTTTTACCATCAATCTCATACAGTTCCGGCGGAGGCTGGGGGGGCGGGTGTGAAGATCCCAGACTTACTCTTCTAGACAATCAGGTCTATATGCTCTATACGGCTTTTGACGGGTGGGGATCTGTCCGGATTGCTCTTACTTCTATTAGTTTGGATGATTTTATCGCTAAACGTTGGAATTGGAAACTCCCAGTATTGATTTCCCCTCCCGGACAAATAAATAAAAATTGGGTGCTTTTTCCGGATAAAATAAAAGGGAAATACGCTATCATCCACAGTCTTTCTCCTAAAATAATGATAGATTATTTTGATTCTTTAGATGAACTTGATGGAGATAATTTCATATATAGCGTTCACCAAGGAAGTCGTTTATGGGAATTCAGAGATAAACTTGTAAGAGGGATTGGACCTTCGCCTTTAAAAACAAAATATGGCTGGCTGGTTTTATACCATAAAATGGAGAAGCACGATTCGCACAGGTACAAACTATGGGCGATGATTTTAGACGCGGAGGATCCAACTAAAATTATATGCAATTCCAATCAACCAATTCTTGAACCGGATGAGTGGTATGAAAATAATGGATATAAAAGAGGAGTGGTATATTCTTGCGGGGCGGTCATCAAGGATGGACAATTGTTTGTGTACTATGGAGGCGCGGATAAAGTTTCTTGCGTGGCGGTAGCGGATTTAGACGCTTTCTTAAAAGAACTTGTGTTTAAAAACAGACCAACATTGAAAAGCGGAAGGATTAAAACATAATTTATGTTTGTTGTAAAAAGATCTCAGCATAATCCAATTCTTGTCCCCGATAAAGACCATTATTGGGAAGCTTTCGCGACTTTTAATATGAGTGTTATAAAAGAAGGCAAGATATTTTATGGCGTTTATCGCGCTATTTCCGCGGTGGATAAATTGCGCGCGCCCGAGCGGTTTTCAACTATTGGTATTGGAAAAAGCAAAAATGGCACGGATTTTGAAGAACGCGCGCCATTTATTACACCCCAAGAAGAATGGGAAAAATATGGCTGTGAAGACCCGCGTCTCACTTATTTTGAAGGACAATATTATATATTTTACACAGCGCTTTCCAAGTATCCATTTGAAGCAAGCGGGATTAAGGTGGCGGTTGCTATTTCTAAAGATTTAAAAAAGATAAAAGAACGACATCTCGTAACGCCCTTTAACGCCAAAGCGATGACGCTTTTCAAAGAGCGCATAAATGGAAAAATCACCGTGCTTTTCTCAGTCAACACAGATATGCCTCCGGCTAAAATTGCCATCGCGCAAGTCGATCGAATAGAAGAATTATGGAGCTCAAAGTTTTGGGAAGGGTGGACTAAAGATATAGACAAACATATTATTGATTTCAAAAGATCTCCTTATGACCATCTCGAAGTCGGCGCTTCGCCTATTAAAACTTCCCAGGGTTGGCTTCTTATCTATTCGCATATCCAAAATTATTTTGAAGGAAGTAATCTGGATCGCATATTCGGAATTGAAGCAATTTTGCTTGATCCAAACAATCCACTTAAAATTATCGGACAGACTCGCGGTCCATTACTGGTTCCTCGAGAGTCTTATGAACTCTTAGGTCATGTTTCGGACGTGATTTTTCCAACTGGCGCAATTTTAAAGAAAGACACTCTTTTTATATATTACGGAGCGACGGATATGACGACTTGTGTCGCTCATTTAAATTTGAACGATCTTCTGGGAACTATGCGTCCGGAGACAAGCTCACATCGGTATTTTAAACGTTCGTTCAAGAATCCTATCATTACACCTGACAAAAAACATCCATGGGAGGCAAGGGCAACATTTAACCCGGCAGCGCTCAGGATACGAAATACAACCCATCTATTATATCGAACACTTTCCGATGATAACATCTCTTATATCGGTTATGCCTCGACTAAAGATGGCGTTAACATCGACGAGCGACTCCCAGAACCCGTCTATAGTCCCAGGGAGGATTTTGAATCAAAAAAAATAGCTCTCGGAAATTCAGGCTGTGAAGACCCGCGTCTCACGAAAATTGGAAAAGTTATTTATATGTGCTATACAGCTTTTAACGGCATTGGGCCGGCGCGAGTCGCCATTACTTCCATTAAGGAAAAAGATTTTCTACAAAAGAATTGGAAATGGAAAAAACCTGTTTTAATCACTCCCGCCGGTTTTGATGATAAAGATGCTTGTATTTTTCCTGAAAAAGTAAAAGGTCAATACTTTATCCTGCATCGTGTCGGCGATGAGCTGTGCGGAGATTTTTTAAAGTCTCTTGATTTTAAAAAAGAAACTATCAAAAAATGCATTAGAATTATAGGGCCTAGAATAAATAGTTGGGATAGCGCGAAAGTTGGCATCTCCGCGCCGCCAATAAAGACAAAAAACGGTTGGTTGCTTTTTTACCACGGTGTTTCTAAAAGTCATAATACTTATCGTATCGGGGCGGTGTTGCTCGATCCCGTTGATCCCGCAATAGTTCTTGCGCGCACGGCCGATCCCATATTTGAACCAAAGGAATCATATGAAAAAATCGGAATAGTTAACAATGTCGTTTTTCCATGCGGTTTGGTTCTGAAAGACGGTTTGCTTTACATTTACTACGGTGGCGCGGATACAGTCGTCGGAGTTGCCACGATCGGACTTGAGGTTGTCTTAAAAGCTCTGACGAGGGACACCAAGAAGTAGATATGTGTTTACTGTCAAAGAGACACTTTGACACTTAATACTTATTTGTTTTTTATGCTACAATAGATGTATGGAGCAGGAACAAAAACCAAAAATAACAGAACAAAAAGAAACCAAGAAAATATACTCTCCTGAAAAAAATGCAGAAGTTAGTGCTATGTTGGGCAAGCTTCGTTTAAAGGTTTTTAATACTCCAAATGGAGAACAATTCTTTGCAGAAATCGAAGATTTTAATGCTTATCTAAGGAAAAAATACAATGTAATGCAATATGCAATGATGCATGCTTTTATGGGAAGTACTATAAATCCTAATCGTGAAGCAGAAATATTATATGATGATTTTCCAGGTGATGATTCTATTGAAACATTTGTAAATAATTTAGTGAGAAGATATGGATAATTTTTTTTTAATGAATAGCATATGCAAATAAATTTATTGGGGAAAAATATTGAGCTAACGGAAGCCATTAAAAACTATGTCTCCAGGAGAGTGACTAATTTGGAAAAATTACTTTCTAGAATTGAGGAAGGAAAGGGGAAAGTACTGGTTAATTTTGAAGTAAGCAAGTCTACCAATCACCATAAATCAGGCGAGATTTTTCATGCGGATTGTTTGATTAAGATAGATGGAAAAGAATTTTATGGAAGCGCCGACAAAGAAGACTTGTACCAAGCAGTGGATGCCGTGAAGGATAGCCTTTACAACGAGATAAATAAAAACAAAGATCGCAAACAGACACTCTTTAAACGTGGCGCGGCCAGTGTTAAAAAAATGTTAAAAGGTCTTTCTAGACGAAATTCTTTCACTTCTAAATACTAAACTAGATTTGTCGATCTGGTAAGTTTGAAAGTTTTTGAAAATCCTCATATTTTATTTCCTTTTTACCTTCTGGTAAAACTCTTTTTATCACAAATTTATTATCTCTAAGTTCTGCATCAGTAATTATTGTTCTAATATTTGAAAACCTGCCTTTGCCAAGGTTTCGACGGACAAAGAAGAAAGTTCTGGGCCAATATGCGTAAGCTCTAAACTTATTATATAAAACGCTTGGGGGTTCTTTCTCCAAGTTGACTAAACCGTCTTCTTTTTTTATTTTTTTGCAAACGGAAGCAAGGCTTTCGTTTTGGGGAGTTAGTTTTATTTTTCCAGCCGCAAATTCTGGCAAGATTTTTACTAAAAGTTCTCCCCCTATTTTTATCAATTTTCTTCGTAAATCTGGCGCTTTTTCATCGGGCAATATAAAGACTTTTTTTTGCGCTATTATCGGTCCAGAATCCATTTTGAATTTCATTTTCTGTATTGTGATGCCTGTTTCCGTATCGCCCTGACGAATAGCCGATTCTACAGGAGAAGCTCCGCGGTATTTTGGCAGAAGTGAATAGTGAATATTAATAGAGCCGAGTTTGGGCATATTTATAATTTTTTCGGGTATTATTTTCCCGTAGGCGACGACGATGAATAAGTCCCACTTGGTAGTCGGAGTACCATTTGGTACTCCGACTACCAAGTTAAAGTTTTCATCCAATTTTTCCGGTTTCAGACAGGGTATGTTGTTTTTTTCCGCGAAAATGGCGACGGGCGAGGCTTGCAAATGCAAACCTCGCCCCTTTTTTGCGTCTGGTGAAGTAATGATAAATAACGGAATAAAACCTTTTTCTTTTAAAATTTCCAGCGTTTCAGACGCCACCTCCGGTGTCCCAAAGAATCCGAAATTTATTTTATTGTCTATATTATTTCTCATTCTATTTTGGTAACTCTTCTTTTATCTCTTTAGCGTGATCGATAAAAAGTATGCCATTTAAGTGATCTGTTTCATGTTGAAAAATTTGCGCGAGTAGCCCAGATGCGCCTCTGGTAAATTTCCGGCCATTTTCGTCATAAGCCGTTATTATTGCCTTATTCGATCTGAAAGTTTTACCATAAAGGGGACGAACAGAAAGGCAACCCTCCGACATCCATTCTTTTTTGCGAGAAAGTTTTGAAATTTTTGGATTTACAAAAACTAAATCTTTTTCTTCCAAATTTTGGGGGAAGTTGGAGGGGGATATTGTTTCAGTAATTGTGTTATTTTGATTTAACAATCTTTCTTCCCCGCCTGCATCAGCTTCACTAAAGACGTCGTCGCGGGCGAGCTTATTTTTAATGAAATCCCTGGTAAATATTTTGCCAGAAACAATAAAAATTCGCAGTGAATATCCGATTTGGGGCGCAGCTAGAGCGACACCATCATTTTGACTTTTAAGCGCTTCAGACATCTCTTTCAACACTTTTTTTATTTTAATTGTTTGGATGTCGCGGATAGGCACTTCCTTTGACAGGTGACGTAAAGCCTTTTCATTTTTTTGAAGAATTTTCTTCATCATCTATTTGAGTTCTTTCAAGTATTCCAAAAGCTTCGCCAATTTTACAGTGTCTTGAGATCTATTGCTCATATCTCGCACTATTACGGCATTATCCAATGCCTCTTTTACTCCAAAGATTATGGCATAGGGGATAGCGAGTTTTTCCGCAATTGCCAGCTGAGAACTCAAACTGTCCTTGGAAAGTGATTGAGCAATTGGAATATGAGCCTTGCGCAGTATTTCAATTATATTTAAACTCTTTAATTTTGCTTCAGAGCCAAGCTGAATAAAATAAATTTTTGGTTTTTTTAATATTCGGGGTGAAAGCTTTTTATACCAAGCAGATGCGACTATTCTGTCCACGCCGATAGAGATTCCCACCGCCGGTACATCTTTCTTGCCTCCAATTTGGCGAGCTAAATAATCATAACGTCCACCGCCGGCGAGGGTGAGAGCGACGCCATCTTCTGCTCCTCTTTGTTCTATTATTTCAAAAACTGTCCGAGTGTAATATGAAAGTCCGCGCACTAAATTTTTATTTATACTGTATTGTATATTCATTTCTTCCAGATATTCCAATACTTCTTTGAAATGTTTTTTGCAGGAAGGGCAGAGATAAGAAACGCTGTCTGGAGCATTTTTGTTTATTTCTTTTGTTTTATCTTCTTTTGAATCTAATATTCGAAGCGGATTTATTTTTAAGCGCTCACGGTCTAGCGGGGCAATCTCGTTAATATGCTTTCGATAATAGCCTGTCAGTTCTTTAATATATACGTTTCGACATTCTTTGTCGCCGATAGAGTTAATATCAATAGAAAGGTTCAGCGCTCCAGCTTCTTCCAAAATGCTCATCCCGGCTTTAATTACCAGCGCATCCATAATGCTTTTTTCATTTCCGAGTATGTCTAAGTCGAACTGCCAAAACTGTCGATAGCGTCCACGTTGGGGCTTGTCATGTCTGAAAACTGGACCATACTGATACAGCATCACTGGTTGGGGTATTGTTTGCATTCCGTGCTCAATATAAGCTCGCACCAGTGGCGCGGTGTGTTCCGGTCTAAGAGCTAAATGATCTCCACCTTTGGTTTTGAGTGTGTACATTTCTTTATCTATAATATCTGTGCCTTCGCCTATACCGGCATTAAAAATTTCTTCATTTTCTAAGATAGGAGTTTCAATTGGTCGAAAACCATAATAGACTGCTACTTCTTGCGCTTTTTCAAAGAAACCTTGAAAATTATAGTATTCTTCATTCATTAAATCTCTCATTCCTTTGGGTGATGATATATCTTGAGTCTTGGAATTTTTATTTGTTATTTTTTTCATTTTTTTATTGTTGATGTTGACCGGGCAATATGCCAATCTTGTTTATTGGCAGTAAACGTAAAAGTGCTCTGCCCATTAAGAATTTTTTTTTTACTGGTCCCCAATATCTTGAATCAGAACTGCCACTTCGATTGTCGCCCATTACAAAATATTCGTCATCCTTTAATTCAAAATTCACAGTATTGTTTGAGATATTTTTTACGTAGGGTTCATTAAGGGTAAATCCCTCGGGGTGTTCTTTATTGGTTATTGTTACGGCGCTACCTTTTATATCCACTGTTTCATTCGGAAGACCTATAACCCGTTTTATATAATATTTTCCCGGGTTAAAAGATCTTAATATGAAATTTCTTTTTAGGTCATTTTTCGGATCAAGCGGGTATTTAAATATCACGACATCACCTCTTTTTGGACTTCCTAATTCGTAGGATAGTTGATCTACCATTAAATAATCCCCGTTATTAAAAGTAGGGAACATAGAAAGTCCCGAAACGACAAAAGGATCTATAATAAACCAACGAATAGGGAAGACAATAACGAGCGCTAATATCGCAAAACGCACAAGCTCCCAAAATGATTGTCCTTTTGTTTTTATCGGTTCCATCAATACAATATACCATAAAAAGTTCTTGACATTGTAACATTTCTTATTGTCTGATATATAGACTCTTTTCGAATTATATGTTACTATTGAATAATGAGATTAGTTGTTGGTTTAGGAAATCCGGGAAAAGAATACGAAAATACCAGACATAATACTGGGCGGATTGTGGTTGGTATTATTGAGAAAAAATTAGACGCCAAACAAAAAATTAAATTTATTACTCCTGATACTTTCATGAATAATTCTGGAAAAATGGTGGCTCCTTTGGTAAAAACAAAAAAGGATTTGAAAGATCTTATTGTGATTTACGATGATATTGATTTGCCGTTAGGAAAAATAAAGATTTCTTTTAATCGTTCTTCGGGTGGACACAATGGCTTAGGTTCTATTATCAAAGCATTAACAAGCGAAGAATTTTTACGCATTAGAATTGGCACCGCGCCTGTAACTTCATCCGGTAAAATTAAAAAACCAAAAGGAGAAAAAGCCATGTTGAATTATTTACTTGGAGAATTTAAAAAATCGGAATTAGAGACAATAAAAAAACTCGGGAAAATTATCGCGGAAGCAGTTGAAACAATTTTCTCTGAAGGCAAAGATAAAGCAATGAGTTTGTATAACTAATGGACAAACGAGTATTCTGATCAGAATCTTTGAAAATTATTGATAGAGATCTTTACGAAGCATATAAGATAATGCGTAGCTATGGTGTCTCAGATAGAGAACTTCTTTAAAATTTATCAAGGGTTCTCTTCGTAAAAAAACAAAAAAACTTATTTAGTAATAAGAAACGGTCGTTCACTATTGCTTTTTAGACTAAATTGAATTTCTTTTTCAAATGCAATTCATTATCTATTTTTTCAGCTAAAATAAAGCGTATATGTTTTCTGGCATTATAAAATTCCAAAATAAATTCAATTTCTTGACTACAAGGGTAGGGGTATACAAAAACTGATTTCTGAAGTTCAATTAGACCTATTTCTTTAAAATGTATCCTTAATGAATCACGCAGCTTTCTTATTTTTTCTGGAATATCAAACATGATTACTCTCCATTTTTTATCCCACCGAATTGGCTTTTTGATTTCTAGTTTATCAATATTGAATCGTAAAGCTTTTTGTTTTCCATTTTCACTCAAAACTAAAGTGGTTGTGCCATCCCTATGATGCTTTTCCTGAATCAGATGAGAAGTGTATAAAGAATTAATCGCCCTTTCTAAAACCTGACGATTTTCTTTCCTCCATTCTTTTGGTATCTGCTTTAAAATCCACAACTGTTTTTTATATGATCTAGTCAAACCAAGTGCCAGACCAGCGAGTAAAAGCAAAAGTACTTTCTTTTTTATTGTTCCTATTCTTGGTACATTATTTTTCATTTACGTATTATAACATTAAGAAACGGTCGTATACTAATGTTAAATTAGATCAATCTATTTTTAAACTTCCTTTACCGCTTCTATAATGATGCTTTTTTCACCGTTGCGCAAAGAAACTTTGCCGGAAAGAGCAATACATTTTTCAGCTACTAAGATGTCGATAGATTCTTTGAAGATAGAGGGAAAAGCCACTGCTTCTATGGAGCCGGTTAGATCTGAAATTTTTAGAAAGGCCATTCTTTCATTGTTTTTTGTAATTACTTGTCTGGCGGTTTCTATTATTCCGGCGATGGTTACTTGTATTCCGTTACCTATTTTTTCTTTTATTTTCTTAATATTCATATCTCGACTTTCTAATTTCTTACGAATGCGGTCTAATGGATGTCCAGAAATATAAAGTCCCAGTAATTCTTTTTCCCAAAGTAATTTTTCTGCTTGGGTCGCTTCAGGTCCCGGTTTTAATTTAAAAGATGGGGTTGTTTGTTTTAATCCGCCAAAAAGAGAAACTTGATTTGCATTTTGGGTGGATATTTCACGGTGGTAAGTAAGCATATCTTCCAAGTTTGAGAGCATTACTCCGCGATCTCTCCACTCATCCAGGCATCCAGATTTAATGAGCGCCTCCATTGATTTTTTGTTTAAGTTTTTATGTTTGATTCTGTCTAAGAAGTCGCTGATTGATTTGAATTTTTCGTTTGCCTTACGTTCCGCGATAATCGCATCGGAAATATCCGTGCCGAGATTTTTTATTGTATAAAACCCAAACCTGATTTTTTTGCTTTTATTTTTATCGTCAATTTTTGTATCAGCTTTCTCTGGCAAGCAAGTAAAACCTCCATAGCTTTCATTAATATGAGGAGGAAGAACGGGAATATTCATATTTTCGCATTCCTTGATTATTTCAGAGATTTTTTCTATATCGCCAGACTCCGCGGTCAGGATCGCAGTCATATATTCAACAGGGTAATTCGCTTTCATATAAGCTGTTTGATAAGCAACTTTGCCATAAGAGGCCGCATGCGCCTTATTAAATCCATAAGCTTGAAAAGGTTCAAAAAGTTTCCACAGATTTTCGGCAAATTCCGGAGTTTGTCCATTGGAAATAATTCCTTTGGTAAATTTTTCTCTCTGCGCCGCCATCTCTCTTGGTATTTTTTTACCCACCGCCTTGCGGAACTTATCAGCCTCTTTCCAGTCGTAACCAGCAAGCTCAATAGCAGAGAATAGAAGATCATCTTGGTAAACAATCAGTCCGTAGGACTCTTCCAAGAATTTTTTCATTCGGGGGTCTAGATATTTTACCAGTCTTGGGTTATGCTTGCGTTTGATATATTCTGGAATAGATTCCATTGGACCCGGACGATATAGGGCGACCATCGCATTAATATCGTGAATGGAAGTGGGTTTCAGTTCTTTCAAATATCTTGTCATACCAGAACCATTTAATTGAAATAATCCTTCGGTTTGACCACTAGCCAAAAGTTTGAAAGTTTTTTTATCATCAAGCGGAACACGCTCTATGTCTATATTTATGTTATAAAATCTTTTGACTAAACTGACCGCATCCGCTAAAATCGATAAATTTCTAATTCCCAGAAAATCAAATTTCAAAAGCCCGGCCTCCTCAATGTTGTACATATCGTATTGAGTAATTATTTTATTTTCTCCCTTCTGATCATATTGGAGCGGAACATATTCTACCAGTGGCAAGGGCGAAATAACAACTCCGGCCGCGTGCACTGAAATGTGCCTGACACAGCCTTCAAGTTTTTTTGCTAGGTCTATTATTTTCTTTGTGTCTTTTTCATTTTTGTATGCTTCTTTCAATTCTGGCGCTATTTCCATTGCATGGTCTATCGTCATTGGCAGGCCTTGGGATCCCATTGGAATCATTTTAGAAAGTCTGTCACCAACAGTATAGGGGTAGGACAACGCCCGAGCCACATCTCGGACTGCGCCGCGCGCCATCATCGTGCCAAAAGTTCCGATTTGCGCCACCTTATCTTCACCGTATTTTTGTTTGACATATTCGATCATTTCATCTCGTCTATTGTCTGCAAAATCCATATCGATATCCGGAGGTGATGGACGGAATGGGTTTAGGAATCTTTCAAACGGTAGTTTGTATTCTATTGGATTGACATTGGTGATGCCGAGAAGATATGTGACCATTGATCCCGCGACCGATCCTCTGATTGTGGTTAAAATTCCATTTTTTTTTGCGTACCTTAAAAGGTCGCCAACGACAAGGAAATATGGAGCATATCCTTTATCTTTAATAACTTTTAATTCGTACTCCACTCGTTCTTTTATTTCTGGTATTTCTTTTAATTTTAGTCTGTTAAATCCTTCATATGTCAATTTACAAAGTTCTTCGTCGTAACTTTTTCCGTTTTCAACTTTGAAATCAGGGAAAACCCATTTTCCAAGCTCAAGTTCTAAATTGCACATATTGGCTATTTTCATCGTATTTTCCACCGCTTCGGGAATGTCTTTGAAAATTTTTAGAGCTTTTTCTGTGTCGATGAAAGAAAAATCATCGTTTGAAAATTCAAATTTAGCGCCGTCTTTTACATCACCCTGAGTGTTTATTTGGAGCAAGGTATGGTGAGCATTATGGTCATCGCTGCAGGGATAGTGTGAGTCTTGGGTGGCGACTATGGGGACTCCGTGTTTTTTAGCCAGGGCTATTAGCGCGACACGCACAATTTTGTCGTTTTCCACTGATGGGTGACATTGTATTTCTATAAAATAATTTCCTTGACCGAAGATATCTTGATATTCAGCCACGAGCTCATCCGCCTTGCCTAAGTCATTTTTTAAAACTGTCTGTGATAATTCGCCGCCTAAACATCCAGACAAAGCGATGATTCCGCCAGAATATTTTCTCAATATTTCTTTGTCCATTCTTGGTTTGTAATAGTATCCTTCCAAGTTTGCGATCGTCACTAGTTTTATCAAATTTTTATATCCTTCTAGATTTTTAGCCAGTAAAATTAGGTGGTAATAGCGTTTAATGCCTCCAGTTTCCGCGTTTCTATCTTTACGATTTCCGGCAGTCATATACGCTTCCACTCCAATGATGGGTTTGACGCCTTCTTTTTTTGCTAGTTTATAAAATTCAATTGCTCCGTACATATTGCCGTGATCAGTTATCGCCATCGCCGACATTTTGAATTTTTTGGCGAGCGCCACCAAATCTTCAATCTTTGAAAGCCCATCTAAAAGAGAATAGTGCGAATGGGTGTGCAGATGCACGAATTTAGTTTCTTTTTCCATTTTTCAATAATAGCACTTTTATTTGTTTTTGGTATAATATAGCTATGAAGAAAATCAAAGTTGGCATTAATGGTTTTGGGAGAATCGGCCGAGCTTTTTTGAAAGTGGCTTGGGAAAGACCGGAGATTGAAATCGTGGCCGTCAATGATTTGGGAAGTGTGGAAAATATGGCCTATCTTTTGAAATACGATACAGTTTATAAAAAGTGGGAACATGATGTAAGGGCAGAAGGAGACACTTTAGTAATTGATGGCCTGCCTGCGCAGGCAGGTAAGAAAATAAAAGTTCTCGCCGAAAAAGACCCAAGTCTTCTTCCTTGGAAAAATTTAGGAGTTGAGGTAGTGGTAGAATCCACTGGACTTTTTGTCACTTATGAAAAAGCAAAAGCGCATTTGGAGGCGGGCGCGAAAAAAGTGGTTATTTCTGCGCCTGCTAAAGATTCTGCGGAAGCCTTGCTTCCGCCAGCTGGCGGAAGCAAGGCTTCCGCAACTTTAGGTGAGACAATTTTGCTTGGTGTTAATGAAGAAAAATTCGGCACTTGCAATATTACTTCAAACGCGTCTTGCACCACCAATGCGGCTTCGCCTTTGATTGCAATAATGGATGAAAGTTTAGGTATTGAGAAAGCGCTTTTGAATACAGTGCATGGATATACCGCCAGTCAATTAATCGTCGATGGACCAAATAAAAAAGATTTTCGAGAAGGCCGCGCTGCGGCGCAAAATATTGTGCCTTCTTCGACCGGGGCGGCTATCGCGGTGACTAAAGCGTTTACCAAGCTTTCCGGACTTTTTGATGGCATTTCAATGCGAGTGCCCGTGCCGGCTGGGTCAATCGTTGATGTTACTTTTATTTCCAAAAAAGATACAACCAAAGAAGAAGTCAATGAAATTCTTAAAAAAGCGGCGCAAGACAAAAGATGGGAAGGGATTTTCAGCGTAACCGAAGAAGAACTTGTTTCCAGCGATATTCTGGGAAGCCGTTACAGTTCTATTGCCGATCTGAAAATGACTCGGGTCGTGGGGGGAAATTTGGTGAAAGTGATGAGTTGGTATGACAACGAAATGGGATATACATATACATTAGTCGAGCATGTGATTAAAACAGGAGGGACCATAAAATAATATGAAAATTTTTATTGGAACAGATCATGCGGGTTATGGGCTCAAAGAGAAGCTTATGTTCTCTTTGAAAGGAGAAGGATATGAGGTTATAGACAAAGGCGCTTATGAATATGATGAGCATGATGATTATCCCGACTTTGTTGTGCCGGTTGCAAAGGAGGTGAGCAAAGACCCAAATAGCGTGAAGGGTATTATTATCGGAGCGACTGGGCAAGGAGAAGCTATCGCTGCGAACAGATTTCCTAACGTTCGGGCAGTGGTTTATTATGGTGAATCAAAATGTGTAGTAGACGACGAAGCGGATATAATCGTCCGTTCCCGGGAACACAACAATTCAAATATTTTATCTTTGGGAGCTAGGTTTTTAACCGAAGAAGAAATGATGAGTGCGGTTGATATTTGGCTTAAGACCCCATATTCTGGTTCGGAAAGACATGTTCGCAGATTGGCGAAGATAGATAAGATTAAAATTAATGAACCGAAATAATTTAATTCTATGGAAAATAAATCCAAAGAATTAGAAATAGCGATAAAAGCGGCGCTTGAAGCAGGAAAAATTATAGAAAAATATTTTGAGACAGAGATTCTTAAAGAGTTTAAAGAAGATAAAAGTATTGTGACTTTGGCTGATAGAGAATCTGAAAGCATAATAAAAAAAATAATTTTAGACGAGTTTCCCGATCATTCGATTTTAGGAGAAGAAACAGGGATGACAAAAAATGGCGGGGAATATGTGTGGCAGATTGATCCTGTCGATGGGACCAGAAATTTTGCCAATGGCATTCCGCTTTTTGCCGTTTCCATTGCCCTAGTTTGCGAGAACGAGGTGATTGTGGGGGTGGTGTACAATCCTGCCACTCGTTCCCTTTTTTATGCGGAAAAAGGCAAAGGAGCCTATTTGAATGATAAAAAAATATTTGTTTCAAAAGATGATAAAGACCATGCTATTATTACAGCGTCTCCCAGCAAACTGAATATAGATAGAAAACTTCTTTTAGAACTTTATCATAATTTTCCGAAGATAATCCGTTCAGATAGAATTTTGGGATGTACGGCCATAGAACTTGCGTATGTTGCTCGGGGCGGGTTGGAGGCGAATATTCAACTTGGTCTGAACACGTATGATTTTGCGGCCGGAACTTTGCTGGTGCAAGAAGCTGGAGGTAAGATAACAACCCTGGAAGGTAAAGCTTGGAAATTTCCAGAAAATTACTTTATCGCTTCGAATGGAGTTTTTCATAATTTACTTATAGAAGAAGTTAAAAAACAAAAAGAAAAATTAAAAATAAATTAAGTATGATTTATGGCTGAAATAATTCCAGCAATTTTAGAAAAAAGTTTTAGCGAAATAAAAAATAAACTTACGGCTTTGCGGGAAATGACTCGTTGCGCGCATATCGATATTTGTGACGGGGTGGCGGTGCCGAGCCTGACTTGGCCTTTTACTTCGGGTGGATTTAAGGATTATGATTTTAATAAAATTATGAACGAAGAAGAGGGAATGCCATTTTGGGAAGATTTTGATTTTGAATTTGATTTAATGGTGGCGGAGGCAGTAGAAAATTTTAATTTATATATGAAGCTGGGGCCTAAAAGAATAATTTTTCATCCCGACGCAGGAGGAGATGTTGAGAAATTTGAACATTTTTTGGAAGGGTTAGATATGTATCTGCGAGATAATGTGGAAATAGGGATTGCTTTTAAGCCGAACGATGACTTATCCATCGTCTCTCGATTGTCTCACCAAGCTGATTTTCTCCATTGTATGGGTTCTGACAAAGTTGGTTTTCAGGGTGAAACTTTCTCCGAAAAAGCGTTAGAAAATATAAAATTTCTTAAAAAAAATCTTCCCGGAATGATTATATCTGTGGATATCGGTATAAATTTGCAGAATGCAGAGAGTATATTGAACGCCGGCGCAGACAGACTTGCTGTGGGTTCCAGTATTTGGAAAAGTTCGGATCCAATTGGCGCGCTCCAAACTTTCCAAAATCTGGTATAATTAAACTAATGTTTTTATCTGAAGAAAAAATTTTAGAACTAGAAAAAAAGGCAAACGATATTCGTCAGAGCATTATTGAAATGCTTATTGAAGCGGGAAGTGGGCACACGGCGGGACCTTTGGGGATGGCGGATGTTTTTACACTTTTTTATTTTCATATTTTAAAACATGATCCTAAAAATCCGTCTTGGGAAGACCGTGACCGGCTGGTGCTTAGTAATGGACATATCTGCCCAGTTTTATATGCGACAATGGCGCACTCCGGATATTTTCCGGTCGAAGAGTTGAAAACTTTAAGAAAATTAGGCACCCGACTGCAAGGACATCCGCATCGGGAATATTTGTCTTATCTTGAAACTTCCTCTGGGCCTCTGGGTCTCGGACTTTCCCAGGCAACGGGTATGGCTTTGGCTGATAGGCTGGATGGAAAAGAAAAAGACCGATTCATTTATTGTTTTATGTCTGATGGCGAGCAGAACGAAGGAAATTCTTGGGAGGCGATTATGCTCGCGGGAAAAAATAAACTGCGAAATTTGATTGTGGTGGTTGATAGAAATAATATCCAAATAGACGGTTTTACCGAAAATATTATGCCTCTTGAACCGTTCGCGGATAAATGGCGAGCTTTTAACTGGCATGTGATAGAAATTGGAGGGCATGATTTTCGAGCTCTAAACGAAGCCGTCGAAGAAGCGCAAACAATATATGAGAAACCGACGGTTATTATTTCACACAATATCCCAGGCAAAGGTGTGCATGAATTTGAAAGAAATTATAAGTGGCATGGTTATGACCCGAATAGCGCCAAGTCTAAAGAAGATTATACGATAGCGCTGAACGAATTGCGCACCTTGGGCGGGAAAATTAAAAGCGAACATCAGTAACTTGGTAGTCGGAGTACCAAGTGTTACATTTCCAACCCCTTTTTTCTTTCTTGGATATCTTGCCAAGATTCTAAAGTAAATTTCAAGTATTCTTTTTGATTTTCAAATTGTCCCAGAACTATTTCCGTGTTACAAATCCCTTTTTTGTTTTCTATGTCTCTGTATTCTTCTAAACTAGATTTACTCAACTTGGTAGTCGGAGTACCAAGTGAATTGCGATTGTTCATATTTATATATGCGCTTAAATGCAATAAATATCTATTATCAGCAATATGTTTCGATTTAAATTTTCCCTGAAAAAGCGTTCCATTTCTTTTATACTTTTCGTTGAAGTATCTTGTATATCCTCCAATTTTTTGCATAAATTTTTCTATTCCTTTTTCTATTAGAGGAGTTATTAAGAAGTGAAAATGATTTGGGTTTACGCAATAGGCTATTATTAAAACCAATTTTTTAGACTTGGTAGTCGGAGTACCAAGTTTGTTTTTTATGAAAGATAATTCGTAAATACTGCCGATTGGCTCAATAGTATTAAATTCTTCCATACTTTCCAAAAAACGGTGTAGATCATATTGATCAATTATTGTTTCTCTTTTATCGACTCCGCGGTTATATATGTGATAATATTCTCCGATCACAAATTTGTGTTTTCTCATAATTTGATTATATCACTTGGTAGTCGGAGTACCAAGTTCTGTGATATAATTAAATAACTATAGTATAATAAATAAGTATTTATGTTAAATCCAAATTTAAAATTAAATCCTAAAATTTTCAACGATGATGTCGAGCAAATGGCTATCCGAAAGGGTTTCGGACAAGGTTTTCTGTTAGCCGGGGAAGCGGATAAAAATGTGGTGGGACTTTGCGCCGACTTGATCGAGAGCACGCAAATGAATTTATTCGCGGATAAATTTCCAGAAAGATTTGTGGAAGTTGGAGTAGCTGAACAAAATTTGGTAACAGTGGCCTCGGGTATGGCGGCAATGGGGAAGATTCCTTTCTGTTCTTCTTATGCGATGTTTAGTCCGGGTAGAAATTGGGAGCAAATAAGGACAACGATAGCTTACAACGATCGAAAAGTGATAATCGTAGGTTCGCATGCGGGTATTTCTGTCGGGCCGGACGGTGGCACACATCAGGCGCTTGAGGATATCGCTTTGATGCGAGTGCTGCCGAATATGGATGTTGTTTCTCCTTGTGATGCGATTGAAGCAAGAAAAGCGACGCTCGCTTTGGCGAAAAGTAAAAGACCGGCGTATTTGCGTTTAGCTCGTGAAAAGACGCCGGTTATCACTACAGAAGAAACTTCTTTCGTACTTGGTAAAGCAGAAATTTTTTGGATGCCCGATGTGGGACTGGCGCAAGTGGGCCTAATTGTTACAGGCGGGCTGATGCATCGCGCGCTCGTTGCGGCGAAAGAATTGGAGGCCGAAGGTATAAAAACCAAAGTAATGAATTTGTCCAGTCTAAAACCAATCGATGTGAATGCCATTGTCGCTCTCGCCAAAGAAACAAAAAAAATTGTGACAGTTGAAGAGCATCAAATTGCAGGGGGTCTGGGAGGGGCAGTGGCAGAAGTTCTCGCTCAAAATTATCCTGTGTTAATTGAATTCATTGGAGTGCGAGATTTGTTTGGCCAGTCAGGCACACCAGATGAACTTATCGAGCATTATGGTCTGGGCAAAGATTCTATCAAAGAAGCAGTGCGGAAAACGCTTGCTAGAAAAATTTAGAAAAATAATTTTTCTAAATTTTTCTAGCGACGTAATCCTTCGGCGCGTTTTTTAGATATTCTTCAATTTTCTCGCGGGAGAGAAGTCCTTTTTGCGCGCCGACTTGCTGAACTACGGACATGGCATTGATTCCCCCCCAAGCCAGGGCCTCTTCCAAAGTTTTACCTAAAATAATTGCCGATACTACCGTTGAAGAAAAAGCATCTCCCGCGCCGGTGCGATTATATGGAGTTTTTGGATCAGGATATGATTTAATAAAATACATATTATTTCCATCATATGCGTACGCGCCTTTCGGTCCATCAGTAATAACCACCGTTTCGGGTCCGAGCTCATATATTTTTTTTAATAGTTCTTTAATCTCTGATTTTTCCAGGCTGAGAATTTTTTCCGCTTCTTCGACGTTACAAAAAAATATTTTTGCCTTTTTATATAAACGATTTAATTTTTCTTTACCTAATTTTATTTCAAATTTGCCCGGTTGAAAAGCAAGTTGGATGTCTCGATGGTCATCTAAATAATCAACTAGTTCATTATGAAAAGGAAAAGCTGTTTCATTGACGGAACTGAAGTAAATCCATTTTGGATTACCCACCTCGGGCATAAAGTATGGATAATTTTCATGTTTGATCAAAATAGTACGTTCAGGACCGTACCACAACACGTAATGATAGTTTGTTTTAACGCCTTTATTAACCTTTACAAAACTAGTGTTTATTTTTTCTCTTATCAGCGCGGATAAACAATCTTCCCCTTCTCGGTCATTGCCAATATTTGTCACCAGCGCTGTCTGGAGCCCTAAACGAGCGGATGAAACAGCCGCATTGGGAGCATTACCGACAGCCGGTATGACAAAAACGTCTTCGTAAGGCACTTTTTCGGCAAAAGGAAAGCAAATCTTATAACTTGAAGTGTCTGACTCTCCCTCTATCTTCGCCTGTTTTAATTTTATGAATACGTCTATGACAATATCCCCAATGGCCAAAAAATCTATTTTGTTCTCTTTTTCACTCATGATATCATTCTAGCACATTATAAAATATTTTTAAAATTGTTTATGTCTAAAAAAATAATTCTGTTTTTTATAAGTATTGTTTTCTTTTCTTCTTTTCAATCGGCGCAGGCTAGTTTGATGATAAATGAAGTGATGTACGATTTGCCGGGCGCGGATAACGCAAACAATAAAAGTAGGGAATGGATTGAGGTTTATAATCCGGACGGGAGTGATGTTTTAATAGATGCAAGTAAGTGGAGAATATATGACGGCTCGGCCAATAGAACAATAAACGATCAAGTTGATTTTTCTATTCCAACTGGCGCTTATGTTATTTTGGCCGGCGATAAAGATACTTTTTTAACGGATTATCCGAACTTTGGCGAGGTAGTTTATGATACTGGAATTACAAGCCTCAACAACACTGGCGCAAATTTAAAAATTTTAGACCAAGATGGAAATACCGTTGATTCTGTCATTTATTCTTCTTCGCAAGGCGGAACGGGGGACGGAAATTCTTTGCAAAAAAAAGGAGGAACTTGGACGGGCGTCGCTCCCACACCGGGAGCAACAAATGAGCCGGCAGTTGCATCTTCCTCCATATCCATAACTTCTTCTAATGGCAATCCTTCCACCCAAACTGCTGTCACCCCAGAAACAAAAAGCAAGATAGCGGAAGAACCTAAAATTAAAACCCAAATTAGCGCTAAAAATATTGTTTTTGTTGATATTCCGTTATCATTCCAAGCAACCGTTTTTGGATATAGTAAAGAAAAATTATTTTACGGAAAATATTTTTGGAATTTTGGCGATGGTGATTCAAAAGAAATGCCAGTAGTTGATAATCAACAATTTACTCACACTTATTTTTATCCCGGCGATTATGTTGTGGCCCTAGAATATTACATCAATTCTTATTCGAACATTCCAGACGCCTCCGATAAAATCATAATCAAAGTGGTATCGGCGGACATTGCAATATCGGCTGTCGGAAATGAAAAAGATTTTTTTGTGGAGCTAACGAACAACACCAATTATGACGCGGATATTTCCTACTGGATTTTAAAAAGTGGCGCAAAAAATTTCACTTTTCCCAAGAATACCATTGTGAGTTCCCAAAAGAAGATGACTCTTTCTTCTAATCTCACCTATTTTTCTATTACCGATAAAGATACTTTAAAATTAATGACCTCGCAAGGAAAAACGGTGTTTGACTATGGAGCTTCTGCGATTGTTCCGGTGGTGGCTGTTTCAACTAAAACTGTCGTTCAATCAAAATCAAAAATATCTGTCAGTCAAGATCAAATAAATTCAGGAACGGTGAAACCACTCCCAGAAAACTTGACTCTACCAGCTTCGAATGGAAAAATTCCGGTTGAAAATTTAGCGGCTTCGGCGTCTGCAAACGATGTTATAAAAAATAATCCAATTCGTTCGTATATTTGGGGGCTTGTTTTCATTATTTTTGTTGGCGCTAGCGCGGGGGCCGTTTATTTTATTCGACAGAAGAAAATTGGATTAAAAAAAGGGGATGATTTTACGATTCTAGATGGGTAAAATTCCCTGGATTTGGGAACCTAAAAAGTTATCCACAGAAATCTCTTTAGTGAACTTATTTTTTGTTGTTTTTTTTGCATCCATATCCTATAATTAATAAGTTGGTGGATGTTGTATCTACTCAACAGAAAATGAATTTTTTTACAAAAAAGATTCTACAAAAATTTTGTTCTAAAAAAAGCATCGCTAACTTAATGTTAATGGTTTTTTTGTTGTCTTTTTTATTTTCCACTAACAGTGTTTTAGCTACGACTGGAGTGCCGTCTCTACTCCATCACCAAGGCCGACTTCTGGATTCATCCGGCAATCTGTTAGGTGGTTCATCTGGCACGAACTATTGTTTCAAGTTTTCACTTTATGATGTCGCAACAGCGGGATCTGGAACAAAACTATGGCCATCTAGTGCGCCAAATAAAATGACCGTTAATGTGAAAAACGGTATTCTAAATTTGGACATCGGCGATACATCAGTAACCGCCGAAGGAGATACGCTTGATTTTGATTTTAATAGCACAAATGAAGTTTATTTAAATGTGGATGTGGCAAATTCTAACGCGGGTTCTTGCGCCGCCGTAGCTTCGGGTTCGTATGAAACATTGAGTCCTCGCCAGAGAGTGGTTTCCGCCGGTTACGCGATAAATTCAAGAACAGCGAATAATCTTACTGGCGGACTCGGTGGACAGATTCCATATCAATCTGCTGTTGGAACAACTTCTATGCTGGCTAATGGTTCAGCTGGACAAATTTTACAAAGCAATGGAACGACCCTTGCTCCTTCCTGGGCGAATGCTAGTAGTGGAGATATGGTTCTGGCTTCCATTCAAACTATAACCGGCGCTAAAACCTTTGGTTCGGCTGGAGCAGTCGGTAGACTCATCATTGCTGGTTCTACAAGTGGTTCCACTATTCTTAATGCTACGGCAATTGCAGGATCAGGGACGGTTACTCTGCCAACTTCAGGGACACTCACCACTCTGGCAGGGACAGAATCTTTAACGAATAAAGATTTAACCGGAGTAGGAAACACTTTCCCCACTCTCAATCAAAGCACCACCGGTAGCGCCGCCACTCTCACCACCGCTCGAGACCTTTACGGTTTTTCCTTCAACGGCGGAGCAGGCACTGTTTCCGGCACCAACATCATCGCGAGCGGTTACGGTGGAACTGGCAATGGATTTACAAAATTCTCCGGACCCACCACAGCCGAAAGAACTTTCACTCTACCCGACGCTTCGGCCACTCTACTCTATTCTGGCGGAGCGCTCGGCATACCTTCCTCGGGAACAGCCACCAATTTATCAGGCACGGCTGCTAGTCTAACCGCGGGCGCGGTTACCAACGCCACTCTCACCACCGCTCTTACGGTCAATACCGGAACGCTTACTTTGACCGCTAATTCTGCCAACACTTCTGTCTTGACGGTTGGCGCGGGCGCGGTTTCGGTCTCTGGTTCAAACACGGGAGACAATGCGGCCAACTCTTCCACTATGTATATTGGGACGACTTCTGTCGCTCTGAACCGAGCCAGCGCCGCTCTGGCTCTGACCGGGATCACCTCTATTGATGGCACCGCGACTAAAGCTACAAACATCGTAGGTGGTAATGCCACTACTCTGCTTGGTTCTATCCCATATCAATCAAACACCGATACCACGACTTTGCTTTCTCCCAATGTCACAACAACTAAAAAATTTCTGCGGGAAACAGGTGATGCTATAAATGGAACGGCTCCAGCTTGGGACACCATTGTGGCTGGAGACGTGCCCACTCTCAATCAAAGCACCACCGGTAGCGCCGCCACTCTCACCACCGCTCGAGACCTTTACGGTTTTTCCTTCAACGGCGGAGCAGGCACTGTTTCCGGCACCAACATCATCGCGAGCGGTTACGGTGGAACTGGCAATGGATTTACAAAATTCTCCGGACCCACCACAGCCGAAAGAACTTTCACTCTACCCGACGCTTCGGCCACTCTACTCTATTCTGGCGGAGCGCTCGGCATACCTTCCTCGGGAACAGCCACCAATTTATCAGGCACGGCTGCTAGTCTAACCGCGGGCGCGGTTACCAACGCCACTCTCACCACCGCTCTTACGGTCAATACCGGAACGCTTACTTTGACCGCTAATTCTGCCAACACTTCTGTCTTGACGGTTGGCGCGGGCGCGGTTTCGGTCTCTGGTTCAAACACGGGAGACAATGCGGCCAACTCTTCCACTATGTATATTGGGACGACTTCCCACGCCTTAAACAGATCTTCAGCCGCCGAAGGTCTGGCTGGAATTACGGGTCTTACCCCTGGAGCTGATTTTACTTTGACTCAAAACTCGGTCGTTCCTTTCACCAGTGTTGAATCAGGAGCAATTGTCAATACTCTCTATTTAAATGCTGGCAAGGTGGGCATCGGGACAACCGCGCCGGCGGGACTTTTACATGTCTCATCTGACACGGCGGCCACTGGACTTACCTATT
>ERZ1292629.718-Hain-H43-01um-R1-718-length-36292-cov-13_pt1 | contig 36292 bp, 50 predicted proteins | sample MGYA00564399_ERZ1292629 | MGnify/ENA primary metagenome ERZ1292629 (study PRJEB36523, sample SAMEA6512636) | groundwater metagenome | collected 2019-01-08 | study: AquaDiva: Metagenomics assemblies of 32 groundwater samples
CCAAATCAAACCAAGAACTTTCAAAAGAAGACCTCATCTTTCTCTACGAAATCAATAACAAGATCGAAGGGTTTGGTTATGACAAAGATCCGAGGATTGAAGAAATCAGAAGTCAAAGGAATATGAAATCAGATTGCGCGGTTATGTTTGATTGCAAGGAAGAAGAAATCGCCATCGGTAACCCAGACGATATTACTGAAACTACCAAACTCTTCAGTTTTGAAAAAGATAACATAGATTACAGTATACTCTCCAAACTCAAACCAGATATGAAAGTATACGAAAAGCTTCCTAACAAACCCATAGAATTTAAAAATCCTAAACAGCTTAACTACGAAGAGTTATCAAAAGAAAGATCTGGTGTAGAAACCAAAATATTAAATCCCGATATGATGAATATCGATTTGGAAAAAGCCAAAACTTTCATCCCTGATTTGGGCCAATTTAACGGCAAACCGCTATATGAAGTTATGAAATACATAACAGAAACATATGGAGACAAATATACTCTACCTGGACTGGAATACAGAGATTTTATTATCAAAAATCCAGATAAACTCCCTCAACTAAAAGACGACAATTATTATTTCTTTCCAGGTTCAGTGTTTCGCGGCTCTAGCGGCCGTTGGTACGTGCCGTACTCCCATTGGCGCGGTGACGGGTTCGTTCGCCACATCCTCTGGCTGGGCTATGACTGGTCTTCGGACTGTCGTCTTGTCCTCCTCGAGGCTTGATTTTTGGGTTTGAATTTTTGATTTATCTTGCCTTTTGATTTTTAACTTTGATTTTGTTTTGCTAAAATATAAATGTACGGTGAATATCAGTATGCGGAGCAATTTGCATGCCACCATACGAGACTTACGAATACAGAATACAAAGCGATTTTATTTCTAAATATCAATTTGTAGTGTGATTCGTTTATCTTAAAAAATAAGAAATATGTCTATATTGCAAAAATTTTAGATTTGCTATAATGGAGCTTATGAAAAATAAATCTACCAAGAAAATAAATACAAAGACTTATTCTAAAGATGAAGTGAAGAGGTATTTGGGTTCTATCAAGGAACATATTGATGATAGATTTAAAGCTATGGGAGAAGGTTTTGATGGTATCAATCAAAGATTAGATTCTCATACAGAAATGATAAGTTCTCTTGCGGAAGATATGACAGAAATAAAAAATGGTATGAGACAAAAAGTTGAACGCTACGAATTTGAAGCTCTTACGAAAAGAGTTTCTGTCATTGAAAGGAAAGTAACTCGCTGAATTTTTTAGAATTTTGAATTCCTTAAAAAACAAACGGCTCAACGACACTTATCGTTGAGCCGTTTGTTTTGTTGTAAAAAGCTGAAAAATAGCTATAATTCTCTTATTGCTCGGGTGTAGAAATTGGTAGACTACTGCGCTTGAGGTGCGCAGGCCGCAAGGCGTGGAGGTTCAAGTCCTCTCCCGAGCACTTGAAATTGATCAAGACCGTTAAAGAATATATGGATAGCAGACCGAAAGTTAAAAAGACAATCGGAGTGGTTTTTATAATGATTGGGCTTATATCTCTGCTCACACCTCTTACTCCAGGTTCTTGGCTCGCAATAATTGGTTTAGAATTTTTGGGAGTACGGATTTTGTTTTTGGACAAATTTAAATTTTGGAGAAAAAATAAAGAATCCGAAGAACAAAAATAAAAACTGGAAAAAAGCTTGTTTTTATGGCAAACTGTTTCAGTTGATGGTGGCTATGGTGTAGTGGTAACACGGCAGCTTGTGGAGCTGCTTTCGCCGGTTCGAATCCGGCTAGTCACCCCAGATAAAAAAACTGCATAGGCAGTTTTTTTATGGGTGACTAAGTAAGACAAAAGTTTGTCTTACGTGCCGGATTCGAAAACCTTGAGTATATCGCACGGAGCGTAGCGAGTACGATACGAAAGGTGTACTGCTGCTGTAAGCAGAGAAATTCCGGCTAGTCACCCCATTTTTATTAAAAGTGTTCACAGTTTTTTATTTTGTGCTTGACCCCGTTAGAGGTCCGAAACTTATGTTTCGGCAAAAATTGTTATTCACAATTTCTTACCTCTAACCGGGTTGACGAATACCCCCTAGGGGTATATACTGTGATTGTATTAACTATTCAAAATTATTTTAAAAATATGATTACACCAAAATCGAGAATACTTAGAAGATTAAAAATAATAGAAGGCCAAGTGAGGGGTTTGCAAGAAATGATTGAAAAAGATATTTATTGCATTGATGTGATCACCCAAACTTCGGCAGTCAAAAATTCTTTGGCTTCTATTGAAGATGTCATAATGGAAAATCATTTGAACTCTTGTGTTATTCCTCAAATAAAAGAAGGTAAAGGGACGAAAGCTACCAAAGAAATATTAGAAGTCTATAAATTGAAAAGAAAATAGTTCGATAAACTCACTATAAATAATATGATTACTCAAACTTACAAAGTAAAAGGTATGCATTGCGCTAGCTGTGCTTTTATTATTGATAAAACTTTGGAAGAAACAGAAGGGGTCAATTCAGCAGATGCTAATTATGGAACCGAAAAGGTCAAGATTTCTTTTGATGAGAAAAAAATTAGTCTGGAAAATATTTCTAAAAAAATAGAACAAGTAGGTTATACATTGGTTTTGGAAACAATAAAACCTAACGAAAAATTAATTGAATTAAAAAAAATAAGGAATAAAGCTTTTTCCGTCATTCCACTTGCTGTTATCGGCATTATTTTTATGATGTGGGAAATTCCTGTTTCCAAATATCTTTTGCCGGTGTTTGCGACTTATGCATTATTTTTCGTCGGTCTGCCATATTTACGTGGTGTACTCAGATTTCTCCGTTATGGTAAAGCTAATATGGACACTTTGGTCGGCATAGGCACTTCTGTAGCGTATATTTACAGTTTCATAAATCCAGCTCAAGGTTATTTTGATGTGACAATAGTAGTTATCGCCTTTATTTCTCTTGGTAAATATCTGGAAGCGCGTTCCAAATTGAAAACCGGAGACGCTATAGAAAAACTTTTGAACCTGCAAGCCAAAGTAGCACTCGTCATTCGTAGTGGCAAAGAAATTGAAATACCGGTAGACCAAGTGGTTCACGGAGATTTGATAATAGTAAAACCAGGGAATTCAGTGCCAGTTGATGGTATTCTCACCGAGGGTGAATCTTTCATAAACGAATCTATGATTTCTGGCGAACCGATGTCAGTCTCAAAGAAGGTAGGTGACGGTGTGGTAGCAGGGACAATAAACGAAAGTGGCTCGTTTATTTTCAAAGCCACCAAAGTCGGTTCAGAAACTGTGCTGGCTCGTATCATAAAAATGGTAGAAGAAGCGCAAGGCAGCAAAGCGCCTATCCAAGCTTTGGCCGATAAAATATCAGGAGTTTTTGTACCTATAGTTTTGATTCTTTCTTTTGTATCTCTGGGGTTGTGGCTTATCGTTGGTAGTCAGTATCTTGGATTGCCGGCTGCACTTTCTTTTGGTCTTGTTTCTTTCGTTAGTATTTTGGTTATCGCTTGCCCGTGCGCTCTGGGTCTCGCTACACCGACTGCTATCATTGTCGGCGTTGGTAAGGGTGCCAGAGAGGGGATACTTGTCAAAGATGCTGGTACGCTTCAAAAACTGCACAAAGTGAATGTGGTAGTGGTGGATAAAACCGGCACTTTGACTAAAGGCAAACCAGAGCTGATTTCTATTCAAAATTTTTCTTCCAAAGATCAGACCTCAGGGATTTTTGAGAGGTCTGATCTTGAATTAATCACAATATTAGCTTCACTTGAAAACAAATCAGAGCATCCGATAGCTCATGCGATCACATCTCACGCTTCGCAAAATAAATTAAATATTTTGACTGTAAATAATTTTGAAGCCATAAAAGGCAAAGGAGTGAAAGGAGTTATTGATAGTATTGAATATTACGCCGGCAATACTAAATTGATTCAAGATTTAAATTTGTCTTTCAATGTTTCTATGATTGAAAAAGAAACAATGGAAGGTAAGACTCCTGTCATACTGGCTACGCGAGAGAAAGTTTTGGCTGCAATTATGGTTGCTGACAGTATAAAACCTGAAGCGGTGGAAGCGGTCAAAAATCTTCACAAGCTTGGCATCAAAGTGGTGATGCTCACCGGCGATAATAAAAACACGGCAGATTTCATCGCTAAGCAAGTTGGCATTGATGAAGTAGTGGCCGAAGTGATGCCAGAAGACAAATTGAATAAAATAAAAAGTTTGCAAGCTGAAGGCAAAGTCGTCGCCATGGCGGGGGATGGAGTCAATGATGCGCCGGCCCTAGCCGCGGCCGATGTGGGTATTGCGATGGCGACGGGCACCGATGTAGCGATTGAAAGCGCAGGCATCACGCTCCTTCATGGTGATATTTCAAAGCTGGTCAAAGCCATAAGACTTTCAAAAATAACTATGACTGGTATTAAGCAAAATCTTTTCTGGGCATTCTTTTATAATGTGGTTGGCATACCACTCGCTGGCGGCCTCTTCTATCCGGTTTTTGGTTGGATGCTGAGTCCAGTTTTTGCCGGGCTTGCTATGGCGCTCTCTTCCGTCTCGGTAGTTGGCAATTCTTTGAGATTAAAAACTAAAAAAATATGAGTACATCTTGTCCTTTATGTGAAAAAAAAGAAACAAAGTGGGCTGATTTCAAAATCGCTGTGCCGATCGCGATCGCGTTTGTTGGGTTGTTTATCATGCTTCAAAAGTTGGGTATTGTGAATCTTGTGAATACCAGCAGTGTCACTTACGGTACCGCTTTCGTCATCGGTATCATCGCTTCACTTTCCACTTGTCTCGCTGTTGTCGGTGGCCTACTGCTTTCTATGTCGGCTACATTTGCTTCCACTTCACAGGGGCTTCGCGGAGCAGGCAGATTCAAACCAATTTTTCTTTTTCATGCTGGCAGGATTGTTTCTTTCTTTATATTAGGGGGACTCATTGGCGTGGTAGGTTCGGCTTTCCAGCTGGGTATATCGGGGACATTTGTATTGGGAATAATAATCGGGATTGTTATGCTTATTCTCGGCATAAATTTGCTTGATGTTTTTCATTTCACGAAAAAGTTTCAGCCGGCAATGCCAAAATTTATATCAAGGCATGCTTTGGGAATTTCAAAATTGAATCACAGTCTGACACCGCTTCTCGTTGGTGTGGCGACATTTTTCTTGCCGTGTGGTTTTACCCAATCAATGCAGATTTACACTCTCTCTACTGGCAATTTCCTGCAAGGCGGACTGACCATGCTCTCTTTTGCATTGGGGACTTTGCCAGTACTCGCTTTGGTCAGTTTCAGTTCGTTTAGTATCAAAGATAGTTCCAAATCAGGTGTCTTCTTCAAATCGGCAGGGCTAATTGTTATAATATTCGCTTTGTTCAATCTTATAAACAATTTGGTTATTATCGGTTTGATTCCGCCTGTGTTTAATTTTTAAATAACTCACCCCTAACCCCTCTCTTACAACAAGAGAGGGGAAAGAAAAAATAAAATGAAAAATACAATTACAGCCATACTTATAGCGTTAGTCCTCATCGGGGGAGCTTTCATATTCAGCAAATCATCATCTGGACCAGATACGGGACCTATCGTAAATAACAATAATGGAGTTTCGGGAAGCAATGTAAAAATAGAAAATGGTGTGCAAATCATAGAATTAAAAGCCAAGGGAGGGTATTTCCCAAGGACAAGCGTAGCTAAAGCTGGTATCCCCACTATTTTGCGTTTCAATACGAGCGGTACTTTTGACTGCTCTTCGGCAGTACGTATCCCTAGTATGAACTTGAGTCGCAATCTACCAATCTCTGGCGCTACCGATATAGAACTCGGCAACCCTTCCGCCGGAACCTTCCGTGGCTCCTGTGGTATGGGTATGTATCCCTTTGAAGTGGAGTTTCAAAACTAGAAGCAATCCACACAAAGGGGGTGCGGGGGATTTATTTTGGTATATTATTATGGTATTAGAAGCTAAGAGTTTAAAACTTATCTAATTTTAAATTATGGAAACCTCAAACGCAGACTACAAACAAATACTTTCGGAAATAATCAAGAAGCAGATTGTTATTTTGGGTCCTCAAATTGCATTAATCAAAGCTAGGGGAGTTGAAGGACTCCAAGTCGCCGATGATGGTACAGTGACCGAAGTAAACGGACCGGAACAAGTCGTATTGCAAAAACTTATAGATGAATACGTGGCTCTTTCGGGTGAGATTGTCAAAAACGCAGTCAATTCCATCTTTCAAAAATATCCTTCAATTCAACATTAATTTAATAAGAAATAAATATGAATCCCGTTAGAAGTTAAGAAACTAATGGGACAAATAAAAACAAAAAATTATGAAAACTTCTAACGGGATGAAAAAGTTTTTAACATTAAATATTGTAGGAATGCTCGCACCGGTTGCGGTTTTTGCTCAACAACTCAACATGCAAGTTTCTAATGACGATTTTGCTTTCGCTTCGGTTTTTGCCGGCAACTTTTCTTTGTTGCTTTCTATTGTTATCGGAATCATCGCAACTTCTTTGGTTTTCAGAGCGGCCAAAAAGCTTGGGGGTGGACTCTTTGGATTGGTTCTCAATTATATCGGTATCGGTATGTTCCTGATTGTTTTGGGGACTTTGTTTTCAGTAGCCAGCCCTTGGTTTGAAGGTTTTTGGGTCAATATCATAAGCACCGCTTTATTTGCAGGGGGTTATATATTCATGGTTTTGGGTGCCAACAAACTTCTTAAAGGTATAATAAATACTTAAATGAATTTTGCGCTTTCTTCAAGCGCCATTGCGTACTTACTTTTTACTCTGGTAGTTTTGGTGTTGGTATTTTTTAATTTCTATTCTTATTTTTCTTTCAGGAAGCAGGGTAAAGAAATAATAAAAGAAAGAGAAGAATCCACTCGTCATCTCTACGAGTTGGCCATTCTCAAAGAACTCGGTGAACGCACGGGGTATTCTCTCAATGTGGAAGAGATTTTGCAGATTATCACTGGGTCATTACGGCAATTTATTGATTACACAGTAGTTGGTTATATAGTTATTACTCCGGAAAAGTTGAAAATAAATACTCATATTGGGAAACCGGTCAGCAGTTTGTTTGTTCAGGAAATGAAAAAACGCATGATAGCCTCACTTTCGGCTTTGACTGATAAATCTTATGATTCTTTTGTGCTTGATGAAGCAACTTCTGGAGCTATTGTAGTTGATGATATAAAACAAAATATCGGATCTTTGTTCAATATTCCTATTGTGATCGGAGGGGTAGTGCTTGGAGTTTTGTCGGTGGCTCACGTGGACGTTGGTCTTTATAAAGAAGAAGATATGACTATTCTTTATAAAATAACCAGCCAAGCTTCGGAAGCGGTGACGCGTTTAGAGGATGTGGTCAAAATGGAGAAAGGAAAGCTCAACGCGATGGTACAAAGTATGGGTGACGGTGTCCTTATGATTGACACGGAATATCGAGTGATGGTAGCCAATCCGGCAGTCAAAAAAATAATAAAATTCGTATCACCGGTTAATGTCGACGGTACTTCAAGTGACCATCATGTCAATATTTTTAATTTCGTTGACGCATTGGGGGGCAAGTTTGATATTCATGGCAGACTGGAAGAAGCTTTGGTCAAAAAGAATTCTTTCGTTTCAGAGAAGATAAATATAGATGATTCTTTTTTCGAAATTGGAGTTTATCCAGTATTGCACGCCTCGACCAAAGGTGGTGATCAGATGCTCGGAGCAGTGGTTGTTTTCCATGATATTACTAAAGATATTGAATTAGAAAGAGTCAGAGAAGAATTTTCCGGCATGATTGTCCACGAACTTCGCTCTCCCCTCGATAGTATCAAGAAAATCGTAGAGTTAGCAGTTTCTGGAAAGCTTGATACCGGTTCAGGGCAATTCAGAGAATATTTGGAAATGATACATCAGAGCTCTTCATCAATGTTGGAAATGGTCAATGATATTTTGGATCTTTCCAAACTTCAGGCCGGTAAGTTTGAAGTTAACAAAGAAAGAGCTGATATCAAAGAGGTGATAGAAAACCGCATAATGTTTTATAAAATTTTGGCTGAGAGCAAGAAGGTTTCTTTGGAGTCTCATTTTGATGTTAATTTGCCGGAATTTGTCGATTTTGATTCGCAAGCCCTCAAGCAAATTTTGAATAACTTTATATCAAATTCTTTGAAGTTTACCAAAGAAGGCGGTGCTGTTTTGATTTCGGCCTTTGCTTATGACCCTACCAAGCCTTTCCCGCAAGATATGGATAGGTCCAAAGTTTCAATTTTCCCTGAAGTTAGAGATATAAATATAAAAACACCTTCTCTATGTGTGTTGGTTTCCGATAACGGTCTTGGTATTCCTGAAGATAGTATGAAAGACCTGTTCCACACCTTCAAACAGGCCAAATTGAGCCCTGTTGATAAGGAAAGCAAAGGTACTGGTTTAGGGCTAGTTATCGCCAAAGGCATTGCTGAAGCTCACGGAGGCACTATCGGGGTGGTCTCCAAAGAGGGTCTAGGCACAAGTTTCTTCTTTACTATCCCTCTTAGTTAGTGGTATCATATATTTATTACTTATTAAATTTTGCCAAATTATATGAAAAAGATACTTGTAATAGACGACGATCAATTTTTTTCAAAAACTTTAGAAGCCGCGTTGCCAGTCGGCAAATATGTTGTGTTCAGTGCTGAAGATGGAGAAATGGGTTTGGAAAAACTCAAAGCCGAAAAACCAGATCTCGTAATTTTAGATCTTATGATGCCAAAATTGGATGGTACGGCATTCCTCAAAAAACTTCAAGAAGACAAAGATTTACCAAAGGTACCAGTCTTAGTTTCTTCCAATCTTTCCAGTGTCAAAAAAATCAGCGATGTGATGTCTATGGGTGCGGTGGGTTATGTCATCAAATCAGACGAAAGCTTGCAGTCCATCGTCCAAGATATCGAAAGAGTACTCGGCGAGTTGGACGCGAAAAAAGAATAAAACCCTTATTTTTCAACGTATTATTCCAAAAAACTTGACAAAGTGAGGTCTTTGGGTGTATAATATAGGTAGGATTGCAGATAGGGAATGGTCTCTAATTGCAATGATATTTCACAATTAAAGAGAGGAAACTCAAATGGGTACAAAAGTGCTCGTAGAGGGGTCGTCAGTATCGGCTTCGCAGTTAAAAGATTTTTTCCGTCAGATTGAAGACGGAAGTATCAACGGAACTTATATGCAGATGTTTTTGGATCACCAATTCAAATCTGATTTTGAGAAGGTGGACATTGATTGGACAAGAGTTTACAAAACTCTCGGTATGAAATTTGAACCCAGCAATCTCGCTTGCATACCCGATCCGCTTTTCTGGGAAGTGTATGTTATGAAAGGCGTAACTCCTAACAAAGTGGTCACGGCGTTTCGGGAACTTGGCGTGAATGTTTACACTTACACTGATGATCTTGGTGCGAATGTTCCGATCAACGATCGTGATCCTAAAAATGGATCGTATTGTGTCCGTTTCAAAAAGACGATCGAAGCGGATCCGGAACTCGCCAATAAATCGGCGGAAAATCTTGAAGCAGAAAAAATTCTTGGAATTACTCTTCTCGAGCGACTGCTTCTGGAACTCGGATATTTCTTGGCGACTGGCGAACATTTGGATGTTGAAAATGTGACGCTTTGTTCGGGCTCCCGGAGCTCCGGTGGTATTGTGCCGGGCGTGAGTTGGAGCGCTGACGATCGCAGGTTGTCTGTCTACTGGTTCGGTTCGCGCAGTGCGTATGGCAACCTCCGGGCTCGCGCAGTAGTTTCCTAAGCCTTTGATCTTGTTCCTTTAACCCTTTCTTTTTGCAGAGGAGGTGAAAATTGCCCCGAACGAAATTTGTTCGGGGCATAACTTTTTATGATAAAATAATTACGGCTAATACAATCGATTCTGATGTCGTGTTGGAATATCGGTTTGCCATAGTTTGAAAAAAGGAAACTGCCTATCTGTTTTTATTGAGCAAGGCTCTCATTAGGTCTGACTTTAAACATAGCCTCGATAACAAAATGGGGAAAAATGCAGATAACTTTGCAAAAGGTTGTCGGTGTAATGGGTAAAATCAGATAGACGCTCCCGGAACTCCGATGGTAATGTGCCGAACGTGAATTGGAACGCTGACAATCGCAAGTTGTATGTCAACTGGTACAATTCGCACAATGCGAATGGCAACCTCCGGGCTCGCGCAGAAGTATCCTTGCAATCAAAGAGGGCTCAAACCCTCTTTATTGTTTCCTTATGAAATCCAGCCAACCCCATCCCATTTTTGAAATTTCTTGGAGATCTGTTTGTAAATCTAAATATATTTTTTGATCAATAATATTCACTTCATAAGTGATACGAATCAGGTTTTTAAGAAGCTCGGTAACGACTCGGAGATGAGAAATGAATTTTGATTTTTCTATTCTTGGAGTAAAGGCGGCTCTTACCGATAAACTTAAAGTTTCTAAACATGCATTTTCAATTTTTAAAAAAATTCCAAATTTATCTCGCTTTGAAACTTTTTGCGAAATTTTATATAGTTTTTTATATAATTCTGTTATTTTATGAACAATAACGACGTCAAAATTGTTGCGGGGATATGCGGGGGGGGGGTCTTCATGGTATTTTTGATCATATTATTTCTTTTGAAAATTTATTAGACGCTTGGCAAGAATTTAAAAGAGGAAAAATGAAAAAAGCAGATGTGCAAGAATTTCATTTTAATTTAGAAAACAATATTTTTGAATTGCACAACAGGTTGCAAAATAAAACATGGCAACCTGATAAATATACATCATTTTACGTTCGAGATCCAAAATTGCGTCATATACACAAAGCCACAGTAAGGGATAGGGTATTTAATCAGGCGTTGTTTCGGGTATTGTACCCTATTTTTGATAGAAATTTTATTTTTGATTCTTTTTCGTGTCGTGACAAAAAAGGGACTCATAAAGGAGTGTTAAGATTAGAAGAATTTTTGGGAAAAATTACTAACAATCATAAATGTTACACTTTTGCTTTGAAATGCGATGTAAGAAAGTTTTTTGATCATATTTCACATGAAATACTTTTAGATTTAATTGAAAAACAAATAAAGGATAAAGATGTTTTGGAAATTATTAAGAAAATAATAAAAAGTTTTGAAACAAGCTTAAGTAAAGGATTACCATTGGGAAATGTAACCAGTCAGTTATTTGCTAACATTTATTTAAACGAATTGGATCAATTCGTAAAACATAAACTCAAAATCAAATATTATTTGAGATATTGTGATGATTTCATCATTTTAAACAATAACAGAGATTTTTTAATCAAGCTGATACCGCAAATTAGTAAGTTTTTGTTTGAAGAACTTGGTTTAGAGTTACATCCAAAAAAAGTAGAAATAAGAAAAAACATTTGGGGAATTGATTTTTTAGGGTTTATAGTTTTGCCTCATTATAAAGTAATTCGAACTAAGACTAGAAAAAGAATGATAAAGAAAATCATAATAGCTAAAAAACAATTGGATGATAAATTAATAACCACTGATTATTTTCAAAGGCTCGTAGATTCATATTCGGGAATGTTGAAGTGGGGGAATGGGTGGAATTTAGAAAATACAATAAAAAATGGTATATTTTAACCATGGTGAAGATTTTATATGGGGCTCCGGTTAAGGAGGAAATAAAAAAAGAACTTGTAGAAAGGATAAAAAGGCTTAAAACAAAGCTTTTTTTGGCTATTGTCCAAGTTGGAGATAGGGCGGATTCAAATGTGTATGTGAAAAATAAGCAGAAATTTGGAGAAGAAATAGGGGCTGGTGTTTCAATAAACAAGTTTGCCGAAAATATTTCAGAAGAAGAATTGATTGGAGAAATAGAAAATTTAAATAAAGATGAAAAAATAAATGGGATTATTGTGCAGTTGCCGTTATCAGTGGGTTTGGATTCAGAAAAGATTTTGAATAATATTGCAAAAGAAAAAGATGCGGATGGGTTAACCTCACCCCCGGCCCCTCTCCTAGAAGCAGGAGAGGGGAGAAAGAAAAAAACTACACCAGCTACTGCTCGTGCAGTTTTGGCACTTTTGGATTTTTATCAAATTCCTATGGCTGGCAAAAACGTGGCTGTTATTGGAAGGTCAAAATTGGCTGGCGCGCCGATTGCCGAAGTTTTAAAAAGTCGTGGAGCCAACGTGACTGTTTGTAACAAAAGTACCCCAAATACGGCTCAAATATGCAGAGAAGCTGATATTTTGATTTCAGCGGCTGGTCAGGCGGGTTTGGTGACCAAAGATTTCGTAAAAACAGGGCAAGTGGTGGTGGATGTGGGAATAAATCAAAGCTGTAAAGAAGCTTTTCTGGACGGCTCGCAAAAAACAAAATTGGTTGGAGATGTGGCATTTAATGAAGTAGAACCTATTGTATTTGCAATCACACCAGTCCCCGGTGGTGTAGGTCCTCTGACGGTGGCTTGTTTGTTTCAAAACTTGATTGATTTGTGTGAGTGAAAAATGATACTATTTATTTATAATTTACTAATAATTTAACTATCATGTTAAACAATTTTTTAGGCGAAGATGGAGCCAAAAGAGTAACTCAATGGATTGTGTTTACTTTAGTTTTCCTTTCTTTATTTTTAGTAGTGAAAGTGCTTGGTGATTTCAAAAGATTACCAAATATAGGCAAAGAAGTTTATCCACAATCAACCATTATGGTTTCTGGTACCGGAGAAGCGTTAGCTATTCCTGATATTGCCACTTTTAGTTTTTCGGTGACTGAAACTGCTGTTACAGTCAAGGGTGCTCAAGAAAAAGCTACTCAGAAAATAAACGCAGCTCTTGCTGTTGTTAAAGAAGCTGGTGTAGAAGACAAAGACATTCAAACTTCAAACTACAATGTTTATCCGAAATACGAATATTCAAGTGCTGTCTGTCCAAGACCTCTGAGCCCTACTATTAGCAGTGACGGATCCATAAGTAGTAGCGTTGCTATGTATTGCCCTCCCGGTAAACAAATTTTGACTGGTTATGAAGTTGATCAGACTATCACTGTTAAAGTACGCAAAATAGAAATAGTAGGGGATTTGGTTACCAAGGTTGGTGTAGCGAAAGTTTCCAACATAAGTGGAGTGCAATTTGAAGTTGATAAACGCGAACAATTTATTTCAGAAGCTAGAAATAAAGCTATCAAAGATGCTAGAGAAAAAGCCAAAGAACTCGCCAAACAACTTGGGGTAAGACTTGGCGATATTATTTCTTACAACGATAATGGCAATTACCCCGTATTTTACGGGGCTATGGGCAAAGGTGGCGATATGATGTCTGCCTCTTCTGCTCCAGCACCAGTTCAATTGCCTCAAGGTGAGACTAAGATTACTTCAAATGTTAGTATTACTTATGAAATTAAATGATTTGACAAGGATTTTGTTTCCTGTATAATAGGGGTACAACTTAATAAAGAAAAACCCCGCAAGGGGTTTTTTAAAATACGAATATATGTCAATAACAAATTATTTGAAAGAAACCAAAGTAGAGCTCTCACACGTCAATTGGCCAAGTAGAAAACAGTCCATTATTTTTTCGCTTATCGTTATTGTTATTTCTGTTTTAGTAGCTTTTTTCTTAGGTCTATTTGATTTTATTTTTTCTAGAATTTTAAATCTATTTATATAAAACAATAGAAATAACCCCACCCTAACCCTCCCCTTACATTAAGGGGAGGGAAAAAGGAAGGGATAATTCATAAAAACAATGAGTAAACAACAAATGCAAGAGGGTAGGAATTGGTACGCCATTCACACCTACTCTGGATATGAAAATGCTGTCTTAAGAAATCTCAAACAACGTATTGAGTCTTTGGGTATGGAAGAAAAGATTTTTAATGTCATCATTCCAACCGAGAAAAAAATAAAAATAAAGGGAAATAAGAGAGTAGAAGAGGAGGAAAAAATTTACCCGGGTTACGTTTTGGTAGATATGATCGTTACTGATGATTCTTGGTATGTGGTCAGAAATACTCCGAGAGTGACCGGTTTCGTTGGTGCCGGAGTTTTCCCTGTGCCTCTCGACCAAAAAGAAGTTGATGATTTGTTCAAGAGAATGAGTTCCGAAAAAATTAAACACAACATTGATCTGTCTCTCGATGAAGCAGTCAAGATTGTAGATGGGCCATTCAAAGATTTGGAAGGCAAAGTTGGAGAAGTAGATGAAGAAAGAGGTAAAGTCAAAGTGCTGGTGCCGATGTTTGGCCGAGAAACTCCAGTAGAATTGGATTTCTTGCAGGTCAAAAAGATATAAGGAGCGTAGCGACTATAAATCTTAAGATGCAGGTTTTTTAAAGTTCAAAAACCTGCCAAAAAAATTTAAGGTTGCAAATGTTTAATTATTGTGTAATATAAGCGTGAAATGGCAAAAAAAATAACCAAAAAAATAAAGATAGTTATCGCAGCAGGCAAAGCTACTCCAGCGCCTCCTGTCGGTACCGCCCTTGGCCCAGCCGGTATTAACATCGGTGAATTCGTCAAGCAATTTAATGACGCTACCAGAGGTATGGACGGAGTCGTCCCGGCAGAAATTAACGTTTACGAAGATCGTACTTTCGATTTCGTACTAAAAACTCCCCCGGCTTCAAGTCTTATCATGAAAGCTCTTGGTATTGAAAAAGGTGCCGGTAAAACTCCGGTTGAAAAAGTAGGTACCATCACCAGAAAACAACTTGAAGATATCGCTAAGATTAAAATGGTTGATCTTAATGCTAACGACTTAGAAGCTGCTGTCAAAATCATCGCAGGAACTTGTCGTTCAATGGGCGTGGACGTTAAGTAGAAGTGAAATAGGAAATTTTTTCAAATAATTACAAAACAAAAGGACTTTTAAACAAGTCTTTTTGTTTTGATTTTATTATGGTAAAACTGCGTTCAGATTAGCAGTCATTTTGAAATTAAAATAGAGAGGGGGATAAACACAAATGTCTAGAATTAGCTGGGACAAGCTTTTTATGAGAGTAGCTGAACTCTATTCTCAAAGATCAACCTGCAAGTATTACAAAGTAGGTGTGGTTTTTGTCAGAGACAACAGGATTTTGACAGCCGGTTACAATGGTCCACCTAAAGGTGAGTCTCATTGTGACGAAGTTGGTTGTCAAAAGGAAGATAAATTTGGCAACAAATTACCCGCTGGCTCAGGTCTTTGTAGAGGCGCACATGCTGAGACAAATGGCATCGCCAACGCTTCAACTGAAGGGGTGAATCTTTCCGGTTCTGTGGTTTATTGTACATATTCGCCGTGTTTTGATTGTTCTAAAGTTTTGGTAAATCTTGGTGTTTTAGGTTTTGTTTTTTCTGGCGACTATCCGGAAAAGGAAAATCCTATGGCAGTAGAACTTTTCAAAAGAAGAGGAATCTGGATAAAAAAGTTTGAAAATAAAGAAAGAGGGGAATAATGAAAGATAAATGGAAACCTTTGCGAGAAAATCTTTTTAGATCAGTTGAGCCAAAAGTTGAATTGGTAGCTATCACACAACCAGTCGGAAGATATAAAGAACTTTGCACATCCGATAGTCTTCCTGGATATGTTGCTCGTCAGAGTCATGAATCAAAAGGAACAATTGAAGATGATTTACGGCTTGATAATGATTTGGTTGGTTGGGATCACACTACTCCATATCAAGCTACAGAATTTGTTTTTGATGTGACAAATACTTCAAAATCATTGCAGGCACAGTGGACTCGCCATAAAATTGGTGTTGGTTGGATTTATCGAAGTACTCGTTATGTATCCGCCAGCGGAAACAGTTTTGTCTACTGTACTTATGATTATCTTGATGATGAAGAAAAAGTGAAAGCTCTTTTAGTAATCGATGAACAAATTGCAAAGGGCGCCATTGAAGCATTTGATAAAAAACGTGAAATTGGTGCTAGTAAAGAAGATTCACGCAAAGTAATGCCGGTCGCTTTTGCTACCAATTGTTATTACTTCACCAATGCTCGGGCTTTACGTCATCTTTTCAAACTTCGTTTGGATAAACATGCAGAATGGGAAATTCGGCGAATGACTAAAATGATTTGGGATGTTTGTACAGAGTGGACTCCATCTCTCTTTGAGGATTTTCGCGAGTTGCGAGAATCTGAATTTTGATTTTTTTAAAAAAGGTCCCGAATGCATAATTGCAATCGGGGCCTTGTTTTTTCAAGACTTTTTCCGTTTTCTCTTGAAAATGTAATACCATGTTCGGAGTGTGTCTTTTGGGGTTTCTTTCTGTCCAGGATTGAAAAATTCTATATGGATTTGTTTCCAATATTTTTCCAATATGGGGTCAGGAAAGAAAATATTTCCCTCAAGCTCAAGTGGTTCGTCAACCCTTGTTTGGTGAATGAAATCAGCATACGGTAGAGCCAGAGCAAAAATTTCTGCACCGCCGATGACCCAAACAGTTTTGGTGATTGCCACCGAAATAGCTCTTTCGAATGAATCAACCACAATCATGTTATACGAAAACCCTTTTGCAGTGATCGCTTGTGGATTTCGACTAATGATTATGTTTTGACAATGTGAAAGAGGTTTTCGGCCTATAGAATCCCATGTCTTGCGACCTATAATGACCGAATGGGACAAAGTGAGGTCTTTAAACCTTTTTAAGTCAGAGGGCACTAGATCTTTCCCTGGGATTCTGTCTTTGTTACTTATCACGAACCCTTCTTTGCCGAAATAAGCTGAAGAGATAAAAATAAGTTTAATTGTCTTTTCTTTGAACACGGAGTCTCCTTTCAAATAAACAAATAGTAGTCCGCCTTGTATTCTCCACTAAAATAGAAAAAAATCAAATAAACGCAATTTTAATATGGGAGTTGCTTTATTTGGTTACTTTTTATAGCATCAAGACAGAGGAGGGTAGAACATTGAGAGACTTTAAAATGATCAGATATGACACTATTCCTTGTTGGTATGAGCTTTCTTGGCGCGAACCACAGGGTATCATTTTGCGAATTCACTCTGATTTTGTGAACAAAAAAGGTTCTATTTCGACAAATGCTCCGATTGTTGGGCATTATGCTAAGGAATTTAAATTCACAAAATTCAGTGGAGAATTTGGCAAAAACTTCGGATTCGAGGATTCTCTGCAATTCTTAGGGGAGTCAGATGGATTTATTGAATATCTAGTTCCAACACCGTTGGTCAGGAAACTCGGTGGTAAATGCAAAAATTGTGGAGGTTCTGGTAAAGATGAAGAGAATTGGAATTGTGTGTGTCTACATTGTGGAGGCGAAGGTAAAAACATTAGATTCGATTATACCGAAGCTTATGCGGTGTCGGCTACGCTTACAACTCTTTTTGAATTTATGACATTTCCACAATTTGAAACGAGTTGCCATTTGCCTCAGCTCATAACCGTCAAAACTGTTACTATTCGTGATTCGCATGGCGGTTCGGTTGGTGGTGAGTATAGCAAGGAAGCCGTCAATTGGATGAAAAGACACGGGCCGGGGGAAATTCCAGAAATGATTTCGGTTATGAGGTCAGTCTGGACTAAAATGGACGGAGAAATGAGAGACTATTATGATCATTCTTTCCATGCCTGGCTTGGAGACAGCGACGGCTGGCTTTGCACCGATTGTCCAGGAGATGCTTGCGGGTTACACCCTGATCATAACGCAAGTTATGATATGCGAGAAGGGTTGGGTTTTGGATTTGGTAGCCACAATACTGATACTCCTCAACAACAGCTTACTTTGCTGGCCTCGCTTGCAACTCTTCATGATTTGATGAGGAAAGATTGAAGTTTCTATGAATCCCGCTAACGACAAATTCGTCGTGAGGCGGGTTTGTTGTTTAAGGATTTTAAAATTAAAAATGGTAAGATTATATTTATGCAACTAAAAGTTAAAAAAGTAGATTCAGAGGCCAAATTGCCCCAATACGCGCATCCGTATGATGCGGGGATGGATTTGTTTGCACTTGAAGAAGTGAAGATAAAATCAGGCGAGACAGCAAGAATAAGAAGCGGCATAGCGTTAGAAATTCCGGAAGGTTTCGTGGGGCTTTGTTGGGACAAAAGCGGTTTGTCGATGAAAAGTGGTATCAAAGTTTTGGCTGGGGTGATTGATGCTGGATTTAGAGGTGAGCTTGTGATGGGAGTTATAAATTTAGGTAAAGAAGAATATGTTTTTGAAAAAGGTCACAAGGTGATGCAGATGCTTGTTCAACCGGTTGAAATTTTGGATATAATAGAAGTGGAAGAACTTTCTGAAGCTGAAAGGGGAGAAAACGGGTTTGGTAGCACAGGAAAATAAAAATAAGATGAATCCCGTTAGAAATAGCGGTAAAATTAAAACAAATATTAATTAAAAATAAATTTCTAACGGGATGAATATTCACGAAAAATTAAAAAATTGGATAAAGGAGACAGTGAAAGTTGAGAGGGACTTTACGTTACTGCACCCAAGAGATATCAAAAATGGCGACTATGCTTTTTTCCATTCGCCATTTACAGCGAATGATTTCGGCAAAGCGCTGGAGAAAAACAAAATTCCAGAAGTGGAAAAAGTAGAAGTGGCCGGAGGCTTCTTGAATTTTTATTTATCCAAAAACTTTTTTGCCAAATCAGTTGAAGAAATTTTGGAAAAAGGTGAGAAATACGGGCAAAATGATTTGTTTAATGGAGCAAAAACGATTGTTGAGTATACGAACACTAATGTTTTAAAACCGATGCACATAGGGCATTTGATGGGTAATGTGGTTGGTGAATCAATCTCTAGGATTATTGAATGCAGTGGTGCTGAAATAAAACGCAATACTTACGAGGGCGATGTAGGGCTTCATATTGCCAAAGCTTTGTGGGGTATACAAAAACTCGGTGGTATCAAAGAGGGAAGTATAAGTGAAAAGGCCAAATACATCGGGGAAGCTTATGCTGTTGGTTCTGATGCTTACGAAGATGAATCTGAGGTGCAAAAAGAAATTCAAAATTTGAATCAATCCGTGTATGAAGGTAAAGATGAAAAGTTGAAAGAAATTTATAAATGGGGAAGGAAGGCGTCACTTGAACATTTTGAAGAATTATATAAAAAACTTGGCACCAAATTTGATTTCTACTTTTTTGAAAGTGAAATTGCCGGTGACTCTCTAAAAATCGTGAGAGAATTTTTGAAGAAAGGGGTTTTTGAAGAAAGCGATGGTGCGGTCGTTTTCAAAGGAGAAAAGTTTGATTCGAAACTGCACACTAGAGTTTTCGTGACCAAACAAGGGTTGCCAACGTACGAAGCCAAAGATATCGCTCACGCTATAAGAAAATATAAAGAATACAAATCGGATAAATCAATAATAATCACCGCCAACGAACAAAGTGATTATTTCAAAGTGATGCTGCGGGCGCTCAAAGAAATAGCACCAGAGATTGCTAACCAAACTACACACTTAGCGCACGGAATGTTGAAACTCACTACCGGCAAAATGTCTTCTAGGAAAGGAAATATAATAACAGGTGAAGCTTTGATTGATGATGTCGAAAATCTTATTTTAGAAAAAATTGCCGATAGGGATTTTGATGAGAAAGAAAAAAAAGAAATAGCGGAAATGGTAGCGATTGGGGCAATCAAATATTCGATATTGAGGCAGGCGATAGGAGGGGATATTATTTTTGATTTTGATAAATCCATTTCTTTTGAAGGCGACTCGGGGCCGTATTTGCAATATGCTTGCGTACGAGCTAATTCGGTTTTGGAAAAAGTGCCAAAGAGCGTCTTTTGGGATCGGGGCATTTCAAAGACGCTCTTTGGCACTTTAAAAAGGCCGGAAAATTTTGAAATTACAGAATTAGAAAGACATTTATATAGATTTTCTGGAGTGGTGAAGAGATCTGGTAGAGAGTATGCTCCGCATTACATTGTCACTTATCTCACCGAGCTTGCTTCTGTATTTAACGCTTTTTACGCCAATAATAAAATCTTAGATGAAAATGACCCAGCTTCTTCTTACAAAATTGCTCTCACTACTGCTACTTCCTTCATTCTCAAATCCGGCCTCAATCTTCTCGGTATCAAAGTGCCAGAAAAAATGTAAAATTTTACAAACTCTTTGTATTGTAAAACTATTTTTTAGTGTTATAATACTACACTAGAAATATGGAGGGTACATGAAATGTAAATTTTGCGGTAATGAAAATATGAGTGTTATGGCATTGGTTCCGGCTCGTTCACCTGATGGCGCCTTAACAGCATTTGCTTGTTTGCCATGTGCAAAGAAAAAAGGTCTTTATTGTGAAAAACACGACAGACCTTTTACCGGTTTTGATGATGAGACATCGGTATGCATAATGTGTGTTGAAGAATTTATCAAACAAGAAAAATATCGGATACATGAAGTGGCCAAAAGAATTTTTGATGTTATACCGTATGAAGAGAAGGAGAGACTTCTTTTTGCTGCTGAAATAGCTGCTGAACTGACAGATAGAAACAGAGATGTTGCGATTTTTCGTTTTGTAGCTAGCCGAGCAAAGAGAAGCGGTCTTTTGATAGACGACATTATTGACGAACATATCGCCAAGACTAAATCAGTAAGTTTTATTCTGGGTGAGCATTTTCATTGTTTTCCGTAGGTTCTTGTTAGTAAACTGTTCGGTCTTGCATATGCGAGGCCGGCAGTTTTTTTATTTTTCAAACTATTCGTCAAATAATAATTCGACACGGGAGTTATTTTATGCTATTTTTTATGAGGATTTTTTGTACCTAATCTTCTTTACGGAAAGGGATCTGATATGGAAATGTGTGGTGAGCTGGGTTGTGGAGGTTTAATTCCAGTCAATTTGCATCGGGTTAATATAGGTCATGTTAAGATTTTATATGCCCGTGCACGTGTTTGTGATAAATGCAGTAGAGTGCACTGGTCTGATGGCAAACCGGTATTTAGTAAACGAGGCAGTTCGATTTTTTTGAAAAATGGCAAAGTCATTATCAGAAATAAAACCGTAAGGGAAATGAGCATGACGTAGACTGTTACTGGGGGTGTTATGTCAAAAGCTAGACTTTTGTGGGTCGCGTTCTTTCTGGCTTTGGTCGTTTTCGTGTGCCTTTTCCATAGTGTAATTAGTGAGATAAAGGCAGGGACTCAGACTGTAGAATTATTTCTTCTGAAGATAGGCGTGGCAGATATTATAGGGCTTTTGATGGTGATGATTCTTTACTCAAAATTATCATCTAAAGAATAAATTACTCCATGTTTTTTAAAGGTGCGCTGAAACTGGCGCACCTTTTTGTTTGAAAAATAGAATTGAAAGGAGTAGAGTAGAAAAAGGAGGGAGGCTTGCCATGGGCTGGTTTCAGGAATTTTTGGAAGTTGACAAACAGACTGCTTTCAACTTTTTCTTGTCGGGTTTGAGAGATGTGTCAGATGAAAAATCAGACGATGAAGTTTTGTATGTTGCGAGTGTCTTGGCTCATTATGCTCAGACTTCGCGATATGAAATCTTCGATATGCCTTTGCTTGATGGTTTGTCCGAAGTATTTGATCAGTTTGTTATGAACAAGATAGACGATCCGAATATTTTGGAAACTGCCGGAGCACAAACCTTATTTTTTGCCGGGTTCTTTCGTGACCATATGCAAAGGAGGCACAACGTCAAATGGTATGACTCTATCGGTTCCTCGTTTTATGTTCTTGCTGGTTCAAATTCAAAACAGATAAACAAACGAATTCTTTTCCAAAACATGTCTAAGTCTTTTCCAAAATGGACTTTGACCTGTCGCGACCTTAATCGGTACTTTCGTGAAAAACGTTTTCTTTTGAAGTTAAACTAGAATATTTGTTTTTTCTGCCAGCCAAACGGCTCGACGATAGGTATCGTCGAGCCGTTTATGCAGTTTTTTAAAAGTTTTATCTTTGAAATAATAAAAACAAAATTGGCCGCCGTGCATGAAGTGCACAGCGGCCATTTTATTTGTACAAATTTTTTAAAATCTAATGTTTGGTTTTCGAAAGAACATAGTAAAGACCAAACGTCATATCCCAAACTTGAGGTTTTTCTACGAATTCTTTCAAGAAATCGGGAACATCAATCTTGTTTCGATGAAGTTCGTAGCCAACATTGAAAAGTACGCCTGTCCCATGTCCGAGTCCGACTTTGAACCCGACATAAGGTAAGTTGTAACTTTTTTTATCTATAGTGTGAAAAGAGTATGTCTCTAGCGAATTGTAACGATCATAACCGTTTTGCACGTATATAGCTCTCTGTCGCTTGGCGAAGCCTATCAAAAATCCGGACCTTTCACCGATGCGCAACTCCAATTCTCCAAATGGAGAAATTGTTCTGGAAAATTTTGAACCCAGAGAGTAGTACATTATGCTGCTGCCTTCTTCTCTACCGTATCCATTTATACTTTCGGAAACAGTATTGTCACTCATACCCTGAGTGGGTCCTTTCATACTGCGACTGAAAGTATTGAATTGTGCTCCACCACGGATAATCATTCTTGAAGCAAAAGAATATTGTCCAGCAACCGAAAGTCCGAAATTATATGAAGAAGCCGAAGCTTCTAGGGTTGAATCGGACAACGTTACAGGTGTGCCTGGTGTGCCAAGCCATCCGTCATCTTTGTGTATGGGTATAGTCCTTGCTTCAGCCGGAATATTGTAATATTGTTCCAGATTTTTACCCGTAGCAAAATCAGTGGTAAAACGAAATTCCAGCCCGAAACCGGTCGGGTACCCGCCTTTGTCGTTGTTTTGGGAATAGATTTTCAAAGGACTGAAAACCAACATGAAGAGCATAAGCAATTTAAGTTTGCTCATAAACCACACATCCTTTCTTTATACTTATATAGTTTAAATCCGTTCAGATTCTAGATTATTTTATTAAATCTGTCAATTTAAAAATATTTGGGAGTTAAGCCGTTATTTTATGTTGAAAAATAGAGGATCAAATGATAGGGTAGGGATAGAAGTTATTATATGAAAGGAGTCTATTATGTCATGGGGAGTTGCTTGTAAAGACTGCGGGTGGCAGGAGACCGATCATTTCAATCAGTTGTATCTTTCAGAAGAAGAAAAAGAGCTTGGGAAAATTGTTGTTTCCGGATACAAGGTTTCTTTGAATAGTTGTCTGAAATTTGAATTTTCGAACGAAGGACTGATGGAAGCTTACGATAGGGTAATGATCGAAACAGATAAGTATTCCCAAGAAAGAGAGACAGAGCTGGAATGGATTGCAGAAGAATTTATTAATAGAAACCTGCCTTTGCCTGAAGGTTTGAAATTATTAATGGAAGAATGAAATCTTGGGGCACATCTATTTCTACGGGTCACTTTTTTAAGGCCGCGATATCAACGCGGCCTTTTTCTTAAACACCTAAACGACAGGGGTCGTTTAGGCGTTCTTATGTTGAAAAATAGAGGATCAAATGATAGGGTGAGAGAGGAAAGAGAGGTGAAAAAATGGATTGTGAATGGATTGCGATTTTAAAAAGAGGCGGGAAAGAAGTAAAACGCAGTGAATTCCATGAAGCTGACGAAAAAGATGCAATTCAAAGAGTTGAAGTAATGATTAAAATAGAATTGCAAGAAAGACAAAGAGAATTTCCATTTACTCAAGAACATCCCGCGAGAGCGATTCTTTATCGAGGATTTCGTGAATGGTGAAGTGTTTCTCATCGAAAACTAAGGCGGCTTACCGGAGCCGCCTTTTTCTTTATCTCTAACGGGATTGAAAAATAAGGATAAAATGAGTAGGGTTTTGAATAGCGTGAAAAGGCACTGTTTTTTGGAGTTTTTCACGATTATGTTGACAAAAGCGTTAAAATGACTATACTTAATATATGGCTAAAACATCCGCCGTGTTCAATAAAATCAATTCATTAAGAGAAAGGTACTATAAAACGTTACCAGGGAAAGAGGCGCTCATTAAACTCATAAGTGAGGCAGAAGTCGCTGAACAAGTATACAACTCTAATGCTATTGAAAATAGCACACTTACTCTAGAAGAAACGGAAAAAATACTTCTTCAAATAGATTTGGATAGGTATATTACCGATAGAGAAATTTTTGAAGCCAAAAATCTTGCCCGAGTCGTTTCTTATATAGACAAAAAGGCTAAAGAACAAGAACTCAATCTCGATGTTATTTTGTCGCTTCATAAAATGTTGATTTCAAATATTCGTGATGATGTTGCCGGGAGGTTCAGGCAAGATAATGAATTTGTCAGAGTTGGCAGTTATATTGCCCCTGCTCCGAAAGAAATTTTAGAGAGATTAGGAAAAATGCTTGGAGATTACAACGCAAGTAGCCATGAAAATATTATTAAACGAATTGCAAGATTGCATTTATCTTTTGAATATACCCATCCATTTATAGATGGGAACGGCCGTATTGGGAGAGTTATTAATAACTACTTATTAATACGAGAAGGTTTTGTTCCTATTAATATTAAATTCATTGATAGAAGCAAATATTACGAAGCTTTTAAGGAATTTGATGAAAAAGGGAGGACGGCTATTATGGAGGAAATAGTAGGAAGAGCACTTACCAACAGTTATCATAAACGGCTTGCATATTTGGAAGGAGGAAAGATTGTTACTTTAAGAGAATACGCAAAGGAAAATAAACTCTCTCATTCTAATCTTATTAATAAAGCAACTAGACAAACTATTGAAGCTTTCCTTGAGAAAGGTATTTGGAAAATAAGTGAAAATTTTGTTGGATGAAAATCATTCTCCAAAAAGAGAGAATGATTGGGAGGAAAAGGAAAAGGGAAGAGAGGGGAAATAGAAAAGAGGGGGGAATAGGAGAACACCTAAACGACTGGGGTCGTTTAGGTGTTCTTTTCTTTATCTTTAACGGGATTGATCCCGTTAAAGATCCGAAACTTATGTTTCGGCACCTGCCCTAGGCAGATTATCTCTAACGGGATTGAAAAATGAAGGTTTTGGAGGTATAGTTTGAGTATTATGGACCCTATAAAAAAGATAACAAAGAGCTTGATTGATTTTAGAAATGCTCGAGATTGGAAGCAATTTCACAATCCTAAAGACCTTGCACTTTCTCTTACTCTTGAGGCGGCAGAAGTTCTAGAGCATTTTCAGTGGAAGTCTAAAGAGGAGATAGAAAAATATGTTAAATCAAACAAAGACGATATAGGAGAAGAACTGGCTGATGTATTTAATTGGGTTTTGATAATGAGTCATGATATTGGCATAGACATAGTAAAAGCTTCGAACAAAAAGATAGAGGGCAACAAAAAGAAATATCCAGTCGCAAAAGCTAAAGGTAAACATACGAAATATAATAAGTTGTAAATCATATGCTGATCTATAAATCTGACGGGACTACTTTTATAAATAATGTTAGAGAAAATAAACTAACAGGATTAATGGTAGATTCCTTTAAGTCTTCTTTTGGAAGAGAACCAGGTCAACCAGAAATAAATTCTTGGCGAAATTCTTTGCCAAAAATCAAAGATTTAATTGAAATAGCCGATATTGAAAATATAAATATAGCTCTTGAATATGAAGTTCCATATAATACTGGCAGAATAGATTGTCTTCTTTTTGGAAAAGATGAGAAAAATATTGATAATATAGTTCTTATTGAATTAAAACAATGGACAAGTGTGAAAGATCTTGAAGATGAAGGAAATTTTGTTGAAACTTACACTGGTGGAAACACAAGAATTGTTTCTCACCCATCACAACAAATTAAGGGTTACGAGGGATACTTAAAAAGTTTTGTTGCGGAATTTGAAAATAAAGAACCCTTATTCCTATTTAGTTGCGCATATTGTCACAATTATCTAAAGACGGGCAATGAGGGTCTTTTTGCTCCAATTTATGAGGAATTAATAAAAGATTATCCAATATATACTGAAAATGATACTGTATTTTTAGCTGAAAAAATAAAAAAATTATTGGCTAAAGGTGATGGCTTTGAAGTCTTTAATCGTTTTATGCAAAGCCCGATAACTCCTTCAAAAAAACTTTTGGAAAGTGTATCGAAAATAATTTCTAATGAAGCAGTTTTTTCTTTATTAAATGAACAGTTGGTTGCTAAAAATATAATTTGGTCAAAAATAAATAAAACCCAAAAAGGAGATAAAAAAGCAGTTATTATCGTACATGGTGGTCCTGGAACAGGAAAATCTGTTATAGCTTTAAATATTTTAGCAGAATCAGCAAAAAGAAGATTAAAAGCTTTTTATGCTTGTAAATCTAAGCCATTTGTAAGTGGGCTAACTAATTTGGTTGGAAAAGAAGCAGAAAAACTAATTTCTAATCTGAATAGATTTATTCCATCAAAAGTCAAAGAGAATGAAGGAGATATTGTTTTAATTGATGAAGCCCATAGGATTGGAAAAACTAGTAATAATCAATTTACAAAAAAAGATGATAGAACAGATATGCCACAGATTGATCAGATTATTCGTTTTGCAAAAACTTCTGTATTTTTTATTGATGATATGCAAAATATACGATCATTGGAAATTGGAAGTGCAGATCTTATTAGAGAAACAGCTAAAATGTTTGGATGTTCAATTGATGAAATAACTCTAGAAACTCAATTTCGTTGTATGGGATCCAACGATTATTTAAAATGGTTAGAATCGACACTCGGTTATGATCAAGAAGAAAAAATTCTTTCAGAGACAGAAAAATTTGATTTTAAAATTTTCAATTCTCCAAAGGAACTTTATGATGCGCTTCTTAAAAAAGAAGAACAAGGAAAAAAAGAAAATCCCGGAAAAGGAAATTTTGCACGTTTAGTAGCTGGTTTTTGTTGGCCTTGGTCTCAAAAATTAGATTCAAATGGAGAACTTGTTAGGGATGTTGTTATAGGTGACTTTTCTATGCCTTGGGAAACACACGACAAAATTAAACCACCCAAGGGATATGCTAAATGGTATGAATGGGCATATAAAAATGAAGGAATAAAACAAGTTGGATGTATTTATACTGCACAAGGTTTTGAATTTGATTATATTGGCGTTATTGTTGGGGATGATCTTATTTATAATCCAAAAACAAATCGGCTTGAAGGCAATATTTTAGCAACAGCCGACCCTATGTTAAAAAGAAATAGAGAAAATTTTGAAAAACATGTAAAAAATATTTATCGCGTCTTGATGACTAGAGGCATGAAAGGTTGCTATGTTTATTTTGTAGATAAAGAAACAGAGAAATTTTTCAAAAGCAGAATTGAAAACATGGTTTCCATCGATAAATTTATCGCAAAAGAAATTGTTTCTCCATATACACCAGAAATGATTAGTCTACCTTTGCTTGGTATGGCTCCATGTGGTAATCCTTTTTTGGGACAAGAAAATATTGAAGAGTATATTGATGTAGAAAAAAGTAAAATTAAGAAAGGTTATTCATATTATGTTTTACGGGCAGTTGGTGACTCAATGAACCTTGCTGGTATTAATGATGGCGATCTTGTTCTTTGCCGCCAACAATTAAAAGCAGAAACAGGTGATAAAGTAGTTGCTCTCCTTGGTGATAATGTCACTATAAAAATGTATGACAAAAAAGAAGGACGTAGAATCCTGCTTCCCAAAAGTACAAACAAAAATCACAAACCAATAATACCAGAAGAAGGTGATAGTGTTCAGGGAGTTGTACAGGAAGTATTGGATAATGATTCTAGTAAAAAATAGTTTTATAAATTTAAAAAATCGTATAATGGCAGAAATACAACTTACAAAAATCAAATCAATATATGGGGATATTAAGGGTCTACTTAGTCAAATACCTTTACCTAACCAAGATTCTTACATTTCTTCTTTTATTGTAAAGCAATTTAATTCATCAATTGATGAATTGTCGGATGTAACAGGTACGGATTATTCTAGGAATAAAGTTACTCACGAAGCTATTGTCCCGACCCATAACCACACAGTAGAACCTTTCTATTATAGTGCCTCAGTAAGGCCACAAATTGGTAGAACAATAGGAAGATTAGAAGAAGAGTATGGGTTTGGTAGCATTAATAATCAATCTTCACCAAATATTGCAATCTTTAATAAAAATCAGAATGAACTTTCTATAAATATAGACTATACAATAAATAATCTGATTGATAAGGCTGATGATGAAGAACAAAAAACAAAACTTAGAGAACTTAGAGATGAATTGAATAAACCTAACAAAAATTGGGAAATAATAAAATCTATTCTTATTTGGATTCTGAATTTTAGTAAGGACTTATTTTTAGAGGTTCTGCCAATAATTCTCCAATCTAAAATTTAAAAATAATTTCTAATACCAACACACCTCTACTTTTTCACCAATTTTGTCGGAGAGGTAGTTTTTAAATTATTTTTGAATCAAAAAATCTTTGATTTCTGCGGAGAGATTTTTGGTGAAAGTTTCTAAATCATCTTCAAGTATCAGGATTTTATATGTTTTCATTTTTTAATAAATTGTATATTTCTGAAGCAAAAAAACCATCGTTTTCTTTTATTAGCTCTCTTGATTGCATAAAACTAATCAGCGCATCCTCTTTTCTCCCTTCGGTTTTTTCTAGAAATCCTCTGATAAGATACAATTGGCCTTTGTCTTTTTTGACATATTTTTCGGCTTCTTCTAAGAAAGCATAAGCGAGCGATTTTTTATCTCTTAAAAAACAACTCAAACTGACGAGACCCCATATGTATGGATTATCCTTATTTATAAAGAGGCATCCTTTGCAGGCTTCCATGGCTTCTTCATATTTACCAAGTTTTAAATAATTTTCAGCTTGATATTGATGGGCATAAGAAAAATATTGAAATTGGTTTATAAATAAATCTAAACAATTGTTAGATTCTTGGTATTTTTCGCGATATTTCAGGATTATCGATTTATAAAGTAAAGCACCTATATTGTATGGATTTTCATCCAAAACTTTATTTAAGTACACTAAACATTTCTTATATTTTTTGTTTATAAAGAGTTCTATAGTTTCTTTCGGTAAAGATTCAAAATCAGCTTCAAGTTTGATTAAACCAAGGTTAAATAATCTGTTGATGTCTTTTGGAGGTTTTCTTTTTTTCATATTGTAATTATAACTCTTTAAGATTTGATTTCCTTTGTTATACGAATGTTGACACGAATCAAACGATATGTTAGTGTGTAGGAAGTTAGAGCACCTTACACAAACTATTGAAGAAAAATAACTTTTCAGCTTCCAAGGAGGGAGCGAACATATGAAAACGAAGTTTCTTGTAGTATTCACCGTCCTGACGGTTTTTTTATTGTTCGGAAGCATGTCTTACGCTCAGCAGTGTGTCAAAATTCAGTCCGGCGGTATCACCGATGTGAAGGGTAACCAGATTACAGTGGGTTACGACAAGTACGGTTACAACTACCAAGCGCATATCTTCAACGGGTTATACGAAAATTACAGCCGCCCGGCAGTGGTAGTAACGGAAGGGACCGAAAATCTGGTCATGAAGTGGAGCGACGATTGGATTGCTAACATGGATTGCAATGGCGACAATAAATTGGATCGTGGATTGAATCCCAAAACTGGAGTTTCGACCGGTACGTCGATGGGCTGGGTTACGAATCATTTTGAAGGTGATTATGAAGGAAGCGATGGTGAACTTCATCATTACACGTATTTCGTAAAAATTGCCTATGTTGGACCTGTTCCTTTTGGTGGAATTGATCCATGGGCAGTGACTCGCATTTGGGGTCAGTATGCCATTATTGAGGAAGTTCAAAATGACGGTTTTGGCGAATACGGTGGACGTATACATTTTGTGGACAAAATTACTGGCCCCGGTTTAGGACAATACTAAAAAATCCGGCCGGCTTCGGTTTCTACAAATAGTTTTACAAAAACGGGTTATTTCCGTTATAGCAATGGCGGGTCTTCCAAGATCCGCCATTTTCTTTTTAAAAAATGGTCCTCCTTCGCTATTGCATAGCTCCCAACTTCGCATCTCCTTGCGTTCGAGCTTCGATGGACAAAGTCGGCGGGACAAGTAAAATAAAGGTACGATTTAGTTTATTAGAATTAACTTAAATTTTATGGGAATGGAAAATATGGATAATCGTGTGCAGTTAAGCTTGGAAAATAATAAAAGATTAGAATCCTTGATGGGTGACAGTTATGACAGTATGGAAATGGAGGATTATCTGTCCTATATTAGTCCTGAACAAGCGAAGGAAGAAATTGATGTTTTTGAGGAAAAGTTGGGGAAAGGTCACTTTTCTAAAGAAGAACTAGAAAACAAATTTAAGAAACATCTTGAATATCTAGCTGCTTAAATTGTGGTCATAGATATTGAGCTTACTTTAAACAGATTTGGGTTTGGTAAGATAGTCGAAAATAAAATGTTTAGATAAATATATGGAAGGGAAGACATTAAACGCACTACATTGGATTGTAGACATTCTCACAAAACATAATGTTCCGTATAGAATTGGCGGAGGTTTTGCGGCACACATTTATGGTGCCAATCGCCCAATTAACGATATTGATATTACTTTTCCGGGAAAATACTTTCCCGATATTCTGCCCGAAATTTCTGATTACATAACTTACGAACTCAAACATTATTCTGATGAAAAATGGGATTGTGATGGACTCACGCTTGAATATGAAGGGCAGGAAATAGATATAACTGATATAGATACATTGCGAATGAGTAATAAAGAAGAAACTGAATGGTTTCAAACTAAAGATAAATTCAGAAACTTTCCTAGTGTTTCTGTAAATGTTGATGGTACTGATGTTTCTTTCATTGATCCAAGAGATTTGGTGGCTTACAAAAAAGAATTAAATGGGGAACATCAGCTCATCGATATTGAAGCAGTCCAGAGGTATATAGTTAATAAAGGGATTCAATTGTAATAAATTTATAATATATGCTAAATAAAAAATTATTTGGATTTATGGGGTTCATGGGATTTCAGGGTATACCTGGGATAATGAGTGGTGATTGGGTGCAGGCGATTTGGGTAGTATGGTTTGTTTGGTTTATTTACTTTTTTATTCCTAATGATGAAGCTTCTACTTCGTCGGACAAGGAGGGTAAACAGACTTTGATGGAGAAACAAGCGAAAGAGAAAGCTGATAATTTGGGGAAAATTTTAAATTATTTTAATGGACGGGAGAAAGTGACTAATGATGAAGTGCAGAGTTTGTTAGGAGTCTCTGATGCTACGACGGAGAATTATTTGGACCAATTGGAAAAGGAAGGGAAGATAGTTCAGATGGGCAAAACTGGTTCCAAAGTATACTATACGAAGGTCTAATTGGGTTTTTTGCTCGAACGGCTCAACGACACCAGTCGTTGAGCCGTTCGGTTATTTATCCAAAATTTATTTAAAAAGGAGTATAATTAAACTATGAATCCCGTTAGAAATCACGGGGACAATATCTTAAACAATTTATTAAGTTTTAAATTTCTAATAATATGAACAACACATACAATTGGTATTCGCAATTAATCAAACCAAGCTGGGCGCCACCAGGGTGGCTCTTTGGACCGGTATGGACTTTCCTTTATTGCCTCATTGCTATTTCATTCGGCAAAGTTTTCATTATGTTTTTTAAAAAACAGATTCCTTTCGTTGTTTTATTGCCTTTCATTTTGAATTTGGTTTTCAATCTTGCTTTCACACCTATCCAGTTTGGGCTACAAAATAATTTGCTCGCGGCCGTCGATATCTTGCTCGTCCTCGGGACACTGGTCTGGGCAATAATCGCCATCTGGCCGCATCAACGCTTCGTCGCTTATGCTCAAGCTCCGTATTTGCTTTGGGTTGCCTTTGCCACTATCCTCCAACTTACTATTACTTTTATAAATAGGTAAATCCCCACACCAACTTAGCTTAAGAATTATGTTCTACGTATATGTTTTGAAAAGTAAAAAAGATAACAATCTTTACGTGGGTTCAACTAATGACTTAAAGAGACGCTTTCAAGAACATAATTCAGGAAAAGCGCGTTCAACAAAAAGCAGAGCCCCATTTAATCTTGTATACTATGAATCATACACTTCAGAGAGTGATGCTAGAAAAAGGGAGCATAATCTAAAATTAGATGGCAGAGCATTAGCTCAACTTAAAGTTAGGATAAAAGAAAGTATTTTTATAAGCTAAGTTGGTCGTGGGGATAAATATGTTTGAAAAATACAAAGAATATTATAAAAATAATCCGGAAGGGTTTTGGTTCAAGAGGAAGCTTTATGGCTGGGGCTGGACGCCGGTCAAGTGGCAGGGGTGGCTGGTTATCTTAGCTTTCGTTGCTTTTTTGGTTTGGAACGGGCTTAGTCTGGGATCTGAGCCAACAGACACTACACTGACATGGTTTTTCGTAAAAATAGCGGTGGCGGTAATATTGTTAATTCTTATTTGCTACAAAAAAGGTGAGAAGCCACGCTGGCAGTGGGGAATTCCAAAAGATGAAGATTTGAAATAAATTTATGAAATTTATTTTGTCTATAAATTATATTGTTTGGCTGGTAGTGTCGGCTTTGTTTTTTGCAGGGGGTGAATTTCTTTCAAAAAAGTTTGCGCTTTCGCCAAAACTGCCTTATGTGATTTTAATTGTTTGCATATATGCTTTGGGGACGCTGGCCTGGTTGCCGGCTATATTGCAGAAAAACTCGCTTTCCATCGCTGGGACCATCTGGTCAGTGATGAGTCTTGTGGCTACTGTACTTATAGGTGTGCTGATATTTGGTGAAAAACTTAGCACTTTGGGGATCATAGGAGTTATTACAGCAATGGTGGCAATAGTACTTCTTTCGATAGGATAAATTATTGATTTTTAAAATAAAAGAATGGCTCAACGGCACAGGTCGTTGAGCCGTTTTGGTAATAAGGTATGATTTGAAGGATGAATCTGTTTTATATATTTAAAAGGAGGAAGATAAGAAGGCGGAGGAGAGTAGTGAGTATTTCGTCGCGGAAAAATTATTTGGAAAATAAAGAGCGAGCTCGTGAGTTGGTGCAAGCTCGGGTGGAATTTTTTGCTGGGGTTTATGGGGTTTCTCCCAACAAAATTTTCATCAGAAACACTAAGAGCCGGTGGGGGAGCTGTTCTACTAAACATAACTTGAATTTCAATTATCGGATTGTGTTTTTGCCTTCTCGATTGGCGGATTATCTCATCGTACATGAGCTTTGTCATCTCAAAGAATTTAATCATTCTAGCCGATTTTGGGATTTGGTAGGCTTAGCTATGCCGGATTATAAAAAGTTGAGGTTGGCATTGAAAGAGGTCAGGTTAAAATGAAAATGTTATACTGATTTGTTATAGGTTATTAGTTAATATTAAATAATATGGAAGAAGAAAATATAGAAAATGTAGAAAAAAATAATGAAGAAAGTAAGTGTGACTGTGAAGGAGATTGCAAATGCGAAGAAGGGAAATGTGAATGCATCGAAGGTGAATGTGGTCCTGATTGCGATTGTGAATGCCACAAAAAATAAAGTTTATGGATAATCCTTCCAACAAAAAGACTGTGGTCATGGCCATAGGGCTCATAGTGCTTTTGATAGTGATTATTGCGGGTTTGGTAGTGTGGTTTTCGAGGATGGGGAAAACTAAGCAGACTGCTACTGTTACAAATTTTGAAGAATGTGTGGCTGCTGGCAATCCGGTGATGGAGAGCTATCCAAGGCAATGTCGGGACGGAGATAATAATTTCACTGAAAATATCGGCAATGAATTGGATAAATCTGATTTGATACGACTAGATACTCCGCGACCAAATCAAGTGGTGAAAAGTCCGCTCACTATCTCCGGTCAAGCTCGAGGAGTTTGGTTTTTTGAAGCGAGCTTTCCAGTTTTTCTGGTTGATTGGGATGGACGTATTATCGCTCAAGGTATCGCTACAGCAGAGGAAGATTGGATGACAGAAAATTTTGTACCGTTTACTGCAATTTTGGAATTCACACCCGATGAAAATGTTTATAGTAATAGAGGAGCTCTCATACTGCGCAAAGATAATCCTTCTGGTTTACCTGAACATGATGATGCTTTGGAGATACCGGTTTTGATTGAAAAATAAAACATAAATAATTAAATGAATCTTATATTTTTAGATACCGAGACGACGGGGGTTGAAGCAGACAAAGATAGGCTTTGTCAGGTTTGCTATAAGGTAGGCAAAGGAGAGCCAAGGACTGAATATTTTAAACCTCCTGTACCGATGACAGTCAAATCAATGAGTATCACTCATATCACTGACAAGATACTTGTAGACAAGCTAGCTTTTGAAGGAAGCCAAATGAAAAAAGATTTGGAAGTTTTACTTAAAGATGGAGTCTTGGTGGCACACAATGCCAAGTTTGATATCGCGATGCTTGAAGCAGAAGGGCTCAAGGTTTCGAAGTTTATTTGTACTTTGCGAGTGGCTCGGTATTTGGATAAAGAGGGGGTTATTCCTGAACATAATTTACAATATTTGAGGTATTATCTCGGTTTGGAAATAGAAGGTAATGCCCATGATGCCGAAGGAGATGTAAATGTTTTAGAGGCTTTGTTTGAAAGATTATTTTCTAAAATCAAAACAACAGCTGGAAGCGAAGAGAAGGCTATAAAAGAGATGATTGAGATTTCAAAAACACCTTCTATATTTGTGAAATTTAGTTTTGGTAAACACAAAGATAAAAAGATTGAAGAAGTTTTGGCGGCTGACCGAGGGTATTTGGAATGGTTCCTGCGGACTAAATTACAAGATGACCCAGATGACGAGGATTGGATTTATACGCTGAAATACTATTTGAAAGTGTAAATGGCCATTTTTCGAGGGTTTTATAGGGTTTGACCCTGTGAAAAAACGGCTTTGCCGTTTTCTGCTATACAGAATTTCACAGGGTTTGACAATAAATCCTTATTTGGTAGTATATTGTAGTCCCGCTAAGCGGGATTAATATTATCTGTTTTTATGTCACGATCGCTCAAAAAAGGACCTTACGTTGATCCGAGGGTTCTCAAAAAAATAGAAGGCAAAAAGCCACAGGAAACTGGGGTGATTAAGACGTGGTCTAGAGCTTGTGTCATCTCTCCCGAGATGGTGGGTTTCATTTTTGGAGTGCACAATGGCAGAGATCATGTAGAAGTTTTGGTGAGTGAAGATATGGTAGGTCACAGATTGGGCGAATTTTCATTGACTCGCAAATTCATCAAACACGGTGGTAAGATGCAAAAAGACCTTGAAGCCAAGAAAAAACAAGATGAAATAACCGCAGTAAAGGGTGCTAAAGAAGCTGCTGCAGCTAAAAAATAATTTTAAATCATGAACGAAATCACTGCACAACTGAATAATTACAGACAATCGCCTAGGAAGGTGAGACTTGTTGCAGGTGCTATCCGTGGCAAATCGGTCAAGGAAGCCAAGAACAGATTGGATTTTATTACCAAGAGAGCCACTGGCCCTTTGCACAAACTTCTCAATTCCGCTATTGCCAATGCCAAAGACCTAGGTGCAAGCGTTGACAACCTTTTCGTCAAAGCTATCACTGTTGATGGTGGTAAAATACTTTATCGACGCAGACCGGCAGCTCACGGTTCAGCTCACACTATTCATAAAAGAACTTCACATATTAAAATTTCTTTAGTTGAAAAATTGAAATAACATGACACACACTGTACATCCATATGCACATAGACTTGGTATTATCCGCGACTGGAGGTCACGTTGGTTTGGTGTGAAAGCCAAATACAAAGAAAATTTGAAAGGTGATGTTTTGATATATGAATATTTGAAAAAACGTTTGAAAGGCGCTTTCGTTAACTCTATTGAAATTGAAAGGGGGGTTAAAACTTTCAGAATCATCATTGAATCATCCCGCCCGGGCTTCATTATTGGTCGCAGTGGTGAGGGTATGATTAAACTCAGAGACGATGTTATCCGATTTATGACCCGTAGAAAATTGAATATCAAAGAAGAATTGAAAATTGATGTAAAAGAGGTGAAATCTCCGGAATCAAGCGCTATGATCGCTGCTCAAATGGTGGCTGAAGGTCTGGAAAAGAGAATGCCTTTCCGCAGAGTGATGAAAACTATGATTGAAAAAGCTTTTGCTAACCGTGATGTGAAGGGGGTCAAAATTACTCTTTCTGGTATCATGGGCGGTTCCAACATGGCTAGAGTAGAAAGCAAAAAAGTCGGCCGTATACCGCTTCAGACTTTGCGCGCTGACATTGATTATGCGCTTTATGAAGCTTATCTTCCGCTTGGAAAAATTGGCATCAAAGTTTGGATTTATAAGGGAGACATATTTGCTAAGAAATAATTTTAAATTACTACCATGTTATTCCCTAAAAAAGTTAAATACAGAAAGTGGCAAACTATGCGTGAAAACCCAAACAAAGTTG